>PDYJ01001535.1_pt1 | contig 323383 bp, 270 predicted proteins | sample 1430841 | NCBI WGS metagenome assembly PDYJ01 (sample SAMN07237672, study PRJNA390542) | Gut metagenome, whole genome shotgun sequencing project. | isolation source: fecal pellets | host: Mus musculus | place: USA: New York, NY | collected 2016-10
GGATAGTCAGGAGACAGAGAAGCGGTGGCGCCAGTCGCCGCGGAGTCGTTGTTGAAATACTGGCCTTCGCACATTTGGCTTCTAACTCGCGATTAGCGAGGACATTGCTTGGCGGGTAGTTTGACTGGGGGGTCGCCTCCAAAAGCGTAACGGAGGCTCCTAAAGGTGCCCTCAGGCCGATTGGCAACCGGCCGCAGAGTGCAATGGCATAAGGGCGCTTGACTGCGAGACATACAAGTCGAACAGGAAGGAAACTTGAGCATAGTGATCCGGCGGTTCCGCATGGAAGGGCCGTCGCTCAAAGGATAAAAGGTACTCCGGGGATAACAGGCTGATCCTCCCAAGAGCTCATATCGACGGAGTGGTTTGGCACCTCGATGTCGGCTCGTCACATCCCGGGGCTGGAGAAGGTCCCAAGGGTTAGGCTGTTCGCCTATTAAAGTGGCACGCGAGCTGGGTTCAGAACGTCGTGAGACAGTTCGGTCTCTATCTGTTGTGGGCGTTGAGATTTGCGGAGATCCGGCACTAGTACGAGAGGACCGTGCTGGACAGACCTCCTGTGCGCCGGTTGTCCCGCCGAGGGGCACCGCCGGGTAGCAGCGTCTGGGTAGGATAAGTGCTGAAAGCATCTAAGCACGAAGCCAGCTCCAAGATAAGATCTCGTTACAGGGCCGTCGCAGACTACGACGTCGATAGGCCGCAGGTGCAAGCATGGCGACATGTTCAGCCGAGCGGTACTAATTGCCCGAACGTTCCGGAAAAAAAAAGAAACAGGCCAGGCTAGCCGTCGTTGGCTCGGGTGTTTCGCGAAGTCTCCCGCCGCTTCCGTCGTGGTCTTTTCAAGGCCAACACCGCGCAGAGTCGCGGGAAAGAAGACATTCAGGTGATGACAGCATAAGGGCTCCACCTCTTCCCATTCCGAACAGAGAAGTTAAGCCTTATCACGCCGATGGTACTGCGAAAGCGGGAGAGTAGGTAATCGCCGCCTTAGAGCCTCCGAGACAGATTGCCTCCGGAGGCTTTTTTTTATCTCCCCGCCCACGGGCGGCCCCCCGGCGCGAGGCCCCCGGGCCATCGCGGGAACGCCGCACAGGGGAGCATAGGACGCATCCCGGCCAGTGAATGATAGCGGAGGTTTCAGGGAATTGATAAGATGGAATGAAATTAATATAAGAAATTTTGAAGCTAATATCAAAGCCTCTTCAGACGGTTGTCTTTAGAGGCTTTTTTTGAGCGCCTTTATGCGTGTTTGCATTGTTTGTGTTCCGCTTTTATTGTTAGTGCTTTCAACATTAATCTGCATGCTCGATTCAAAGTTCTGTTACTTTTCATGACGCCGATGGTTTTGAGAATTGGATTGAATGGAAATTTTGAGTCCTCAGCGCCAGAGGCAACAACTATATTGAGCGGAATGTTTATTTAATTAACAAAACAACACATATTTTAACATTTGTTGATTCAGTTAAATAACAATGTCTTGCGTGCGTAGAAAAATAAAAAATATGCTCTACAACATAAAAACGCTTGCGTGGGGCGGAAAAATGTTGTAATTTGCAACCGCAAACGGGAAACGAGCCGATCGCGGCAGACGCCCGGGAGCGGGAGAGAACATTGACAACGATGCCACAGGACAAACCGGGGCGTAGGCCCTGGGCCATACAGACAGAGACAAGGAGACACGGAACAGAGCAGTCTCCGTCAATCGAAGTCAACCAGGCAACCAAGGAATAGCGTCCGGCCAGAGAACAACAGCCCGCCCCATTTGGGGAGGGCGCCAAACCAAGTAAAATAGGAAACTATATACTAACAGCGGAGAGTTTGATCCTGGCTCAGGATGAACGCTAGCGGCAGGCTTAACACATGCAAGTCGGGCGGCAGCGGGGTGGGAGCTTGCTCCCACTGCCGGCGAGCGGCGCACGGGTGAGTAACACGTATGCAACCTGCCCCTGTCAGGGGACAACCCGCCGAAAGGCGGGCTAAGCCCGCGTATATCTCCCGGGGCATCCCGGGGGGAGGAAAGGAGCGATCCGGACAGGGATGGGCATGCGGCGCATTAGCTGGTCGGCGGGGTAACGGCCCACCGAGGCGACGATGCGTAGGGGTTCTGAGAGGAAGGCCCCCACACTGGTACTGAGAACACGGACCAGACTCCTACGGGAGGCAGCAGTGAGGAATATTGGTCAATGGGCGGGAGCCTGAACCAGCCAAGCCGCGTGAGGGAAGAAGGTACAGCGTATCGTAAACCTCTTTTGTCAGGGAACAAAGGCGGGGACTAGTCCCCGGATGAGGGTACCTGAAGAAAAAGCATCGGCTAACTCCGTGCCAGCAGCCGCGGTAATACGGAGGATGCGAGCGTTATCCGGATTTATTGGGTTTAAAGGGTGCGCAGGCGGCCTGTTAAGTCAGCGGTAAAAGCCCGGGGCTCAACCCCGGCGAGCCGTTGAAACTGGCGGGCTGGAGTTGGAGAGAAGTACGCGGAATGCGCGGTGTAGCGGTGAAATGCTTAGATATCGCGCAGAACCCCGATTGCGAAGGCAGCGTACCGGCTCCACACTGACGCTGAGGCACGAAAGCGTGGGTATCGAACAGGATTAGATACCCTGGTAGTCCACGCAGTAAACGATGAATGCTTGCTGTCCGGGCAGAGATATGCCTGGGGGGCGAAGCGAAAGCGATAAGCATTCCACCTGGGGAGTACGCCGGCAACGGTGAAACTCAAAGGAATTGACGGGGGCCCGCACAAGCGGAGGAACATGTGGTTTAATTCGATGATACGCGAGGAACCTTACCCGGGCTCAAACGGGAGACGGCTGGGGCAGAGACGCCCCTTTCCCTCGGGACGTCTTCCGAGGTGCTGCATGGTTGTCGTCAGCTCGTGCCGTGAGGTGTCGGCTTAAGTGCCATAACGAGCGCAACCCCCGCGTGCAGTTGCCAGCAGGAAAGGCTGGGGACTCTGCACGGACTGCCGGCGCAAGCCGCGAGGAAGGCGGGGATGACGTCAAATCAGCACGGCCCTTACGTCCGGGGCGACACACGTGTTACAATGGGGGGTACAGCGGGAAGCCAGGCGGCGACGCCGAGCGGAACCCGAAAGCCCCTCTCAGTTCGGATCGGAGTCTGCAACCCGACTCCGTGAAGCTGGATTCGCTAGTAATCGCGCATCAGCCATGGCGCGGTGAATACGTTCCCGGGCCTTGTACACACCGCCCGTCAAGCCATGGGAGCCGAGGGCGCTTGAAGTGCGTCGCCGGGAGGCGCGCCCTAGAGCGAAATCGGTGACTGGGGCTAAGTCGTAACAAGGTAGCCGTACCGGAAGGTGCGGCTGGAACACCTCCTTTCTGGAGGCCGGACTGCGGCCTTCGGTTGAGGGATGACAAAAAGGTGATTGAGGAGACGCCCCGTGCGCCTGTCCCGTCTGTGTCCTGTGGGGATTCTCTCAGAATGGGGGATTAGCTCAGTTGGCTAGAGCATCTGCTTTGCAAGCAGAGGGTCAACGGTTCGACTCCGTTATTCTCCACTTTGAAAAGAGCACATTGACATGATGGAAGCGAGAGCGATTGCGCGGCATGCGCGATTGCGAAGCGAGAAGACAAACGTAGAAACTCAACGAGAAACAACGAGCGCCGCCGTCCGCAGGGATGGCGGTAGGCAAAAAAGGCTTAGGCGGCGCGGGCTTTGCCCGCGCGAGAAGAATGTCGTCCGGCATTCCGTTAAAACGGAACGAACGAAGGGCGCATGGGGGATGCCTTGGCTCTCGGAGGCGAAGAAGGACGTGACAAGCTGCGAAAAGCCGCGGGGAGGGGCAAATGCCCAGTGATCCGCGGATGTCCGAATGGGGCAACCCGCCGGGAGCGATCCCGGCATCCCGCAGAGCGGGAGGCGAACGGTGGGAACTGAAACATCTAAGTACCGCCAGGAGGAGAAAGTAACAACGATTCCCCCAGTAGCGGCGAGCGAACGGGGAGGAGCCCAAACCGGCGGTGTCGCAAGGCATGTGCCGGGGTTATAGGACCGACGCCACGTCGAGTCAGGGTCAGTGGAACGCGCTGGAACGCGCGGCCGGAGGAGGTGAAAGCCCCGTACACGAAGACCCGAGACAAGACCAGTCGGCACCTGAGTAGGCCGGGGCACGAGAAATCCCGGCTGAATTATCGGGGACCATCCCGAAAGGCTAAATACTACCGAGAGACCGATAGCGAACGAGTACCGTGAGGGAAAGGTGAAAAGCACCTCGGACAGAGGAGTGAAAAAGACCCTGAAACCATGCGCCTACAAGCGGTCGGAGCCACCGAGTGTGGTGACGGCGTGCCTTTTGCATAATGAACCTGCGAGTTGCCGTCGCCGGCGAGGCTAAGGGCCTGAGGCCCGGAGCCGGAGCGAAAGCGAGTCCGAACAGGGCGCCGAGTCGGCGGAGGCAGACGCGAAACCGAGTGATCTACGCATGGGCAGGATGAAGGACGGGTAACACCGTCTGGAGGTCCGAACCGGTAAGCGTTGAAAAGCTTTCGGATGACCTGTGCGTAGGAGTGAAAGGCCAATCAAACTCGGAGATAGCTCGTACTCCCCGAAATGCATTTAGGTGCAGCCTCGGGGCATATGCCGCGGAGGTAGAGCGACCGATAGGATGCGAGGGCTTCGCCGCCTATCAAGTCCTGACGAACTCCGAATGCCGCGGCAGGGACCCCGGGAGTGAGGGCGCGGGTGCTAAGGTCCGCGTCCGAGAGAGGAACAACTCAGACCACCGTCTAAGGCCCCGAAATCCGGGCTGAGTTGAAGGCAATAACGAGGTGGGGCCGCAGCGACAGCTAGGATGTTGGCTTGGAAGCAGCCATTCATTTAAAGAGTGCGTAACAGCTCACTAGTCGAGCGGCCCCGCGTGGATAATAATCGGGCATAAGCCTGGTGCCGAAGACGTGGACTCCGCCTTAGGGCGGATTGGTAGGGGAGCATTCCCGCCGCGGCGAATGCGCGCCGCGAGACGCGCTGGAGCGGCGGGAAAAGCAAATGCAGGTATAAGTAACGACAAAGGGGGCGGGAAACCCCCTCGCCGAAAGACCAAGGGTTCCTGAACAACGCTAATCGGTTCAGGGTGAGTCGGGGCCTAACGCCGGCCTGACAGGCCTGGCGGATGGACATGCGGTCAATATTCCGCAACCCGGCTTCCGCGAGGCGGAGCGGTGACGGAGGAGCGAAACGCGTGCGCGCTGACGGAATAGCGCGTTGAATGCCGTAGCGAGGCCCGGCGGCGGAAACGCCGGGCGCGAAAGCAGACAGTACACGAGCCGCATGCGGCGAGTGACAACCGCGGAGGAGCAGACTCCCGAGAAAAACCGCGCCCGCCGCTTGAGCGGGAGCCGGCCCGTACCGGAAACCGACACAGGCGGTCGGGTAGAAGATACCAAGGCGCTCGAGAGATTCACGGTCAAGGAACTAGGCAAACTGGCCCCGTAACCTCGGGATAAGGGGCCCTCCCCCCTAGACAAGGGGAGGCGCAGAGAATAGGTCCAGGCAACTGTTTAGCAAAAACACAGGGCTGTGCGAAGCCGCAAGGCGCGGTATACAGCCTGACACCTGCCCGGTGCCGGAAGGTTAAGCGGAGCCGTCAGCGCAAGCGAAGCGGTGAAGTGAAGCCCCGGTAAACGGCGGCCGTAACTATAACGGTCCTAAGGTAGCGAAATTCCTTGTCGGGTAAGTTCCGACCTGCACGAATGGTGTAATGATCCGGACACTGTCTCGACCGTGAGCTCGGTGAAATTGTAGTATCGGTGAAGATGCCGATTACCCGCAACGGGACGAAAAGACCCCGTGAACCTTTACTGCAGCTTAGCATTGGGGCCGGGTGTGCGATGTGTAGGATAGTCAGGAGACAGAGAAGCGGTGGCGCCAGTCGCCGCGGAGTCGTTGTTGAAATACTGGCCTTCGCACATTTGGCTTCTAACTCGCGATTAGCGAGGACATTGCTTGGCGGGTAGTTTGACTGGGGTGGTCGCCTCCAAAAGCGTAACGGAGGCTCCTAAAGGTGCCCTCAGGCCGATTGGCAACCGGCCGCAGAGTGCAATGGCATAAGGGCGCTTGACTGCGAGACATACAAGTCGAACAGGAAGGAAACTTGAGCATAGTGATCCGGCGGTTCCGCATGGAAGGGCCGTCGCTCAAAGGATAAAAGGTACTCCGGGGATAACAGGCTGATCCCTCCCAAGAGCTCATATCGACGGAGTGGTTTGGCACCTCGATGTCGGCTCGTCACATCCCGGGGCTGGAGAAGGTCCCAAGGGTTAGGCTGTTCGCCTATTAAAGTGGCACGCGAGCTGGGTTCAGAACGTCGTGAGACAGTTCGGTCTCTATCTGTTGTGGGCGTTGAGATTTGCGGAGATCCGGCACTAGTACGAGAGGACCGTGCTGGACAGACCTCCTGTGCGCCGGTTGTCCCGCCGAGGGGCACCGCCGGGTAGCAGCGTCTGGGTAGGATAAGTGCTGAAAGCATCTAAGCACGAAGCCAGCTCCAAGATAAGATCTCGTTACAGGGCCGTCGCAGACTACGACGTCGATAGGCCGCAGGTGCAAGCATGGCGACATGTTCAGCCGAGCGGTACTAATTGCCCGAACGTTCCGGAAAAAAAAGAAACAGGCCAGGCTAGCCGTCGTTGGCTCGGGTGTTTCGCGAAGTCTCCCGCCGCTTCCGTCGTGGTCTTTTCAAGGCCAACACCGCGCAGAGTCGCGGGAAAGAAGACATTCAGGTGATGACAGCATAAGGGCTCCACCTCTTCCCATTCCGAACAGAGAAGTTAAGCCTTATCACGCCGATGGTACTGCGAAAGCGGGAGAGTAGGTAATCGCCGCCTTAGAGCCTCCGGAGACAGATTGCCTCCGGAGGCTTTTTTTTATCTCCCCGCCCACGGGCGCGGCCCCCCCGGCGCGAGGCCCCCGGGCCATCGCGGGAACGCCGCACAGGGGAGCATAGGACGCATCCCGGCCAGTGAATGATAGCGGAGGTTTCAGGGAATTGATAAGATGGAATGAAATTAATATAAGAAATTTTGAAGCTAATATCAAAGCCTCTTCAGACGGTTGTCTTTAGAGGCTTTTTTTTGAGCGCCTTTATGCGTGTTTGCATTGTTTGTGTTCCGCTTTTATTGTTAGTGCTTTCAACATTAATCTGCATGCTCGATTCAAAGTTCTGTTACTTTTCATGACGCCGATGGTTTTGAGAATTGGATTGAATGGAAATTTTGAGTCCTCAGCGCCAGAGGCAACAACTATATTGAGCGGAATGTTTATTTAATTAACAAAACAACACATATTTTAACATTTGTTGATTCAGTTAAATAACAATGTCTTGCGTGCGTAGAAAATAAAAAATATGCTCTACAACATAAAAACGCTTGCGTGGGGCGGAAAAATGTTGTAATTTTGCAACCGCAAACGGGAAACGAGCCGATCGCGGCAGACGCCCCGGGAGCGGGAGAGAACATTGACAACGATGCCACAGGACAAACCGGGGCGTAGGCCCTGGGCCATACAGACAGAGACAAGGAGACACGGAACAGAGCAGTCTCCGTCAATCGAAGTCAACCAGGCAACCAAGGAATAGCGTCCGGCCAGAGAACAACAGCCCGCCCCATTTGGGGAGGGCGCCAAACCAAGTAAAATAGGAAACTATATACTAACAGCGGAGAGTTTGATCCTGGCTCAGGATGAACGCTAGCGGCAGGCTTAACACATGCAAGTCGGGCGGCAGCGGGGTGGGAGCTTGCTCCCACTGCCGGCGAGCGGCGCACGGGTGAGTAACACGTATGCAACCTGCCCCTGTCAGGGGGACAACCCGCCGAAAGGCGGGCTAAGCCCGCGTATATCTCCCCGGGGCATCCCGGGGGGAGGAAAGGAGCGATCCGGACAGGGATGGGCATGCGGCGCATTAGCTGGTCGGCGGGGTAACGGCCCACCGAGGCGACGATGCGTAGGGGTTCTGAGAGGAAGGCCCCCCACACTGGTACTGAGACACGGACCAGACTCCTACGGGAGGCAGCAGTGAGGAATATTGGTCAATGGGCGGGAGCCTGAACCAGCCAAGCCGCGTGAGGGAAGAAGGTACAGCGTATCGTAAACCTCTTTTGTCAGGGAACAAAGGCGGGGACTAGTCCCCGGATGAGGGTACCTGAAGAAAAAGCATCGGCTAACTCCGTGCCAGCAGCCGCGGTAATACGGAGGATGCGAGCGTTATCCGGATTTATTGGGTTTAAAGGGTGCGCAGGCGGCCTGTTAAGTCAGCGGTAAAAGCCCGGGGCTCAACCCCGGCGAGCCGTTGAAACTGGCGGGCTGGAGTTGGAGAGAAGTACGCGGAATGCGCGGTGTAGCGGTGAAATGCTTAGATATCGCGCAGAACCCCGATTGCGAAGGCAGCGTACCGGCTCCACACTGACGCTGAGGCACGAAAGCGTGGGTATCGAACAGGATTAGATACCCTGGTAGTCCACGCAGTAAACGATGAATGCTTGCTGTCCGGGCAGAGATATGCCTGGGGGGCGAAGCGAAAGCGATAAGCATTCCACCTGGGGAGTACGCCGGCAACGGTGAAACTCAAAGGAATTGACGGGGGCCCGCACAAGCGGAGGAACATGTGGTTTAATTCGATGATACGCGAGGAACCTTACCCGGGCTCAAACGGGAGACGGCTGGGGCAGAGACGCCCCTTTCCCTCGGGACGTCTTCCGAGGTGCTGCATGGTTGTCGTCAGCTCGTGCCGTGAGGTGTCGGCTTAAGTGCCATAACGAGCGCAACCCCCGCGTGCAGTTGCCAGCAGGAAAGGCTGGGGACTCTGCACGGACTGCCGGCGCAAGCCGCGAGGAAGGCGGGGATGACGTCAAATCAGCACGGCCCTTACGTCCGGGGCGACACACGTGTTACAATGGGGGGTACAGCGGGAAGCCAGGCGGCGACGCCGAGCGGAACCCGAAAGCCCCTCTCAGTTCGGATCGGAGTCTGCAACCCGACTCCGTGAAGCTGGATTCGCTAGTAATCGCGCATCAGCCATGGCGCGGTGAATACGTTCCCGGGCCTTGTACACACCGCCCGTCAAGCCATGGGAGCCGAGGGCGCTTGAAGTGCGTCGCCGGGAGGCGCGCCCTAGAGCGAAATCGGTGACTGGGGCTAAGTCGTAACAAGGTAGCCGTACCGGAAGGTGCGGCTGGAACACCTCCTTTCTGGAGGCCGGACTGCGGCCTTCGGTTGAGGGATGACAAAAAGGTGATTGAGGAGACGCCCCGTGCGCCTGTCCCGTCTGTGTCCTGTGGGGATTCTCTCAGAATGGGGGATTAGCTCAGTTGGCTAGAGCATCTGCTTTGCAAGCAGAGGGTCAACGGTTCGACTCCGTTATTCTCCACTTTGAAAAGAGCACATTGACATGATGGAAGCGAGAGCGATTGCGCGGCATGCGCGATTGCGAAGCGAGAAGACAAACGTAGAAACTCAACGAGAAACAACGAGCGCCGCCGTCCGCAGGGATGGCGGTAGGCAAAAAAGGCTTAGGCGGCGCGGGCTTTGCCCGCGCGAGAAGAATGTCGTCCGGCATTCCGTTAAAACGGAACGAACGAAGGGCGCATGGGGGATGCCTTGGCTCTCGGAGGCGAAGAAGGACGTGACAAGCTGCGAAAAGCCGCGGGGAGGGGCAAATGCCCAGTGATCCGCGGATGTCCGAATGGGGCAACCCGCCGGGAGCGATCCCGGCATCCCGCAGAGCGGGAGGCGAACGGTGGGAACTGAAACATCTAAGTACCGCCAGGAGGAGAAAGTAACAACGATTCCCCCAGTAGCGGCGAGCGAACGGGGAGGAGCCCAAACCGGCGGTGTCGCAAGGCATGTGCCGGGGTTATAGGACCGACGCCACGTCGAGTCAGGGTCAGTGGAACGCGCTGGAACGCGCGGCCGGAGGAGGTGAAAGCCCCGTACACGAAGACCCGAGACAAGACCAGTCGGCACCTGAGTAGGCCGGGGCACGAGAAATCCCGGCTGAATTATCGGGGACCATCCCGAAAGGCTAAATACTACCGAGAGACCGATAGCGAACGAGTACCGTGAGGGAAAGGTGAAAAGCACCTCGGACAGAGGAGTGAAAAAGACCCTGAAACCATGCGCCTACAAGCGGTCGGAGCCACCGAGTGTGGTGACGGCGTGCCTTTTGCATAATGAACCTGCGAGTTGCCGTCGCCGGCGAGGCTAAGGGCCTGAGGCCCGGAGCCGGAGCGAAAGCGAGTCCGAACAGGGCGCCGAGTCGGCGGAGGCAGACGCGAAACCGAGTGATCTACGCATGGGCAGGATGAAGGACGGGTAACACCGTCTGGAGGTCCGAACCGGTAAGCGTTGAAAAGCTTTCGGATGACCTGTGCGTAGGAGTGAAAGGCCAATCAAACTCGGAGATAGCTCGTACTCCCCGAAATGCATTTAGGTGCAGCCTCGGGGCATATGCCGCGGAGGTAGAGCGACCGATAGGATGCGAGGGCTTCGCCGCCTATCAAGTCCTGACGAACTCCGAATGCCGCGGCAGGGACCCCGGGAGTGAGGGCGCGGGTGCTAAGGTCCGCGTCCGAGAGAGGAACAACTCAGACCACCGTCTAAGGCCCCGAAATCCGGGCTGAGTTGAAGGCAATAACGAGGTGGGGCCGCAGCGACAGCTAGGATGTTGGCTTGGAAGCAGCCATTCATTTAAAGAGTGCGTAACAGCTCACTAGTCGAGCGGCCCCGCGTGGATAATAATCGGGCATAAGCCTGGTGCCGAAGACGTGGACTCCGCCTTAGGGCGGATTGGTAGGGGAGCATTCCCGCCGCGGCGAATGCGCGCCGCGAGACGCGCTGGAGCGGCGGGAAAAGCAAATGCAGGTATAAGTAACGACAAAGGGGGCGGGAAACCCCCTCGCCGAAAGACCAAGGGTTCCTGAACAACGCTAATCGGTTCAGGGTGAGTCGGGGCCTAACGCCGGCCTGACAGGCCTGGCGGATGGACATGCGGTCAATATTCCGCAACCCGGCTTCCGCGAGGCGGAGCGGTGACGGAGGAGCGAAACGCGTGCGCGCTGACGGAATAGCGCGTTGAATGCCGTAGCGAGGCCCGGCGGCGGAAACGCCGGGCGCGAAAGCAGACAGTACACGAGCCGCATGCGGCGAGTGACAACCGCGGAGGAGCAGACTCCCGAGAAAAACCGCGCCCGCCGCTTGAGCGGGAGCCGGCCCGTACCGGAAACCGACACAGGCGGTCGGGTAGAAGATACCAAGGCGCTCGAGAGATTCACGGTCAAGGAACTAGGCAAACTGGCCCCGTAACCTCGGGATAAGGGGCCCTCCCCCCTAGACAAGGGGAGGCGCAGAGAATAGGTCCAGGCAACTGTTTAGCAAAAACACAGGGCTGTGCGAAGCCGCAAGGCGCGGTATACAGCCTGACACCTGCCCGGTGCCGGAAGGTTAAGCGGAGCCGTCAGCGCAAGCGAAGCGGTGAAGTGAAGCCCCGGTAAACGGCGGCCGTAACTATAACGGTCCTAAGGTAGCGAAATTCCTTGTCGGGTAAGTTCCGACCTGCACGAATGGTGTAATGATCCGGACACTGTCTCGACCGTGAGCTCGGTGAAATTGTAGTATCGGTGAAGATGCCGATTACCCGCAACGGGACGAAAAGACCCCGTGAACCTTTACTGCAGCTTAGCATTGGGGCCGGGTGTGCGATGTGTAGGATAGTCAGGAGACAGAGAAGCGGTGGCGCCAGTCGCCGCGGAGTCGTTGTTGAAATACTGGCCTTCGCACATTTGGCTTCTAACTCGCGATTAGCGAGGACATTGCTTGGCGGGTAGTTTGACTGGGGTGGTCGCCTCCAAAAGCGTAACGGAGGCTCCTAAAGGTGCCCTCAGGCCGATTGGCAACCGGCCGCAGAGTGCAATGGCATAAGGGCGCTTGACTGCGAGACATACAAGTCGAACAGGAAGGAAACTTGAGCATAGTGATCCGGCGGTTCCGCATGGAAGGGCCGTCGCTCAAAGGATAAAAGGTACTCCGGGGATAACAGGCTGATCCCTCCCAAGAGCTCATATCGACGGAGTGGTTTGGCACCTCGATGTCGGCTCGTCACATCCCGGGGCTGGAGAAGGTCCCAAGGGTTAGGCTGTTCGCCTATTAAAGTGGCACGCGAGCTGGGTTCAGAACGTCGTGAGACAGTTCGGTCTCTATCTGTTGTGGGCGTTGAGATTTGCGGAGATCCGGCACTAGTACGAGAGGACCGTGCTGGACAGACCTCCTGTGCGCCGGTTGTCCCGCCGAGGGCACCGCCGGGTAGCAGCGTCTGGGTAGGATAAGTGCTGAAAGCATCTAAGCACGAAGCCAGCTCCAAGATAAGATCTCGTTACAGGGCCGTCGCAGACTACGACGTCGATAGGCCGCAGGTGCAAGCATGGCGACATGTTCAGCCGAGCGGTACTAATTGCCCGAACGTTCCGGAAAAAAAAGAAACAGGCCAGGCTAGCCGTCGTTGGCTCGGGTGTTTCGCGAAGTCTCCCGCCGCTTCCGTCGTGGTCTTTTCAAGGCCAACACCGCGCAGAGTCGCGGGAAAGAAGACATTCAGGTGATGACAGCATAAGGGCTCCACCTCTTCCCATTCCGAACAGAGAAGTTAAGCCTTATCACGCCGATGGTACTGCGAAAGCGGGAGAGTAGGTAATCGCCGCCTTAGAGCCTCCGGAGACAGATTGCCTCCGGGGGCTTTTTTTTTATCTCCCCGCCAGCGGGCGCGGCCGGCGTTCCCGGAACGCTGCGCAGGGGAGCTTAGGACGATCGAGAGGCAGCCTGCTATTGGAGCGGGGCGATTGGGAGCGCAGCAATTTCGAGATAAAAATTCGGTAATTTGCCTCTGCCTCCTTATTTAATGCAGTAAGATTCAATTTAATGCAATAAGATTCAGAATTTGTTGTTTTGTAAGTTGAGGATTAATCACTATCTTTGTGGTTTCTTAGTTTATGCGTTTGTCCCTGTGAGGGATTCATGATATTCAATTCAAATGTTTACCAAAAAATATCAGTTGATTAACAATGTGGGAGGATGGCTTGTGTTTGCCATTGCGCTTCTCACCTATTGGCTCACACTTGAGCCTACCGCTTCCTACTGGGACTGCGGTGAATTTATCATCCAGGCAGATAAACTTGAAGTGGGCCATCCGCCTGGTAACCCGATGTTTATGCTCACCGCGCGCTTTTTTGCAAATTTCGCGCCTGACGCGGGCAGCATCTCTGTGATGGTCAACGCCATGAGCGGGCTTTTGAGCGCGCTTACGATACTTTTGCTTTTTTGGACCATCACCCATCTTGTCCGGCGTATCGTAGTGAAAGATGGCCAAAGGAAGGAACCCTCGATACAGCAATATATTGCAATCATGGGAAGCGGCCTTGTCGGTTCTCTTGCCTATTGCTGGAGCGACACATTCTGGTTTTCGGCTGTGGAAGGTGAGGTGTATGCCTTCTCCTCGTTCTGCACGGCCCTTGTGTTCTGGCTGATTCTGAAATGGGAAAACAGGGCAGACGAGCCCCATTCCGACCGTTATCTGATCTTAATCGCCTATGTAATAGGCGTGAGCATTGCAGTTCACTTGCTCAACCTCCTGTGTATTCCTGCTATAGTGCTCGTATTTGCTTATCGCAAATGGAAAGATATGAACCTGGTCAAATCGCTTTTGACTTTGCTTGTGTCGTTTGTTATTGTTGTGCTTGTGCTTTACGGCCTTGTGCCCGGATTTATTAAAGTGGCGCAGCAGTTCGAGCTGTTGTTTGTGAACACTTTCCACATGAGCTTCAACAGCGGTGCACTATTCTATGCAGTTGTGACAAGCCTTGTGTTCTGCTGGGCACTTTGGGAGCTCAACCGCCAGAAGAACGGGCTTATGATACGCCTTTCGTTTCTTGCGGCGCTCGCCGTGTCGGGCATGTTCTTCTTCGGCAGCGGCTTCCTCATTGGCTTTATAGTCCTTGCTGTCATAGCAGTGCTTATGTTCACTAAATATGGCCGCAAGCTCCCTGTGAGGGTTATGAATGTGGCCATGTGGAGCATGGCTGTGATATTCGTGGGATATTCGAGCTACGCTCTGATTCTTATCCGTTCGAGCGCGGCCACGCCCATGAACCAGAATGCCCCCGACAATGTGTTTGACCTGGCGTCTTATCTGACCCGAGAACAATATGGCGAGAACCCCCTTCTCTACGGCGAAACACTCTATTCCTCCCCTATGAAAGAGATTGCCGGTGTGGCTCGCGACACGGTGACCTACAGAGAAGACGGCACCCCGGTGATTCTATCCACACCATATTATAATCCGGTAATCAACCCCGGAAAGGCTCTTTATGCCAAAGGTGTGGCCGGTGCTGACCCGGTGTCGGAATACGGCTTCCTTTCGCAAGGAGAGATGGCAAGCAATAATTCACTCGCACAGCGCGGCGGCGACTATTATGTGAAGCGCGACTATAAGCCCGAGGCAAAGATGAACCCCGAGCTCGACATGCTGTTCCCGCGAATCTACAGCCGCATGCATCGCGACTATTACAATCAGTGGGTGCGCCTCGACACCACGCCTGACCAGCTCGTAGGGATTCATGCCATAGACCCCGCCACCGGTGAGAAACTTCCTGAATATGACCTTCAGAAAGAGCCTCGCTACAACGAGATAACCGGTACATTCGCATATCCTGAAAAATATGTGTTCAAGCCGTCGTTCTCGCAAAATCTCGCTTACTTCTTCAACTATCAGCTCACCCACATGTATCTGCGCTATTTCATGTGGAACTTTGCGGGTCGTCAGAACGACATCAATAACCAGCAAGGTGAGCTCGATGCCGGAAACTGGATTTCGGGCATACCTTTCATCGACAACTCACGTCTCGGCGACCAGAACCTGCTTCCGTATGATCTGGGCAAGGGGAACAAGGGACATAACGTCTATTTCATGCTCCCGCTTATTCTTGGCATAATAGGCCTTATCTGGCAGTCGTTTGCAGGGAAACGCGGCATAGAGCAGTTCTGGGTTGTATTCTTCCTCTTCTTCATGACCGGCATAGCCATTGTGCTTTATCTTAACCAGCCGCCGAACCAGCCGCGAGAGCGCGACTACGCATTCGCAGGCTCGTTCTATGCCTATGCCATATGGATAGGCATGGGTGTCGCCGCGCTTTGGAGATGCCTGCTTTATCTGATGGATCCCGAGAGAGGGAAGCGCAAGGTTAATGCTGCGGAAGAGGAGTTGCAGCCGGCGGTTATCGTAGACGAGCCGGCAAGGCTGGCCAAGTCTTCGCGAATGGCTGCAATAGTGGCGTTTGTGATAGGCATGGTGATACCTGTGCAGATGGTGAGCCAGACATGGGACGACCACGACCGCTCCCGCCGTTTTGCCGCGCGTGATTACGCAATCAACTATCTTGAGAGCCTTGAGCCGAATGCAATAGTGTTCTGCAATGGCGATAACGATACATTCCCCCTGTGGTATGCGCAGGAAGTGGAAGGCGTGCGCCCGGATGTGCGCATCATCAATCTCAGCTATCTTAACTCTGACTGGTATGCCAACCAGATGCTGCGCCAGGCTTATGACTCAGCCCCTGTGGACTTCACGGCCACTCCCAAGGATTATGCCTACGGAAAGACTGATGTGACTATTCTTGGGCGCGAGACTGCTCCGGCCGATCTCCTGAGCAGCCTGAAGATTGTGTACGAGGGTGGCGGGCGCAATGTTAACGGCTACCCCACCATGCCGAGTTCTGTGGTGAGCATACCTGTCGACAAGAAGGCTGTGATAGAGCGCGGGCTTGTGGCTCCCAAAGACACTGCCGACATTGTAGACAATATCCTTGTGAATCTACGCAACACCGCCACTTACAGAAACAAGGGTTATCTCAGCCTTGGCGAGATTCTAATGCTCGACATTGTTGCCACGAATGCGGCAAATGGATGGAAGCGGCCTATATATTGGGTGACTACTGTGGGCGATGATTATCACGTGGGTCTCACCCCATATATGCGCTCCACCGGCATGGCCCATCAGCTTGTGCCCACCATTCAGGAAGGGCTTCCCGCCCGAGCAGACCGTGCGTATGATGTGGTGACGAAGAAATACCGCTGGGGCGGAGCCGACGTGAAAGATGGAAAGGCTCCATATTTTGATGAGACGGCAAGGCGGATGCTGCTCACCACGCGCTCTTCTATGCTTGATGTTGCCTCCGAGCTTGTATACGAAGGTGACATTGCTGCGAATGACACTGCGGCCAAGGCCGAATATAAGAAAGCCCTTGAGGTGGTTGACCTTCTCGACAAGAATCTTAACGAGTCGGCGGCTCCTTATGGACTCAGCATTGCCTCAACGCTCGGGCAGGTGTATTGCGAGCTTGGCGATGAGAAGCGTCTGAATGACAAGAAACTCACCGAAAAGGGTCTTGGCATCCTTTGGAACCTCATGGAGCGTTACGCACCCTATCTTGCCTACAACCGCGAGATGGCCATGAGTTTTGGCAATCCGTCGCTCACCATGGAGTCGCGTCTTGTGCCTTATCAGTATTATCGCTTCATCGAGCTCTATAAGCAGTTTGGAGGCGACGAGAAAAAGGTTGACGCTCTTGTCAAGCCTTACGGCCTTAGCGTTGCAGAGCTTAAAGGGAACTACGAGCGTCTTTATGGCAATGGAGGCTCCGACTATGCATCGGCTACGCCGGGCGCCACAGACGAGATGCTTGAAAGCTACGCGGAGGAGATTGCGAAATACTGCGAGATAGCCAATGAGCTCGCCGCCCTTCCGGCTGAGGAATACGCTTCACGCACAGAAGATGAGCGCTCGATCGACTCTATGCTCTTCAAGGCCATAGAGTATTATCACAGCGTGGGTGGCAAAGATGAATTGCTGAAAAAATATGACAACTACAACCGTCTGGACATGGGGCGCACGCGCCGTCTGAGCGAGGAATTTGCGCGCAACCATCCGGAAATGGGAATGTAAAAGTAGATATGTTTATAGAACGACCGCCTAAATGGTTCAGGTGGCTTTTCCCGGGAGCCGTGTTTCGGCTCCCGGCCCCCAAAGGGGAGCGCCCCAGGGTGTATATTACTTTTGATGATGGCCCTATTCCTGAGGCTACGCCGTGGGTGCTCGACACTCTCGACCGCTTCGGGGTTAAGGCCACCTTTTTTATGGTTGGGCAGAATGTGGAGCGTCATCCGGAGCTTCTGGATGAAGTGAGAAGGCGCGGCCACTCGGTTGGCAACCACACGTTGCATCACATTCAAGGCGCGAGCGCCACGACTATTAGGTATATGCGCGATGCCGCAGAGGGGGCGAGCCTCACAGGGTCGGCGCTGTTTCGGCCTCCCCACGGCTGGCTGCGCCCGCGTCAGCTTATGGCCTTGAAAAAGCACTACAGGGTGATTATGTATGACCTTGTGACCCGTGACTACAGCCGGCATATGACTGCGGAAGACGTGGTGGAGAACGTGAAAAAGTATGCCCGCGACGGCTCGATCATAGTCTTCCATGATTCCCTGAAGAGCATAGAGCGCCTGCGCACGGCTCTTCCCGAATCTCTTTCCTGGCTTCGAGACCAAGGCTATGAGTTTATGTTGCTCGACACATAGGCCGCAACAAATATAATTAAAAGATTTTCCCTATTTTATAAATTACACGTTTACTTGTTAAAATTAACCATTGAAAGGGATAATTTAACCGTATAGATTATTTTGACTGTAGTCATAGATGATAAATTGTAATTTTGTAGAGTATATAATCAATATCAATGACACATATGAGACGTTGGATTACAGTCGTTATGATGGTTGTGCTTTTTGCTTTTATGGCACACTCTCAGAATATCCCAAGATTCCAGGCAGCTTTAGATTATAGGTTTTCGCTTGGTCTAACACAAAGTGCACTTGGGCAAGTTGTGAAATATAGTGATAATAGTATGCATGGAAATTCCATAAATTTGACTGGATTATGGAATATTAACAATGCGTTTTCATCTGGAGTGGGAATAGGTTTTACCACATATTCCTATGCCCCAAATGTGTTGCCGATTTTTGCAACCTTTCGCTATCGGCCATTCAGTAAAACAAAGTATAAAAGTGTTTATACGTTTTCAAATATAGGATACTCATTTGGTAGTGATAATGACAGGGCGCTGTCATCGGGATTTTTGTGTGACGTGGGAATAGGATGGCAAAAAATGTTTTACCGTCATTTTGGAATTAATTTTCAAATGGGATATGAATTAAAGCAATTTAGGGTGCCTGGACATGGTGAATGGGATGCAGATATGGAGGTTTTTCCAGAGTTTAAATTCAATATGTGGCGAAATTCTATATTTTTTGGATTCGGATTATTGTTTTAAAAATCTTTTAATATTTTATATATGTTTAAATTAAGTGTTATAGTTTTATCAATTCTTATGATTCCTATATTTATAGGATGTCAAGAAGAAGATGTTGTGTATGATAAGGATGAAGAATCTTTATTGACAAGGAGCTCTAAAATGGAGAAAGCCGATACAACATTGCGTATGATATTTGAGAGTGAAGAAGATTTGGCTTATGCCGTTTCTGGAAGCATGCCTGATGCTGGGACTTATGGTATTTCAGGAAGTGAACTTAATCCTGAGATAGTAAATGGCACTTCTAATTTTGTAAGTATGTTGAGCAATCATCCAGTAATCTCCGCTCAAACAGGGTATCCAGTTTCTTATTATGAGGCTTTGGGGTATGATTCATTAGTGCCCAATTTAAATTTTGCAAAATTACTGAACATTCATGGAGAAATGCAGGTGAGTCAGGAAATTATTAACGCGAGTTCGGGATAAGGAACACCATAAAAAGTTGAATCGGCAGCTTGAAAAAGTTGCCGATTCTTTTGGTAATATCACTGATATTTAGTAATTTAGAGGTATCAATAAATAAATACTGTATCATGATTACCGAAAGTAAAGTTACTGAAATTTTTTGTATTGCAGATGATTTCTGCAAAGAATTTGAGGGTGAGATGGCAAAAAATGCACTTCCTTCCACAACTGACACTCCAAAACGGAAAAGAAAGCGCATGATGTCGGATGCCGAGGTCATCACGATTCTGATCTGTTTCCACTTCAATTCGTACCGAAACTTCAAGCACTATTATCTGGGATGTGTGCGCATTCACTGGAAGCATCTGTTTCCGCAGACATTCTCCTACAACCGCTTCGTGGAGGTCATGCCCCGATGTTTTGTGGCTATGACCATGTTCCTGCGGCTCGCGTGTTTCGGAGAGTGCACGGGGATAAGTTTTGTGGACAGCACCTGCATTCCGGTCATACACAACAAACGCCAGTTCAGCATGAAGGTATTCAAGGATATTGCTGCCAAAGGGAAGAGTACGATGGGATGGTATGTCGGCTTCAAACTGCATCTGCTATGTAACGAAAAAGGAGAGCTGATCAACTTTGTACTGACACGCGCCAATGTGGACGACCGCAATGAGGCAGTCATCGACACGCTGACTGACAGGGTGTTTGGAAAACTATACGCTGACAAGGGATATATATCGCAGTCTCTTTTCGGGCATCTTTGGGATGACGGCATACATATTGTGACAGGTCTTCGCTCGAACATGAAACAGCGTCTCATGCCGTTCTATGACAGGATGATGCTTCGTAAAAGGAGCATCATCGAATCCATAAACGACATGCTGAAGAATGTGGCGCAGCTCGTCCACTCCCGCCATCGTAGTGTACACAACTTCCTCATGAACCTGCTTGCGGCAATGGGTGCGTATTGTTTCTTCGCCACAAAGCCGGAAGTGAACTTTGACTTTGAGGTTCCCGAGTCAAACGGGCAGCTTGTCCTCTGGGATTAACACCAAACTGTACAAATAAATCAGGCGACCTTGAAAGGCCGCCCAATACTCTATGTCTTTTGCTTGGTTGAAAAACATAAAGTTCTTATCCCGAACTCGCGTTATTAAGATAACTCCGAATGGAACTTATAGATTCCCTGCGCAATATGAAAAAGAATGTCTTGAATATATAAAGGAACATCCAAATGCAAAAGGTATTTTGGTGGCGAAAGACATATATCGCATTTCAGATAAAATATCGTTAATAAATACTTTCGCAATCAATCCAAATAATTATTCGTTAATTTCAGATGGAAATTACACTGAACTGCCAGATGATTATTTTGATGAAACCTTAGCAACAAGAGCGAGTATTCCTGAACTGAATTTCAATGATTTCCAAATATTCTCTGCTGATAAAAAGACTATAGTTGGTAAAATTATTCAAAATATAATAGGTTCGACTAAAACCAGCACTATTAAATTTAATAAAAAAAGACGAGTGAGAGGATCGTTTTATTTTTATAATTACGGAGTATATGGAGAAATAGGAGTAAAGGGATGGACTGATAAAAAGAATAAGATTGGATGGAGCAAAACAGCGAGTGATGAGTTAAGGGTAGGTTGGAGAAACGTGTTGTTAAATAGGGTGTTCAGTTTGATGTTCCGAAAAACGTCATTCAAAACACCTGAAATATTAATAAAAACACGTGCTTAGAAATATTGATTTTTAGCGCAAAAGAGTACATTGAAAATTTGGATAATTCATTGTTTTTTAGTATCTTTATAGCCTAATAATCAACTAAAAAGCAATGAGAAAATCAGGTTCAGACACCCCAAAAGAAACCCCGGAAGAGGAACTGAAACGTCTTCGTAAAGAGAATGCCAGACTTAAATCTCAGAAGGAGGCTGACAAAGCCAAAATCTCAGATTTGAAGAAAGAACTCAAAAAAAAAGACGTGCCGACGATAACCGTGAGCGAAGAACAACGCAAGTTGCTTTCGAGCCTGTTCCCGGACATAGATTCTCTATTCAGCTAATAATGCTTTGCGTGCTGATCTATGTGAGGACCGGATGCGGACTGCGAACCGTCATATCCATAATAAGGATCTTTGAGGAGGTTATTGGTGACCCATTGGGAAAGCTTCCATGCTACAACTCTGTAGCCAACTGGGTTCGCAAGCTTGGACTATCCGTCTATGAGGAGGATGCACCCCAAGGACGTAAGTATGCCCACATAATTGATGAAAGCATCATGATTAACAAGGAGAAACTTCTTGTAGTGCTGGGTGTTCCTGCCGAACATACAGGCAAACCACTGAATCATGATGATGTCTCTGTATTGGGTATGCACATCGGAAAATGCTTCAAACGGGATTATGTCAAGGAGGCCATTGAAAAGGCCTCTGATAAAACCGGAGGTTCTCCTGAATACGGAATATCCGACGGTGCGCATAATCTCGTAGGCGGCTTTAAGGATGCAGGCATTGCCCATCATCTTGACATAAGCCACACATTGGGCAACTGCATGAAGCATGTCTATGGAAAGGATCCTGAGTTTGTGTCTCTTACCGAAAAACTCGGAAAGATCAGACTGCAATATCATCTCACCGACAAGGCATGGCTTCTGCCTCCCAATATGCGTGCCATGGCTCGGTTCATGAATCTTCGTGAATGGGTCACGTGGGGTCAGAAAATGCTTGGTTGTCTTGATTCCCTGGATGACGACATGAAGGAAGCTTATTCTTTTCTCCTTCAGTATAGAGACCTCATTGACGAACTTGGTGTCTGCGTCGAGTCCGTAACCTATCTTGAAACACTTTGCAAGCGTGAAGGGTTTGGACTCAGAACCAACGCCCTTTGTCAGCGTCATATCATCCGGAATCTAATCGGCAACGCCACCAACAGGCGGGCTTGTGTCGGTCTCAGAATGCTGGATTATTTCAAACGACAGGCTGCTGTGCTTAATGACAGCAGGCAGATACGAAACATTTCCTCGGACATAATTGAATCTGAATTCGGTATATTGAAATCAAAGGTATCTTCCAATAAACTTAACGGGTTCACTCGTATGATTTTAATGTTGCCGTTATATCCAAAAATCGTTGTTTATTCTGACGCCAAAAAACATAATTTCAAAGTACGCTTGGCCAATGTTAAACTCAAGGATATAGATCTCTGGGCCAAGGAGAATCTATCTCCGAATCGGGTGGTTCTGCGTTCCAGGACACTCAATAATGCGAGTTAATTTTGGAACATAGAACTGAACACCCTAGTTGTTAAAGTATAGTTTGCCAAATAAATACAAAGAAAGCCTAAAAGGAGTCAAAGATGTTGCATATTATCCTCCGAAATATATAGATATCAATGGGAAAAGAGCTAATGCAGCTACTTTAATTATGCCTGATTTGCCTGTTTCACTGAAAGATAAAATAATTGCTAAAGGAGTTAAGGCAGCATATGATTATATAAGAAGTAAATTTGGACAGAAGGCAACTGACTTTGACAAGGCTGATGCGTGCATCTTGGCTACTCCTTCAGAATTATATTTTATTGTTGATAACGGGGATGTTATTAAACGTGGAGAGAAAAGTTATTGCCATGTATTTGCTAAAAATTATATGCAATTCACTATAGGATGGTCAAACACAGGTGGGTTCTTTTTAGGAAGTATCAATCAGAACAACTATACACAGCTTGGCTCATGGTTTAATACAATTAAAGATGCTATGAACCAAGAAAAAGTAACTCTTGTAGGAGGTGAGGTTTATGTGTGTGCTCGTTTCGGAAATGATTGGCGAGGAATGAAGATAATCAAAAAATAAAAAACCGGATGATTGCCGGGAAATAAACCTTGATTGGACAAGTATTAAATATATTTGTTCAATCAAGGATTTTTAATTCATATTCAATTTTACTAATTTTGTGAAGTCATGTATGTCATAGCATATAGAGATTAAATAATTTTTGTTATCGTGCGTACAATAACAAAAATTTAAATGATTTAATGCCGAATGATTAGTGACATAACTATGATAATCTGATGTATGAACCTTATTTTGAAAAATAATTTTTTTCTTATTCATTATTAGAATGTTATTATATACGAAATTTTTTAGAAGATGGCTTTTTACAAGTTTAATTGTAGGTGTATTTTATGAATTGATTTGGGCTCCGATTGATTATATTGGGGAACACTATTCAATGATATTTTTACTGCAATGCATATCCATTGACATGATGGTCTGTTTGATATTTTCATTTTTTAATTCCTTAGTATTGGAATATGTTTGGAAATTTGGTGTTAATATGAAATGGAATGTTGCCACGACTGTGAGTGCGTCTATTTTAATAATATTTTTTAATATTTTGATTTCATTGCCATTGTCTAAAATAGAGATGCAATTATTTGATTTAATTGTAGAGTGTGACGACACAAGTGACTATTATAATTATATAGAGACTTATGTTTTAGGATCAGTAGGTATAATTATAACAATATGCAATTTGTTGTTATTACAGTCTGAACAGCTTAAAAAGAAAGACAAATTACTTGCGGATATGGAAATACAAATGCTTAGAAACAAGGTTAATCCACATTTTCTTTTCAATAATTTGAATGTGGGAATCGCACTTATAAATCAAGATTCTTCAAGAGCAGTACACTTTTTTACAACTCTGGCTAAATTGTATAGATTTATTTTGGATAATACGAAGAAGAAGATCCATACGTTAAAAGAAGAATGTGATATGTTGAATTGTTATATGGATTTATTATACGTCCGTTTTGGCAATGCTGTTCAAGTTAAGTGGAATTTGTCTGAAGCGGACTATAAGAAAAGAATAATGAGTGGATGTCTTCAACTGTTATTTGAGAATGCGATAAAGCATAATAAATTTTCTGAAAGGGAACCTTTGCATATTTTTATTGAATGTCATAATAATAAATTGATAGTAATTAATGAAATAAAACCATTGATTGTAAATGAAAATGGTTACGGGGTGGGACAGCAAATAATTTTAAATACTCATTCCGATTTAGGTTTTTATGGAGTAAGATTTATTAAAACTGATAATAAATATAGAGTTGAAATACCATTAGGAAATTATGAAAATACTGATAATTGAAGACGAGAAACTTAGTTTCCAGATGCACAGAGATATGTTGATGTCATACTTTTCCAATAGCGCATATTGCACAATAGATGGGCCGTTAATAAGTATTGATGACGTGATAGAATATTTTAAATCAAATGAGGCTCCTGATTTGATTTTGTCTGATATTCGTTTGTTAGATGGGTTGGTTTTCAGTGCTTTAGATAATATTAACTGCAAAAGTAGAATAATATTTATGACTGCTTATCCTGAGTATGCGGTGAAATCGTTTCAATATAATGTGATTCATTATCTTCTTAAACCCGTTGATAAGATGGAATTGTATGCTGCTTTAGAGAAGTCGATGCAGTATCCTAAAGAAAATCTTGCAGATATTCATAAATTTGTTAATACTTATGAAAAGAAAAAAAGATTTTTAATAAATCATAAGGGAGACTTTTATGTTGTGGCGACTAAAGACGTGTCTCATTTTTACTATAGGGATAACGCACTTTCTCTTTATGATTTTTCACAGAATAACTATATTTTGGAACTTTCGATAGATGACTGTGAGAAATTGTTGGATAACAATATGTTTTTTCGAGTTAACAGGCAATGCATTGTAAATATAAATTCTATAAAAAAGATAGTTAATTTCTGGGATCGTCGGCTTAAAATTGTCTTAAAAAATTATCCCGATGAGGATATATTTGTTAGTAGAAGAAGGTCAAAAGATTTCAAAAGATGGTTGGAAGCATGACTTGTAATGGATTATAGTACTTTCAGGATATATTCGATAATCGGGAACTCTATTTTCAAGAGCCTGATGGAAATATGGGAGAATTATAGAAAGAATTATTATTGGGGAGAAAAGATTTTTGCGATTTGAGATAAAAGGTGTAATTTTGTAACAAATCGGAGAATGTGGCTTAATTTATATTTCCGACTACTTTTAGAATATGGATAAGAAAAGAGTGCTTGTGGTTGGAGCCGGCGGATTCGCCGGCGGATTCCTTGTTGAAGAGGGTCTTAAAAGGGGCTATGAAATGTGGGCCGGTGTCAGAGCCTCCACATCGCGTAAGTATCTTGCCGACTCCCGAATAAAATTTCTGGAACTCGACTTCGACGAGCCGGAGACGTTGGCTCGCGCTCTTTCTGAATCCTTGCCTGAAGGGGAGAAATGGGACTGGATTGTGTATAATCTCGGCGCCACAAAATGCCTGAGCTTTTCAGATTTCTCAAAAATAAACTATGAGTATCTGCGAAACTTTACCGATGCTTTGACGGCCTCCGGGAAAGTTCCCGGCAAACTTCTGTATATGAGTTCTCTGTCGGCTGTCGGGCCCGGCGACGAGAAGGATTACACTCCATTCACAGAGAAGATGATTCCGCATCCCAACACACGTTACGGGGCTTCAAAACTTAAAGCCGAGATGCAGCTTGCCATGAGCGGCATACCATATATTGTTTTTCGCGCCACCGGCATATATGGCCCTCGCGATAAAGACTATTTCCTGATGTTCGAGGCCATAAAGAAAGGTGTGGACTTCTCTGTGGGATATAAGAAGCAGCTGTTGAGTTTTATCTATGTGGAAGACCTTGCGCGGGCCGTTTACGATGCCCTTGAGAAAGCTCCCACCGGAGAGGTCTACAACATTGCGGAGCCACGCACATACACCCAGAAAGAATTTCGCGAGATAGCCTCAGAGGCAGTAGGGCGAAAGCATGTGCTTGCCGTGTCGATGCCCTTGTGGGGAGTCAGGGTTGTGTCGTTTGTGGCAGAGAAATGGGGTGTGGCCCGCATGAAGCCATCCACATTAAACCGCGATAAGTTCAACATCATGAAGCAGCGCAACTGGGCGGTAGACGTGTCGAAAGCGCGAAAGATGTTCGGCTTCGATCCGAAGGTAGACCTTCGGGAAGGTGTGGAACGCTCCGTGACATGGTATAAGCAGGAGGGATGGCTATGATTCAGTCAGATTCAACATCGGTTGCTTCAGCGCCTGTGGCGGCTCCCTCCATGGTGCCTGCCGCTGATTCTTCCGGGCTGCGCATGGCGGCGCCGGTCAAATCTGCGGAGGAGCCGTCGCGCCATGTGGCGCCGCCGGTGGCTGTTCATTCTCCGATACGCATATCGACACCCGGCGACAGCGTGTATGTGGCTTCCGATTCAGTGGCATCTGACAGCATAGCGGAGCACCATGCCTATGGAATAACACTCACCCCTCCCCGCATTCCGGAAGTGGAGCCCAATGCCTCTTCGTCATGGGGAATGTCATATGTCCTCGGAGGGATGTTTATTCTCTTCTGCATAATCGGGCTTAGGTTTCGCAACAACAGGAAATATGTGACCATGCTTTTGCGCAACCTTGTGGAGGTCAGGGTGCGCAACAATCTTTTTGACGAGACTGTGCGCGAAACGAGTTTTCTTGTGCTTCTGAATCTCATGTGGAGCTGTTCGGCGGGGATAATATTGTATTCCATACTCTGCTATACGATTCATATTGACCCTTCGGACAGTTTCGGGATTCCGGCGTTGCAGAGCAGGGCAGCCGTCTCCACGGCCATATGCATGGGTGTGGGCGTGGCCTACACGGGGTTCATGGCTCTGGCCTATTATCTTGTGGGCACTGTCTTTTCGGGAAGCGTCTATGCGAAGATGTGGCTGAAAGGGTATTCCGCCAGCCAGGGGCTTCTGAGCTTCATATATTTCCCGCTTGCGTTGCTGTTTATATGCTATCCTCAATGGGTGGAGCCATTGCTGTGGGTGGCCCTCGGCACCTTTGTTTTGGCCAAAATCGTATTTATTTGGAAAGGATTTAGGATTTTTTTCACCCAAATTTCGTCATGGGTGCTTTTTTTGTACTACCTTTGCAGTCTGGAAATAGTTCCGTTGATTCTTACCTACTTAGCAGCCACTATGCTTTGCGGCCTTTTGAAATGACAAAGGGCATGAAGGCAGCGTCAGAGGCGCTAAAACAATAAGATGATGAAAATAAAGAAGATTTTAGTATCCCAGCCAAAACCGGCATCAGAGAAATCGCCTTATTATGACATAGCCACGAAGCATAATGTGGAGATTGTGTTTCGTCCGATGATTAAGGTGGAGGGGCTCACAGCCAAGGAGTTCCGCCAGCAAAAGATAAACCTCGCCGATTTCACCGCCGTGATTTTCACCTCGCGCACAGCTGTCGACAATTTCTTCCGCCTCTGTGAGGAATGTCGAGTGAGTGTGCCCGATACGATGCGTTATTTCTGCACCACAGAGCAGATTGCGCTATATCTCCAGAAATATATAGTGTATCGCAAACGTAAAATTTCATACGGCACCACCGGCAAGCTCAACGACTCGCAGTTCCTTGCCTCGGTCCAGAAAAATCACAAAGAGAAGTTCCTCTTCCCGATGTCGGACATTCAGACAGACGGCACAGAAGCACTTTCAAATCTGAAAATTGATTTCACTCCGGCCGTGATGTATCGCACCGTGAGCAACGACTTCACTCCCGACGAGCCGTTTGACTATGACTTGATAATTTTCTTCAGTCCTGCGGGAATCGACTCACTGTTGAAGAATTTCCCCGATTTCGGAAAAGACGGGAAGCAGCCCATGTGTATCGGGGCTTTCGGCCCTGCCTCCACCCAGGCTGTGAAAGACGCCGGGCTGCGCCTTGACATCGAGGCTCCGACACCGGCCACCCCGTCGATGACAGCCGCTCTCGATGCTTTCCTGACAAAGTCCGAAAACGCCTGAGAGTGCGCCGATGATCAACGTCAACGAATCTATGCTGTCGCGTCTTTATCTTAAAGACACGGCATTCCGTCAGCTCATGCAGAAGCGCATTTTTGATGTGCTTCTTATCGCCACCCCTTACGACGCCTTCATGATGGAGGAAGACGGAAGGGTAGAGGAGCAGGTGTATTTTGAATACGTCTCGCTCAATCTCTCGTCGCCCCCGCGTTTTGTGAAGGCGGCCAATTATGAAGAGGCATATGAGGAGCTATCCAAAAGGAGTTTCGACCTCATAATAGCAATGCCGGGCGTGGATGTGAGCGAGACATTCCGCGAGGCCCGAAATATGGATGCCCTTTACCCGGAGATTCCGTTTGTGGTGCTGACTCCATTCTCGAAAGAGGTGAGGAGGAGGATTGCCAACGAAGATCTTGCCGGGGTGGACTATGTGTTCTCATGGCTTGGTAACGTTGACTTGATATTGGCCATAATAAAACTTATTGAAGACCGCATGAACGCCGACAACGATATTCTCGATGTCGGCGTCCAGGCTGTATTGCTCGTAGAAGACTCCATACGCTTTTACTCTTCTGTGCTGCCTCACTTGTTTAAATACCTCTTGAAGCAGTCGATGGAGTTCTCTACCGAGGCTCTCAATGATCATGAGAGAATGCTCAGAATGAGAGGCCGCCCGAAAGTGCTCTTTGCGCGAGACTATGAGGAGGCCATGGCGCTCTATGAAAAATATGGCCACAACATTCTCGGAGTGATATCCGATGTGCGCTTTCCGAGAGGCGGAGAGAAAGACCCCGACGCAGGAATGGCATTCGCGGCGCACATAAGAAAAGACTATCCCTTCATGCCGGTGATCGTGGAAAGCCAGGAGAGTGCAAACCGCGAGAGAGTGGAGCAGGCAGGGTATGTGTTTCTTGACAAAAATTCAAAGACCCTTCCGCAAGATTTGCGCAATGCGGTGGGCCGGCATTTCGGATTCGGCGATTTCATAGTGAAAGACCCCGCCACCGGAATGGAGATAATGCGTATAAAAGACCTCAAGGGGTTGCAGACAAACGTGTTTAATATCCCCAGTGACGCCTTGTTCTATCATTGCAGCCGCAACGAGGTGTCGAGGTGGCTTTATTCGCGGGCATTGTTCCCTATTGCCGACGCAGTGAAGACCTATCGGTTCACAAAGCTTGAAGAGGCCCCTGCGGTGAGAAAGCTCCTGTTTGAATGTATTGTGAAATACCGCAGGATGAAGAACCGTGGCGTGGTTGCTATTTTCCGCAAAGACCGCTTTGACTTCTATAGCAATTTTGCACGCATAGGAGAAGGGTCGCTCGGCGGAAAAGGTCGCGGCCTGGCATTTATTGACCAGATTATCAAGCATAATCCTATTTGCGACGACTTTCAGGGAGTGCAAATAATGATTCCGCGCACTGTCGTGTTGTGCACCGACATATTCGACCAGTTCATGGAGATGAATAATCTCTATCCTGTGGCGCTTTCCGACCGCTCCGATGAGGAGATATTGAGCCATTTTCTTGGCGCGCGTCTGCCCGACTCGCTGATTGATGACTTCCTGTCGCTTTTTGACGTGGTTGACAGGCCGCTGGCCGTGAGAAGCTCGTCGCTTCTCGAAGATTCACATTATCAGCCATTCGCGGGAATCTATTCCACATATATGATTCCGCATCTCAAAGACAAGAAAGTGATGCTCCGGATGCTTTGCGACGCAGTGAAAGGGGTGTATGCGTCGGTGTTCTTCGCCGATTCAAAAGCCTACATGAATGCCACAAGCAATGTGATTGACCAGGAAAAAATGGCTGTGATTCTTCAGGAGGTTGTAGGCGAAGATCATTCCGGCTACTATTATCCGAACTTTTCGGGAGTGGGAAGGTCGCTCAATTACTATCCGCTCAACGACGAGGTGGCCGAAGACGGCGTAGTGGAGGTGGCTGCAGGGCTCGGCAAATATATCGTAGACGGCGGCATGGCGCTTCGTTTCTCGCCCAAGCATCCTGACCACGTGCTCCAGACATCGACAGTAGACCTTGCTTTGCGCGACACGCAGACGCAGCTGTATGCTATTTCGGGGGCAGTGCCCGAGAGCGCGGACTTTAAGCCCGATGACAGCTTCAATCTTGTGAAGCTCCCCGTGGCGGAGGCGTTCAAGACAGGGGCTTTGAAGTATCTTGTGTCGACATTCGATTTCAACGACCGCATGATACGCGATTCTGAATTCGGACAGGGAAGAAAACTGGTGACGTTTGCCAATGTGCTTCGCCAAAGGGTTTTCCCGCTTGCCGACGCAGTTGACTTCATGCTCTCCACAGGCCAATATGAAATGGGGCGCCCCGTGGAAATAGAGTTTGCCGGAATAATCAAGCCCGGTGCCAACACGTCGGAAGACAAGGGGAAGATATATTGGCTTCAGATCCGCCCTATTGTCGACAAAAAGGAGATGCTCGACGACTCTGTGCTTGATGTAGACGACAGTGAGCTGATATTGCGCTCCGAGACGGCTTTAGGGCATGGCGTCATGGACAATGTGCGCTATGTGGTGTATGTGCGCCCTGGCACTTTCGACAGCTCCCGCAACCCGGAGGTGGCGCGCGAAATAGAGGGAATCAACAAAGGGTTTGTTGACCGTGGCGAGCCATACATATTGATAGGCCCCGGGCGATGGGGCTCTTCCGACCCGGCTTTGGGTGTGCCGGTGCGCTGGCCTCAGATAGCCGGGGCCCGCCTGATTGTGGAGTCGGCTCTTCCCGGCTATCATGTGGAGCCGTCGCAAGGCACTCATTTCTTCCAGAACCTCACCTCGTTCGGAGTGGGCTATTTCACAGTAGACCCGGTGAACGGCAACGGGTTTTATGACAGCGACTATCTTGATGCGCTCCCGGCTGTGTATGAAAGCGATGCTATAAGAATTGTGGAATTTCCTTCGCCTCTCACAATTGCCATCAACGGCAGGAAGGGGAGAGGAATTGTGAAAAGATGGGAGGCTACTGTCTGAACTGGACTCCCTGGAGGGTGTGGGTTCATCCGTATAAGGCATGTAAGGCAATTACTGATGCCGGTATGACAGAAATGAATTTAGATAATAAACTTAAAGAGGCTCTTGAATTCGCCGACCGTCAACGGACGGAATGCCAAAGGCTTACTGTGGACATGGCTGAGATGAGCCGTCGTCTGCTGCAGGTGGAGTCCGAGCTTGCGTCTACTCGTGCGGAACTTTCCAAGGCACGAGCCATCCTTGACGAACAGGAAAGCGTAGACATCAAGCTGGCGGAATTCAACCGGATGCTTTCAAAAGTGGAAGACATGAAGCGCTCTTATGAAAAACGCATATCCACACTTGAGGCTCGCCTGCGCGATGCCCGCGCCAGACTCGGAAAGGAGGATAATTACGATCTGTTTGAGTCAATAGATATGAAAAAGGGGCTTAATGCCGTGAATCCGGAAGAAAAGCATGGCGCCAGTGTCACCCGTAAAGCGAAAGAGAAGGCTATTCTTCTGGAGAATTCAAGCAGGGATGTCGGCTCTCCACGCAAGGAGGCGCAACCTGAAAAACGAGCGCCGGGACTTCCTGAAGAATTCCCCAAGCCGGCCACCCCTGACGATTGGCTGCTTACCCTTCCTGACTCTCTGTGATAGACCCTGTGTGTCTGCATTGTTGACTAAAAAGTCTCAAGCCGCCAAATGAAATCTTGGTTCAAAAAAGAGTTCCGCGAAGCAACTGTAACGTTGCTTCGCGGAACTGGAATTAAAGATTCAGCCGCCAGTGACGGGACTGAACGTTTCTTACTTCAATACAACTTTAAACGACTCTGTGCGATTTGATGTCTTAACCACTACGATTGCAACGCCATTGAAGCCCTCTGCATTAACATTGAATACTCCCTCTCCGGATGCTGAGGCAATAACATTGCCTGCAACCGAGTAAGCAGTTGCTGTAGCAGACTCGTTTGATTTGACAACAATCACTCCATTCTCAACAGAAACCGAAATGCCGTTTCTATCAGCATCAACACCATCTACGCCAGCCACAGCGACATCCGAACGTGCGGCATTGATAACTCGCTGGCTTTCTGCATCGATAAGCATTACGGTAACCTTTGTATTGTTGTTATCCATAATGCTTGACTGGTTCGGAATCTCAATCGTGGCAGTATAAGCCTCGCCACCTTTCACTGATGAAGGCACATATCCGCCTGTGCCGTTACAAGTGGTTCCGGCCCATGTGCGAACAACGTCATTGAAGGTATAAGGCACTGTGGGCTGTCCATAAAGACCACCTGCACCCCATTCTCCAAGGAGTTCGTCTGCTACACTGTAACGGTTGTTGACCTGGAATCCTTTCAACTGGTCTTCTGTGACCACAGTAAAGATATTCACATTCTGATTGTCCATGTCAAGAGCATACTTAACCTCGACATTCACATTATACTTGCCATCTTCAAATGTGGCTGAAATGATGTCTACATCTGCCACAGCATAATCCTCAAGCTCTGCCACAGCATAATCATACCATACTCCACAGTTCTTATAAGCATAGTCCCCTTTATCTGAAACGTCAATCGGAGAAACAATGGGGCCACGGTTAATACGGCCTGTAGGAGCTGCATTCATGCCAAGGAACGATGTCAGAGCCACCGCCTCAGGAGTTGAGAAGAAATCACCGGTGTATGTATGTATTGCCAACGGCAGAATCAATTCTCCAAAATCCTTTTCAAGAATATCAAGAGCGACATGTCCGAGAGGACAGTTAGGACAACCCTGCCCTGTGTATTCTTCCACCACAACTCGTTTAGTGGTCTGAATTGCAAGATTCTTGACTGAGTAGGAAAGCAGGTCTGTAAGGTCGCCAACTTTTACATCAATTGAATATTTCACTTCCTTGCCAATCTCGGTAGAAAGAGGGGCGTCAAATGTGAATTCCTTAGTCCAGCCCTTAGACATTTCCTCGTCAGCATCAGCCAATGTAGATACCGTATTACCCTCGCTGTCGATAAGGCTGATTGCATATCCTTTGTAAGTGTCTGTCATACTCTCTATTGAAAGTATACCCTTAACCTCCACCTGATCCTTGGCAAGGATTGATTCCGGTGTAAGGTTTATCAATGAGAACTTGAGATCGCGACTCACTAAAACATCGTCAACAAATACTGCCGACTGGTTACGGTTATCGTTCACAAAAGCAATATAGATGTTCTTGCCGGCATACTTGTCAAGCTTGATTGTATTCTCTTTCCAGTCGCCTGCAAGAAGATCCTCTACCTCTCCGGGAGACTGTACTTCATCATAAATCAAGTCGCCGCTATAACGGAAACGATCGATTATAGTGGGAGTAAGAGCGGTATATATATCATCAGTAGCATACACATACACTTTCAGCTTGTCTACACAGTTCTTGCGGAAACTCTGGGACTTGAACGAAAGCATTCCGGTGTTATCCGGCAAATAAATCTGAGTCGACACCATCCAGTCGTCAGACTGGCCGGCAGGCGAATACATCGAATGTGACACAGCAGCCATCTCTGTGCTTCCTTCGTCATCACGGGCAACCCACCATGGATATTCCTTCACAAAGCCCCATTGTGCAGGTGTGTCTGCAGGCTCCAGGCCGTCGCCGTCATAAAGCATCCACTTATCTGACGTAATGCCGCCGTTGAAATCAGCCGAGAATAGTTCCGATCCACCTTGCTGCTGGGGAATGTAGGCACCGTCATAACGTACAGCATATTCCACATTAGGATCAGACCCTGAAATGTCTGAAACTGTATTGGCCTCAATTACCACCTCATAAGTTGTGCCCAAGGCAAGACGCTGCTCCATAACAGGATATACAACCAGCATATTGCCATTTATTGAGCCACTAAGCTGGGCGATGCGCTCGCGTTTGTCACTCTCGCTGTCTACACTATAAAGATAGATGCCGCCTCCATTTTCCACAGGAGCTATTTCTGCATCAAATGTGAAGGCAACCGGGTTTGACGAGGCATTGATTCTTGAAACTGACGCCCCGTTCTCAGGAGAAACCGCAACAGGATTAACCGGTTCTGCAGGACGCCCCTTATAGTTCACTCTGATTTCAGAATTAACCTTTTCAGAATCTCCGGCCATATTCACAACACCGGCAGGTATCACAACTGTGTAATTCTCACCTACCTCAAGACGACGATTGCGGAAAGCCATTGTCAATACTCGTGAGTCTCCTGTATCAGCAGAAAGACTTATAGAATTAGCCACGACCTGTCCCTCTCCGTCAAGCAGAGAAACAGCATTATAGTCTCCGACAACATCAATATTCCTGTCAAAGACAACTCTCACTTCCTTAAGTATTGAGAACGCAGAGTTGTTTACAGGAGACACTATATAATTGTCAAGGAGATTAACTGTGGGGCATAATTCTGACAATGATGCCGGAATCTCCAAAAGATATATGTCATATGGTGTCGATGAATAATCATTCGAAATCAAGACGCAACCATTGTCTGATGTCGCAGAGAACGTGCCACTATAACCATAATCATCGTGTGCCACATCATTTGCCCAATTCACGTCCCAAAGCTGACTTGCAACAACTTTAAAGTCATACCAATATTTACCGACTTTCACCTCCCAGTTGCGAAGAGGGTTGCCGCTTGGTGTAGAGGCATAAATGGCTCCGTCTGCATCAATGCTTCCAAACACTTTTCCTTCAGCGCCATCCACCAGCACCACCTTTTTGTCGGAAGGGTCGTAAGTGTAAATTGACTCAATGTCTCCGGAAAGATATGCAGGGCCTGCAACAATATCAGTGCCGGGACGGAATTTTCCTCCCTCGAGGAAGTTGTAGCCATCTCCTGTAGCTTTGAATTCGTAATTTTTACCATTCTCAGAAACTTCATAGCCGATAGCTTCCCAAGAACGGCTCTTCATATCATAAATGAATGTCCAGCACTCTCCGGCATAAGAGAATGCCACAAGGCCAATAAACTTGGAACCGTCGTCCGACAAGTCGCATGAACGGATTTGCTCATATTGTTGCGGCTGGCCATATAGACTGATTGGCTTGGGAAGATTGTCCGGAGTAATGTCGACAGGCGTTTCTCCTGTTAGATCCCAAAGCACTAAGGTCTCATTCCAGTTTGGATTTGTGACAGTGCCTATGGCATATTTTCCGTCAGGTGTAATCTGAGTGCCTCGGCCGGAGGTAAATCCTTTGGTCGAAACCGGAAGAATTGTCCATTCTTCCGTAGAGGCTTTCCAAAGTGCCGGCTGCCCTTTGTACTGGCCAATGACCATTGAACCGTCATCTGTGACATCGCAGGCCATCATCTCGGCAATTTTATCTTCCTCTCCTGGTTTAAACAGGAACTTGGACTCTTTGGTCTTGACGTTCACAAGGCGCGGATAAGAATACAACATCTCATCCAATGGACTTTTGCCATATCCCACAGCCCACTCTCCATTGTCAGACACAGACTCCAATGAGCCGGAATTTGTCCGGTTCTCGAGTTTTGTGAACACCGGAGATTGAGCATATGCCATTCCGACACCAAGCATAGTGGCGGCTATGAATGAATATGCACAACTTTTTGTCATCATAATTGATAAATGGTGTTTGGTTATTAAAAATATTGTAGTTAAACTTTTTTACAGTTAAAATATGGCACGGGAAGAATGACCGGGCATTGAATGCCGACATTTCCCGTGCCATTTCCAATTAACCGGAAGCCCATGAGACAGACCTCTCGGTTAAAAATATCTTACTTGCCTACAACGACTTTTTCCCCGTTTATTATGTACAAACCAGCGGGAAGAGCCTTGACAGCAGATGCGTCAGCGTCACGAAGCACCTCTACACCCTGTATGTTATAGACTGTGGCATTCTCATTGGAGCTCAAAATAGAATCAACACCTACAGATCCGATATTGTAAACGAGTACAATCTCAGGATTAGTACGTCCGACTGCTTCATAGAATCTTGTCTCAAACCACTGTCCATCACCGAATGAAGCGGCAGGAATAACCACCTTATATGTGCCGAACTCTGAGACAGGAGTCTTCAGTGTCAAATCATAGATAGTGGGGTTCCAATAATCGGAATTTGCATTGTCTGAGAAAGTTGCCTCTGTCACAAATACATCCTCAGTTTCCTCTACCTTGTAGACCGATGCTACAGCTTCAAAATCAGCAAAAGTAACATTCTCAAAATCAAGAACCATCACAGAGAGGTCATTTAAAGTAGCATTGTCTGCCGGAGTGATTGAGGAAGGAACCCAATCATAAGCAAGCTCTCCTGTCTGAACGCCCTCAACATAATATGTGAACTGAGTGGCATTAGAATTTGTGCCGTCATATTCCTCTCCGATGTTGAAATATCCCTTAGGAATCATGAGGACATAGGTGCCGGGCTCAGTGATAGGCTCAAAATTCCAAATCATTGTAGTGCCGTCTTCACCATTTACAGGCTCGCCAAGTTCACGAATCACCTCACGTTCCATAGATACAATCTGTGCAGGCTCACTTGTAAGATATGAGAAATTCATTCGCTTGCCTTCCTCATTGCCTACAGTGATTGACGACAGTTCCTCTACTACTGAACTTGCCTCAGGCGACAAGGAAATCACTACGTCAGCGCCGCAGTTGCATTGCCAGTTCATTGAATAATTGATGTCGTCAAAATCCATGTTTGCATTGCCTCTCACATAAAGACCGTCAGCGTCCATGGCACTGATAGTGACAAAAATGCCAGCACGGGCAGACTCGATCACACTTTTGTCGAACGTGAATGTCCACTTGGACGCATAGCCGTCCTCATTCGGGTCAATGGCCTCATAAGTGCCGGCAGATGCGTTAACTGAGGTCATTACGAAATATTCAAATTTGACAGGTTTTACCGGACCGGAATAAGTCACCTCAAAATAACCGAGGTCAGGATTGGTTATCTCATAATTCTCAGGGTCCGGAGAGATGCTTTCAAGTTTATAAGGGCTGTATTCCTGAGGGGGAATGGCTCCATAATAATAGACCTTCGTAAACATTTCTGTAGACTGCTCAATCTGGAAACCGGAAGGATACTGGTTTGTGGCCAGATCATATCCGATGCCGGCGCAACGGAGAGTGAGCATATACTTATGGTCGAGCAAAAGTTTGGTGTCGCCACCTATTGCACAGAAAAGGCCGTCAGCCCAAAGGTCACTTTCGTCACCTCCATAACGGTTCGGGTCATAACGGTTATCGTTGCCCTGATGTATGTACTCACGGACACCCTCTTCCTCTCCGTTGGTAACATCATAGAGAACCCATTCCATGTAATTTACAGCTGAATCATCTGTGGTCTTTATTCTCAGCTGTGTGAAATCCGGGCCTCCCCAAAAAGGAAGTTTCGAACCCTCTTCCGGGTCGATTGAAACAAGTTCAATCTGAGGATATTCGCTGATGTTTAGATTTCTGTCGTTCAAATCATAAGAAGCACGAATCACAGGATTCTCCTCTCCGTTGACAGTGAACGTGCCGGCCGGGATTTCAAGATTCCATGTGCCGTTCACAACAATCTCGTCTGAATCGAAATTGACAATAAGAACTCCGCCCATGCCGGGGAACGTGCCTACACGCGTACTGGAGATAAAATCTCCCTGTTCTTCATTCTCAAGGCTGGCCTCAGCTCCGTCAGACACTACGATTTCGTCTGAACTGCCGAAAGTAAGGTTGAAGTTGCCCAGACTCAGATTAGAGTCAAGTGTGGAACCGTCCGCAGGATACAATGTATAGCTCGGGAATGCGTAGGTCACACCGCAAACTGACAGCAAAGCCGCAGTACAAAGTAACGATTTAATGTTCATATAAAAAATAGTTTATTGTTGTTTACGGGCGCATGACAATTCATGCACCCGTAAATGTTTAAATAATAACCTTTTTCCCGTTGATGATATAAATGCCTTTCTTGAGATTCCGGAGATCGCTGCGTGTCGCGCCGCGCATAACAGCCACACCGGCTATGTCATATATATCGAAACTGCCTTTGAGGGCATCTCCCTCAATCTCCTCGACACCTGAAGTTTTGTATGAGAATTCTGCCATGACATCGTTATTGTGGTCAAGGCCGTCAGCACATTCAAGGTCTGCCAATGACACTGTCACCTTACTGTCGGGATCAATATTAATTGCAGGCACATTAAAAGTGTAAAGCATAGCGTCATCGCTCATGCTGTCCGCCTCGATCTTTATGTCTTCGACAGGAATGATATGTTCGCACTGCTCATTGTTTAAGATGTAGTCAAATCGTATGCCTGAAAAATTCAGCTTGTCTCCGTTCATAACCCATATTTCCATCTCTTGTCCAGGCACAAGTGCCGACCCGCGGGCCGGAGTGAAGTCTGCGGCAATGGAAAACTGAAGAACATTTATAGAGAATGAAAGCGAATATCCGGTTGGATTTGACATGCTGCCAGTGTATACTCGTTGTCCGTCAGGCGTATAGATGTCTGCGAAAGAGCCATGTATGAAATCTGGCTGAGTGGCGGATGTCGATAAAGGAAGCATATCTATCGGACGGCGCAGCTTCCCCGAAAAATCAAATGATGCTGTGTTGCCTTCATTATTCCCTTTGACATCCTCAGTGTATATCCCCACTTCTATATTGTCGGCGTTACCGTAAGTCAGCCTCGCCACAGGTGTTTTCTCGGAAGATAGCTCTCTGTCAAACACAAAATGGATTTTTGCGTTCTCATCATTGGTTGTATAATATGAATTGAACACATTGTCTCCTTTAAGGCTTGCATTTACCACATCGACAATCTCTGCAGGCTTCGCAGCCATTTTATATTTGATTTCAAGTTTCCCTTTCTCTTCAAACTTATTATCCGGATCGCTCGCATCTTTCACTTGAAGCAGACGCAATGTGATTTCGTCTCCCTCTTTCATGGTGCCGTCGCGATAAAAGTCCATCATTGCGCCTGACACATCACAAGTGACGCATGTGTTATCGGGAACAGCAGAAATTGTTTTGCGCGCGCCGTTCACCAAAAGAAGCGCATTGTCGACGGTTACAGGATAATTGAATGTTATGTCTACCGTATAATTTTTACTTACAGAATAAGGGACATCGGTGTCTGTCGGAGGATAAATTGTCACAACTTTTAACTCAGAAGCGCCTTCTTGAATAGTGACAGAACCTTCCATCAGGCTCAATGCAGAATAAATGTAGTAGGTTGTCCCGGCCTGCAATTCCGAATAAGTCATGACCTGCCCTCCGGAAGTGTAGGCATGCTTGCCAGCCACAAACGACTCGTCCTCATGTCCCTTTGAAGTGTACAAAGCTAATGGATTTGTGCTGTAAACAAATTTCACAGGCCCGGTAACAGAAGGAGTGTATTCTCCTGTAACCACTGCATAAGCGGGATAAGTGTACGTGACTCCCGGCTCCATCACCCCCATATCATATGGCTCGGCAGCTGTTGCGGCTCCCATAGCGCCACATGTCGCAACTATGGAAAGAGCCACTCTCTTTAAAGATAAAAATCGTGTCATATATTATTTATGTTAATTAATTGTCATTCTAATATACAGCCGTGACGGTTAATAAGTCAGCGGCTATAACAAGTTTTCATGGTTTGATTTATCGTCTCAAATATGATATATAAATTTCAGTGCAAATGTAACACAAAAAAATGAGACCAAACATAAATTTCCCTGTTTTCTTTACAATTTTTTTCGTCTGCATTCTAATTTTTAGTCAATTTTAACATTAGGGGGTGACAATTTGTTAAAAACAAATGTGATTAATTAATGAGCGTCCGTCAAATGCTAAGGCATTGGAAGAGATGGCTACAAGGATAATGAAAAAAGTTGTCGCTTGCGGGAATCTACAAGCGACAACTTTTTATAATCTATATTGCTTAATTGCGAAGATATTCCTGCAATTCGGGTCAGACGTATTTCGAGAAGTCTGTGAGGCGCATGTCGCCACACTGTGCGAATGTGTCGTGAAGAGCGAAAGCGGCGCGAAGATTGAGAGGGATGTGTCCTGTCTTGGTGAGTTTAAGGTAATCCCAGAGGAGTTCCTTGTAGTCGGGATGCACACAGTTCTCGATTATGCAGCGCGCACGCTGGTACGGGTCTTTGTTTCGGAGGTCGGCCACGCCTTGCTCAGTCACGATCACCTTCACGCTATGCTCGCTGTGGTCGATGTGAGTGACCATAGGCACGATTGCAGAAAGCGCTCCCCCTTTCTGGATAGAGGGGCAAAGGAAGATCGAGAGATAGCCGTTGCGGGCAAAGTCGCCGGATCCGCCGATTCCGTTCATCATGTAGCTGCCGTTGACGTGGGTAGAGTTGACGTTGCCGAAAATGTCGCATTCGAGAGCGGTGTTCATAGCGATAAGGCCTATTCGGCGCACCACCTCCGGATGGTTTGAAATTTCAAACGGACGCATCAGAAGTTTGTCGCGGAAGAAATTGATATTGTCCATGAAATGGAGCATGGCGTCGTCGGAGAATGCAAGAGCGCAAGTTGATGCGAAATTACATTTCCCATTCTCCATAAGGTCCATCACGGCATCCTGCACCACTTCTGTGTACATCTGGAATCGGGGGATGTCGGGATTTTCTGCAAGGCCGTGGAGGGCAGCGTTAGCCACGTTGCCCACGCCGCTCTGGATAGGCAGGAACTCGTGGGGGATTCTGCCAATTTTCATCTCGTTGGCGAGGAAAGCGGCTGCATTGTGGCCGATAGCGGCGGTTGTTTCAGAAATCTGAGTGAAAGAGCTAATGCTTTCCGACTCGTTTGAAGGCACAACGCCGATAATCTTTTTGGGGTCAATCTTCAATACAGTCGTGCCGATTCTGTCAGAAGGCTTGTAGACAGGTATCTCGCGACGGTGAGGAGGGTCAAGAGGTATGTAGTTGTCGTGGAATCCTCGGAACGAAGTGCGGTAATAAGAACTGTATTCGATTATGACCTTTTTTGCAAGCTTGGCGATTGTCGGGCTCATTCCGATTCCGGCTCCAAGAATCACTTCGCCGGAGGGGTTCATTTCAGTGACCTCAATGATGGCCACGTCAATATCTCCGCAGAACCCGTAGCGCAGATCTTGGCTCCAGGTGCTTAAGTGAGGGTCGAAGTAGGATATTTCTCCGTTGTTAACAGCTTTGCGGGCGTCAGGCGTGCCTTGATAAGGCGAACGCTTGTCGATGGCCTTCGCACGAGAAAGCGCACCGTCAACGAAGTCGTTAGTGGAAGCCCCGGTGTAAAGATTGATTTTGAAGGGCTCCCCTTTTTCATGGAATTGTTTCGCGCGCTCGGCGAGAGCAATCGTTACAAGCTTGGGTGTTCCCGATGCTGTAAAGCCCGACAAAGCAACGTTGTCGCCATTATTTATATGGGCGGCCGCCTCTTCGGCTGAAATAAATGGAAAACTCATTTGTAACCTATAGATTTAAGTGGTAATTTTGCACAAAAGTAATCATATTATTCCATTTAATCGATATATGGAACCATTTTTTTTGCCGAAAAACAATAAAAATTGCACTGATTTGAAAAAAGTGCGCATTGAAACCTATGGATGCCAGATGAATGTGGCTGATTCAGAGGTGGTAGCTGCCATGATGGAGCTGGCGGGATATGTGCCCACAGATGTCGACACCGAGGCGGCGGCTGTGCTGCTCAACACCTGCTCCATTCGTGAAAACGCAGAACAGAAAATATATTCGCGCCTCGCTTACTGGAACTCTTTGCGCCGGAAGCTTGGACGCAACATCATCATAGGCGTGATAGGATGCATGGCGGAGCGACTGAAGCATAAGCTTATCGACGACTATGGAGTGGACATTGTGGCAGGGCCCGACTCTTATCTCGACCTCCCAAACCTTGTGGCCGCTGCGGAGACAGGCTCTAAGGCAATCAACATAGAACTCTCCACGACAGAGACTTATCGTGATGTGCTTCCCAGGCGTCTTGGAGCTTCTGTGGGAGGGTTCATTTCTATCATGAGGGGATGCAATAATTTCTGTTCTTATTGCATAGTGCCCTACACTCGCGGGCGTGAGCGAAGCCGTGAGCCTGAGAGCATACTCCGCGAACTCGCTGATTTGCGTGAAAGAGGCTTTAAGGAGGTCACTCTTTTAGGGCAGAATGTTGACAGCTACAAATATGTGTCTCCCGAGGGTGAGGCGACAGACTTCCCTTCATTGCTGTCAATGGTGGCGGAGGCCGCGCCCGACATGAGAGTGAGGTTCACCACTTCGCATCCTAAAGACATGTGTGACGCCACGCTTGAAACCATGGCGCGCTATCCGAACATTGCCCGGCATGTGCATCTCCCTGTGCAGAGCGGCAGCAACGAGGTGTTGAAACTTATGAACAGGAAATACACCCGCGAGTGGTATCTTGACCGCGTGGCGGCTATCAGAAGGTTTATGCCTGACGCGGGGATCTCCACCGACCTTTTCACCGGCTTCCACAATGAGACGGAAGAGGATTTTGAACAGACATTGAGCCTTATGCGAGAGGCCGGATTTGACTCGGCGTTTATGTTTAAGTATTCGGAACGTCCAGGCACATTCGCATCAAAGCATCTTCCTGACAATGTGTCGGAAGAAGTAAAAATCGACAGACTCAACAGGATGATTGCCCTTCAGAACGAGCTCTCGGCGGAAAGCAACCGCAGGGATGTGGGCAAGGAGATGGAGGTGCTTGTAGAAGGGAGGTCGAAGCGCAGTGCCGACGAGCATTTCGGACGCACATCGCAAAACAAAGTAGTGGTCTTCCCGAAAGGGGAAACAAAGCCCGGAGATTTTGTGAGAGTATGCATCCTCGACGCCAGTAGCGCCACCCTCCGAGGCGAGCTCATCTGAAAAACGATGTAAGCAAAAAAACTCCGTATGCAACATGTCATACGGAGTTTTCTGTATTTAGTATTTTATATATTAGCGCGGGGTGATTGTGAAGGTTATGGAGCCTCGTGTTGAGGTGGCTCCCTTTTTTGCCGACCATTTTGCCCTGCGGGCGGCAGCTTCACATTTTCGGCGTATGGAGGCGTCGGCGCTTCCGGCAGCCTTGGCTTCGGTTACGTTTCCCTCTGCGTCAATCACAACGTTTACGGTCACCACTGTTTTGTGGCGCAAAGCCACGTCAGGCTTGGGGCAGCTTATGAACGTGCGTCCATGGGCATTGCCGCTTACTCCTATTCCAGTGCCTCCTGCTCCGGATGAGCCTTTGTCTGTGCCCTCGGTTGCTCCATTCTTATGAGAGAACTTTGATGCTACCGAACTTGTGGCCTTCTGTTTCTCCTTGTCGGTCTTTGAAGGCTCTGTGGCTTTCACCTTGCTCTCCTTCTTCTGTGTGTTCAGCTTTGGCTTCGGAGGTGCAGGCTCAGGCTTTGTCCCCGGTTCGATTATCTCCGCCTTGTCTTCAGGGGCGGGATCCGGCTCGCCTTTCATTGCAGGGGCCGGCTTGTTGTTGTTGACGGCGTTCTCCTCGCCAAGCTCCACAAGCTCCGGCTCTATGAAAAGAGGCTCCTCAATGTCCATGATTTCAGGAGTGGAAGCATTTGCAATTGCCTCGCGGTCCCAGGAGATGCCTCCGAAAAACAGCACAAGGAGCAACGCAAGTGCAACCAGTAAAGTGAGCGCGGCCGCTATGATTCGGTCTTTTCTTTCGGTGTCTTTAGCCATTGAATAATAGTCTTGGCCCGGCGGGCTGTTCTGAGGGGAGACTTATTTTTGTGAGCTGCGAGTGGCCAGCACAAGTTTGAGATGATTGCGAGCTGCCAGGTCGAGCACCTCAATAACTCTTGCATAAGCCACAGTGCTGTCGGCATAAAGGGCGACAGCATGGAGCGAGTCCTGACGCTGTATTAGCATAAGGCTTGCAAGCAGTTCGTCGCGGGTCACAGCCCGCGCCTCCGAATTTTCTTCGATAGAGTCGTTGCGGTCGGCCACGAGCCACAGTTTTGACTCCGCGTCGATATAGACCTCGGTGACCGGCTTCAGTGAAGTCTGCTCGCTGCTTTGAGGAAGATTCACGTCGATGGCAGCCGGAAAAATCAGCGTGGAGGTCACCATGAAGAAGATGAGGAGCAGGAAAATCACGTCGGTCATCGACGACATCGAGAAAGTGTCGAGAGTCTGGAAATTCTTTTTTAGAGCCATGATTTCGCTAATTGACAATTAATAATAGATAATTAATAATTGAATCAGGCCGGCTCATTGAGGAGGTCCATGAATTCCATGGTTTTGGCTTCCATCGAGTTCATGATGCGGTTCACACGCGACACAAGATAGTTGTATGCAAACAGGGCGGCGATGCCCACCACGAGGCCGGCCACGGTAGTGACGAGAGCCTGGTATATTCCGGAAGAGAGCACGGTGATATTGGCAGATGTGCCGGCGTTGGCAAGGGCGAAGAAAGCCTCAATCATTCCGACCACAGTTCCGAGGAAGCCGAGCATAGGGGCGCCTGCGGCTGTAGTGGATAGCCATGTGAACCCTTTGCCGAGATTCGCCACTTCGATATTGCCGGTGTTTTCGATAGCGACGAGCACATCGTTCATTGGGCGGCCGATGCGGTTCACGCCTTTGAGGATAAGGCGGGCATAGGGGGTGTCGGTGCGTTTGCAGAGATTCACTGCGTTTTCTATGTCGCCTTCCATTATATAGTCGCGTATGCGCTTCATGAACGTGTCGTCGTTTTTCGATGCGCGGTGAAGCGCGAAACAGCGCTCAATGAAGATGTATATGCTCACCAGAAGCAGCACTGCAAGAGGAATCATGATGTAGCCGCCGTCCATCACCAGCGACCAGAATGAAAGTGAATTCATCTGTTTGATTGATAATTAGTAATTTATAATTGGCTTGGATTAAGGGCGAAGACAGAGAAGGTATCGGGCTATTGTCTGCTCGATGCCGAGATAGAGGGCGTCGGAGATGATGGCATGGCCTATGCTCACTTCGTCAAGGTGGGGAAGGCGGCGATAGAAGTAGGCCAGGTTGCTCAGGTTCAGGTCGTGGCCGGCGTTCAGGCCGAGCCCTGCATCGGCCGCTTCCTGCGAAGCTTCCACAAACGGTTTCACGGCTGATTCTCGGTCTGTGAAATAATTGTCGGCATAAGGCTTGGTGTATAACTCCACACGATTTGCGCCTACTTCTGCGGCTTTTCTCACCTGCGCGGGGTCGGCGTCGACAAATATCGAGCTTCTGATGCCTGCATCGGAGAGGCGGCTGCAGATGTCTTTAAGAAAAGCGGCGTTGGCAATCACATCCCATCCGGCGTTGGATGTCACGGCAGAGGGTGCGTCGGGCACAAGTGTGACCTGGGCCGGGCGAACCTCGCAAACCATGCGCATAAAGTCGTCAGACGGATATCCTTCTATGTTGAATTCAGTTTTAACAACGGGGCGCAGCGCATAGACATCGGCGCGGGTTATGTGGCGTTCGTCGGGACGCGGATGCACGGTTATCCCTTGTGCTCCGAAACGTTCGCAGTCTATTGCAAATCTGACAACGTCGGGCACATTTTCTCCACGGGCGTTGCGCAGTGTGGCCACCTTATTGATGTTTACACTTAATCGTGTCATTACCAGATTATTGGATTGTGAATTGTTAATTTTTATGTTGCCATGCGGGCCAGTGATGACAAATTTTTATTCTCCGTTAAGGAAATTCGGCATAAAATTTGTAATTTTGACCTTTGTAGCGTTTTGCTTACGAGGAGCCCAAAAGATTCAACCCTCGGAGAGGGCTAAAAGTTCAGGGTGTGCTCTTCAAACTGCAAAAGTATAAAAAAAGGCTTTTAAGACAAAGAAAAATCGCAGTGAAGACGTTAAAAAAAGAAAAGAAGTCTTTGCGACAGATTTTGCTGCCTGTTAAAAAAGACTTTGAGAATGTTAATAAAATAAATCAAGAGACACGGTTATGACAGCGAAAGAGATTTTATCACCAGGTAAGACGGCGGCAGAACGGCGTCCTGTCCGAATGGTAGAGGCTGATATGCCTTTATTGGAAGTGTTGCCGCGTCTGCTTGACACCCCCGGGCGAGAGCTGGGGGTGAGCGACGGCGGCGTGTCGGTGGGCGTGATTGACCAGGCTTCGATGCTCGAGGGCTTGGGCAGAATGATTGCCGCTCGCGACGACTGCAGCGTGATCACTGTGGAATGTCGCCCCGAAGAATATAGCGCGAGCCTGCTGGCCCATGCTGTGGAAGACAGCGACGCACATCTTGTAGACCTTTTTACAGCTCCGTCAGACGACGGCAGCATCCAGGTTACGCTCCGTGTGAGACATCGTGACCCGTCGGCGGCTGTGAGAAGCCTGGAGCGTTATGACTTTCATGTGGTAGACGCACACGCATCGGAAGGTGGCTTGCGCGATGCGGAGGTGGCAGCCGAACGTCTGCTGGCTTTGCAGACGTTGCTTAATGTGTAAGATTTTCAAATGTGCCCTTAAGGGTGTGATATGAATGGACTATAATCAGAATAACAAGGTTGCAATCTACGGAAGCCGCAGGCAAGAGCCTTATCTCAAGGATTTTGCCGGGCTTTTTTCGTTTTTGGACGAGATGGGCTTTCGTGTGGCTGTCCACAACAAGCTTGCGAGCTATCTCGATGAGCGGAATGTAGATATGCGCGGCGCCGTGGCGGTGGAAAAGATTCCTACCGGCACCGGCCTGGTGATAAGCATCGGCGGAGACGGCACATTCCTTCGTGCCGCCCGCTGGGTAGGGAAGAGGGAGATACCCGTGTTCGGTGTCAACACAGGGCATCTCGGCTTTCTGGCGAGCTGCAATTTTGCAGATGTAAAAGATATGATAGAATCTATCTGCAAAGGTGACATTGTGGTTGAGAGGAGGATGCTTCTTGAGGTTGACACTCCTTGTTTCCCGCCCGGGGCATGGCCTTATTCTCTTAATGAAATAGCTGTGCTTAAAGAAGACACTGCCTCTATGATTTCTGTAAAGACATACATCAACGGGCATTATCTTGCCGACTACAGGGCTGATGCTCTTCTTGTCTCAACCCCAACGGGCAGCACGGCCTATAATTTGTCGGCCGGCGGCCCCATTGTCGAGCCTATGGTCGACTGCATGGTTTTGTCGCCGGTGGCTCCTCACACTCTCACTGTCAGGCCGCTTGTGGCTCGCGGCAGTTCCGAACTGGAGCTGAACGTAGAAAGCAGGGCAAAGAGTTTCCGCCTTAGCCTTGACGACCGGTCATATTCAATCCCGGCAGGAGAGAAGGTGAGAATAAGGCGTGCGGATTTCTGCACATTGCTTGTAAGGCGAAAAGATTCTCATTTCTCGACTATTCTTCGCGACAAGCTCCTGTGGAGCGCTTCAGGGGTTGAGAACAACATGAGTTGAAAGGCGTTCAGGTGTAAATGGAAATATTGTGACTAAATAAAAGCGAATATACAAAAGAATAGCGCTTACGTGGCTGAAACGGAGGCGCTATTCTTATAATGTAGGTTGCTCTCGGCTGGAGATTATCTTACTATCAGCTTGGCTTCAGTCTTGTGGCCATTTACGAGGGCTGTAACAACGCATACACCTTTCGGCAGAGGTTCGTAGATGTTCAGTTTCTGTCCGTCGATTGAATAAACCGCCACATCCGTGCAGTTCTCGCCAGTGACCAGCATTCGGGAGCTGTCGACGCCTACAATAAGGCGTGGCCTTTCTGCAGTGGGCATGTCTATTCCTGAAGTGTCTACAATAGAGTTCCATTTGTTGCCCCCTGCGTTGAGCACATAATTGTCGGCAAGGTTCTCTTTGTTGACACGGCTTATGAAGGAAATGACCTCAAGGTTTTCGCGATTCCATTTGCTGTCGATGTCGGCTATTTCATAGTCTATTCTGAACTGCCCTGAATCATCGATAGAGAAAGAGTCACCCATCGGCTCTTTATTGAAAATGTGTCTCACCACGCCGTTGTGTCTGTAATTCTCCACAAGGTCTTCAGGTGCGCCTTCCGGCACAGGGTCGAGGCCCATTTGCGGGTAGTTTGCGAGCGGAATGCCGTTCTCTACGATGCAAGTGGAGAGATACAGCCCTTCGGCAGAGACATTGCTTGCCAGCTTCCCTCTCACAGTCACCGACACTTTGTCGCCTGCAAAATCGGCATCGACAAGTATCTTGGCAGAAGCCGCTTTTAGGGCAGCCTTCTCGATTTCTTCAAGATAGGGTGCAGTGTCGGCAACATTCGCGCCTTTTACAGGCGTGCCTCCGACCTCGGAATCCACAAATCTGTCATACATTACGGCGGGATTATATGTTGACCCTCCGAAAAGATACTCCATTTCGCGGTCTGTGTCATTGGTGAAGGCATCATCCATGAATCCGGAATGTCTTGAGATAAACACGTGAGGATATTTTGTCTCTTCCATGGCTTTGTCGAGATAATATGCCATGAAGGGGCAGTTCTGGCAGAACATGCTTGTGAATTCTTCAATGAGCGGTATTCTCACGAAGGCATCGTTGGTGACATGCAGGTTCACGCTGTTCACGGGCATCTTGCCAAGGTCGCGGCCATCGGTTGAAATTACTGTCACGGTGTAGGTGACATCAGTCCCAAGTTCTGAGCCGGTAGGCACGGAAACCGTTATCTCGCGGCTGTCGAAAGGCATGACCGGCTCATCGAATGCAACATCAACCGGGAATATGACCGTTCCTCCGTCTGCACCTATCTCAATAGTGGCCTCTTTCACTTCCTCGCCGCTTAAATTATGGAAATAAAGGGAGCATGAGAAGTGTGACTCAGGTTCCACCACGTTCGGGAAATTGTAAAGATTGGCTATCGCGCCCGCCGGCATGTCTTTTGGCTGTGTGTCGATTATGGCCTGCACCAACGATATGCCGCTCTTTTTCAGTTCTTCCCAGCCTTCCGAGCCGACTCTCATGTAATAGCCGCCCTCCACCGATGCACCAGAGGCTGAAACCATGGGATAAGGCTTGCTGCTCAGTTCATACACGCGCACTCCGACGTAAATCGGCTCGTCGCCGATTTCAACCGGCTCGCTGAACATCACGTCGTTCCAGCCTTCAGAAAGGTTTGCGGCCTCGCGCACAGGCTCTGCGTCAAGGCTCCCTTTCCTGAGGCTTACGCCTGATGTGCCTTTTGACTTGTATTTGTAGTCGCTGCGCAGATAGCATCTCACCCCAGAGATTTTATGTCCTTTCAGGCTTGCAAAGACCGGGTCGGAAGCAGGGTCAAGGCATATCGCAGTCTCGATATACCCGTTTTTGCCGGTGCCTTGCGCAGAAAGTTTTTCAGAAGGATAAGATAGCGGGCAATAGCCATAGGTGCTAATCTCTTCGGCAGCCGCAGGCACGGCAATGAATGCCAATGCCATGCCTGCGAGTGTATTCTTGATAATATTGTTCATGTCTTGAGCTTATGATTATTTCACAAACACCTTCACGCTCTCAGCGCTGCCTGCAATCTTGGCGATATAGACACCTGTCGTGAGGTTGTTGTTGTTGACTTTGCGTCCTGCGAGATCATACACTTCCACTTCGGCATCTCCTGCCACGATTCTATTTCCTTCCACTGTGAAATCGGAAGAGGGCTTCACTGACTCTATGCCTGTGGAGATTATGCTGCATTCAGAAGAGTTGAGGATGTTTCTCTTCCAGTTGCTGTTCTTGCCGCTGCGGTTGATAAATGCCGCCACGCGCATGTTGTCGGCGTTATATTCGTCGAGGAGTTCGAAAGAGAAGTCCATGTTGAAATTGCCTTCGGCATCAATCTCAATCTTGTCGCCCCAGCGGTCGGTAAGGAGTTCGCGCACAAGGTTATTGTGGGTATATTCGCCTACAGTTAGGCCGTCGCCCAAGTCGGGGAATTCCTGGCTGTCGCTCCATACGCCGTCTTCGAGGGCAACTACAGTGACGTAAAGGTCTTCGCCTTCAGGAAGCACACCCTGCGCCACATTCCCGGTCACGTTCACGTTCACAATATTGTCGCTGACAGTAGCCTTTGTGTCTATTCCGGCAAATGTAGGCATATTGAGGGCGTAGTCATATCCTCCGGTGATAAACATGGGGGTCACAATTCCCAGGAGATAGCTGTTGAGGGTTACGACATAGCTTGTGGGCAAACCGAGATTCAAATCTCTGTCAATTGCCGATGTCGGAACATACAGTTTATACTTGTCGCCGTAGTACACGTCGATGAGCATGTCGAGCACTTCGTCTTTCTCCTCGGCGATGCCCAGCTGATATTGGTCGCCGAAGTGCCAGTAGATTTTGGTGATGTCGTTGCTGTAGCCTTCTATTCCCGGCTCGATACACTCATCAATGTAGACTGCAGACTTGTGCTCGGACTCGCTTGCGAAATATTCCATGACAGGGCGTCTTGCATATTGGCCGGAGATTTCCGAATCAACACACAGAATGGAGAATTCTGCGGGTGTCAGATTTTTATTGTCGGCTCCGTTCACTTTTGAGACAACGCACTTCAAGTCGTTGCCAGACATTCCGGGAACAGGGACATAGAGTGTGGAGCTTGAGTTGGGGTTAATGCCGGATGACAGTTCAATGGTCTCGCTCCAGTTTTCGCCATCGTTGTTTGTGTAGGTCAACTCGATGCTTTCAACTGTGTTTATGCCATTGTTGGATATGCGCATACCGCCGGTTGCCACGTTCCCTTTATTTATAATCGAAGGAGTCAGGAGATTGTCGATTGCAACGATGTTGCATAATTTGTCGCCATTCACCTCGGCTGTGGCGAAAACCATAAGGGGATATGCCATTTCCGGGCTTGAAGAGACGTCTATCCAGAAGCGTTCCCCATTCTCTTCGGGGCGCGAAATGTATGTCTGGCCTTCTTCCACTTTGCCATACCCTGTGGTGCAGGGGCCGTAGATGCCGGCAGGGAGGTCTACGGTGTAGCCTAATATGAGGTCTTCGCCTTCCTTTATCTCATAAGGAGTGTCTAAAGTGATGACATTCCAGTCGGTCGACAAGTTGCCGGTGCCGGTGGCGAGGTCGTCGCCGTCGAGCGAAGTCCTGACGAATGCAGTGGCATCGGGAGTGTAGCTCTGATACACTCCCGACCATCCTATGTGTATCGACAGCACTTTGGCTCCGATAAAGTGCTCAATCTGTTGCGGTGTGAATCTTACAACTGCCGAGAAGCCATTGGTGTCTTCGTTTACAGAAAAGCCGGTATAGGGATAGACCGGGTCATTCTGAGTCACGCCATGAGTAAGGAGGGCGGTGTCTTGCGCTGAAGCCGCTGTTGAGGTTGCCGCTATGGCAAGTCCTGCAAGGACGTTGCGCAGGGAACCATGGTTTAGAAAAAATTTGTTCATAAAAAGAATTATTAAAAGGTGAAAATTTTTAAGCGAAGTGTCGGAGTTGCCAAATCTTCTGCGGCAAATTTATTCTAAAAACCTCGGTTATGCAACTTAATAGCGTCTACTCGGTATCTACTGTAGCGTTATATTGCGTAATTGTGGTTTTTTTAACTAAATTTGCAATTGCATTATGCATATTAAAATCTTAAGATCGCATGAAAAAATTATTGTTTCTGATAATAGCGGCCATAGTCATTGCATCATGTCATAAAGAGGAAACCTTGCATCCTTACAAGTGGGAAACCACTGAAAGCGGGTTTGACTCTGTTGCGATGCTTATAGAGCATCAGTTTAATGAGTTTTATCCGTCTGACAGTATAAGGAGAAACATCAGTGTGCTCGACAGCCTTGCCGAAACGGGAGAGAAGAACCTGAACGTGAAGCGTTCGAGGGCGAAATACTGGCATGCAAAAATATTGTCGCGAATCGGAAAGAAAGACTCTTCTCTGAAAATAGTAAAGGAGGCAATGTTGCTCAATGACTCCTTGGCCTATCGCTATGACTATCTAAGGTTGAAATCGCTTGAACTCGATTTGGATGAAACAATCGAGGGGGCTGAAAAATACAGGAGGTATCATGAGTTTATAGAGTATGCCGGCTCGATCGGCGACGACGCAACTGTGGCCATGATTTCAATTCAGCTGGGGAACTTGCTGGGGGATATAGGTGAATTTGAGCAGGGGCTGCATCAGCTCAAACTGTCGGACAAACTCAACGACGACCAGGGCTTTCATCGTTTCGCAGTCAAAAACAAGGTAAACATAATAAGGCTTCTCATGCAGTCGGGCCGTAGTCGTGAGGCCGACTCTCTGATGAGGGTTTTGATAAATCATCCTGTGATAGCCGAAGACAAGGTCACTCATAACTTCCTGTTGCGCTATTTGTATTATTCCACGGGGGAGGTGGGCTATCTCAGGGAGGCTTTGAAAGAGACTATGGAGGAGAACAGGCTGCGCCATTTAAGCGGCTTTTATTACACCATGCTTGCCGACTATTATTTCAACAAAGACGAGAATTCGGACTCGGCTATAATGTATGCGAATCTCGGGGTCATGAATCTCCCTGCCACAAAACATAACGACCACAGGGCTTTGATTCTTTTGAACAAGAGCATTGCCGACTTTGCAGAGAGTAAGCCCGACAGCGCTTATTTTTACAGGGTGGAATATGAAAACTTGATGGACTCTGTGCGTGAAAATGCAAGAGGACAGGAAATCATCAAGCTCGGCGCCCTCAGGGAGGCGGGTTTTGCCGAAGCGCGCTATAACCGCGAGATTTATCGCAGGAATATGATTCTTGCTGTGTTGGCGATTGTGCTTATCGCCGCAGGCGGGGTGCTGCTGTTCTGGCTTAACAGGCGGCATTTGCGGCAGAAAATAGCGAACATGGAGACTGAGATGGCTCTTGAGAAAACCAAGCGTAAGATAACGGCATCGACACTTACCATTCAGGAGATGGACAATCTGCTTGGAGTGCTGAGGGATGAATTGTCGGAGATACGCAGCGAGGGGAGCGTTGGCGAAACTATTGCCCGGCGCCTGGAATCCACCATAAAAATGCACTTGTCGGAAAAAGAGTCGTCAGAGGTGTTCACAGATATGTTTGACGTGGTGAACCCTGCATTCACTCAGCGGCTTTGTGAGCGATGCGGAGAGCTGGCCGACAGTTATGTGAAACTTGCATGCTACACTCTTATGGGTCTAGACAATAAGAGAATAGGGCGGTTGATGATGATCAAGCCGGAGTCGGTGAGACAGGCCAGGTGGCGCCTTAGGCAGAGGCTGAACCTTAGTGACGATGAAACCCTGGAAGAGGTTCTGAAACGAATGAACACGCCCGATGGGAAGTAGCCCCCGCGAGGCTAAGAGCATAGTTGCAGAAGTGTTAAGATATGGCCGGATGCAATTAAAGCCGCATCTTTCAGGATGCGGCTTACTTATGCTTTGTGTAGGAGTGTTCCTGATTAGTTTGCAGGAGCAGCGGCAGGAGTTGCGGCAGGAGCGTTGGCGGGAGCGGGAGCCGGCGCTGAAGTTGCTGCGGGAGCCGGTGTGATGCTTGAAACGTTGACCGGAGACTTGATGGTGAAAGAAGCAAGGATGCTGATCACGCAAATGAAGATTGCAAGGCTCCATGTGGCCTTCTCGATGAAATCGGTGGTCTTGCGGTATCCGAGATACTGGTTGCCCTGTGAATAGTCGGAGGCGAGGCCGCCCCCTTTTGATTTCTGAATGAGCACTGCGCCGATGAGAAGCAGGCACGCAATCACAATGAGAATGCTGAGAAAGATGTACATTTTTATTGGTTGTTATTGCTTTTAAGCCGGGAGAATTCCGGCCTTATGGTTTGTTTTGTTTAGCCTCGTTGAGAATGAGTTTTCTCAAGAAGCGGATTTGGTCTGCAAAGTAAATACTTTTTTCCGGATTATTCAAATTTAGTTGCATAATTATTTCCAAAGCGGGCTGATAGTTATGATTTTTTATCAATTCCCGGGCCATGTCTTCGTCTGCAGCCGGTTTTTGAGTTTCGTCGGGATAGTTTTCGGGCGGGGTCTCTTCCGGTATTTCTGCGGCTGCCTGCGGTGTTGGGGCGTCGGCGTTTCCGAATTTGGTGAGGAAGGAGTCGATTGTGTCGAGAGTGGAGATATTCACCTTCTCCATGTCGGGATAGAAATTTGCAAATTCTTCCGGGTCTATCCCTAAAAGAAGGCGCAGCGATGGCATGTCGCCTATGTTGGCCGCGATTATGCGGCGCAAGCGTGCGGCCTCTTCCTCGTCGGGTGTGCCGTCGCGAAGTGCCATTACGCAAGGATATATGAAGTAGGGGTATTCTTTCATTACCAGTTTCCGAGTGTGGCGTTGAAAATAAGGTCTACCAGTTCGTCGCATATCTCGTTGCACAGGTCGTCTTGCACGTCTGTCAGCATCATGGTGCTTGAGAACTGCCTGTAGGCCGAGAAACTCTGGTCGATGTCGTTGGCCGGGTTTTTAGTGTCGGTGTATTTCACTCTCACGGTTATCGTGAGCCGGGTCTCGGTTGCGTAGGCGTCTTCGCCCACCGATTGCGGAGATAGAGAATATCCGGTTATCTCCCCGGTCATCTCCAGGTCGGAGTTCCCGTCGATTTCCTGCAGTCGGGTCTGGCGTGTCACCGCGTCGAGAAGCTTGTTCTCGAAAGTCTGTTGCAGTGGCGGGTAAACCAAGGCAGCCCGAATTGGAAATTCAGAGATGTCGATTGTCTTATACACGTCGTAGTTTATGGCCGAGCCGTTAAGTTTATAGGATGGTATGCACCCGGAGAGCATCGGTGCCATCAAAAGGGGGCAAATGTATGCAGGTGCCCTTTTAGAGAAGAGGAAAGAGAATATATTCTTCACGTTGGTTGTCTTTATCATTGTTCAGAAGAATCGGCGCCCTCGGAGAGGTCAAGACCGAAGTCATGAATCTTGCGATATAGAGTGCGCTGGGAAATGTTGAGTTGTTCGGCAGCCCGCTTCTTGTTGCCATTGTTGCGTTTCAGCGCGGCAATCACGGCGTCGCGTTCAGAATCCTCCAGAGTTGGCATTGCCTCTACATCCTCTATAGTTGAGCTGTTTTCCTGAGGCTGCGTGCCGAAATGAATGGAGGGGTCGACGGGGTTATATTTTATCAGCGACTGGGTTGCGGCATGAGAGGAGGGGTAGGGCGTGTGTTCTGGAGAGATTCCGTCAAACCGTGCGCGTAGCTCTGCAAGCTCGTTGCGCAGGGAGTAAACAGTCTGCCAGAGCATTTCGCGTTCCGCCTCATAGCTTGTGGCCCGTGGGGTGGTTATTAGCGATGAGTTGCCTGAATGGTCGAGGGGCAGGGACTCTATCAGAGTGCGCCTGTTCACCTCTGTGCCGGCCTCGAACAGCGCGAGCTGCTCCACGATGTTCTTCAGCTGCCTCACGTTTCCCGGCCAGCGATAGAGCATCATGGCTCTTCTCGCATCTTCGGAGAAGGATATCGGGGCTGTGATATATTTCTCGGAGAAATCAGCGGCAAATTTGCGGGCCAGAAGAGGGATGTCTTCGCCACGGTCATGGAGCGACGGCACGTTTATCACCACTGTGGATAGACGGTAGTAAAGGTCTTCACGAAATTTCCCTTTCTCCACAGCCTTTATGAGGTCTACGTTTGTAGCGGCCACGACTCTGATGTCGGTTTTTTGCACCACCGAAGAGCCCACCTTCAGGAATTCCCCTGTTTCGAGCACACGCAGGAGCCTTGCCTGCGTGGTGAGAGGGAGCTCTGCCACTTCGTCAAGGAAAATTGTGCCTCCGTCGGCTTCTTCAAAGTAACCTTTCCTGGCGCTTATGGCGCCGGTGAAAGAGCCTTTCTCATGTCCGAAAAGCTCGCTGTCGATAGTGCCTTCAGGAATTGCTCCGCAGTTGACGGCAATATATTTCTTATGTTTCCTTGACCCGAAAGCGTGAATGATTTTCGGAAAGAACTCCTTTCCGCTTCCGCTTTCGCCGGTGACCAGCACTGAAAGGTCGATCGGGGCCACTTTCACAGCCCTTTCGATCGCTCCCATGAGGGCGGGAGAGTTGCCGATTATAGAGAAACGTTGTTTCGCCTTTGTTACTTCGTCCATGGTCATTTTATTGACTTCAGTTTGTAGGTTTCAGCCCGTAGCATCTCGCCGAGGGCTTCAACAGAGCCGCATTCGTTCTGCCGCTCCACAGAGATGGGGCTGCCGATAGAGACGTGCACCTCCTTGCCATACGTCTTCATGATTTCTCCGGGGAGACGAAGAGTGCGCAGACGCCAGTCAATCATTCCTAATATATTGAAGAATGTGGAGTTGTGGCCGTGGAAGAAAATAGGAATCACGGGCACTTTTAACTGGTGGATTAGCCTTATCACCGAAGGCTGCCACTCGCGGTCGTTCACATGGAGAGTCTTGTCTGCTTTCGCCACAGCCCCGGCCGGGAAGAATCCGAGAGGATGCCCTTCTTTCACATGCTTCATTGCGGTGCGTATGCCCTGCATCGTGATTTTCTTCTTCTCCGGGTCGTCGCTTTTCAAGGGGTCGACGGCTATGAAGTTGGGGCGCATGGCCTGAATCTGGTTCAGGATAAGGTTGACCATCACTTTATAGTCAGGCCGGAATGTTCCCACAATGTCGAGCAGCAGAATGCCGTCGTAGCTTCCGAAGGGATGATTGCTCACGGTGATAAACGGGCCATCCTTAAACCCTGCAAGCACATCAAGATTGTCGATTCTCAGTTTCCATTTGAACTCTTCTTTTACAAGACGCTGAGCGAAAGGGATTCCGGGAGTGTCGCAATAATCGCTGTGTATGCGGTTCACCTTGTCGATAGAAAGGAGGTGAAGCACCTTGTTGACAAGTTTTTCGTGGCCTTCGAGAGCGGGGGCCATCTTGCGGATGTCGTCATAATTGAGCACATCGGGGCGCAGAGCCTGTGTGCCGGTTTCAGGAGTGTTCTTATCCATACCACAAAATTACAAAAAAATACTCAACCCACAAATTCATAACATAAAGAGAACCGGGAAGAGCTTTCCTTTGATAGCTCTTCCCGGTTCTCTTTATTTTGAGCAGGCTTTAAGAGCGCGCTCTAATTGCAGTTATCTCACAGAGAATGCAAACCGTATTGTCTGCCTGTATTCTTCTCCGGGACGCAGTTCCTGCGACGGAAACTCCGGCTTGTTGGGTGCGTCGGGGAATCCCTGCATTTCGATTGCCACTCCGTCGTAGTCGTCATAGCATCTGCCGGAGGCATTGAGAGGGCACCCTGCAAGCCAGTTGCCGGTGTATATCTGCACTCCGGGCTGCGTGGAGCCGACGGTGAGCACTCTGCCTGATTCGGGAGCTGTGAGAGTGACTATCTCATCAATCATCTTTCCTTTCTCCCATCCGTCGTTCACCCAGCAATGGTCATAGCCCTTGCCGATTTTGAGCGGTGTGAAATCCTTCTTTATGTCGGCTCCAATCTCTTTGGCCTCAAGGAAGTCCATGGGGGTGCCTTTCACTTCGGCGAATTCGCCTGTGGGGATCTGGGTCTCGTCGGTGGGGAGATAGCGCGAAGCGTTTATCTTCATCTTGTGGGTCAGCACAGTGCCTGAGTCGGCGCCTTCAAGATTGAAGTATGCATGGTTTGTGAGATTCACGACAGTAGCCTTGTCGGTAGTGGTCGATAGATTGAGCGACAGCACGTTGTTGTCGTTCCATCGATATTCTGCCACAGCGGTCAGGTTGCCGGGATAGTTCTCCTCGCCGTCGGCTGAACGATAAGTGAATTTCACTCCGTCGGGTAGTTCCTCGGCTTCCCAGATTCTGTTCTGAAACCCTGTCGGGCCGCCGTGCAGCGCGTTGGGGCCATTGTTGATTGAGAGCTGATGTGTGGCTCCGTCCACCTGAAGATGCCCCTTGCATATGCGGTTTGCATAGCGTCCGGGAATCTTGCCGAGGCAAGGCCCGTCAGCCATGTAGTCGGCCGGGTTGGCATAGGCCAGGACCACGTTTTCAATCCGTCCGTCTTTGTCGGGCACTCTTGCGGCCACAATCCCTGCGCCGAGCGAAGAGAGCTCCACAGAGGCACCCGATGCGTTCTCTATGTTGAAGAGAGTGATTTCTCCGAAAGGGGAAGTCACTGCCCGTTTTGTTATTTTCATGTCAAAAAAAGGTGTTGACGTTTTTTTATTCTTTTGGACTCTCTTCCACAAGGCGGGCGCCATCGGAGATTACCACGTCATAGATCTTGGGCTCGTGGCCATATTTCTCATTGAAGCGAGCTGTCACCTCTTTCACAAACTTGTCGTGGAGGTCGTTGGGGAGAAGGTTGATTGTGCATCCGCCGAAGCCGCCGCCCATTATTCTCGAGCCTGTCACGCCAAGCTCTTTGGCCACATCGTTGAGGAAGTCGAGCTCCTCGCAGCTCACTTCGTAGTCTTTGGAGAGTCCGGCGTGAGTCTCATACATTTTCCGGCCCACAGTCTCATAGTCGCCGGCGTTGAGTGCGTCGCACACTGCAAGCACTCTCTCTTTCTCCTCGATCACGAATTTGGCGCGGAAGAAGTCTTCAGCCGTGATGTCTGTCTTGATTTTATTCAGGGCCTCCATGGTGGCGTCGCGGAGAGTTTCGATGCCGAGACGTTTTGCCACACGCTCGCAAGATTCGCGTCGTTTGTTGTAGGGAGAGTCGGCGAGCTCATGCTTCACGCGAGAGTCAACGAGCACGAGACGATAGTTCTCGGGACTGAAGGGGAAATATTCAAACTCCATAGAGCGGCAGTCAAGGCGCATGAGATTGCCTTTGCGTCCGAACACAGATGCGAACTGGTCCATGATTCCGCAGTTTACGCCGCAGTAGTTATGTTCTGTCGACTGTCCGATGCGTGCAAGCTCGAACTTGTCTATATTGTTGCCGTTATATAGGTCGTTGAGTGCGAAGGCGAAGCAAGATTCAAGGGCGGCAGAGGAGCTGAGCCCGGCTCCAAGGGGCACATTTCCGGCAAACACGGCGTCGAAGCCCTTCACGTCGCCTCCGCGTTTCTGTATTTCGCGGCAGATTCCGAATATGTAGCGTGCCCATGACTCTTTTGGCGCATCTTCCTCATTGAGCCCGAATTCGCAATACTGGTCGATGTCGATTGAGAACACTCTCACGATGTCGAGTCCGTTGGGGCGCACCTCGGCCATGATCACTTTGTCAATCGCTCCGGGGAACACGAAGCCGCCGTTATAGTCGGTGTGCTCGCCAATAAGGTTGATTCGCCCGGCAGAGGCATAGATATTGCCTTTGCCGCCAAAACGCTCTGAGAATACCTTCTCGATTTTTTTCTGCATTTCTTCAGTTGTCATGATTATTGATTTTGGGATTTGAGTTTTTGCTTTCTTGGGTGTTTTGCAAGAGGGTTTTGATAAAGGTTATAAAGGTCGTTTAGGTCAGAAAGGTTAATATGGTCTTTAATTTAATAGGTTTAATAGGTCTTATAAGTCTTATAAGTTTTAAGGGTCTTACAAATCTTATAGATTGTCAGCAAATATATAGATAAAATCGGTCATATGCAAGCGTGGGTGTTATTTTGATATGTTTTTATCATAAATTAACCGATTTGTAGTGCGGGTGATGTTCGAGGAGCTCCTTTCTCAGTTTCGAGCGGTCGAGATGGAGGTATAGCTCAGTGGTGGCAATCGACTCGTGGCCGAGCATTTCCTGGATTGCGCGGAGGTTGGCTCCCCCCTCGAGAAGATGGGTTGCGAAGGAGTGGCGGAGGGTGTGAGGGCTGACGGTCTTGCCTATTCCTGCGGCGGCCGCAAGGTCGCGGATTATGTAGAACACCATCACTCTCGACAGCGGGGCTCCTCTGCGGTTCAGAAAAATGATGTCGTCGCCTTGCGGCTTTATGTTGAGACGCTGCCTCATGGGGAGATAGTCGCGAATGAGGTCGATGGCTACCGGCGACACCGGCACAATGCGTTGCTTGCTCCCTTTCCCTTCCACTATGAGAAGAGCGTCGTCAAGGTTAAGCCGTGAAAGGCGGGCGTCAACAAGCTCCGACACCCGTAGCCCTGACCCGTAGAGGGTCTCTATGATTGCGTGGTTTCGCGGCGATTCCTCTTTGCCGGGGGGGATGGCGGCGATCATGGCGTCGATTTCTTCCACCGACAGCACGTCGGGGAGGTCTCTGCCGAGGCGAGGCGACTCGATAAGCTCTGAAGGGTCGGTCTTTATGTATCCTTCTGTGCGCAGGAATCTGAAAAACGACCTTATCCCGGCAATCATGCGCGCCTGTGAGCGCGGGGAGATTCCCATGTCGCGGATAGTGGCAAGTAGAGTGTGGATATGGTCGTTGCTTATCCGGGTGATGTCGATTCCTTCTGCTTCGATAAAGTCGATAAGATGAGCCACGTCCACTCCATATGCGGAGGCGGTGTTCTGAGACAGGTTGCGCTCGAGCAGAAGGTGGGCCTCGAAGTCAAGAAGTATTTTTTCTGTTGGCTTCAGAGGGCGAGGGCCGGCATTGAAGCCGGGTGACAGGTGTGAGTCCATATCAGAATCTCATGGAATATTCCACAAAAGCCATCCCTTTGTTGGGAATGGCGATGAAGACACGTTTCCCGGTCAGCAACAGCCCATATCCCTGAGATTGCGCCGTTGCTGATAAATTGTTTATCGGGGAATCGAAGCCTGTGACAGCCGCTCCTGCTTTCAAAAGGCTTGCCACTTCTTCAGGAGAGCCTGATTCATCTGCCAAGACCACGATGTCGCCCGGTTTTGCAGAAAAATCGGAGGCTCCCGCAATTTTCAGGCAGTGTATTCCCGCGCCTTTGGCCGCCGCCTCAAAAGGCTTATTGCCGCAGCGCATCAGCACAAGTCTTTCCGTCTTCAGGCAGACTGCCAGCCTCAGAAGCAAGCGGGCGTCATTTTCCAGAGCGGGGTCGCCGTCGGGATTGTCGGTCTCTTCATAGATTGCGCTCTCGATGTCGTCATATCCGTAATATCCGTATATGCCCGGGCGCACAACCGTTGTCACCAGATTATAGGCAAAAGGTGAATGCACGCCAAACCCCTTTGAGTGGCGCCACCTAAGATAATTGTTCCATATGAGGGCGAGAGGGTTCACTGTTACTCCCTCTCATTCTTCACCCCAAGCTTTTCGGAGCGAGAGCCGAACACATGAATCAACCATAGCCCTGCGGCTGCCGCGCACACCAGGAATATCACTCCCACGGAAATCATTGCAAGAGTGTTGGTCACTTTGAGCGACTGTGGGTCGAACGAGAATACAATCTCGTGCTCTCCCGCCGGCACTTTCAAGGCGCGAAGCACATAGTTCACGCGCCCGATTGGGGTTGTTTTGCCATCGATGGTTGCCGTCCATCCCCAGGGGAAGAATATTTCGCTGAACACGGCCACATTCTCTTTCCCCAGTTTGCTCTTATAGGCGAGTCGGTTGGGGGCGTAGGCTGTTTCGTAGATGGTGTCGCCGGGGATTTTGGCAGAAGCCTTGCCGAGCACAGGCTCAAAAGAGCGGTCGGCCACGGCATAATGCTTCGGGTTGATGGTGTCGAGCGCGGCCATCTCAAGGTCAGGGGTCGCCACATATTTGATGTCATCGATAATCCATGCGTTGCCGAGGGCGTCGGGATTTAATTCATATTGGTCGCCGTTGAGGAAATATTTAGCATTGAGCATATTGAGCACGGCGGGATTCCCCTTTGAGATCTGATGTGTTATGAGGTCGTTGTAGCGCGTGAGCTTCGCCGCGTGATAGCCACCGATAGTTTTGTGGAAATAGGAGGAGCGTGCGTCGCCGAACCCGGCCACATCCATCACCCTGTAGTTGCTCTTGTCGGCGAGGATTGCCTCATCGGCAGCCGTCTTGCGGAAAGCGTTGTCGTTTGAGGTGGGCGCTGTGAAACTCTCGGAGCTAACATATCGTTTGTCTACAGGGTATAGGTCGATAAGCGCCACAGCCGTCAGGCAGCATGCAAACACCCCTTTATTGTTGCTGAACGCTCCTTTCAGCCAAAGCATTGTCACTCCGAATCCGAGGGCAATGAAAATCAGTGAGCGAAGGGAGTCGGCCGCCACAAGGCTCAAGCGGGTTTCGCGCACGGCGTTCCACAGGTGGGCGTATTCGGGAGAGGTGAACATTCCCATTTGTGTGAGCTGTTCCACTTCTCTGGCGCTGAAAGGAGACCCAAAGATTGAGGGGGCCAGCCAGCCTGCCACACACACAAGGGCGCCAAGCCCTGTCACTGTGTAGAGGGTCCATTTATAGCGCGCGAGGAAGTCAGGGGTCTCCGCTATCTTGCGCACGCACATTGTGGCCAGCAGCACCACTGTGAACTCTACAATCACAAGGATGCTTGCCACGGCCCTGAACTTGTTGTAGCCGGGGAATGAGTCGATAAAGAAATTTGTGAAGGCACTGAAATTGTGTCCCCAGGAGAGGAGTATTGCAAGCACCGACACGGCAAACAATGCCCATTTCACAGGGCCTTCAACCACAAACAGTGCGAGAATTGCCAGAATGAGAATGAAAGAGCCCACATAGACCGGGCCGTTGGTCATAGGCTGGTCGCCGAAATATTGCGGGAACTGGCCAATGAACTGTCGTTCCTGTGGAGAAAGGTAAAGTTCGTCGGCTTTGTCTGTAAGGTCTACGCCGAGATATTGGTTGTCGCCGGCCATGGGCTTGATAGTGGCGCCACCTTTTACGTTAGGGATTAGAAGCGAGAAAGTCTCGTCGAGCCCGTAGCTCCAGGCCGTGATAGCGTCGCGGTCCATTCCGGCCTGCCGGTCTCCTGTGGCCGGGGTGAGGTCAGTTGCCTTCCCTCTCACGGTTTCCTTTGCATATTCCCATGAGTTGTAAAGGCTCGCGGAGTTTGCTCCCACAGCGAAGGCCGCAGCCAGCACGCAGCAGAGTGTGGCCGCCACCCATGTCTTGAGCATATGTTTCTTTATGGCGTTGACAAGCCAAGCAATGACCAGGAACGCGATCACGAAGCAGAAATAGTAAGACATCTGCGGATGGTTGCTCTGGAGCTGCAAGGCCCCGAAGAGCGCGGCAAGAGCCGTTCCGGTTAGATATTTACCTCTATAGCAGAGCATTATTCCGCCGATTGTAGGCGGGATATAGGCGAGGGTCACAAATTTCCAGATGTGTCCTGCGCCGATGATAATGATGAAATAAGTTGAGAATCCCCATGCCACAGACCCGAACAGCGCGTAATACCATTTGAGTTTGAAGCTCAGCCCCATTATGAAGAATCCGAGCATCATGATAAAGAGAAGGTTTGCCGGGGCCGGGAGCCAGAGGGAGTAGGCTTTCGCCACCCAGGTAAGGGCGGTGTTGGCCGGATAGGATGGGGCTATCTGGAAATTAGGCATTCCGGAGAAGAGGGAGTTTGTCCAGCGTGTTGTCTCGCCTGTGGCTTCATAGAAGGCTTTCCCCTCCTGCCCGTTGGCTATGCCTTGCATGGTGTCGTGCTGTCGAAGCACATTTCCCTCAATGTCGTCAGGGAAGAAAAACAAGAAAGCCACTACTGCAAGTAGCAGAGCAGCCATGATGGAATAGATGTAATTATTTTTCATCTTCATTCGGGAGTTGATATTGTCCTTCCCCGGCGGCCGGGAGCACATTTGATTGTGCCCCCACCGGAAAAGCGGGTTATTTGTTAACCGGGATATAAATCTTGCGGTTCATGCTCTGTTCCAAAGAGATGAGCGTCTCGGTCTCAGTGACGCCTGCGATGTGCTGGATCTGGTCGTTGAGAAGCTGCATGAGGTGCTGGTTGTCCTGTGCATACACTTTGATGAGCATTGAGTAAGGGCCGGTGGTGTAGTGGCATTCCACTACTTCCGGAATTTTTTCCAGTTCTTGAACTACCTCGCGATACATTGACCCTTTTTCGAGGCTCACGCCGATGTAGGTGCAAGTGTTGTAGCCAAGCGACTTGGGATTGACTGTGTATCCTGAGCCGGTGATTACTTTCATCTCAATCAGACGCTGGATGCGCTGATGGATGGCGGCTCTTGAAACGCCGCATTCAAGAGCAACATCCTTTGATGCTATGCGGGCGTTCTTCATGATGATGTTTAGAATCTTTTTGTCTAAGTTGTCGATACGGTCCATGGTTAAAGATTTGTGTTAGTTTTGCAAATTTATCACAAAATTTGAAAATAAGCAAAAATATTAACGGTTTTTTAGCATTTTGTTGACTTAAAAGGGTCAAAACATCTATTTTACGGCTCTTTTACATGGTTTTCGGCAATCTGACCTTTTGTCACGGGCGTTCTATGCGGGAGCGAGCGAATGCCGATGCGATGGAGGCGGCCGCAAGCCCGATTATTGTGACCGGGGCAAGGGCTATGAGCACGTCGCTCCATTCCACGGCCACCGGATAGGCTGTTATTATCATGGCCTCGGGGTCGCCTCCGAGCTTTATAAGCCCGAAATGCTCTTGAATGAGGCAGAGCGCAAGCCCTGTGATTATTCCGGCTATTCCGCCCGACATGCTCACATACATGCTCTCCCACCAGAAGGTAGCCCCGATTGATTTGCGCGACATCCCCAAGGCCGAAAGAGTGGCCATTGAATGCTGCTTCTCGATGATGAGCATGCAAAGTGTGCTGATTATATTGAAAGAGGCAATCAGCAGGATGAAGATAAGGAGCAGGAATGTGACCCATTTTTCAATTTCCACCATTCTGAAGTTGGTTTGCTGCTGCCTTGCGCGGTCTTTTGCCAGGGCATTGGGGCCGAGGCTGAGTTCTATGTCTGAGGCGAGCGCGGGGAGGTCGGTTCCCGGAGTGGCTTTCACTTCAAGCTGAGTGGCTTCGGTGGTGTATTGAAAGAGGTTGCGGGCTGTGGTAATGTCGCAAATCACCGTGTTGTTGTCATAGTCGCTTTGCATTGCCTGGAATATTCCCGCCACGCTCACAGAGTCTGTCAGGAACGACGACATCGGGTTTGCCAGGTTCACTCTTCCCTCGCGCCGTGGCGCGAAAAGAAGGAGAGTCCCTCCGGTGGCATATATTGCCAGCTGCTGTCCTGTGCCTACCGACACGACGGCGTCGGCCGGCGTGAGGTCTTTCATTTTTGCCCCTTCGAAAATTATGGAGTCGACAGATGTTATGCGTGCGTAAGCCTCTGGGTCTACGCCTCGCAGAGTGACAGGCATTTCGCGTGATTCGGAAATGGCCAGGGCATTGTCAACCACTGCCGGCATGACCTCTTCCACGCTGGGCATATCTGCGACAATATCGGCTATTGAGTCGGCATTGGCGAAAGTTTTCCCTTTGGCCGGCGTGATAAGCACGTCGGGCGCGAGGGTGTCGAGTTTGTCGTTGAGCAGCCCCCGGAATCCGTTGAACACCGAAAGCACACAGATTATGGCGGCGGTGGCCACAGCCACCCCCACCACCGACACTATAGATATGGCGCTGACTGCGCTGTGCGATTTCGGGGCTCTCAGATAGCGCCAGGCTATGCGGGCCGGGAGTGCGCTAAGTTTCATTCCACCTCAGTTCTCTCTTCTTCTCCTTCTTTGTGGGCTCCGAGCAGGCGGTCGATGTTGTCGATATAGTCGAGGGAGTCGTCGAGATAGAACTGCAGGTCAGGGCATTTGCGGAGCACCTGCTTCACGGCCTGTGCGAGCTCATATCTCACAGTCTTCGACTGCTTCTTGATGTTGTCAATGATAGCCTGCCCTTTTTCGGGCGGGAATATGCTGAGATATGCCTTGGCGATGCTGAGGTCGGGGGTTACTCTCACTGCGCTCACCGACACTATCACGCCCCCGAGGGCGGCTGTCTGGCGGCGGAAAATTTCGCTTAGCTCCTTTTGAATGAGCCGTGCTATCTTTGCTTGGCGTTTACCTTCCATAGTCTGAATTTTGAGTTGCTGACGCGAATATACGCATCTGATTTAATAACGCGGAGAGAAGCGATTTCGTTTATGCCGGCATGGCGGCTGCCTTAGAGGCAATTGGGTTGCGGGTTCCGTGGAATGCCGGTTTTGCGGAGAATGGTGAGGCCGTCGCGGAGAGGTATTATGGCTGCTTCCACGCAGGGGGATGAGGCCGCGAGGTTGTTGAAGTCGATAATGCCCTGGGTGTGGGCGGAATGCCGGCAGGTCTCCACCACATGCCCGTCCCAGAGAGTGTTGTCGGCTATTATGAATCCGCCGGTTTTGATCAGCGGCAGCACTGCATTGAAATAGTCTGTATATCTGCGCTTGTCGGCGTCGATGAAAGCCATGTCGAACTCCTCTTCGTGCCATTGGCCTATGACTGAGAGCGCATCGCCTATGTGCAGGCGCACCTTGTGGCCGTGAGGAGAGGAGGAAAGGTTCTCCGTAATGAAGTCTTCCAGCTCGTCGTCAACCTCTATTGTGTCGATCGTGGCGCCTTCTTCGAGACCTTCTGCTATGCAGAGCGCGGAATATCCCGAGAAAGTGCCGAGTTCGAGCACTCTGCGGGGTTTTGCCATGGCTGTGAGCATTTTGAGCAGACGTCCTTGCATATGCCCTGAGCACATTCTTCCGTTGATGAGCCTAAGATTTGTGAGGCGGTCTATTCTGTAGAGTTCCTTCGGTTCCGGACTTATATGCGAGTTTATGTAGTCTTCGAGGTCTTGGGTCATTTGGCGAGGTTATTTGCGGTTGAGGAGATGGCGAATTGCGAGGGCATATCCGTCGAGGCCGAATCCGCAGAGCATGGCTTTGCAGGCCGGTGCTGTTACAGAGCGATGTCGGAATTCATCGCGGGCATGTATGTTTGAGATATGCACTTCCACCACAGGGGTCGGGATTGAAGAGATGGCATCGGCAATGGCGTAAGAATAATGGGCGTATGCCCCCGGGTTGATTACGATTCCACGGCATTCCGGTTCGTTGTATCCGAGGCGGTGAAGATGGTCGATTATTTCGCCTTCGCAATTCGACTGGAAATATTTGATTTCAGTGTCGGGGAATTCCTTATGTATTTCGTCGAGACATTCCTCGAAAGAGGTGGTCCCGTATATTTCCGGCTGGCGCTTGCCGAGCAGGTTAAGGTTTGGGCCGTTGATAATGCAGATCATATGTTTCGGTTATTGTCGCTCGGTGTCAGCGGTGTGTGAAACGAGGCGGTTAAGTGTTTTCGGTAGAAACCGGTGTACGAAAAAAGAGCAGCAGGAAACCTAAGTTTGCGCTACTGCTCTTCCTCTCTCCTCGGCGGTGCGGACGGGACTTGAACCCGCGACCCCATGCGTGACAGGCATGTATTCTAACCAGGCTGAACTACCGCACCAAGGGATATCTCAATATGATAATCGGTTAATCTGCTTCGATGTTCCCGATTGCGAGTGCAAAATTACAATATTCTTTTGAAACTGCCAAATAAAATTCACACTTTTTTGTGAAAAATATTTATTATAAAAATAAACATTTGATAATCAGGATTCGTATTGTGTTAAGGTGTTGGCATCATTGCATAATTCAAAGATAAAATTCACAGGGTCCGGCGTGGTGGCGGGGCCGAATTTGGATGGGGTATGAAAAAAGAGTAGCAGGAAACCTAAGTTTACACTGCTACTCTTCCTCTCTCCTCGGCGGTGCGGACGGGACTTGAACCCGCGACCCCATGCGTGACAGGCATGTATTCTAACCAGGCTGAACTACCGCACCAAGGGATATCTCAATATGATAATCGGTTAATCTGCTTCGATGTTCCCGATTGCGAGTGCAAAATTACAACATTCTTTTGAAACTGCCAAATAAAATTCACACTTTTTTGTGAAAAATATTTATTGTAAAAATAAACATTTGATAATCAGGATTCGTATTGCAAAATAAGGTTGTTTTGTGAAATGAAGTGTTTGTAAATTTGTTTAAAGGTAGAAATGTTGCTGCCTTTGTGATGTTGCATACGAACAATATGAACAAGTGCAAAGTAAAGGAGGTGGTCAGGATGCTAAAGGATGATTTTGAAGAGTCCGCTCGTCTGCACATACAGGGATGCATAGCTGACGGTGACACATTCCCTGAATATCTTGCCGCAGGGGATTATGACATATGCTATGATCTTGATGCTGCTGCTCTTATTAGGAATGCCGGGTCATACACTACGATGTCGGCTATCAGCCGTGCATCTGGAATTAATCAGAAACAACTCTCGCATTATGCCAACGGTGTTAAGCGTCCCCGTTCTGCTCAGCTTGAAAGGATAAAATCCGGGTTGCATATTATTGGGTCCCAACTATTGGCGCTGTGTTGATGGGTTGGGGCATGGTGGAGATAAAAAAATTAGTGCTGAAGCCATTGGCTTCAGCACTAATTTTCTCAGTCGGGGTGACAAGATTCGAACTTGCGACCACACGCCCCCCAGACGCGTACTCTAAACCGGGCTGAGCTACACCCCGAGATAATAGGCTTAATCAAGACCAACCGGTATCGGGGAGAAGCATTGCTGCTTCGATTGCATTCTTGCAAATACCTTCACTCTCTACTTGCGTTTCAAGCGGGGGTTCTTGATTAAAGCGATGCAAAGTTACGCACTTTTTATATTCCTTGCAAATTTTTTGCTTGAAAAATTCAATCAAATTTTTAATTGCTCTTAAAAATAATTGATAATTAGATTGATACGCCTAAGCAAAATGCCGGAGTTTTTTGAGGGATTATGGGGCAAAACTGCCGGAAATGTCATTCGCGAAGGCGCGAGTCGATTATTATCGGGAGTTTGGGAGTTTCATTAAAAAATAATTTGTAAATAATTGGCTTTAAATTTGGTAGAGTCAATTTTTCTTTGTATCTTTGTTCTACAGTGTTCTAATTATAAAAGTATGTATTTAGACATTCGCAAAGGCAAAGATCGCCGTTTCTACATAATGCAGGGATTTCGCGTAAAGGGTGGCGGAACCTCTACGAAAGTTTACATGAAGTTAGGGAAGGAATCCGATATAAAGGAGAAGTACGGCTGCGCCGATGCCGAGGCATGGGCCCGCCAGAAACTAAAGGAGATAAACGACAGTATAAAGGAGGACAAGGCCTCTGTGATTGTCTCGTACAATCCTAATAAAAAGATCGAATCAGGCCAGTGGAGGAGCGTGCATTGCGGCCACATGGTACTTCTGCCTCTGTACAATAAGCTTGGGATGGCCAGATTCTCGGCAGAGGTGACTGCGCGCCACCGCTTTAAGTTCGACTTTGCCGATATCATGTGCAAGCTGGTGATGTGCCGGATCCTTTTCCCCGATTCCAAGCGAGCCACCAGGGAATGCCTGACAGCCTTTGTCGATGCGCCTGATTTCTCGCTTGATGACATATACAACTTCCTGGGGGTTCTGGCAAAGGAAATCACACCCTTGCAGAAGAGTCTGTATGATGCGACAAAAAATGAACTGTCCCGCAGGACAGGCGTGATCTACTACGACTGTACAAACTACTATTTTGAGATAGAACGGGAAGACAGTCTGCGCAGATACGGCAAGTCAAAGGAGCACCGTCCTAATCCGATTGTACAGATGGGTATGTTCATGGATGCGGACGGACTTCCTCTTGCGTTCTGCATCAATCCCGGCAACACAAGCGAGCAGCAGACCTTGCAGCCGCTCGAGGAGATACTTGCAAATGAATTTAATCTCAGCGAGTTCGTGGTCTGCACAGATGCAGGGTTGGCAAGCATCAACAACAGACAGTACAATACTACGGAGGGACGGAACTATATAGTGACACAGTCCATACCGGGCCTTCCAAAGCTGATGAAGGAATGGGCCCTCGAAAAGACAGGCTGGAGGAGACTTGGAGATAAGGAGGACCGGACCTATGACATATCGGATATTGACCTTGAATCGGAAAAGGAACATCTCTATTACCATGAGCGCTGGTTCAAGGAAGACCGCTCGAACGTGAAGAATTACGAAGAACGACTGATAGTCACCTTCTCCCCCAAGTTCGCTCTGTATCAGCGACAGCTTCGTGCACAGCACATTGAGAAAGCGTTGAAGATGATAGAGAAAAAATCGGAGAAATCTCGTCAGACGCAACAGGATCCGCGCAGGCTGATTGCCACGACATATTGTACCGCAGACGGTGAAGTGGCTGAAAAAAGTGTTATGAGCCTCGATCTGGAGGCGATAGAGAAGGAAAGTGCCATGGACGGTCTTAACTGTGTGGCTACCAGACTTGAGGACTCGGTCGGCGAGATACTTCACGTCAACGGCTTCCGGTATGAGATTGAACATCTGTTCAGGGTCACCAAGACAGAGTTTGATGCACGTCCCGTATATCTGCGACGCGAAGACAGGATCCGGGCTCATTTTGCCATCTGCTTTGTGGCGTTGCTGCTGCTCAAGGCCTTCCAGAAGCAAATCAATGACGGCCTGAGCGAAGAGCACCAATACTCGACCGAGCAGATTATCAACGCCCTTGCGGGAATGGACTATAACGTGGTGAGGGGAACCGGATATGTGCCTGCGTACTCTGCCACCGAACTCAGGTCAAGATGTTGCGAGGTATCCAATGTACACATTGACACGCAGATAGTAGTGAACCGTAAAATGCGACAGTATATCAAAATGTTAAAGAAATGTTAAAATTTAGCCATTGAAATTTGTTAGCACAATCGGACACTCATAATCAACTGAGTGCCCGATTGTTATATGGTATAACTCCCAAACTCGGGCATTGCTGCTTCGATTGCATTCTTGCAAATACCTTCACTCTCTACTTGCGTTTCAAGCGGGGGTTCTTGATTAAATCGATGCAAAGTTACGCACTTTTTATATTCCTTGCAAATTTTTTGCTTGAAAAATTCAATCAAATTTTTAATTGCTCTTAAAAATAATTGATAATTAGATTGATACGCCTAAGCAAAATGCCGGAGTTTTTTGAGGGATTATGGGGCAAAACTGCCGGAAATGTCATTCGCGAAGGCGCGAGTCGATTATTATTGTCACAGGTCCGTCATTGATGAGCGCCACCTGCATGTCGGCCCCGAACACACCTCTTTTCACATCCTTATTAAGCAACGAGGAAAGAGTTTCGCAATATTTTTCGTATAGAGGAATCGCCTGGTCATGCCCGGCGGCATGGATATAGCTCGGCCTGTTCCCTTTTTTTGTGGAGGCAGTGAGCGTGAACTGGCTCACGGCAAGAGCCTCCCCGTCTATGTCAATCAAAGACCGGTTCATCACCCCGTTCTCGTCAGGAAATATGCGCATTGCCGCTGTCTTTGCCGCCAGCCATTCCACGTCGGCAGGAGTGTCGCCCTCGGCCACGCCCACAAGAATCATCAATCCTCGTTTAATTTCACTGTGGAGTTTCCCTCCGATTGTCACAGAGGCTTCGCTCACACGCTGAATCACTAATCTCATATCATTTTATAGTTTGTGCATGTTTTGCCGGTTTCATGCCGACAAGAAGAGAAAAATCCGCCATGCAGGGCTCATAAGATTCCCTAAAGACGTTATTATGTGCAAAATTACATAATAATCATGATTTTTGATTAATTTTGTGGCCTGTTAATTTGTTAACACATCATAAGATTTGATATGAGCCGGCAGTGATTATGGCAGGTTACGGCTGCAGTCGCTCATATAAATAACGAGAATATTATGGAATGGATTCAGTCCATATTGATGGAGCATTCATCTGTGCAGGCAGTGGTGATAATCGCGCTTATTATCGCTGCGGGCCTTGGCCTGGGCAAAATACGTGTCAAAGGAATATCGCTTGGCGTGACATGGGTTTTCTTTGCAGGGATATTTGCCGGGCATATAGGGCTCTCTATCGACCCGGCCATGCTGGCGTTTGCGCAGAACTTTGGCCTTGTGCTTTTTGTGTATGAGCTGGGCCTGCAGGTCGGCCCCGGATTCTTCAGCTCTTTCCGCACGGGTGGAGTGCAGCTCAATTTTCTTGGCCTTGGGGTGATTCTCCTTGGCACGGCGATGGCTGTGGCCATAAGTCTCGGCATGTCGCTCCCGATGAGCGACATGGCGGGCGTGCTTTGCGGAGCCACCACCAACACTCCGGCTCTTGCCGCCGCCCAGCAGTCGCTTCAGCAGCTCGGGCTTCCGGCCAGCAGCACGGCTTTGAGTTGCGCTGTGACATATCCTCTTGGCGTGGTAGGTGTTATTCTCGGACTGATTTTTCTACGAAAATGCGTTGCCAGGGCATCTAATATGAAGGTGCCGGAGAGCGAAGACCTCAACAAGACGCATATCGACGCATTCAAGATTGTGAACCCGGCTCTCTTCAACAAGACAGTGAAGGAGGCCGCCGCTCTCGTGGGGCCGCGATTTGTGATTTCTCGCCTTTGGCGCGACGGGAAAGTCACGATACCAACTTCTGACCTCAGGCTCATGGAAAACGACCGTGTGCTTGTGGCCACAACGGAAAAGGATGTGCCTGTAATGACCATGCTCTTCGGAGAGCATGAAAACGAGGACTGGAACAGCGATGAAATTGACTGGAATGCCATCGATAGCCGTCTGGTGTCTAGGCATATAGCTGTGACGCGGCCGGAACTTAACGGCAAGAAGCTCGGGTCGCTCCGTTTGCGCAACAGTTATGGCATCAACATAAGCCGCGTGAGCCGCAGCGGCATCACGCTGCTTGCCACTCCGGGGCTTGTGCTGCAGCTTGGCGACAAACTTACGGTGGTCGGAGAAGAGAAATCTATCGACAATGTGGCAAAAGTGCTTGGAAACAGGTCGGCCACATTGAAAGACCCTAATATGGCGGTGATATTTATAGGAATGTTCTTAGGCTTGCTGTTGGGGTCGATACCTGTCTTTCTTCCCGGCATGAGCGCTCCGGTGAAGCTCGGCCTTGCCGGTGGGCCGATTGTGGTCGGGATTCTTATGGGAAGATTCGGCCCTGCCCTTCGCATTGTGACCTATACCACCCGCTCTGCCAATCTTATGCTCAGAGGTATAGGGCTTTCGCTATATCTTTCGTGCCTTGGCCTGGAAGCGGGGGGAAGTTTCTTTGAAACGCTCATGGAAGGTGACGGCCTGTTGTGGGTCGGTTTAGGATTTGTGGTAACGGTCGTGCCGGTTATCATAATGGGTGTGGTTGCCTTGCGGGTGTCGGGGCTCGATTTTGGCGGAAGCTGCGGCATGTTGTGCGGGTCAATGGCTAACCCTATGGCGCTCACCTATGTGTCTGACACTATACCGGGCGACAATGCCGCCGTGGCATATGCCACGGTCTATCCTCTCGCGATGTTCACGCGTGTGGTCATAGCCCAGCTTCTCATTCTTCTCTTCATGTAGTTGCCGAAGATAGTTCCAAGCTTCGGTATCATAATATGAAAGGGCAACCAGTATTAGGTCACCCTTGTTGTTTGCTATCTTGAATGATATGTCCATTAAACTTTGACTGTAAAGATGCATTCAGGATTCTTTGTCAACTTTTTTATTTGCTCATGTTTTTATCCTTCAAGTTATTGAAGAATTTAATAGCAGTTGAAGAAGGATCTGTATCTGTAATATTAATATTGCGTGTCATGATTTTTTATAACGCAAAGTTACACAAATTCTTACGATATTGCAAAAGTTTTAATCAAATCAAGTCGCTTGATATAACTGATGCTCGTGTTAGTAAGTTGAGTAGAGAGAAAGCTCGCAATTGGGATAGAGACCGCCATGCAAGTTGGTTGCGTATTTATGCTATCAGGCTCGAACCTAATATTTATGTTGTAACAGGAGGGGCGATTAAACTTACACACACAATGCAGGAACGGAAGCATACAACGCTTGAATTGCAAAAGTTAAACCGTTGTAGAGATTATTTGAGATCTAACGGAGTGTTTGATCAAGATAGTTTTGTTGAACTTGCAAATGAATAAGATTATGGAAAACAAGGCAATTACATTTTTAGAATCTAACCTGAGCGATACGCCTTCACGTTTTGTTGAAGAAGTAAACTGGCGTAAAGAGGATGTGTCAGCAAACTGCTTTCCGGGACTGAAAACCTAAGTCTCAAAAGTATTGCCAATATTGAGGATAAACTTGGCATCACTTGTTTTGCCATGCCGTAGCAACGGTAACAATTAAGGGTAGTTATACAAAAGGTGAGCTCGCTGAGATGCGAGCCCCCTTGGATTATGTGGAATAATTGTGAAGGGTTGTTATTTCACCATGAATTTCTCTGTCTTGTTGCCGGTCTTGCGGATGTAGAGGCCGGGTGCAAGATTTGAGTCGTTCATCTTCATGCCGGAGATTGAGTAGATCTCGCTCTCAACGTTCTCGTCAGCCTCGATGCTGTCTGCGCCGGAGATTCCGGATATGTTGGAGAACAGAAGGTTTGAAGTGTTCTGAACTTCGCAGTCGGCAGCGTCATTGTCGTTGAAATTGGCAATGAATGCCACAATCTGCATGTCCTCGCGTTTCCAGGTCGACATGAGTGCGAACTCGCATTCATACTCATAGTTGTCGCCTTCAAACACCACCGGGTCGCCCCATGTCGAGTTAACAGCGCGGTTCACATGCTGGTGTGTCCAGTTTGCTGCGCCGGCCTGTGAAACAGCAGAGATGTTGTCTTCCACGATAAACACTGTGATTGTCGGGTTGTCGCAAAGAGTTTCGATAGTCTTTGCCCCGGTCACTTTCACGCGAAGAAGATTCTCATTCTCCTCGTCGAATTCAGCCATGATGTTGAGCGACACGAATGCGGGAACCTTGAGTGCGCGTTTCCACGCATTCTCCATTTCGTTGGAACTTGAGGGACAAGACACAGACGTGTGGCTGTCGAAGGCTGTGCGGTCAACTGCCATTGCCGGAGCGTAAGTAGTGCCGCCGTCGTTGAAGAGCCAGAGATATTTTGCATCGAAAGAAGTTGTGAGCCAGTCGGTGTAATAGCCGGCGTGGTGGCAAACGGCGATTACGTCGTCTTTGAACTCATCTTTCTCAAGAGCGTCGTGCATGTATGTGCCGAGGCGCGGGCAGTTGGGACACTTTTCAGTGGTGAACTCCTCCACGAGGATGCGGCGCTTGAAGTCGTGCTGCAGGATTGCGAAATCGGCAGAAAGAGTGTTGTCAGACATGTCTTCGTCAGCACCCTCGTTGATGTTGTCGATAGTCACAGTCACAGAGCCTGTGCCGTCGCCCATAGATGTGATGCCCAAAGGCATTTCTGCAACAAACTCTCCTGAGGCTCCATAGAGAATCTCGGTGTCGATATGAGCGGTAGAAACCTTCTCGCCGTCGACAAACGCGTTCACGTCGAATCCGGTGATTGTGTAGGTTGCGAGATTCTTGACAGTGCCGCCTATTTCAAGGGTGCCACGGTCAATTATATAAACTTCAGGCACAGAGAGAGAAGTCAGAGCGAGGTTCACCTTAGGAAGCTTGTCGCCCCTTACAAGGCCCTCCACGCAGAGAGTGCCGTAATTGCTGCGGTCTTCCCAGGGCTGGTCGCCAAACTGGAGGAAATAGCCGCCGGGAGTGGGAGTGGAGAGCACGCCCATGCCCATCACCGCCTTAGTCTGATAGTATGAATATCCGATATAGATGCCTGTCTCGGAGTCGGCGGGAATCTCCCAGGGAGTGTCGAAAAGCACCTCGTTCCAACCTTTTGCGATTTTCGGGTCGGTCTCTTTAGTGATGGTTTTCTCCACAAGGTTTTCGCCGTCGAGCGAAGAGCGCAGCCACACTTTCAGTTCCGTCATGTTTAGACGTGAGGTCAGGCCAGCCTTAACGCCGGTGATTGTGTTGCCGGCATAAGTGTTGATAGTTCCGGCCGGGATGTAGATTGCTCCCGACACCCATGATTCAGGCTCTGTGTATTTAATTGTCCCTGTTCCCGGAACCTGTCCGGAGCAATATCCGAGGGTCACATCCGAAACCTGGGCATAACCTTGCCCGAAGAGGGCAAGGCATGCCAGGATTGACATTATTATTCTTTTCATCTAAGCAAATTTTTGAACTTACTTCACGAAAATCTTGGTAGTCTTGACGGTGCCGTCGCTGAGGGTTGTGCGAACGATGTTCACGCCCTTCACAAGACCTGTGGTGCGGAGGCCGTTTACGTCATAGATTTCAGTAGAAACCACGTCGGCGTCAGGATTGATTGTGTCAACACCTGTGATTGTGCCCCACTTTTCGTTGGTGAACACGAAGATGTCGTCAATCTTGAGCACATACTGTCCGTCGCAGTCGTGGTGGCGGAAGAGCACGCGCACGTCTTCACCGGCGAAGTCTTCAAGATTTATGACACGCTCTTGCCATTCATCGGCGGAGATAGGCTCGAGTGTCTCAGAGAATATAGGCTCGAATGTATTGAGATTCTCCTTGTCGTTGATCATTTCAGCCTGGACTACATACACGCTGTAGTTCTCCGCATAGCGCTCGTGGTGGTGAGAAGCTGCAAACCATTGGAGCATTGCGCCGTCTTCAGGGATAGACACAACCGGAGAGAAGAGCCAGTTGTCTGGCTTGACGGCACCTGAGTAAGGATTGTAAGAGGTAGACCCGAAGCAATCGCGGCCGGAGTGTACGTATTCAGGCCATTCTCCCCAAAGGTTGTAGCCCATATTCCAGCCTTCGCCATCGCCGTCAGCGTCGTGGAGCATCCAGCCCTGGGCGTTGAGTCCGTCCGCATGGTTCTCTACGTCGCCGATGAGGAGCACGCCTTCAGCCGGCTTGGTAGAGCCGTGGCATGTGACAGTCACATCGCCGCTTGTTGTCTTGAATACTACGGTGCCTTCGAATTCACCCTCTTCAGAAGGATAGAACCATACGCTTACCGGGATTGTATTGTTCCATTGTACGGGATACGGGTTTTCGGGAATCACGCCATAGAAAGGAGCGTCGGCCTCAACGTCTATGAGCTCAAGAGGAGCGCTGCCGGTGTTCTTGATGTTCACAGTAGCTGTGAGGTAGCGGCCGTCGCCTACGAAGATAGGATCTTCAAAGTTAATTTCAGTTACGTCGGCGGCAACGTCACGTTCGTTGAAGTCTTCGAGACGGATACGGAAGTTAGAGATTTCAAGCATGTCTCTCTCAGAGATAAGACCGTCGCCGTTCTTATAATATCTGAATTTCATGAAGTGATCGCCCGGCACGCAAATGAGTTTGTCTTTCCAGAAATCGTCGTTTGCAAAACAATCTGAGCTGGCGTCAGTGGTGTCGGGGTTGATAGTGAGAGAACCTGAATCCATAGGATGTTGATATTCGATATATCCCATGTCGCCTGCCCAATTATACTGCGGATCGGGGCAATGTCCGTTGAGAGTGCCGTCCCATGTGAGGTAGCCGGCTTTCCCCTCAGGGATTGTGAAGCTGATCTGGAACCAAGACTCTGTAGCCACGTCATCAGCTTCGCCTGCATTGGCGTTGTAAGCCACGCCGTCTTTAACCTCGAAGGGATACTGCTCGCTTGTGGAGAAGCCTGTCACAAGGTCTGAGCCTTCAGTGACCACGCTTGAGAAGTCGGCCATCCGGCGAACGAGAGCTTTCACGTTTGCTGTTACGGTTCCGGCAGATGTCTCGACAGTGATTACTCCTTCGTGGAGGCCAACCTCGGCAGACTCAAATGTAACGGGGATTTCAATAGTCTCAAGGATTCCGGCTGTAGTGTTAGGCTTGGTTGCTGTGAACGCCTTGTTGTCGGAAGAAACCTCCTTCACTGAGAGATTATTAAGACCCTTGCTGCGGATTACGATAGTGCCTTGAGAGGCAACGGGAGTTTCGTCTTTGAGCATGAAGTTGCCAAGATCGATTTCTGGGGTCTCAAGCACAACTACGTCGCTTTCGGCGGGAGCACTTGCAAGCTCGAGGTCATAGACGTAGAGATTGTTGTCTTCAAGACCTGTGTAGTATGTGCCGTCATACTGGAAGCGCACTGAGTGCTTGCCGGGTGCAAATTCGATGGCGTCGGAGAAATCCTCTGTGCCTGTGATAGACTTGGCGGCAGCGTCAGCGTTGTCGATAAAGTATCCGCCGGCGTTCTGATACCACTGGGAAATGTTGGTAGAAACGCCTTTCCAGGAGAACACGCCGATAGATCCTTCGGGCACTTTAAACTCAACGTTGAGTTTTGAAGAAGTAGCCTGGCCGTGTGTGCCGGAGCGTGCCACGCGTGTGCCGTCGGAAAGTGTGTCCATTTCAAAGGGAGCCTCGATGTTGGTTGTGAATGTGAAGTCGCCGCTCTTGGCAATTTCAGAGAAGTCGGGAGTGGGGATTGCAACAGCCTGATAGAACACGATAATAGGCTCGGAAGTAGACTCGTTGCCGTCGTAGTTCAATGTCACCATTCCTTCATAGTCGCCAACCTCAGTGGGGTTCATGCTCACGTTGTAAGTCTGCACGGATCTTGCGGGGATAACGCCGTCCATGGGGTCTACGGTGAGTGCGTCGTTGTCGGATTCAGTCTCGATTGCGAAATCCACATCTGCGTCGCTCACGTTGGCCACAGTGAATGTGTTAGAAGCAGGCTGGTTGGGGAATGTCTCGCCGAGGTCATACATCTCGTTGAAGCAGATGAGTTTGGGCTCATCAGTGGGGAGAGCGGCATAGAATCCGCGATAGAGGGCCTGAGTGCCCATAGTGGATCCGCCCATCACGTTCATGATGCCGAAGTCCATGTCGGTTGTGATGGCTTCAAAATCGCCGACCACCTTAAGCACGAGCTCGTTGGCCGGGGACATCTTGCCGTCGGTTGTGACTTCGCCCGACACCAGAATCTCAGTGTAGTCGTCTCCGATTGTGCCTGCCACTGTGCCGTTGCTGAAGTCGGAGGGGGTGGGGATTGTGATTGTGCCGGCGGTAGCGTCATATGTGCCGACAACATCGATGTCAACACCTATCGACCATTCTGTAGACTGTGCCGCGAGGTTGAAGAGGCGGCTTATAGTCACCCGGTCGCCGTCGACGGTGACATCAATAGGATAGGCGAAGAAGTCGCCACCTTCATATACGAACTGGTAGCCCGCGTGATATTTCTGTGCAACCGCGAAATATTCTTTTGCCTCTGCAGCCTTGGCGGGAGCCTTGAATGCTTCTTTTAAAGGAGAGGGCGCCTGTTTGGGCACTGCAAAAAAGTTGGCAGGTTTCCCAAGTTTTTCAAGCGGGTACTTGAAATTGAGATTCCATGCGTCGAAATTCTCCGGGAGCTGAATCACCTCGGGCTCTGTGGCGAACGCCCAGGATGAGAAGCCGATCATGCCGGCGAGAATCAGGGAGGATTTTCTCATAATGGTTAGTATTAAAAAGTTTATTAATAAAGGAGATTTTACTCAAAACCGTTGAATCGGAACCTTGCGGAAAGGTTCGCTATCCGGTTTCAAATTTATGGATTAATATAGTTTTTGGCAAATTACAGACCGTCTAAATCGTAAATTGTTAATTTAGATTGTCATTTTGATGATTCAGATTGTCTTTTTTATATTTTTGACATTAGTCCTGAATATGGATGGGGAAACCCCGACTTTCTGCCGGAAAAGCATATAGAAGTTTGAAGGGGATGTGAACCCCACGCTTGCGCTGATATTTTTAAGAGGCTCGTCGTTGTCGGGGTCGGAAAGAATCTCCACAGCCTCGTTGAGGCGATATGCGTTGACGTAGTTGGAAAAAGATTTTCCGGCTTTTTCGTTAACTACATGCGAGAGATATGTGCGGTTGGTGGAGAGGAGGGTGGCGGTCTTGTCGAGCGAGAGCGACGCGTCGCGATATGTCCTATCGTCTTTCATCATCTTTTCGAGCTGTTCGAAAAGGTTTTGCGATTTCTCGTCGTTTAGCACCGCTCCGGTCTTCGCCTCGGCATTTGTGGCCTTTGCCGCCTCAAGCTGCTCGCGAAGATGCCTCTCGGATTCTGCATTGGCAAGATAACGGGCCACAATCTGCTTATAGTCATTCATTTTGTTGCGATGATAGAAGAGTCCGGCCACGCATATAATCAGAAAAATAGTGCCCACGGCTGAGAGAATAATGATTGTTCGCCCGCGTTTCATTAGCTCCAGGCTTTGACTGGCGTTCTTGCGCTCCTCTTCCGACACTTTGTTGCGCAAGTCGAGTATGGCAAACTCTCTCTCTTTCTGCTCGGAGAAAAGTTCGAGCTTGGCGTCGGCATATTTTATGTAGAATTCAAGACTTTTGGCGTAGTTCCCCTGCTTTTCATAAATCTTTGACATAAAGAAGAATATCTCCTTATTGAAGATTGTCACTTTCTTTTCGCGTGCGAGCTTGTCGGTGTCTTGCAGCTGAGCCAGTGCCTCGTTGAGCCTGTCGTGGTTAAGAAGGAACATGGCGTAGCACACGCGTGAGTAGATTATGTCGTAGTTTGATGTCTCGGGTGTTGCTTCGAGGCTGAGTTTGTAATATTTTTCGGCCTCTGCGGTGTTGCCCAACTGGTCGTAGATGTCGCCGAAGAAAGAGTTTATGTAGCTTGACTCCGCATCGAACCCGGCACGCCGGGCAAAGTCTTCAGCCTCTTTGAGATGGGTCATGGCCTCTTCAAATTTTGCTGTGTTGAAAAGGAAGTTGGCCATGTTGCAGCTTGTGATGTAGCGTGTTGACAGGTCGCCGGATTTTTTAGCGAGTTCATAGCTCTCTACGGCATACGACCATCCGGAATTGTCTTGCTTCTGGAAGTAGATGCTCGCTATTGACGAAAGAGCTGCAGCTTCGAGATTCCGGTCGCCTGCCTGACGGGTGGCGTCGAGATATTCTGTGGCATAATGGAGCGCCTGAGAATAGTCGTTTATGATTCGCTGATAATAAGATGAGATTGTGCGCGCTACAGCGGCATATAGTCTCGGGCTGCTCTTTTTGATAGTTGGCGCGTCTTTGATCAAGGCTTCGATGGAGAGGGCAAATTCAGTGGTGTCGCGCACGCTTATGAGCGCGTGCAGGCGCAAAGCCTCCCCCACGATTTCTTCATTGCGGTTGTTTTGTGACTGCCCTATGCGCCTGAGTTCTTCCGCCTTTTTTTTGAGTAAGTTATATTGACGGGAAGATGTGGCTTTTTCACACTCCATAAAGAGTTGCTCCCCTTTTGCGCTTAAATCGTCGGCAGCTGCCATGTGCAAAGGGAGGGCGAGGATGAGGAGTGTCAAAGATAAGAGCCACGCTGCGAAAGCTGGTATATGATGTCGAGGTTTTGAGTCCAAAATAGGCAGACGGGTGAGGGGATATATCCTCACCCGTCTGCAAAATTATAAATTTAAATGTTAAAAACCATATTTGTAATGATAATTTAACACATATTGGGAATTTGTCGATTTGTTGAATTTTCAGAAAAGGCGCACTCGGGGAGTGGAGCCGCATAGTGTTTATTTATTGACGAACACGAGATACTGTCCCGGGGCGAGCGATGCGGGGATGGCGGCTTCTTCTCCTGTGAAGAAGTTCTGCATGCCGGTCACTTCGGGTTTCTCGCCTGTGAACTCAATGGCTGTGTCGGCTTTGCCAAGGTTGGTGAGCACCACAACTTTTGAGCCGTCTTTCTCGCGAGAGAAGATGTAGAGGTCGGGGCTTTGTGTGGCGTAGCTCACAAGGTCGCCGCCCTCAAGGCCTGCGGCAAGTGCCTTCTGGTTATGCTTGAGGTTGTTGAGTTTCTGATAAAATGTGAAATATTCGTTGCGCGGCTCCCATTGCGGGGCTTTGTCTTTCTCGAAGAACTCGAACGCACGGTTCATGCCTGTTTCCTGGCCGGTGTAGATCATCGGCATTCCGGGGAGTGTGTATGAAAGAACCGCGAAAGCGTCGGTGAGGTTGCCAAGACGCTCGAATTCTGTGCCCTCCCAGGAATTTAGGTCATGGTTGGTGACCATGTTCATCAGGTAGGTGTCTTTAGGATATTCGGCAGCCTGCTCGGCGAGAAGCTTGTCGATGTCGGCGGCATGTTTCTCAGGGAATTCTCTGATGTTGCCCTCTTTGTCTTTGAAAGTGTATTGCCCTGAAGTGGCAGCAATTTCGCTGAAGAGGTCTTTCATAGGCCAGTTGTAGCCCATGTCGAAGCCGTTTTTATGGAGCTCCGGCTTGCTTGCCTCCGCGAGCATGAACACGTCGGCTTTTGCGGCCTCAAGCTGCGGACGGGCCTCGTCCCAGAAATCGGTGGGCACTTCTCCGGCCACATCGCATCGGAATCCGTCTACATCCACGTCTGTGAGCCAGAATTTCATGGCGTCGATCATCCCTTTGCGCATCTCCGGGTTTGAATAGTCGAACACATACACGTCTGTCCAGTCGTAGACGCCGACCATGTTGCCGAGAGAGTCTTTCTCATACCAGTCGGGGTGTTCGGTTATCCATTTGTTGTCGCGGCCGGAATGGTTGGGCACCCAGTCGAGAATCACTTTCATTCCCTGGGCGTGTGCCTTCTTCACCATCTCTTTGAACTGGTCGATAGTGCCGAACTCGGGGTTGAAAGCCTTGTAGTCGGCCACGGCATAGTAGCTGCCGAGAGTGCCTTTGCGGTCTTTCTTGCTGATTGGATGGACAGGCATCATCCAGAGGATGTCTACGCCAAGGTCTTTGAGTCGCGGCAGCTGCTCGGCAAAGGCGGTCACGGTGCCGGAGTCGGAATACTGACGCAGGTTCACTTCGTAGATAACCGCATTGCGGCTCCATTCGGGGTGTTTCACAGTGGTGAATGTGGAGTCGCGTTCTTCGGAGGTTTCTTTGGCCACATTCCCTTTCCCTCCGCAGGCGGAGAAAAGGAGGGCACCGATCATGCCGAGGGCAGAAAAGATTTTTTTCATAAAATCCGGTTTTAGTTTGAATTTTTCAGTTAAGCATAGCCTTTGATTTGCAAACTGCGTTATAAGGGGCTATTGAATGCAAAATTAAAGGAAATAAACGTCATGTCAAAATAAATATGTTTTAAACAGATACAATAGTTCGTTAAAAAATTATTCATAGGCTAAGCGGCATCAACCGTCAAGCCAAAGAGTTCTTTGACAAGTTTAGCATTTAAAGTCTTGTTCGGGTCAATTCCGCTCAGGTCAAAAAATCTTTTTATGAAATGAGCGTTGACCATCAGAGACTTAATTTGACCAATAGAAAAGGGCATATTCGTCTGCTTCCTGAGCACCTTGGTGATGTTGACAGCGGCAAACGAAGCGTTGTAAGCAAAATCCAAAGCTTTTTCATCACGAGCCTGACAGTCGAGCAGTCCGGTGAACTGATGGCCGTCGCGGAAACAGAACTCAATCTGAAACCGTGTCCGGTAAATGTCATAGACATCTTTGCCGCAGACAGAGGTATCGGTCGAGAAATACAGTCGGTGTCCACCTCCGGGCAGATAATGGATTACCAGCCGTACTTTCTGCTTCAGAGACTTGCACCATGCCACAAGTTCAAAAGCCTCGCCTTCCTCGGGATCGATGTCAAGCCTGGTCATCCTGCATTTGTCGGGATTTGCAAAATCAATCTTGCCGTCCTTGGTCTTAGGCCGTCCTCTTTTACCGGTGCGCGGTCCTTCGTAGATGTAATACAGCACGGCATTGGAACGCAGACGGCTTATCAGAGAAAAACCGATTTCTTTCAGCCCCTCGACAAACGGCAGTACGGAGAAGGCGGCATCGGCAACGAGCAATGAAGTGATTTTCAGCAAATCTGTTCTGTACTTCTTCAATACAGACAGATACCACTGATTGAGAGTCATATTCTTTCCTTCAAGTTCAGTGGCGTTCAGAGTCTGCACGGCCCGGAGCATCATTGCATCCTTGATGTCTGCATCCACCACGGCGATACCGAGTATCTCAAGGCCATGCTTGACAGCCGAGGCGCAGCCTGACCAGAACCGGCCTATATGGTCTGTCTTTTTGCCCGCTTTGGCAACGAAGCTCGGATCTATGGCGATAGCCAATCGTTTCATGCCATGCTGGAAACGGTCGGCGGCGAGGTTCATGTTAAAGCACAGCCAGTCGAAATCCTTACGGAAAGTCTGACGGTATCGCTGTTCACCACGTCGTCCGTAACGTCCGAGTTGAAGAAAATTTATCTTTCGCGGTATGCACATGATTAAAATCAGTATCTCGATGATGTTTGCTATGAAAGTTTTGTTTAACTTTGTAGCGCAACCGAAGAATGCCCTCCGGCAGATGCCCTCATATTGGTCAAGTAGTTCGAAAATCAGCATGTCTTTAAGTGTCTTGGAATAACCTTAAAGTTACTGAAATTCAGCGACTTGACCAAATTTTAGTGTTAAATTTTATGCTAAACATCAGATTTTTAATGGATTAAACACCTGGCTCCTCGGAGCCGTTAACAAACTCTCAAAAAATAACCGAAGTATTGCAGATAAGTTTTTTGCAGAATTGTTCGTATTGAGTTTAGATGCACCGGGATGGGGGAATAAAACCGGAGGGAGATACGTTTAAAAAGTAAAAAAATTTGCTATGGAAAAGAGTGAAGAAAACGACAGCCGGCGGTGGAAGACCCTCAAAAGTGAGATTATAGTGTCTCGTCCGCCGTGGCTTCGGGTGCGTCATGATGAAGTGGAGTTGCCGGACGGGAGAATTAATCCGGAATTTTATGTGCTGGAATATCCTGACTGGGTGAATGTGATAGCCATTACGGAAGATGGGAAATTTGTGATGGAGCGGCAATATCGCTATGGTCTTGGATGCACATGCCATGAGATTTGTGCCGGGGTGATGGAGAAGGGTGAGACTCCGGAGGAGGCTGCGCGGCGAGAGCTTGAGGAGGAGACCGGCTATGTGGGTGGAGAATGGAGCCTGGAGATGACAATCTCCGGGAACCCGAGCACTACGAACAATCTCACCCATTGCTTTTTGGCGCGCGGTGTGCGCCCGTCAGGGAAGAGGCATCTCGACAGCACTGAAGATCTTGACGTTGTGCTTATGAGCGAGGAGGAGGTCTATGGGCTTCTGCTTCGCGACGAAGTTAAGCAGAGCCTTATGGCGGCTCCGTTATGGCGCTATTTCGCGCTGAGGCGGCAGTGCCGGTGACAGGGCAAGGGCTATTGCTGCGACGCGGCAATACGCCCTGAGGGGGCGTGTCACAGGGAAGAACTCCGCAAGACCGCAGCTCGGGGCTGATTGCGGAAGGAGGCGGTTGCAGCTCGGGGCGGTTGCGAAAGGGGAAATAATTGCCGGTGAAGAATTAATAAATTTGGCAATGGGCCGTTAATAGATCAGAATGAGGTCATAACGCTTCCGAGAGAGCTTGGTTTGGAGTTCTTTCCTGTGTGGCGGGTCTTAGAGCCGCAGCGGTAGAGTCCCCCATGCTCCGGCTCAGTTCAGCTTCGCCCTTGCCCGGCTTAGTCTGCTTCGAGCTTGGCTTTGGCTTTCGGCTTCGCTTCGGCTTGGGGGTTGGCTTGGGGCTGGGTTTGTGTTTTTGTAATTTGAAAGGAGGGTGTGCGGGTATGAGTGAGGCCGGTTGCCGTGAAATTCGTCATAGGTATACGCGAAGAAAGAAGAATCATGATTATTATGGCGTTGGCACGTATCATATTATCTTGAAAAAGAGGAAGGCGTGTCCTGTGTTTGGGCATGTAGCCGGTAGTGCGGCAATCCCTCCGGGCATGCCGGGCTCTGCCCATATTGTGAGGTCGCTGTTAGGCGGAATTATACAGACAACGATATATGACTTCCCCGTGTTTTTTAAGCCCCTTCAAATTTATCAGTATATGGTTATGCCTGACCATGTGCATATCCTTCTGCGTGTCAAGGAGAGGGCTAATGCCCATCTGTCTTACTATATCGGAGAGCTGAAAAAGAGGGTGGCTGAAAAATTCAATAGAAAGTGCGGCTATCCTTGCGACGGGCATGAAGAAGTGAAGGGCTCTGACATTTTTGAGGAGAATTACACCGACAAGCCTATCTATTCCTGCCGAAACCTTGATGTCTGGTTTGAATATATACGGCATAACCCGCATCGGCTTGCCATGAGGATGCAGCATCCGGAATTTTTTTCGCATATGCGAAACTTAGAAATTTGCGGGGAGCAGATGCAGGGGTATGGCAATCTTTTCTTGCTCAGGAATCCGAATAAGAGGAGCGTTGTGATGCACAGTTATTATGATTCGGGGCAGAGGGAAAACCTGTATAATAATTGCATGGACACCATTGAGAGCGGAGGTGTGCTTGTGTCGGCATTTATTTCTAAGGATGAGAAGATGATAAGGGAGCTTGCCGAGGAAAAGGGGGCGTGTGTAATACTTATCAAGGGGGAGCCATTCCCGGAGCGGTATAAGCCTGAGAAACATAACTTCGATAAATGCAGCGAGGGGCGGCTGCTGATACTGGCCCCGAAAGCGGACTGGGGCCTCGAGCGTTTCCGCCACGTTTGCCAGCGGATGAACCGCATTGCCGAGGCTATGGAGCAGGGCTCCGACGGCGTGCGGGAGAATTGATCGGGATTGAGCGGGGCGGAGAGTTTTGGCAGTGTGGAGCAAAAGTATTAATTTTGCAGGTCTATAATCAATTTATGGAATAATAATGAAGAACGACGCCTCAATCCCCACGGTTTCAGTTATAGTTGCTATCTATAATCATTTCAACTGGCTGCGCATGATTCTTGACGCGCTTCGCCTGCAAACGTATAAGGATTTTGAGGTGGTCATCGCAGATGACGGCTCGAATGAGCTGACGGTGGAGGCTATTGCCGATTATTGTGCCCGTCATCCTGAAATGCGAATCATTCATTCGTGGCAGCCCGACGAGGGTTGGCGCAAGAATAAGTGTCTCAATAAGGCAGCGAGGGCTGCGTCGGGAGAGTATCTTGTGTTTATAGACGGCGACTGTGTGCCGCATCCCCGTTTTATAGAGGACCATTTGCAGCTCCGCAAGCGCGGAAGAGTGTTCGGCGGCAGGCGCGTGGACATGTCGCAGCCTGTGAGCGCCTATATGGAGAGCCGTGAGATTATGTCGCCCAGCTATTTCTCAACACTGCGGCAAGAGATTCTGAAGAATGTTTTCAGCACACCTCTGAGCGTGACCTGGGCGCAGCTTCGCCGCACTGTGCGCTTCCCCTTCATATTCGGAAAGCCGCTGCATCTGAGGCACGTCGGATTCCTGGGATGTAATTTCTCTATTTATAGGTCGGACCTTGAGAAAGTGAACGGGTTTGACGAGCGTTACATAGACCCCGGCACGGGAGAGGACATCGACCTCGGCGTGCGCCTTGAGAATGCCGGGATAATGTGTGCCAAAAGTTCGCACTACGCCTTGATGTTTCATCGCTGTCATGCACGCCTTGACTTCAGTTCGCCCAACAACGCGCGCTTGTTTAAGGAGGCGCAAGACAAGAGGGTGACATATATAGAAGAGGGGCTTGTCAATAAATTGCGCGGCATCAACAAAGGCGTTAACAACGAAGAGCCTTCTGATAAATAACGGTTATTTTTTCAAAAAACACCTGATAGCTGAACCTCGTCTTGAATGTGGCGAGGGCATTTCGCCCTGTCTCCTCTCTCAGTTCAGGAGAAAGTGACAGCTTTCTTATGGCCTCGGCAAGCGATGCAGGATTGTCGGGCTTGCAGAGCAGCCCGTCGGATCCATCGGTTATAATCTCCTTTTGCGCCCCATTATCGGTGGTGACCACCGGTTTCCCTTGCGACATAAATTCGATTATTGTAAGCCCGAACGGCTCCCTCCATTTTGACGGCGCCGCGCATATGTCGGCCTCGGCGATCTCCCGGTAGATGTCATCTACAAACCCTTTCCATATTATCCTGTCGGCCACACCCTGTTCGCCGGCCCTTCTCTTCAGAGCCCCGACATATTCCCCGCTCCCTGTTCCGGCTATGCTTAGCCTTAGGGGCAGGGAGCGCAGTTGCGCCAATGCGTCGATAAGCGTGTCAACCCCTTTTTCGGGAGTGATTCGCCCTGTGAAGAGCAGGTTAATAATGTCGCCCCCCTTGTGAGGCTCCGGGGCGTCGGGCGGCAAGATGCTGTTGTGGACCATCTCGATTTTTGAGGGTGATATGTCAGGCCCTGTTTTCAAGAACTCGTTTTTGGCAAGTTCCGACACGAATATAATCTTGTCGATGTCGCTGAACAGGCGGCGCCACCTCAGAGAGGTGCCGGCCGGTTTCACAAGATGCCTTGTGCAGACCACAGCCACATTCTTCACCTTTCGCAGCCTCCTCTTCACTTTCACGGCAATTTCAGCGTCTTTGAAATTATGCACATGCAGAATCACGTCATTTTCGGGGAAACTTTTTATGAGGCGGGATAATTTCCACGGGCTTATGAAATCGAGCGGCCCCCCAAGCGGCAGCTTCTGCAGGTTCAGCCCCGGAATGTTGAAATTGTTGACAACGTCGGGTATGCCGCGTGTCGCCACCGACACGTCATGACCACGTGCCACAGATTCCCGGCAGAGGTCGGCCACATATCTCTCGCCCCCTCCCCACACCTTGTTTCTCACCAAATGCACTATTCTCATGTGGAATAAGATTATAATCGCCACAAAAGTACATAAAAATTCGCGATTTTTTGCTACTTTTGCACATCAGGTAAAATTTAGAACGCATCTATAATTATGGGCATAATCGCAAAGTCCTACGGCTGGCTGGTGTTTACGGTCAGAAAATTCAACACTCACTGCGTGCGGGCTTATCAGCTTTCCAAGTTCAGGAGCGTTGGTCGCGGGGTGAAACTCTGCGAGGGGGGAGCCTTCACTTATCGCACCATCACTATTGGCAATGATGTGTTTATCGGCCGCAACTGCTGCTTTCAGAGCGAGCACGGCACCATAGTGATAGGCGATCATGTGATGTTCGGTCCCGGCGTAAACATTCACGGCGGCGATCATGACATAGCTCCCGGCCCCACTCCTATGAAGTCGCGCACGAAGAGCCGTGGCGACGATGGCGAAGTGCGAATCGGCAACGACGTGTGGATTGCCGCCAACGCCATAATCCTTGCGGGAGTGACTGTGGGCGACGGAGCAGTGGTTGCTGCCGGGGCCGTTGTCACCCGCGATGTCCCTCCAATGGCAATCGTGGCCGGAGTCCCGGCCAAGGTGATACGCTATCGAGATTCGTCGGAAAGAGGAAACAGCCATTCATGACAGATAATAAAGAGATTCATGAAAGATAACGAGAAGATGAGTTTCGGGGGGAGGATGTTAAGCGGCCTGTTTTCCGCTGTGGGCTCGCTGCCGCTGTGGGTGCTGTATGGCATCTCCGACATCACGGCATTGCTTGCAGGCGGAATCGTGGGGTATCGCAGGAAAGTGATTCGCGAGAATCTTTCCACATGCTTCCCGGAGAAAGACGAGAAGGAGCTTCGGAAAATAGAGAAAGGGTTCTATCGCTTTTTAGGCGATTATTTCGTTGAGACTTTGCGACTCGGCAGGATGAGCGCCAAAGAGATGAGGCGGCGCATGAGATTCGAGGGGGCGGAAGAGGTGAACAGGTGCCTGAATGAAGGGAAGGACGTGTCCCTCTATCTCGGCCATTACTGCAATTGGGAATGGCTCAGCTCCATACCGCTCCATATCACCGCCGACGCCTACACCGGGCAGATATATCACCCCTTGGAGAACAAGGCGGCCGACGAGGCATTCCTGAAAATCAGAGGCCACTTCGGGGCGACATCGGTGGAGATGGGCGACACGCTGCTCACTCTCAGGAGATGGCGTCATGAAGGGAAGCCCTCGATTGTGGGTTATATAGCCGACCAGTCGCCATTGTTTAACGGAGTGCGCTATTTCGCCGACTTCCTTCATCATGACACCCCGGCATTCACCGGGCCCGAGCGCCTGTCGCGGATGCTCCATGCAGCGGTGTTTTATTGCGATGTGTCGCGCCCGAAGCGCGGGGAATATCTGTGCCGCTATGTGAAGATGACCGACGATGCCACCACTCTTCCAAAGTTTGAACTCACCCGGCTGTATTATGAGCTTCTGGAGAAGTCGATACGCCGTCAGCCCCCGTTCTGGCTCTGGAGCCATCGCCGCTGGAAACGCACGCGGCAGGATTTCTACAACTATTTCGGAGAAGAGGAGGCCAAGAAGCGGCTCACGCAATTAGGCTGACACAACTGTATTAAAGAATTATTATTCGCAGGAATGCTATGAGAATCGGATTCGACGGCAAAAGGGCCGTGAACAATATGACAGGGCTGGGCAATTATTCGCGTCTGGTGATAGAGTCGATGGCCGACAGCTATCCCGGCTCAGAGATGCTGGTGTATGTGCCGAAACTGAAGAAAAATCCCCGGCTCAAAGGTCTTGAGGAAAGACACAACGTGGAGTTTCACCTTCCCCCGGTGGCCGGCTTCGGAGGCGCGCTGTGGCGTTCGTTCGGATTGACAAACAACCTTGCCGCCGACAAGGTGAGCATCTATCATGGCCTGAGCAACGAGCTCCCCCTCAACATCAGTGCCGCCGGAATCCCGAGTGTCGTCACCATGCACGACGTTATCTACCGGCGTATGCCGGAATGCTACTCCGGCGTAGACCGCATTCTGTATGACTTCAAATATGGCCGCTCATGCCGCAACGCCACCCGCATCATAGCCGTGAGCGAATGCACCAAGAGGGATGTGGCCGAGCTTTATGGCGTTGACCCCGGGAAGATAGACGTGGTTTATCAGGGTTGTGACGACTCCTTCAGGCGCGAGATTCCGGAAGAGGAGCTGGAAGGGGTGCGCCGTCGCCTGGGCCTGCCCGGAAGGTATGTGCTTCAGGTCGGCACCATTGAGGAGAGAAAAAACCTGGAGCTGACCGTCAGAGGGATGGCCTCGCTTCCGAAAGACGTGTGCCTGCTGGCCGTGGGGCGTGACAGGAAAGGGTATATGGATAAGGTGAAAAAGATAGCCGCAGAGGCCGGCGTGGCCGACCGGCTGATATTCCGCCATGATATTTCATTTGCCGACCTCCCGGCTGTGAACCGCCTTGCGTCGGCTGTGGCCTACCCGTCGCGATATGAAGGGTTCGGAATCCCTATTCTGGAAGCTCTTGAGAGCGGACGTCCCGTTGTGGCCGCCACAGGCTCTTGCCTCGAAGAGGCCGGGGGAGAGGGCGCTGTCTATGTAAGCCCCGACGATGCAAGAGGGATGGGAGAGGCCCTGAACGCCATACTGACAGGAAGTGCCGATGTTGCCCGCATGACAGGGGAGGGGAAGCGCCACGCATCGTGCTTCGACACCTCCGGCATGGCCTCGAGAATCATGGCAGTCTACGAGAGGGCGATTGCAAACCGGTAGCCGCCGGCACCCGCTTAGGTTGCATATATTTGCTCATTAGGAAAGGATTATGTAATTTTGCACATAAATACAGGTGAGAACACACTAAACAACATACATATATATATACATGGAAAAGAAATTTAAACGCACGCTAATCACGTCGGCGCTCCCATACGCCAACGGCCCGGTGCACATCGGCCATCTTGCCGGAGTGTATGTGCCGGCCGACATCTACGCACGTTATCTCCGTCTTAAAGGGGAAGAGGTGATGTTTGTGGGGGGCAGCGACGAGCATGGTGTGCCTATCACCATAAAGGCCCGCAAAGAGGGAGTCACCCCTCAGGATATCGTGGACCGCTATCACAAGATAATCAAAGACTCCTTCGAGGAGCTTGGCATCTCGTTCGACGTCTATGGCCGCACCACATCCGCCACTCACAGCAGGGCCGCGTCCGACTTTTTCCGCACGCTCTACGACAAGGGCGAGTTTGTGGAGAAGACCTCCATGCAGCTTTATGACGAAGAGGTGGGCGAGTTTCTTGCCGACCGCTACGTCACCGGCACCTGCCCCCACTGCGGCAAGGATGGCGCCTATGGCGACCAGTGCGAGGCTTGCGGCACATCGCTCAGCCCCACCGACCTTGTCAACCCCAAGTCAGCCCTTTCAGGCAGTGTGCCTGTCATGAAGGAGACCAAGCACTGGTATCTCCCCCTCGACAAGTGGGAGCCCACGCTTCGCAAGTGGATTCTTGAGGACCACAAGGAGTGGCGCCCCAATGTCTACGGCCAGTGCAAGTCATGGCTCGACATGGGCCTTCAGCCGCGAGCCGTTAGCCGCGACCTCAAATGGGGAATCCCCGTGCCCGTGGAGGGAGCCGAAGGGAAGGTGCTTTATGTGTGGTTTGACGCGCCTATAGGCTACATATCCAACACTATCGACGCCTGCGGCGACCAGTGGGAGAAATGGTGGAAAGACCCCGACACCCGTATGCTTCACTTCATAGGGAAAGACAACATCGTGTTCCACTGCATCGTGTTCCCCGCCATGCTTATGGCCCACGGCGGCTATAACCTCCCCGACAATGTGCCGGCCAACGAGTTTTTGAATCTTGAAGACGACAAGATCTCAACATCGCGCAACTGGGCCGTGTGGCTCCACGAATATCTCCGCGAGCTCCCCGGCAAGCAGGATGTGCTCCGCTATGTGCTCACCGCCAACGCTCCGGAGGCCAAAGACAATAATTTCACATGGAAAGATTTCCAGGCCCGCAATAACAATGAGCTTGTGGCCATTCTCGGCAACTTCGTTAACCGCGCCACAGTGCTTGTCCACAAATATTACGGCGGCATGGTGCCGGCGGCAGGAGAACTCACCGAGGCCGAACGCAAGGCCATGGAAGAGGTGAGAGAGTCGGTGAAGGCTCTCGGCGACAACCTCGACCATTTCAAATTCCGCGAGGGCTTGAAAGACGCCATGAACATTGCCCGCATCGGCAACAAATATCTGGCCGACTCAGAGCCTTGGAAGCTTATCAAGACCGATCCTGAAAGAACAGCCACCATTCTCAATGTGACTCTCCAGATCTGCGCCAACCTTGCCGTGGTGTTTGAGCCGTTCACCCCGTTCATGGCCGCAAGGCTCGCCGGGCAGCTCTGCCTGAAAAACATCAGCTGGGAGATGGCCGGACGCTTCGACCTTGTGCCCGACGGCATAGTGATCGGCAAGCCGGAGCTCCTTTTCGAGAAAGTTGAAGACTCAGTGGTGGAGGCTCAGGTGAAGAAGCTCACCGACGCCAAAGAGAAGAACCTTCTCGAGGCATGGAAACCCGACGAGGTGAAAGCAGAGGTTGATTTCCCCACATTCGAGAAACTTGACATCCGCGTGGGCAAGGTGCTGGAATGCGAGAAAGTGCCAAAGGCCGACAAACTTCTGAAATTCAAGATTGACGACGGCATGGGCGGCCGCACCATAGTTAGCGGCATAGCCAAGTTCTACCAGCCGGAGGAACTTGTGGGCAAGGAGGTTTGCTTCATAGCCAACTTCGCGCCGAGGAAACTGAAAGGCGTAGAATCGCAGGGCATGATACTGAGCGCGCAAGACGCCGACGGCCGTCTTGTGGTTATCGGGCCTACGGGAGAAGTTCGTCCGGGGAGCAGCGTTGGCTGACCACTCTGACTGTGTTGCCGTCTCTTCCGAGCAGCAGCCCCCCTTTCAGGTGGGGCAGGAGCTCGGTGGCCGAGGTTAGATAAAGCTTGGTCTTTATCACCCGGGGGAAACGGTTGAACCAGGGGTCGGTGGAGCCTACCCATTTCAACGCCACAGCATTAGGGAATTTTTCAAACTCGTTCCAGAGTTGAAACACACGAGACTTAGCGACGGGCGCCACAGCGAGGCGTCCGTCGCTGAATTTTACGATGCAGAGAAAGTGCCCGCGTACCCTTTTGTCGGAATCCTGTTGCTCCTTTGTGGTGCGTGTCGACACAGTTATGTTGCGCCCGTGTTTGAGATTGATGTCATTCATCATCTTCCTGAACACAGGGCCGTGTGATGAGGAGTCTTTGATTCCGTTGAAAGCGATATAAAGATGAATCATCTCATGGATCACCACATCCTCCCAATCTTCCTCCGGCGCGTCGTAGTCGGCGCTTATCCTCAGCTCGAAGTCGCTTGTGGTTGAGCCGAGGGGAGAGATCCGCCTGCGGTACACAAGTTTCCCCCTGAAAGTGCGTGCATGAGTAAGGCATATCTTGGGCAGAGGCAAGCCGGTGGAGAAAATCAGGAGATTGAATTTTCTGAAAGTTTCTGTTACAAAAGTAAGGTCAGGAGTCATAAGGTGTAAAAATTTTTCAAAGAAAATAAAAAAAACGTTGAAAAACAAAATTTAAGTGTTAAATTTGTGGCAGATAACCAAAATGAGAGTAGTTGATGCGAAAAGGCATCGTCCTGAGTCGGAAATATGCCGAATATATGTATTATGTAGAATTTTTAATAATGAACAAAAATGGCAATCTCAGTAATAATCAACACCTATAATTCAGCGCTGCATCTTGCCAAAGTGCTCGATTCCGTGAGCGACTTCGACGAAGTGGTGGTGTGTGACATGGAGTCAACCGACAACACCGTTGAAATCGCTAAAAGCAAAGGGGCGCGCGTTGTGCCATTCCCTAAGAACGAACTATATTAAAATCCAAATAAAATGAGGCAAAAATTACATCCACCTTAGATTATTTGAGAATAGTCATGCCTCCGTCCGCTCTTGGGGGCGGTTTAGGCCGCCCCCGCCGCTGGGGCATCCCCTCGCCAGAAGGAGAGAGGAAGTGTTCAGACGGTGGTATCAGGTTTCGTAGAGACGAAACCGTCGATATATGAATTATTGGATGTCACAACAGCAAAAGCCTGTCTGACGAGTTTGTTTGCTACGGCAATCATGGCAACCTTGCCGGATTTTCCATTGCCTCGTAATCGTTGGTAGCATTCCTTGCACGCCTTGTTGTGCTGACTTGCTGACCATGCCGCCACATAAAGCATTGAACGCAGAGTCTCATCACCGTTACGGTTGATATGTCCCCGGATGTTTATGCTCGTGCCGGACTGCTCTATTGTTGGACAGATACCGATAAAGCGGGACAACTGCTTGGCATTGTCGAAGTAGGTAAAGCCTCCGGTGGCTATAATCAGCGCTGTGGCAAGTGTGACCCCGATACCCTTTATTGAGGTAAGGAGTTTCAGCTGCCTGTCAAACACCTCGGTCACGACCGCCTCCATTTCCTGCTGCATGTACTTGATCTGCTTCTCAAGGAACGTTATGGTCTGTTTAAGAGAATTGACACACTTCTTGTCCTTAACCGGCAGAGGTTCAAGCGATGAGAGTAGATTCTTTGTCGCTGTCAGTTGCTTTTGGAGTTGACGCAGGACTGTTTTCTTCTGCTTCAGAATCATTATCTGTTCTGATGGGAACTTATAGGGTTCAGGCTTGAACCTCTCCCCGAAATCGGCAATGAGACAAGCGTCTTTGGAATCCGTCTTGGTTACGGACATCATCACGCGGGCATAGTTCTTAATCTTCTTCGGATTGATGAGGCTTGCCCGGATGCCCGACTTGTCAAGAAGATAAAGAAGGAGGAAACAGTAGTTGCCTGTCGCCTCCATCACGCAGTGGTGGATGGCAGGGTCAAGCTTCGAGATGAACCTGCGGATGCCTTTAGCATCATTTGGGAAGGTCTCGGTACGGTAGCTTTTCCCGTGAAGGAAGGCTGCTACAAAAGTCGCTTTGCTGATGTCGATGCCTATGTATGTCATATTATCAAATCTTTTGTCAGGAACTACATCTTTTGCACTCTCGTCGCAAACACGGGGTCGGTTTCACCGCCCCAACGAACTATCCAGTCTTTAGATGTAAAAGCATGGGGACCTATCGTTCTTAATGGAGTCAACCAACATGACATCTGCCTTATTCCATGCTTGAATATCCTGAAATTTGAAGTTGAAATTATTCAAAAACATTTAACCGTACAAATGTACGACATTACACCTATTGCGAGCCCGCACGCAATTTTGCAATCAGCCAGGCCCGGTTCGACTGGGTGTTTGTGGTCAACGCTGACGAGCTTGTCTCCCCTGAGCTGCGGGGCTACCTTTATAAATTTGTGTTGAAGCCCGGGAAGGCTAAGGGGCTTTATATTCCGCGCCGCAGTTTTATTCTCGACCGTTTCCGTCACGGCGTCTACCCCGACTATAATCTCCGCTTCTTCGTGAGAGAGGCCGTTGACTGGCCTGCGGAGATACATTCCAAGCCTGTGGTGGAGGGAGAGGTCAAGAAGATTCCCGCAAACCGCAAAGACCTGGCCTTGATTCAGATTCCGGCTTCAATCGACCATATGATAGAGCGCATAAACCGCTACAGCACGGCAGAGATGGAGACCATGAAAGACAAGAAGGTAGGTCTGTTTCACATCCTCACCTATCCATTCTTCCGCTTTGTGAAGACGTATTTCCTCAACGGGGCTGTACATTACGGCACGGCGGGGTTCATCCTTGCGTTCAATGATTCGGTCTATTCGTTTTATCGGCTGGCAAAAATCTATGAGTTCAGAGTGGGTCATAAGATGCCCGGGAAGCATAGCCGCGAAGTGCCAGAAGAGGTGCTTGAAGAGATTATAGCCGGATATAAGGCAGAAAAGGAACTGATAAAAGAACAGGAAAAAGACACCGACGCCAATAAATGACGCTCCTGCCGCAAGGGAGTGGCAAGAAAAGCGTTGTGTGTTTGCCCGAAAAGCAGTAACTTTGCGATATGCAAAAGACAGCATTAATATTGGCAGCCGCATTGACGTTTGCCGGATGCGGCGGCAAAAAAGCTTCGGCTGTGCCTGTGGCCGCTGAAGAGAGAGTGGCCGAGGTGAGTTTTGATGCCGACAGCGCATATAGTTATGTGGGGCGCCAGGTGGCTTTCGGGCCGAGGGTGCCCAACACGGAGGCTCATCGCCGGTGTGGCGAATGGCTTGTGAGCGAGCTTCGCCGGCACGGGGCAGAGGTGACGGAACAGCGTGCCACCCTGAAGGCATTCGACGGCACCCCTCTTGACGCGCTTAATATTTTTGCGCGCTACAACCCGTCGGCCGAAAAGCGCATACTGCTCCTTGCCCATTGGGACTGCCGTCCGTGGGCAGACCAGGACCCCGACCCTGCCAACAGGAAAAAGCCTGTTGACGGCGCCAACGACGGCGCCAGCGGCGTGGGTGTGATTCTTGAGATCGCCCGCCAGATTGGGAAGGAGAAAGGGGGAAAGGGTGTGGACATACTCTTTGTTGACGCCGAAGACTGGGGAACAGACGGTGATGAAAACTCCTGGGCATTGGGAGCGAGATATTTTATGGAGCATCTTCCCGTAGAGGGATACATGCCCGACGAGGCCATCCTGCTCGACATGGTGGGAGGGAAAGGGGCTGTGTTCTGCCGGGAGTATTTCTCGGAGCAGGCCGCTCCGCGTCTTGCGCAGTCATTGTGGGGCACGGCAGAGTCGCTGGGATATGGCGACATATTCCTCAACCGCCTTGGCAGCGCCGTGACCGACGACCATGTGCAGCTGATAGCCCACGGCATACCCACGGTTGACATCATAGAGTATCACCCTGAATATGAGTCAGGATTTAATCCGCGCTGGCACACTGTGTCTGACAACATGGAGGGTATAGACCCCGCCACACTCAAGGCGGTGGGGAGAGTGGTGACGCAATACATATCCGACAACTACTGATGCAATCTCGGTAGCGGCGGATGCCGGCCTGCAAGGGGCCGGTGGAATTTTCATATGATAATAACTTAATACTGAAATAAAGTGGATTTTATTGAAGAACTTACCTGGCGTGGCATGATCCACACGGTCATGCCCGGCACAGACGAACAGCTTAAAAAGGGTATGACCACGGCATACCTCGGAATCGACCCCACAGCCGACAGCCTTCACATAGGGCATCTCTGTGGCGTGATGATGCTTCGCCATTTCCAGCGCTGCGGCCATAAGCCGCTGGCTCTCGTAGGGGGCGCAACCGGAATGATCGGCGACCCCTCGGGCAAGAGCCTGGAGCGCAATCTGCTCGACGAAGAGACTTTGCGCCACAATCAGGATGCTATCAAGAAGCAGCTCTCAAAATTTCTCGATTTCGAGAGCGACGCACCCAACAAGGCGGAGATGGTCAATAACTATGACTGGACAAAAGATGTGACTTTCCTTGACTTCGCACGCGAGATAGGTAAGCATATCACTGTTAACTATATGATGGCCAAGGATTCGGTGCAGAAGCGCCTTAACGGCGAAGCTCGCGACGGACTCAGCTTCACGGAGTTCACATATCAGCTCCTTCAAGGCTTCGACTTCCTCACCCTCTACAGGGATAAGGATTGCAAGCTTCAGCTCGGCGGCTCCGACCAGTGGGGCAACATCACCACCGGCACCGAGCTCATACGCCGCAAACTCGGCGGCGAGGCTTACGCCCTCACCTGCCCGCTTATCACGAAGGCCGACGGCGGGAAGTTCGGCAAGACCGAAAGCGGCAACGTGTGGCTCGACCCGCGCTACACTTCCCCCTATAAGTTCTATCAGTTCTGGCTCAATGTGAGCGACGCCGACGCAGAGAAGTATCTCAAGATTTTCACTTCTCTCACCAAGGAGGAGATCGACGCCCTTGTGGCCGAACATGCGCAAGACCCGGGCCAGCGCCCCATGCAGAATCGTCTTGCCAGGGAGGTTACAATAATGGTGCACAGCGAAGCCGACTACAACGCCGCTGTGGAGGCAAGCCAGATTCTTTTCAGCAACAAGGCAGACGAGACTTTGCGCCACATCGACGAAAAGACACTGCTCGAAGTGTTTGAGGGTGTGCCTACTTTCACGGTGTCGAAGAGCGAGCTTGAGGCCGGTGTGCCTGTGCTTGACCTGCTGGCGGCCAAGAGCGGGGTGTTCGCATCCAAGGGTGAGGCCCGCAAGATGGTGCAGCAGGGTGGCGTGAGCATCAACAAGAAGAAGGTGACCGACCCGAACGCCGTTATAAGCGCCGAAGAACTTCTCAACGGCAAATACCTCCTCGCACAGCGCGGAAAGAAGAATTACTTCCTGCTCATTGCCGAGTGACAGAAAGGCTCTGCGGACTCGCGGGCGCCGGCGGTCAGAATAACCCGGAATGCCGGAGGGATAATGATAATTTTGGAAGTCCTTAAAGACAAGGGCTTCCAAAATTTATTATTGTTATGAGTGATGACAAGGTTTTTTCGATTTTGTTGAGGAGGCGTTCGGGCGCGGGGGATTACTCTTGCCCTGACGGAGAGTTGGAGAGTGTGGCCAATGCAGAAATTGTGGATTGCAACGGCGAGGCCGTAAGTTCCGGCAATGTGTCAGATTCGGACAGCTCCGGAGATGCAGATGATTCGGGCGGTTCCGGTGGTGTGGCCGGCCCGGATGGCTCCGGCGGTTTTACCGGCCCGGGCGGAATCTACGGCGAAGAGAGGGTGAGGGAATGGCTGAAGGGCGCGGAGATTTTCGATGAGCCGGAGGGAGCTGCGTCTGTGGCGAGAATAGGGGATGTGGCTGTGGCTACGGCAAAAGATGGCCTGCATTATTTCCTCTATGACCGTGAGAGAGGGAAATGGGTGCAGCTTGGGGAGATGCCCGGCGCCCCTCCGGTGGAGTTCGCTTTGAAGAAATCGGTGCTTGGAGGATGGCATATACATCCCGACATGCTCCCGTCGCAGATTGTGGAGCAGGGTGAGCCAACCGGCGATGGATGGGGGATGAAGGCTGCGCAGCTTCTTGATGATTTCGGGCGGGAGGTGACTGAGGCAGGGCTTTTTGCAGAGCCATTCTTTGCCTTGGCTGCCTACCGCCTTGCCGACGGCTCCCATATTCTCCCTTCCCCTCCGGTGCTGATGACTCCGAACTCAGGAGTGCCGATAGTGTCCGGCAGTGCGGATTTTTCGGTTGCAACCATGAAGATGAGCGTTGCGGCTGCCGTCTGCGCTCTTCAGTGGAGAGTGAAGCCGCAAGAGTCATTGTCGCGCTGGGCGGGGGTGATTTCACATCTCGACATATTCATCTCCCGGCCGGTGTCGCTCTCCGCTCCCGGCGGCATGAGGGCACTTCACCGCACGGAGTGCAAAAACTTCACGCATTGCATAGATGCCGACGCTCATGCGGGCGAGCACAGGGTGTGGAGCGACACAATTGTGCAGGGATGGGCCCCTCGTCCTGTTGATGAGGCCGCTCTGGCTTCGGCTATTGCCGGAGTGACGTCATTCCACAAAATAGGGGAGGTGGCTGCGGAATCGCTTTGCGGCATGGAAGAGTTCTCGGATGTGAAGTTTAATTGCGGGTCGCTGTCAAGTCTTGAGTCGCTTGAGGCTTACACACCCGGCTATGCCGTGCATTCACCCGTGGCGGCCTCAGCCTGCGGCGTGTGTTCCGGGAGGCTCATGCTCTGGGACTTCACTCTGTCTCCACCCCCTGCGCCCACATTCTCAGAGAGCGTGGCCTACGGCGGCGAATCCGGGTTCACGCCGCGATGGCTTTTCCATCCTGACCCTGACGCGCGCACATGCACCCTCCGCCACGGCGGCGATGAGATCACGCTTCCCTCAGGAGGCACCCTTCATTGCGAGGCTCCTGTTATTGGGGAGGTTATGGTGAGAGAAACGACGAAGCGGAGCCGGATAAGCCGGATTCCCCGGCCGTGAATCTTCCGGCGCGTCAATGGGGAGACATAGAGACAGGCAGCTGGAGTGGAGGAGTGTGGAGAAGCGCGAGGCGAAACCCATTTGTCATGCCCGATTCGCTGCTTATGAGGCTCGATGTGGAGAGAGTTGTTGCCGTGTGCAGGGCATTCCGCTCGTCGGGGCTTGTGGCTGCCACGTCGCCCACGGCCTACGCTTTCACAAGCGAGGGGATATTCCTTTTGAAAGAGAGCGACGACGGCACATTCAAGGATGCAGGGCTTATAAGCACCCACAGGCTCCGCGATGCCGGGTCGGTCACTGTTGGCGGCCGCAGCGTCGAGTTTGTGACAGACTCCGGAGAGGTGATGCACATAGAGGGCACAGTCGTGAAGAGCGGCGGCGCAGAGTCAGGCATCGGAGTGTCAGGCACAGGTTCGGGAAGCGGGGCGGTGTGTCTTCGCGCCTCGGGCAAAGGGATGATTGAATTCACCACGCGCCCTCTGAAGCCGGGAGGCAGGGAGTCGTGGAAGCGTCTTAGAGCCGTGGCTCTTCGCATATCGCGTGAAAATGAAGAGATGAGTCTGAGCGGCGAGCGGCGGGGAGGTGACGGAATTAATGGCGTGGCCGGAAGTGAACTGTCCGTCTACGGCAGCCGCGACCTCATGGGCTGGAGCCATGTGGCCACAGGGCGTGGCGTGGCGATAAGAGGCAGATGGCCCGGCTATTGGCGCTTCTTCAAGATTAAGGCGAGAGTGTCGCCGGCAGCCGGCATGGCGGTGGAAGGGATTGCGATGAGGCTTGAGGAGTAGCCGTTGGTCGTTGAATAAGGGGCGTGTTGCCGCCTATGAAAAAAAGAAAGGAGATTGAGAAAAAACCTCAACCTCCTTTACTACAATAATAAATAAACACAAATTTTTATTCGCTATATATTCTATATATTAGAGCTTCGGGCCGGCAGCTACGAGAGCCTTACCAGCGGGATTGAACTCAAACTTCTTGAAGTTCTTGATGAACATGTCGGCGAGCTTGGTAGCCTTCTCGTTCCACTGAGCGGGATCAGCATAAGTGTCGCGCGGGTCGAGAATCTTAGGGTCAACGCCGGGGAGTTCAGTAGGAACAGTGAAGTCGAAGATAGGAATAACCTTAGTGGGGGCATTGAGGATAGAGCCGTCGAGGATAGCGTCGATAATGCCGCGTGTGTCACGGATAGAGATACGCTTGCCTGTGCCGTTCCAGCCGGTGTTCACAAGATAAGCCTTGGCATTGTTTGCCTGCATCTTCTTCACGAGCTCCTCTGCATACTTGGTCGGATGGAGTTCGAGGAACGCCTGGCCGAAGCAAGCTGAGAAAGTAGGAGTCGGCTCAGTGATGCCACGCTCTGTGCCGGCGAGCTTTGAAGTGAAGCCGGAGAGGAAGTAATACTGAGTCTGTTCGGGAGTGAGGATAGACACGGGAGGAAGCACGCCGAAAGCGTCGGCAGAAAGGAAGATCACATTCTTGGCAGCCGGGCCTGCAGAGACAGGCTTAACGATGCTCTCGATGTGGTCGATAGGATAAGACACGCGAGTGTTCTCAGTCACGCTCTTGTCGGCGAAGTCGATCTTGCCTTCAGCGTCAACAGTAACGTTCTCAAGGAGAGCGTCGCGACGGATAGCCTTATAGATGTCAGGCTCGCTGTCTTTGTCGAGGTTGATAACCTTTGCATAGCATCCGCCCTCGAAGTTGAAGACGCCGTTGTCATCCCAGCCGTGCTCGTCGTCGCCGATGAGGAGACGCTTCGGGTCGGTTGAAAGAGTGGTCTTGCCGGTGCCGGAGAGGCCGAAGAAGATGGCAGTGTTCTTGCCCTCTTTGTCGGTGTTGGCAGAGCAGTGCATAGAAGCGATTCCCTGCTGGGGAAGGTAATAGTTCATCATAGAGAACATACCCTTCTTCATTTCGCCGCCATACCATGTGTTGATGATTACCTGCTCTCTTGAAGTAGTGTTGAACACAACTGCAGTCTCAGAGTTGAGGCCGAGCTCCTTGAAGTTCTCGACTTTAGCCTTGGAAGCGTTGTAGACAACGAAGTCGGGCTTGAAGTCAACGAGCTCCTCGGCAGTAGGAGCGATAAACATATTAGTCACGAAGTGAGCCTGCCAAGCCACTTCCATGATGAAACGCACAGCCATGCGAGTGTCTTTGTTGGCGCCGCAGAAACGGTCAACCACATAGAGCTTCTTGCCTGAAAGTTCGTTGATAGCTATCTCCTTGACAGCGTCCCAAGTCTTTTCAGTCACAGGCTTGTTGTCGTTTTTGTATTCTTCGGTAGTCCACCATACTTTGTCTTTAGAGTTTTCGTCAAGTACGATGAATTTGTCTTTAGGAGAGCGTCCGGTGTAAACGCCTGTCATAACGTTTACAGCGCCGAGTTCAGTCACTGTGCCTTTCTCGAAGCCTTCGAGCGAAGGGTCAGTCTCAGCTTTGAAAAGCTCCTCGTAAGAGGGATTGTAGATAACCTCTTTGACATCTTTGATGCCATACTGAGCCAAATCTATCTTTGCCATAATTGGATTATATGATTAAGAGTTTTGAAAAATGTCGTAAAAAATAGGCCGTGCCGCACCCTGCGGCAACAATCTCAGCACCTGTAGAACAAACTGAGCTTTATTATCCGCTGCAAAATTAATCATTTTATTTTACATTTATGATTTGATTGCAGAAAAATTTCAGTATTTAGTGTTATTTAACAGAAATAATAGGAAAAATTGAAACCATCTTGCAAAAAAAATTGATAAAAAAAGTTTTCTTTGATAAAATTATGAATCCAGACATTATTTTGTGGCCGGCCGGCGCTTCCGTGGCTGCGCAGACTATTAGTCTACGCAGCGCACGAAGCAGGCGTCGCCTACTTTTCCTGTTTCATCCTCGTTTGCCTTGAAGCCCACGTTGGTGGTCAGGATGGCGTTCACGTCGAAGGAGAAATAGTTGATGTCAAGTCCGAACGCGTCGCCGGAATCATCGGTGAGCAATTTTCGGTCATACATAAGGAATTCGTGATATTTAATCTTATCCTTTGCCCAGTAGATTGCCCCCGGACGGCGGTAGATTGACACAAATAAGGGCGCATCGTTTGTGAATATGTCTACTCTCGGCGCTCCACGGTTGCAGGAATAGCGGAGGATACCGTTGCCCGGTTCAGTGCCGGTGGCTCCCTCCTTCTTGTCTTTGCGGTGTCCGTAGCCGGCGCGCCCTATGGGGAAGAATATGTTTCTGCCGTTGTAGGAGCTTCCTCCCACAGATTTGCCGTCCCAATAATACGCGAACATTCCTCGCATCCCTTTCGGGCTTCCACCGCCGGGATAATTGTCGCGCCTGTAGTAGCCGTAGGCCATGCTGACCTCTTTCTGTGTCTCCGTGGCGCCGTCGGCATATAAGACCCCGTAACCGAAGTTAACGTTGCGGCTCAGATATAGCTGTTCGAAATGACGCATGGTGGCTGTTTTTGCCATCTTGCCTTTGAATGCCGAACCGGTCGTCATTTCTGTCCATCCGGTTCGCGTTGTCGAGAGGTTCCCGTTGTCGTCCACCAGCAGAAATGGGCCGGTGTTGTTTTTGAATTCATTCTGGCTGAGATTGTGGTATAGCTCGTTTCCCGCGTCATCCTTGTAGATGTTGTTCACAGCGTCGATGGCTTGTGCGGAGTTTCTGAATTTAAACAGGGAGCCCTCGTCGCGAGGGTCCGTGGCCTCAAGGTTTTCGCTTATCATGTTGAAGGTGCGCCATGCTACAGGGGTGGCCCCGCCGTTAAATTCTCCGCTGTCGCCTTTTCTGGTCGTGAAGTCCATGCAATCGGCTGATGGCATCAGCTCCTGGGGGTCATATCCCTGGCGGACGAAGATCAGGTGGGTGCAGGTGTAGTTGTGATACTTAATTCTCACCACGGCGTTGCGTACCTTGTTGTCATTGTTCATGCGGTTGAACCGGATTGTGAAGTCTACAGGAGTGTCTGTTGACCCGGATACAGTCTGACGTCCGTCAAGAGTGATGAAATTATTGTCGCCGATAATCTCAGCCTTCCATGGCCCGTGAGATGTGACCGGGGAAAATACGTCGCTGTCATCACCGTCGAGCCACATCATTGTGACATGAAACGGCTCATGGTTGCGTGACTTACGGTATACCCCTTTGGGGTTTACCACACGTCTCACCTGCACAGCGTTCACAAGGTCGGAGTCGGTCTTGGTGGTGCCGTCTTTTTTGTTCTTCAGGGTCACAGTCAGTTTGACGCGGGCTATACGCTGATAGCCCACGAAAGGGTTGTTGCCGGAATATCCGGTCTCTTTCACCAGCACCTTTGAGCGGGTGAAGAGCGGAATGCTGAACGACATGGCGTTGCCATCTTTCTGCCAAGTAAATTTGTCGCGCTCCTTGAGGGCGTCCTCGTCGCTGCCGGAGGCATAGTCGTTATATTCATACTCCTTGCCGTCTTTCAGATATATCCTGTGCCCTCGGTTTATCTTTGACGTTGACGGTGCTGTGCCGTTGTAGTAAGCCTCGTTTATTGTGTTCCCTCCCTTGTTGTAGCCGGGCCATCCTTTTCCCGACGCCATGTTTGAGGTGATGACCACATTGTCGGGAGCGCGCAGAGAAAGGAAACCGTTATAATTTCCCTGATTGGCCGTATTGCTGTATGGGTCCGCCTCGTCACCTGAGGGTGTTGTCGGGGTTATCGGTCTTCCGGTGTCTATGAGTTCATCGAACGGACAATCAGTAGGATACCAAGGATTGGTGACTATTTCCCCCTCCAGGCCGACTATTTCCCAGCCATCCTCAGGGATATACTTGAACGGGAGAGAGGCGTCGTGGTTGTAGAGGTATGAGACATACCACGGGTTTGGCACATGAAAGCCCTTAGGCTCGTTAAATTCTATATGCCAGTCGGCGTCATTGCCGTTCCCCCTGGGGCAGAGTGTGAGCTTGTAGTGATAGTTCCTCTCGGCCTCAAAGTTGTCGGTGACATTTTTGCCGAGCATGAAACGGTATTTTATCTCGCCGTGAGCGGGATTGCCGTCGGCGTTGGAGTGATAATAGCCTGTCACTTCAATATATGTGCCATATTTGATACCGTCCTTTTTCTCGTCTTTTCCGGCCACTCCGCCGGCAGAAAGGTCAGGGACAGGTATTTTGGTCTTCCCTTCCGGATTGTCCTGCATATTCTCGTAGAAATAGAGGGCGTCGGCGGTCTCGGCGTGAAAGTTTATCGGTTTTGCCGTCGGATAATCTTCGAGGCTGTTGTTGTCTTTGATGACCGGGGTGCCTTTTGTGATTGCCGGCCAGTTTTTCCAGTATTCCCCGGCGGAAGCCCCGTCGGTATTGACAGCGTAAGATATCACCTGTGGCGACTCATGGAAAAATCCGTCGGGAGTCTTGTCATCTTTCGAGACGCGGTGGTTGTATGCCTTCTCGCTCTCGTCGGTGGTCACAGGTTGCCCGAAACCGAGGGTGCAGTCATAGGGGATGTCGTATATACGGGCCTCCTTGATGTAGACGGTCACATTTTCGCGCAGGTTGCTGCCGTCGAAGTCGATTGTGATTTTCGATGCGCAGCGCCGCAGCCAGGAATGAAGTTTCATTCCGGCCCTGTTCACCGCCACAGACGCGAATGCCCTGTCGGCGGCGGGCACACTGTTGGAGGCCGTCACCTCCGTGTCGGAGAAATAGCCCATCATCTCGCAGTTGTCGGCGAGGTTGGAATTGTTCCAGCTCATCTTCATGCGGCGCAGCCCCGACAGGGTTTTGTGTTCGTCGGATTCCTTGAGCCTTTCGAGAGTGCCACCCGTCAGGTTTGCCACCCCCACGATAAAGTATTGTCCGAAAGGGAGTCTCAGCGATATCCCCTTCACCGACTTTGTGCTTGACTCGGCGGTCTTTCCGTTGCTTGCGTCCTGGTCGGTCCTCTTCTCATCTTTTACGGGATGCTGCACGAGGTCCACCTTACGGGGATAAGGGTTGTCTTTATCTTCGATGAGGTTTCCTTTGGAGTCGTAGACCAGGATGCATAGGTCTTTGATTGTGTTCAGCATCCTTCCGTTGCCGTCGCTGATGTCGGCGCGTGTCAGGTTTCCCTCGGCGAATGGTGAGAACGACAGGTCGAGAGTGATGTCGGCCACTCCGTCTGTCGGGCCGTTTTTGAATCCGAGACCGTCATCGACACAGGCGTTCAGCAACATGGCCGCGCAACAAATCAGTGTCGAGTAAAGCAGATATAAAGTCCTGGTCATATGCGGTTATTGTTTGGCTTGGTCTTGTTGATTATTATTCAGTATCTTCATCTGTAGCGGAGGTTTCCTCCTTCTTGTATTCGTCGAAAAGCACGGCCCTGTTGCCGGTGTCTTTGCCTGACTTTTGCCCCTCATGAAGCACCGAGTAGGTCACAGTCTTCCCTATCAGCAGTTCGTGCTCCTTCTTGAATTCCATGGCGGGTTTTGCGTTGCCGAGCGCTTCACGGATGTTCTCTTCGGTGGCCACGAACGGGCCTGATTTCGCGAAAACATACCAGAATTTTCCTGACTCCTTGTCCCATGATTCCACGAGATAATTCTTCACCTCAAGCGGGTTGTCGGGAGATCCGTCGAATGGCTTGGTCTTGAACAGCATCTCCTTCTCATGGTTAAGCACCACGGAAGAATGGTCGTCGTTATGCTGCAGGCGCTGGTCGCCGTCCTTTTCTTTGTAGTATTCGGTGACAGTGAGAGTGGAGTAGTCCCTTACCATTCTGGCGCTGCATCCGTCGTTACCGTCGGCCACACCGAAGTTTGAGAGAATCTGGCATCCGTCTTTATCCTTCAGCCAGACTTCGGCGTCTCTGATTTCGCCGCTGGAGGTGAGCCGTATGGCGAAATAGTCGTTATTGTCATCGTCGTTGTGCGGAATCAGCCGGTTGCCTGAGGCGTCTTTCGGCCATTCTTTTCCCGCCATGTATGCTTCGAAATAGCCCGGGAGGTTCCCATACGAGTCGGGGAGGACCATGAGGTCGCCGCTTTCGTCGCGCATGAGGCCGAAGTCGACAGTCAGAGGGCAGTCGGCGTATGGCTGCACGTCGAGCTCGCAGGAGAGCTTGGCGTTCATGCCGGTTATGATGAAGCGGTAGATGTTGTTGCGCTCTATGTTGTAACGCCCCGGTGTAGCAGCCGAAGCCTGAACATCTTTGTCGTTTGACACTTTTGTGCCGTTGGTGGCAAAGTAGATTGTGTTTGTCTGTTTCTCCGGATTCCACACAGGCCGCTTGTCATCCTCACCTTTCGGGGCTTCATCAGGGTTGCGGAAACTAATGGAGTCCGGATTGGCGAGGGTCACTTTGATGGAGCAGAAGTTTTCGCCCACGCCTATATTCATGTATTCCGGGATGTAGGCCACCCATTTTTCCGGCACATATTTTTCCTTGTCAAATCCTCCGGAGACTTTTGTCATGGATAGCGGAAATGAATATTCCGGGTCATCGTTGCCGTCGCCGGGCAGATGCAGTTTGCGCATGAAGTCGGAGTCCCACACATAGCCGTGGTCATAGTCCGAATGCTTCATGGCATTTTCGGGCGCGCAGTAGCCGGTGGAGTTCACTCTGCTGATTTCCACTTTGTCGAACGAGGCGAGAGGATTGTCAAGGATCACCTCCACTTTTGCCATAGCCCTCAGAAGCGGGAGGTGGGTCGGGCTGCTGCCATTGTCTTTGCTGAGGTCGATATAAATGTCCCCCTTTATCTGAGGATTGCCATCGGGCCCGGTCTCTATGTCGGAGGCATTGACATAGTCCGCAAGGTCATATTCCCTCACGCCATAGAAAGGAATCATCCTGTCGTTTTCAGGGTCGAGCCACGGTTCCCCCTCATCCGGCGATATGCTCTGGAATATGGAAAGATTGTGATTGCACAGCTGATAGATGGTGGTTTCGCCTTTCTTAAGTTTGTAGTTGTTGTCAACCTGTGCGGTGTCTGACTCCGCGAGATACCCCATCGGCCAGTTGAATATTGTCACGACCTTGAACCTTGTTGGAAGATCAGACGGAGCTTTGCCGAGAAAGCGGTAATAATAAACGGTCTGCACCCCGTTGACATCTTCGGAGCCGGTCTCCGTGGGGCACGATAAAGGGTGGAAAGTGTCGATATATTTTCCTTCGGAGTCGAAGAAATATATACGGTAGTTGTCGCGTTTGATGTCGAGATAGTTCTCGTAGCCCGTGCCCGGCTCGAATTCCTTGCCCGGGTCGCCGTCTCCGGCTCTTGTGGACCCGGCAAGAGATATTGTGATCCCCATGGTGGGGCTCGGGGGCGTATCTTCTTGCGCAAGGTCGGAGAATGACTCCTTCGTGCACGAGGAGGCTATCCCGGCCAGCGACGCAAAGGCGAGCAGCGACAGAATTATATGGTGTCTTGAAATCATTGTCATAAATGAAAAATGCCTGCTATCCGTTAGTCATTAGCCGTTATTCGAGGTCGGTGGGGTTGAGCACCACGCGCCAGGAGTTGATTATGACCGTTGTGGCGAGCCAGTGCAGGTTGTCGTCGAGGAAGAAAGTCATGTTGTATTCGTCCTGGCGGTCAAGATATTCCTGGTCGCTCATGGCCCGGTTGTAGTTGCCTTTCACGAGGAGTGCGTAGTCAATGACCGGTATGCGGGCCACAAGCTCGCCGTCGGCGGCCTTGCGGATTATGAGCACCGGCTTCGCTTTCGCAGTCCAGTCGCGCATGGTGAGGCGGCTTGTGGTTAGCTCGGCCACGGCCACTTTCACATCGGTTATTGCTTTTGTGGCCGGGTCGGTGTTGTCGGTGTTTTGGGTGTCGACGCCGGCTGTGCCTGAATATTTGCTCCATGCGTGATAGGTGATGCGCTCGTCGTCGCGCAGGGAGTTGTCGTGATTCAGCCATCCGTTCTCGTCCTCGATTTTGAACGTGAAGTCATCGGCGTTGATGTCCTTTCCGGAAAGGTGCTGGAGCACGATCCGGAACACGTTGGTGTCTTTTGTGAGGGGCATGGTGAATGTGTATTCGCCGCCATCCTCATTGACGGGCAGGTCAACGTCGAGGGTGCCGTGGAAGAGGGCGTGCAGGTCGTTTTTCGACACTGCCCCGTCGGTTGCGTCCTGCTCCCTGTTGAGACGGCAGTGCAGGGCGTCGCGGGTGTCGCCGTCAGAGATTGAGGGGACAGTGAACGACTCGCCGTTGTCGAGTCCGCACCATGCCATAAGGGAGTATTGCCCCGCCGGGAGAGGGAGGGTTATTGAATAGCCCTCCTGCGCGAGGTGTTGGCCGCTGTCGGTGGTCTGCCATACGAGTTTTCCGTCAGAGTCGAAAGCATATAGGCTCACAGATTTCACCTCATGGTGGAAAGCGTCGGCAAATTTCATGTTCATGTCATAGCGGAACCGCAGGCGGTATACCACGTCGCAGTCGCCCTCATCGTCGAATAGGGCGTTTCCGCAGGATGAGAGCGACATTACAGAGGCCGCGAGAGCCACCGCCGCCGTCAGGATGCGTGATATGCGAGAGAATATTTTCATTGTTGATAAAGTTGCTATATGTTGACGCGGCTTCTGAGGGCCGCAAATTGTTTTCAAGATAGGGTAGGCTCGGCCCATGTGCTGGCCCGGACCCGGTTTAGAATCCTCCGGCCGAAACTCCGGAGTGTTTATGCAGTCGAGGATAGAGATTTTTCAGTTTATGGAGGGGAAAGAGAAGAAACCTGCGGGACACGGGGTGTGCCCCGCAGGCTGTTGTGGTTTTATTTGTATCGCCGAAGCGGTTGTTGCCGCCGGCCACAGATATGGTCGTCAGACCGAGGGCTTACCAGTCGAGGCTTGTGCCGTTGTTTACAACACGCCAAGAAAGGATATTGAGGCGTGCGCCAAGGAAGTATGAGTCGGGAGTCGGCTTTTGGGGAGTTATGTCTTCCCAAACATCCTCTCCGTTCTCATCCTTGTAATTGAGTACGGGGGTGCCAAGTCCTGTTACGGATTGGAGTTCTACCTCGTAAATGTGGTTACGTACCACGCCATAACCGAAAGGCTTATTCTCCGGGTCTACACCGGTTTTGCCGAGGTGCTTAAGCTCTTGGTAATAGTATGTGTTGCCGCCGTCCCATACTTTGGCTCCGCCTACCGACTCAAGCTGAGAGTTGACTTCATCCACTGATACCTCTTTGAAATGGCCGTCGGAAATCTTTTTGTAAAGTTTCTTCACTACGGGGAGAGTGCGATTATCTTCAGTGGTCTTGTCGTTCCACAGGCCCTTTTTCTCGGAGATAAGGTTCACGAAACTTTGGTATCGTGGAGAGTCCTCTTTGTCATCGGTTGCCATTCCGGCGTTCATTGCGGATACAAGCTCGAGATCGCTGACTTTGACCGGGATGTATGTATAAGATGTAGAGCCGCTTTCAATGATATTCCCGTTTTCGTCTACCTCAGGAGGATTCTTGCTTTCGTCGGTATAGAGGAAATAGAACTCGTTCACGTTGGGTTCGAACATTGCAGTGAGTACAGATTCCTTTGTGTATTTATATCCGGCCCATTCAGCAAGGTCAACCGGTGTGGCTTTTGTTTTTGAGGCATCAAGAGTCACGATAGTGGCTGCGAGATAAGCCAAGGTGCGGTTTGTGGTTGCATTTGCGGGGTCGTACCATTTTTTGAGTCCACCGTTGCCGTTGTCGGCGGCATTTTCCAGACAGTATGCAGTGTAGTCTGCATAATCTTTATCTGTGCCCTTTCCTATTTTGCGAGAGGGATAGCTGTGGGGATGTTTTGCAAGTTTTACTCCATCGGGATTCTCAGCCCAGTAAGAGCGTTTGAAATTGGGGTCGTTCCAGCTCCATCCGAGTACAGCGTCCCAGTCGTCAACTTTTTTGAAAAGATTTGATTTGTCGGTAGTCCACCAGAGATCCCAGTTGCGGAAAATTACGTAAGCCTGAGGGGAATCGGGTGTATTGCCTACAAGGATAGGATTTTTGTTGGCATCTTTAAGGGCTACGGCGATGCAATCGTTATGGCCGTCAAAAGATACGCCAGTCACAACATCTACCTTTTTAGGATCCCAGGCTTGGGTTACGCGTACTTTTGCTAACACACGTTCGACATATACGTCAACGGGATAGGTCTTGGCAAGCTCCTCTGATGACTTGATGTCGCTTTCCTTTATCTCCACGGCAATGCTGTTGCCGTTGTCATAGAAAGTAGAGCTGGTCATAAGGAATCCGTTTTTCCTTGCAGCGGCCTCATCATTGATAATGTTGGTCAGCTCATCAAGGGTGAGGTTGTTAGGTTTTTCCGAATTTGTCTTGCCAATGCTGAGGGCTTCTTTTACCCCGTCGAAATTTACCACGGCCACCATCTGTTTGATGTCGTTGCGTGATCCTTCGTTGGTATTGGTGTTTATTACAATGACAGCATTGAGAATACTCTCTACATTGGGCATATCTTGGTTTGGCTCGCCCGGCTTGATGTCTTCTTTTTTGCAATCATAATAGCTGTCGCCGTTGAACTTTACAGGGGCGGGATCGCCATTCTCTTTGAAGAAATAGAAGCGCAGAGAGTTGACTGTGTTTTCCGCCTCATATCCCGCCTCAAAAGGGGGTTCGTTGTCGGCGCGTGTTCCCATATTGGCGTTACGTATGGTGACGCTCATGTAGCGGGTCTCACCTTCACCGATGTTGGGAGTGTCGCCACCGGTGACGGGCTCTTCGGATGAGCAGGCGGAGAGTGCCATGGCTCCGAGTATACCCATGAAAAATTTGTTTAGTTTCATTGTTATTTGTATTTGTTTGAGTTGTATTTTGTTTTCTTTTGAGGAGATTATGTCAGTCGAGAGATATTCGGGAGACCTTCTCTTGGCTGTGGGCGCGTATGCGGGCTATTTCGTCGAGCACGTCGCGTGCGGCCTTCATGTCGGGGAGCTGCCTCATCAGGCTCTCAGATTTGTCGTACTGGCCTTGCGAGAATGCGAGGGAGCCTCTGGCGTAGACCGCCTCCGGGGAGTCGCCCGCGCGGGAGAGATATTTCTCTGCCGTCACATAATCCTTGCGCTGAAGTGCGGCGTTGGCGGCGTTGATGTTGGCCACAGGGTTGTCGGGGTACATTCGCACGGCTGTCTCGTAGACCTCGTTAAACTCGTCGCTTCCGGGGGCGCAGGCGTTGCCGAGGAGGAAGAAGTCGCGGAGAGTCAGTCTGTTGGGGCGAGTGCGCATCACCTGCCGTATCTTTTCGAGGTCATCGAAACGCTTCACCTCATAGGTGATGCGGTATTCGGTGTGGCGCAGGGCCGGATAGAAATTGTCGAGCATGAATTTGTATTCCTTAGGGAATCTCTTCTTGATAAGCGCCTCCTTTGGGTCGGGGGCCATGTCGGAGTCGATCAGCTCGAGAATCTCGCTCTTGTGGTCGATGTTGGAAGCCACGACGAAACGGCGCAGCCCGGCCCAGTCTTCCGGCTCATAGTCTGTGGCTATGATGTCGGGGTCGAAGTTGTAGAGCTGCCTGATGTGCTCCTTCAGGGCTTTGGTTCGGCCGATGGCGAGGTCAGTGTTGTGGGAATAGGGGCTTTCAGGCGATGCGAAGCCTTTGAGCCATACCCCTGTGATGCGCACATCCTTGTCGTTGAGCACGGTGTCGATGGTAGACTGTATCTTGAACAGCTCCTGCGGGTTGCGTCGGTAGTTCGGCTCGATGTTGGTCTTGTCGACGATGAAGTCGATGTATGCCGCCCCTTCGAGGCTTTCCACCACGGGACCCTCGTCCTTGGCGTCGAAATATATTATCTCCGGAATTGCGGGGTTTACCTGAAAATATGTGGTCACAGGGTCTATTCTCTCCTCTATGAGGCAGTTGGCGCATCCGAAGAGTCGCCGGCGCATGAGCAGCTGCGAGCCGTTCATCCAGGGCTGGAAAGGCACTGCGGCCTCATAGCTGAAATCAGCCGGCCTCTCAGATGCCTTGAAGGCCGTCTCGCTTTCGCGCGAAAGCCCCGCGCGGTCGTTGCGGAGATAGTTTATGTATCTTTGCCGGCCATAGACGCCCACAGAGGGAAGTGAGAGCGTGTCGCCGTTTTCGGAGACGATAAGAGGCGTCAGCACCTGTGCCCGTCGGCTTTGCACGTCGGTGGGCGTGAGGTCGAGATTCATGTCGAGCATCATGTATTCGCCGTGGCGGTCGAACGAAATGCTGTCCACACCCACAGGGGCGATCCCCTTTGCAGAGGTGAGAGGCGCGGCGGCGATCAATGCCGCAGTCAGGAGTCCAAGTTTTTTCATATCAGTCGGAAACGTTATGAGGTGTGGTCAGAAGATGTAGACTAAGTTTATGGCTATTTTTGTAGGCCCGAAATAGTTGTGGGGCTTGTTCTCCTCGATTTTCTTTCCGCATCCGGTGCAGCGGAACCGGTCGAAGCGCGTGTAGGTCCATCCGAGACCGATTTCCGCCTCCAGGTTCCAGTGCTCCGAGAGGTCCCAGTCGTAGCCGTAGGCCACTCCGGCGCCCACGAACCAACCCTGATAGCGTGTGTCTTTAAGTTTTGAGAAGTCGGTGCCGAGCATGGAGAACCCGAGGTCGAACCCGCCGATGTTGTATTGCCCTCCGAGCACGTGCGCACCTATGAAGTGTCCTGAGAAACGGTCGCAGAACCAGTATCTGGCCTCCGGCTGCACCGCCCAGTGCCGCCACTGTCGGTCGTGCGAGAGTTTCCAGAGATTGAATTGCCCGGACAGGTCGAGAGTCCATTTCGGGGCGAGCCCGATTTCGACAGCGGCGTTGGGGTTGAGGAAGCCGTCGCTGAGGAGGTTGGTTTTCAGGGCTGCTTTCTGAGCCATGCCCGGGGTGTGGGCAGCGAGCGCCAGAAGCGCGATGATAAGTAGTTTAAGTTTCATAATAAGATGGTTCGGAAGATTCCGGCTCCCGGCGGACGGTCATGGCCATGCCTTGCAGGGGCATGAAGCCGGGCGCAGCCTCGCCTGATGCCGGATATATGGACATGAATCATAGCCCGGCAACATCAGTGATGTCGGGTATATGATGATTTGAGAATGTTAACTTGTTGAAAATCAGAATATAAGATTTCGGGGGGGTAATTCTGAGACTACTCCTTCGACAAGTGTTTGTGTCAAATTGTCGTAATGAATGAAACATACATCAAAAAGGCCACGAGAATGGCAGGTTAAAGGTTGTGAGCCGTAAGCGGCGATATTTGCCGACAATAATAAGTAGTAAGCACCAGGGAAACACCCTGGTAATAGTACCTTTAAATGTGGCGCAAAATTAATACTTATCTTATTATGCTTCAAATTATAGGTGTTAAATATTGTTAAAATAAGTTAATTGGATGATTTTTGTTTACGGATACAAGCAATAATGGGCAGAATATGCAGATGCCTGGATGCGGTGGCATTAGTTTTGCGGGTCTATTATCAAAGACTGAAGATATGAAAGATTATGCAGCAATCAGGAGAGAGTTTGGCGGCGCGAGGCGCGAATGCGGCCGAGGCGGGTGTGACGGATGGAGCGTGATGCAGGAGGCGCTTGCCTGCTGGCACGGCGGGTCGGAGTTCAGGCGGGAGAGGAGGCGCAACAAGGACTACACGTTCGGGAGGCAGTGGAACGACGTGATAGAGGTGGACGGGCGCCGCATGACGGAGTATGAATATATAGTGTCGGAGGGTAACATACCGCTGAAAAATAATCTGATACGCAGGATTGTGAGGAATGTGTTGGGTGTGTTCCGCCGCCAGCTCGCGGAGAAGATGGAGAAGTGGGAGGGGGAAGAGCGGGAGCGCGCCGCCCGCAACGGGCTTTATGAGCTCTATTCGCGCACAATGGAGGAGTTTCTGATTTCGGGGCTTGCCGTACATAAGAAATGGCGCGGCTTCCGCGACGGCGAGCAAGGGGTGTGGACAGACTTTGTGTCGCCCGACAGTTTCTTTTTCGACGGGGCGATGCGCGACGTGCGCGGCTGGGACATGAACATTGTGGGGCAGATTCACGAGGTTGACGAGGGGGGATGGTGCGACGCTTTTGTGGCCACGCCGCAGGATTATGCCGCGATGAAGGCGCGGTTCGGGCGCGACAGGGGTATGAGGCAGAGGGTGATGGAGGTGTGGCGCAGGGAGCGCCGCCCCCGGAGGCTTGTACACGACCCTGTGGGCGGCAGTGTGGCCGTGGTGGAGGAGGACGAGTGGCAGGGGTCGCGCCGGGGGGCGGGCTGCAGGTCGCGATGGTTCACGGCAGACGTGTGGCGATATTATTTTATCGACGCCGAGGGGAAGATTCTCCGGCAGGGGGATTCCCCCTATCGCCACGGGAGCCACCCTTATGTGATGAAGGCTTACCCCTTTTTCGACGGCGAGATTCATTCGTTTGTGAACGATATGATTGACCAGCAGCGATATGCCAACAGGCTTATCACGCTCTATGACTGGGTGATGAGGGCGTCGGCAAAGGGTGTGCTGCTGTTGCCCGAGGGTTCGGTGGAGCCTGAAAACCTCCGGGAGGTGGCCGACCAGTGGAGCCGTTTTAACGGAGTGATCGTGTATAAGCCGAAGGCCGGCGTGCCCGACCCCCGGCAGGTGAGCGGCAACGCCGCGAATATCGGAATCACCGAGCTTCTTGACATTCAGCTGAAGATGCTTGAGGATGTGAGCGGAGTGAACGGGGCGCTGCAAGGGAACCTTGCAAACAACTCCGTGAGCGGCACTCTCTATAACCAGCAGACACAGAATGCGCTGACATCGCTGAGCGACATTCTCGACACATTCGCCTCCTTCATAGACAGCTGCCGCGCCAAAGAGTTTTCGCTGTGAATCTCTGCGGCGCGGCAGCGGGCGTGGGGAGAGGCGGCCGGTCAGATAACTGCGGCCGATGCCGGCCTCGGGCGGTTTGGCCCGGAGTCGCTGCGGGTTATAAGGCGCGGGGGCGGCATCTCGCGGAAGCAGATGTGGAGGCCGATGGCGCGGGTCATAAGGAGGTCGTCGTGATGGCCGGGGAGGGCCCCGTAGCTGCCGTTGGGGCGCTGCTCATAGGCAAGATATTCAGAGAGGCAGAGCTCGTCGCGCTCCACATAAAGCCCTTCGCGTATGGCCTGGACGAGTGTGGATATCACCATAGGCTTTGTGGCCACGTTGGTGTGGAAGCCGTATCTTGCCGGGGCTCCCTGCCACACAGCCTCCTCCGGGCCGCGGCGGGCATAAAGGTTGGGATAGGCGTCGCGAATCTGGTTGAGGAGGAACGCCGACTGGTCGCCGTCGACAGAGCGGTCGCGGTCGGCAGTCTCGAGGGTGTTGCTCTCCACCACAAGCAGGGCGTTGCAATAATATGCCGCAATCCTGGCGGCGTTCCAGGCCAGGAGGTCGAAATCGGTGTGGCCGCGCCATTGGGCCACAATCTCCGGTTTCCCGCCGTCGGACATCGGGCGGCGGTCGAACACGGCAATCACCGTCCAGTCTGCTTTAAGGGACCGGCCGCCGATGTCGACCACCACAAGATAGCGGTCGGTGACTCTCACCACCGGGTCGATCTCCCTGTCTCGCCACATGGCGAGCGCCCCGTTGGCGTCGGGGTTGAATCTCACATTGCGCAGCGACTTCGGCCCTGAGGGGGCGTCGCCGTCGATCTCTCCCCTCATGAGCGGGGCGCGGCATTCGCGCCGCAGGTCTTCCACCTTGTATTTGTCGAACACCCTCGCGCCGGAATGCACAAACGCCTCCACATCGTCGGAGGGGTATTCGGCGGCCATAAGCCCGTGGTCGGAATATTTGGAGCGTTCGCTCACATACCAGTGGATCGCCTCCAGCGTGGCTCCCCTCTCCCAGAGCCACCAGAGGTAGCGGCCCGGCTGCCTGCGGTCGGAAACGGCGTGCATGGCCTCGCGCCCCTCCACAAGCTGCGCGGCGAAGTTTTCCCTTTCGCCGGGAGCGAACGGGAGGGAATACTGCTCAATCTCATACCATGCCACAAACAGGGGACGGAACTGGCTTTCACCGCGTCGCGCCGCCTCATATTCCCTATGGAAGAAATTTCCTGTGCCGTTGGCCGTTGACTCGAAGAGAATCATGGTCATGGGTTTCAGGAGCACGCCCGAACAGGCCGCCCGGAGAATCTGCTCCGGGCTTTTTTGTGCGGTGGCCTTCCATAGCCCCACCTCCGAGCAGTGCACAAGGTTGTAGTCGCCGCCCCGGCAGGAGTCGGGGCGCTCTGCGGTGCCCACCTTCACCTTGCAGTTGCGTGCAATCACCCGGAATGCCGCGCCTGCGCCACCAACGCGCTCCACGCGCTTTTTCCCTTCCGGCTCCTTTTCGCCCGGCTCATGGAGCAGAAATGAGGGGTATAGGCGAAGCGTCCTGTCGAACATGTCCTTTATCTCATCGGTGGCCGCTCCCTGATGGGCTATTATCAGAGAGTTAAGCCCCTTTTCATGCACAAGCTGCAGCCATGACATGTAGAGCTGCACACAGGTGCTCCCGCCCCATTGGCGGGCTTTGAGGAGAATGAGGCGTATAGGGCGCCCTTCCCTCCGCATGGCTTCGAGAGCGTTGACGAGCTTTCGCTGCGGGCGGTTCAGCACGAGCAGCACGTCGTCGCCGCCACCCTTCCTTTTTATATATGCGTAAGAGGCGGCCCAGAAAGGGAAGTCATGACGGCAGCGCAGCCTCGAAAGCTCGCGGAGCGTGGCGGCGCAAGCCTCGTCGCTTGTGGCAGACTTCATCTTATAAAGGTATTTCGCCAGCGACCCGAATCTCAAAAGGTCGGCCACAAGCGGCTCCCCCTTCATCTGCACGGGAAGCCAGAGCTCGTCGATTCCATCCACCTTGAACCGGAACCGGTTGGGGTCGCGCGGGTTCCCCTGACCGGGTCGTAGGGGGCGTTGATTGCGTTCAGTCTTTTCTCATTCTCTTTCAGCACAGACTCAATTACCTGTGGGCATGGCGTCATCTCGGCCTCCTTTCCTTTATGGTGCGCCTTTCGGCGTAGATCAGTTTTCGCGCGCGCTCTTCAGAAATGTAAGAGCGCGGGGCCGGGTTGTTGACCACTTCAAACACGAGCTGATATATGCTCTCCTCGGGCCGCTCCTCGCGGAGCTTCATGAATCGGCGGAATATCTCGCGATACATCTCCCTCTTCTCTTCATACATGTCGGCCGTCGGGTCGTGGCCGGCCAGCATTTTCCCTACCACGCCTGCGGCGCGCTGCTCGCTCACCCAGAAGCGCGGGGCCGGAATGCGTGTGGATGTCTTGAAAGCATTGCTAAGGTCTATCTTTGATTGCACTGCTATTGCCTCTCTGAAATTTTTGAGCAGAAACTGGTTTCGCTGGTCGCTGAACTCAGCAACAGAATTGGGTTTGCGCATAGTCGTTGAAGTTTATAGTTTATGTTTTCGAGGCAAAGTTAATATAAAAAGGTTAGAATAACAATAGCAATGCTATAAATAGTTATAATTTTGCACTGTAAAAATCGAGATAATTAATTAAACAGTTATGAATCAAGACGAGAAAAATCGAGAGGAGAGGGCCGGCTCAAGAGGGCTGCTGGCGTGGATGAAAGATTTGCTACGAAAATATTCGCGCGACATAGAGGAGATTCCGGCCGACCCGGCTCCGGAGGTGGTGACCACTCTCATCGAAATCGCCTCCGGAGAGCGTGAAGGCCCGGAGAAAGGGGGAGGCCCGGAAGCGGAAGGGGCGCCGGAGGGGCGTGAACAGCAGGGGGGTGGCGAGAAAACGGGGAATGGAGATGAGGCTGAGAATGAAGAGGCGGCGTATGAGGACCCGGGCGAAAAGAGGGGCTGCTCTTATGCCATGAAGCGCAACATTGTGGCCTCGCTTCAGGAGATAAGGAGATTCGCCGAGGAGCACGACCTTGCGTCGGCTATGGTGAAGGCGCTTCTCACGATGCTTGCGGAGATGGCCATCGAGGCCCTGAGAGGGAAGGTGAGCGGCACGGTGCTGGCTATTCTGCTTAACGCCCTCAATTATGAGAAAGACAAGGAGGCGGCTTACCGCCAGGGTGAGCTCGACGGCAGGAATGCGAAGATTGTGGCGGAGTATTTCCCTGATGAGGATGACGGCCTCCCGCATCTCAAAGGTGGCTCCGGGCGAGAGGTGAAAAGCCCTGACATATTCTCGGTGGCAAAGGAGGCTAATTCGTAAATGTGTAATTTATAAACAAATATAAAATCAAAAAGATATGGTGAAGAATATTGCGACAGGGATGGAGTCGGTGGCTGTCTCGACCGGCACTCCCACAGTGGCCCCCGGCACATCGGGGCAGGGAACGCAAGTTGGCGGCGAGGCCGCCACAGTGAGCGCGGCGGCCGCCGCCTCGGGCGGGATGAGCGACGCCAACCTTATCGGGACGGCTGTGGATGAGGAGCTTTTCCGCTTTAACAGCGAAGACACCCCGCTGATGAATCTTATGCTCCGCGCAAAGCGCGTGAATGTGAACAGTCCGGAGGTGGACCATTACATGATTGACGAGGCGCGCTCCTCGGTGGTGACTGTGGATGATTGCGGAGGTATGTCGAGAGGGTATGTGGTGCTGCCGGTTTCGGAGACCGACGGAAGCCTGCTCCGCCCTTACACCACGCTGCTTGTGAAGGGGGTGAGCGGATATGACGCCGAGGGGAAGAACCCTACGCCGGGGAAAGACCTGATGCTGTTTGTGACCGGGCAGGACTCCACATCCACCTCCCCCGTGGTGAGGGCTGTGAACGGGGAGAAGACAAACCCGGAGGACGAGTTCGGGAACATCCCCCGTATTCCCGCCGGCACAACGGTGATAATACTTGCCAACTCTCTCTATGAGACCCAGAAAGAGGTTGACCCCGACCTTATTCTTCCGAAGCCCACGAGGATTTATCTTCAGAAACGGGGCATGAACCAGGTGGTGAGCGACTATTTCGAGAGCCAGAAGAAGAGGCTGCCGTTTTCAAAGGCAGTGATCGCCGAGCAGGCTATCGCCAATTTCAAGGTGCGCGGCAACAGGACTCTCTGGGCCGGAAGGGCCGGGAAGTTCAAGGTGAGCGTGGCCAAGATGGGTATGCAGTATGTCTACACCACCGAGGGTCTTCGCTGGCAGTTCAAGAGGGAGCTCCAGGAGCCCGGGAAGTGGACTGTGGAGAAGATTATCGCACTCGCCAAGATGTTTTTCACCGGCGAGGATGTGCCAAAGAGCGCGATGCTCCTTGCCGGCAAGAACCTTCTGGAATCGATTCAGAAGATTGACTATTCAAAGCATCCGGAGATTCAGATTTCGACAAAAGTGAACAGCGTGGGGTGGACTGTGACCAATTTCCACACCGTGTTTGGCGACATCGAGATAAAGCGCGAGCCTACGCTCGACCGCCTGGGCTGGAGCAATTCGGGAGCGTTGATAGGCGACAACCGACTGGTTCACTATGTGTATGCCTCCGAGCATTCTTTCAAAGACCGTGTGGAGGGTGAGGAGGCCACTCGCAACGGGCTCCTTATCTGGGACGCCGTGGCGCTGAAGGGCACCTGCCATGTGTGGATCGACGGGGAGGACGAGGCCCCGGCCGACGGAGTGTCGAGAATTGTGCTGTGGGACTCGGACAAGGCCCCGGAGCAGGGTGTGGCCGACGGAATGATTTTCTGTCTCACCGAAGATTGCCCCAGCATATCGGCCAACGCCAAGAGCGGCCAGATGTGGAAGGCAGTGATGGATGGCGAAACTGTGAAGTGGCAGATTGTGAAGGGGAGGTGTAATCTTTTATAAATATATTACGGCATATCATGATGAGGAAGAAAGTATTGAAGACTTATGGCGCGAGAGGGCTGCTTGAGTGGCAGCTCGCTCTCCGCGCCGGGGAGGCCACGGTGAGGATTCATTTCAAGGGTGGCGCAATGGGGTCGAACGGAGTGACGGCGGCTAAGTATTCCACCGACAGCGAGGCCATTCAGCATCTCATTGAAAAGAGCGTGCATTTCAGGTGTGGCAAGATCTATGTCCACGGCAACCCTGTGGAGACCGGAGAGATGGAGGTGCGCCCGGAGCCGGCTTCGCGGCCGAAGGCGCGGCGTGCGGGTGATGCCCCGGAGCACAAGGAGACTGGCTCAGCGGCGACGAACAGCGTTGAAACGGTAATTGAAGAGAGCAATGAAAGTGAATGTGAGCGAGATAGCGGAGCAGGTCGCCCTGATTCTGGGGGAGAGTCCGCAATGTATGAGTGACGGAGAGGAGTCCCCTTTCGGCGACGTGCGCTCCAGAGTGGAGATGGAGGTGGAGGAGTGCGCCCGCGAGGCTGTGCTCTCCACTCCCCGCATGGCTCTCACGGGCTGGTGGCTGCTCCCCGGCGACTCTCTTTCGCGTGAGGGCGACGGGAGCGTGATTCTTCCTCTGCCCGATGATTTCCTGATGCTTTTTAATCTGAAGATGAAGGGCTGGGGGAGAGAGGTGACGGAAGTGCTTCCGGCCGATGACTGGAAAAGGGTTTTCAGAAACGGGCGCTGGCGCGGGATATGCGGCGGCCCGGGACGCCCTATGGCGTTTGAGGCTCTGACGAAGGATTCCCGGGGCGGCTCTGCGCGTGCCTTGAGGCTCTGCGGGTGTGGCGAGGGTGATGCCGGAGTGGAGGAGGGCTGGTATATGCCGGCCCCGAGAATAGATGGCGGCGGGGAGATCGAGATCCCGCCCGCCGCTTACCGGACTGCCCTGCGGCTCATTGCCGACAGGATAGCGCAGAAGTTCTGACGGCTGAAGCGCGTCAGATGTAGTTGCCGAGCCTCACCTGGGCCACGATGCGGTAGAGTCCGTAGATGGTTGACTTCTGGATTCGCAGCGGCGGGTATTTCTCGTTGTAGCTCTTTGCCTCGATGGTTCCGTCGGAATCGTCGTAGGGGTCGGAATCTCCCGAAGGGTCGATCATCTTCACGAGCACTCCGTTCTCGGTGTCGATCACCACGGGATGCCCCCAGGGGATTATGCCCCGGTCGTTGATTCTCTTTATGTAGAGAATGGACCCGTTCATGATTTCCGGCTCCATGCTGTCGCCCGACACGCGGATTGCGAAGTCTACTCCCTTCACCGGCGACACCACTTTCTCGCATTGCGAGAGCTCCACGCCTTGAGAATACATCTGAAGGTTGCCGGCGAAAGCCTCGACCGGGAGGAGGGGGACTATGTGGCTGTCGATTGACGGAAGCCGCGCTGCGGCTCCGGGGCGGATTTCGCGATACATGTCGCCTTCCCCATACAGAAGCCAGTCGCGGTTGAGCCGGGGGAAGAGCTCCATCATGCGAAGCACCTTGTCTTCCGGCATGGATTTGCGCATGGCGCCGATATAGGCTGTTGAAAGGCCCATGCGGCGGGCGAACTCGCTCTTGGAAATTCCTTCTGCACGCAGGAAGCGCGTGAGGCGGTCTTTTACTGTCTCGTTGACGTCATTCATAAACCTTTCTGCAATTAATCTAAAAAATTATAGCAAAGTTAATAATAATAATCGGATTTGCAATGAAAACTATAATAATTAACATAAAAAGGGGTGATGTGCTTGCCGAAGTGGGGAGAATCACGGCCTACACGGGGGTGAAATCGGATGATTCCGATTCCGGAGCATTGTTCGAGAGGGTGGCAACCGTGGAGGAGGACGCCGATTTGTTTGCCCGCTACTGGCGCGACGCCTGCGCCATTGTGGCAGAGAGGCTGAAGCAGTTTGTGGGGGGAGCCGGGTTTGGCCGGGAAGAGCTGTCGCTTAACCTTGAGGTGAGCGGGGCTTTCGACGATTCGCTGTCGCCCTCGGTGGAGACTGCGGTGTTTTCGGTGATTGCCGCGCTGCTGTCGGCGCGTTGGTTCCGGCTCTCAATGAAAGAGAAGGCCGAGGAATGGGAAGAGGAGGCGTCGCGCCTGCTGGCGGAAATTGAGCGGATGCTGTTTCACCGCCGGGCTCCGCGAAGAAAAAAACAACTGACGAGTAATTAACGAAATAACTATAGGATTATGCAAACAATCAATATTAATCTCGACATCAAGGAGATTGTCTATGACATTCAGAACAAGACGTTTCTCACAGGAAAGAGCCGTCGCGACGGCGCCAACCATGAGCAGGTGGCGAATATGCAGGCCAACGACGATGAGGAGAATGCCAACCAGGTGCTCAGGAGCATATCTATGGCTTTCTCGAATCTCAAGACAAAGCTTGGCGAATATCTCGACCTGGCGCGCACAACGGCCACCAACGAGCTGATTGCTTCTGACGAGGAGCTGCACCTGGGGCTTAAAATGCCGTCGAACTACAACAGCTCCACGGTTGACACCCTTGCCGCCGCCGCTCATCAGTATGTGGTGAGCATGGCTGTGGCCGACTGGTTCACAATCACCCACAAGACTGACGCGCCGGAATATTCCTCGCTTGCCGAGGTGAGCCTGCAGATCATTTCGGAGGCTGTGAACAAGCGCAGCCGCCCCAAGCGGACTGTAAGCACGGCCGGCCAGTAGCGGTTTCTTGAATATTTTTAACGGTGTGTCTTTTAAACAATACTTCGGTTATTTTTTGAGAGTTTGTTAACGGCTCCGAGGAGCCAGGTGTTTAATCCATTAAAAATCTGATGTTTAGCATAAAATTTAACACTAAAATTTGGTCAAGTCGCTGAATTTCAGTAACTTTAAGGTTATTCCAAGACACTTAAAGACATGCTGATTTTCGAACTACTTGACCAATATGAGGGCATCTGCCGGAGGGCATTCTTCGGTTGCGCTACAAAGTTAAACAAAACTTTCATAGCAAACATCATCGAGATACTGATTTTAATCATGTGCATACCGCGAAAGATAAATTTTCTTCAACTCGGACGTTACGGACGACGTGGTGAACAGCGATACCGTCAGACTTTCCGTAAGGATTTCGACTGGCTGTGCTTTAACATGAACCTCGCCGCCGACCGTTTCCAGCATGGCATGAAACGACTGGCTATCGCCATAGATCCGAGCTTCGTTGCCAAAGCGGGCAAAAAGACAGACCATATAGGCCGGTTCTGGTCAGGCTGCGCCTCGGCTGTCAAGCATGGCCTTGAGATACTCGGTATCGCCGTGGTGGATGCAGACATCAAGGATGCAATGATGCTCCGGGCCGTGCAGACTCTGAACGCCACTGAACTTGAAGGAAAGAATATGACTCTCAATCAGTGGTATCTGTCTGTATTGAAGAAGTACAGAACAGATTTGCTGAAAATCACTTCATTGCTCGTTGCCGATGCCGCCTTCTCCGTACTGCCGTTTGTCGAGGGGCTGAAAGAAATCGGTTTTTCTCTGATAAGCCGTCTGCGTTCCAATGCCGTGCTGTATTACATCTACGAAGGACCGCGCACCGGTAAAAGAGGACGGCCTAAGACCAAGGACGGCAAGATTGATTTTGCAAATCCCGACAAATGCAGGATGACCAGGCTTGACATCGATCCCGAGGAAGGCGAGGCTTTTGAACTTGTGGCATGGTGCAAGTCTCTGAAGCAGAAAGTACGGCTGGTAATCCATTATCTGCCCGGAGGTGGACACCGACTGTATTTCTCGACCGATACCTCTGTCTGCGGCAAAGATGTCTATGACATTTACCGGACACGGTTTCAGATTGAGTTCTGTTTCCGCGACGGCCATCAGTTCACCGGACTGCTCGACTGTCAGGCTCGTGATGAAAAAGCTTTGGATTTTGCTTACAACGCTTCGTTTGCCGCTGTCAACATCACCAAGGTGCTCAGGAAGCAGACGAATATGCCCTTTTCTATTGGTCAAATTAAGTCTCTGATGGTCAACGCTCATTTCATAAAAAGATTTTTTGACCTGAGCGGAATTGACCCGAACAAGACTTTAAATGCTAAACTTGTCAAAGAACTCTTTGGCTTGACGGTTGATGCCGCTTAGCCTATGAATAATTTTTTAACAAACTATTGTTTAAACAGTGCGGATATGAAATTGTGTTTCAAACGAGAGGGATTGCTTCATGACATTTCCAACCTTGCCTATGTAGCGGCAGACGTGGGCGGCGAGGGGAGGGCTCCCCATGAATTGCATCAGGCGTTCGACATTTGTGAAGAGGGGAATGTGGAGCGCGTTGACAGGGTGTTGCATCTGAGGTTTTCGGAAGTGAGGGTATTGCTCGGCCCGCTCCTGAAGCCCGTTAGGGGAGTGGCGCATGAGGGGGAAGGCTCTTCGCGGAATTGCCGGATGGTTTTGCAATTCAGGCCGAATGCCGTGTCGGCTGTGCTGGCATTGCGCATAAAGGAGGTGGTGCGCGAGTATCTTGTGGCGATGGCGCTTGCCGACTGGCTTGCCTTGACTCTCCCCGGCTCGGAGGGCGTGTGGAAAGAGCGGGGCAAAGAGGCTATGACTCACCTTGTGTGCTGCCTTAACGCGGCTCTCTACGGCTCTGCCGTCTCTCTCCGCCGGGCTCTCTCCCCGTTCTGACGGCTCTCTTCGCAGTGCTCTCTTCATTCTTCTGTCTCTCCCCGTTCCGGCAGTTATTCCCATAATAATCCCCGGCCTGTGCAGCTGTGTGCGCAGGCCGGGGATTCTGTGTGATTGTATGTGCGAAATTTGTGTGTATGTGCGGGATTAAGGGAGAGTGTAGAAATCGATGAGGCGGGTGAGCGAACGCTCGCACACGGGACAGAACGAGGGGTGATAGTTGTCGCGCATACGGCAGGTTTCCACAGGGCGGTAAACCCCTTTCGCCTTGTAGCCGCCACCTTCATACACACCCACAATCTCCGGCTTTGTGCCGGCAGCGGCAGCCTCTTTCATGCGCTCCTCGCGTGTGCCTCCGTTGTCGACCCAGGGTGTGGGGACAGGGGTCCCGGGCTTGATCATGTCTACCCATTTAGAGGGGAAGTCTACAAGGGTGGTGATGTTCTGTTCCCAAGGCTCGATGTCGAGAGGATAGGTGCTGTCTTCGTTCTCGGTGTAGAAATACTCATCGGCCAGGCCACCGAAACTGTGGCCGAACTCATGCACGGCCACAGGGAGGGTGAGCTGATTGTTGGCGGCGGCAATCTGATAGCTGTTGTAGATTCCTCCCCCGCCATATTCGTCGGTGTTCACAAGGATTATGATGTGCTCGTATGGCACGCCTTCAAGCGACTGGTGAAGTTTCTTGACATGAGGGGTGGTGAGATAGCGCGAGGAATAGAAGGTGCTGTAGTGCGACCCGAACGCGGTGTCTCTCCATTGGTTTTTCAGTGGCACGCTCACTCCGCTCTCACGCGACGGCGACATCACTGCCACGAAGTTGAATTTGTCTTTATGAGAGGCGTATGGCTCATAAGATAGGATCTCGTTCACAATCTTCGACGCGCTGCTGATGAAGGAGTCCATCTCCTCGGGCCTGTACCCTTCGGCGAGCATGGCTATGTCGATAGCGTTCTCGGGGTCGCCCCCTTTGTGGATATATTTGAAGGGGAGTGGGTTGTTGCCGCGAAGCGCCACAAGTTCGTCGTCGGGGCGGTAGCGATGGGTGAGCCTTCCAATCTCCTCGTGGCGGTTGTCGCGCAGGCTCACTGTGATGTCGGCCTCGCGCCTTGGGAGAGGCACGAGGAAAGAGTTCTCAAACGACCGCCGGTTAACGCCGGCCTCCGGGGTGTAGATCCATTCCTGGAAAAGGGAGGAGAAAGTGTTGCGATAAAGGGTGTCGCCCGACAGGGGGTCGGTCACAAGGATTGTGCCGTTGCCGGCAAGGGGGGTCTCATTAAGGTGATGGCGGCGTCCGGCCCATCCGGCCGACTTCGACTGAGCGTCGAGCATCACATTTATTCCGCCGGGCCCACCTCCGAAGATATAGTCAACGCGCAATGTGCTGTCGCAGAAATTCTCATTGAAATCGGCGCCCCACATCTGTGTGGCACATACGAGCATGGCAGATGCAAGAAGTTTTTTCATGAATGATAAGAGTGTTAGGTAGTTTGTTAGCTGTTGAGGGCAAGCTGCTGAAGAGGCTTGCGAATTGAATTGCAAAAATAGCGATAATTTTTGTTTGGTCAATGCAAATATTTTATTTTTCGCCCCCGATACCTTATCTTTGCAATGTTGTCTCCCATTGAGGAGAAGACAATATCCAAAAATCAATACAAGATGAAAAAAATTGCGATAATAGGGGCCGGCAACATGGGCTCGGCCATAGCCGCCTCTCTTGAGGGGAGGGGCTACAGGGTGGTATGCACGGCGGCCACTTCCGCCACTCTTGAAAAACTTGCGGAGTCGATACCTTTTGCCTCGTTCTCGCTTTCTAACGCGGAGGCGGCGGAGGGGGCCGACATAGTTGTGCTGGCTGTGAAGCCTTACATTGCCCCGGGTGTGATCGAGGAGATAAGGGGGAGCCTTAAAGATGGCGCCGTGATTGTGTCGGTGATTGCCGCCTTGAGCATAGCGGAACTTGCGGAGAGCCTTTCGTCGCCCGGAAAGAGGGTGGAGTGCTTCCGGGTGATTCCCAACACTGCCATACGATATGGCAAGAGCGTGACTTTCATTTCTCATTCGCCGGAGGCCGACAAGGGGATTGTGGATGAGATTGAATCGATTTTTAATCTGTCGGGCGAGTCGTTTATAATTCCGGAGAAGGATATGGGGGCCTGCACGGCATTGGCATCGTGTGGGATTGCCTATTTCCTGCGTTTCATACGCGCCGCCGCGGAGGGTAGCGTGGAGCTCGGGCTTCGTGCGGGGTTCGCCACAAAGATTGCCGTGCTCACAGCCGAAGGGGCTGCCGCCCTCTTGAAAGGCGGCTCTCATCCGGAGGCGGAAATAGATAAGGTGACAACTCCCGGCGGAATCACAATCAGAGGGCTGAACGCTCTTGAAGACAACGGGTTCACGAAGGCGGTGATTGCCGCTTTGCGCGCCTCTGTGAAGTAGCGGCCGATGATGGCGAAGCCGCGATAATGGCGAAGCCTACTCGTTGGAGAGAGCCATTTTCTGGAACATTGACGGGGTGAAGCCCGTGACCTTCTTGAAGACCTGCACGAATCCGGATTGCGAGCGGAACCCCACGGAGTCGGCTATGGCCTGGATTGTGTAGTTGCCATATTTCTTCACATCGAGGATGCGACGCTTGGCGATTATCATGCGGTGCTCATTGACTTTGTTGCGGAAGTTGCAACCATATTCGTCGTTTATCACCTGCGAGAGGTAGCGGGAGTTGTAGCCGGTGACATCGGCGAGGGCGTTGATGGAGAAGTCGGGGTTGCATATCAGCTCCTCTTTTCGGCTATGGCGATGATTGGCTCGTAACAAGAATGCAATATTACTACAGTGATGTGTTCAACACATCCGTGTCGGGTGTTGAGGCAGAGTATGGCGTGGCATTCAGCGACAATACTATCTATTCTCTCGCAGGCGACTCTCTGAACGTTACGGTGTTTGACATCTCCGGCAAGAAAGTGGCTGAGGCTGCAGGCTGCAGCGTATCGCTCTCACACCTTGCAAAAGGCGTGTATGTAGTGAAAGCCGAAATGCCCGGCGTAACAAAATCGCTCAAAGTGCGCATCCGCTAATCTTCCAGGCGCATCCTTCACAATGAGCAACTATTACCGGATGCGTCAAACTTAGTAAGATAGTATTTTACGTTAATAGTTAGATTGGGATTATAATTCTGAATCAAGACTGTTTAAGCAAAGAAACAGGATTCCAAAAGCATGTTATGGCTATCGGTGTTTTGCCGTCGATAGCCATAACATCTTTCATATAAATACCCTTCCCAATAAACAGCAAAGAGCAAAATCCCACGGATAGCCTGCGCCTGCAAAAAAAACTGCGCCTACAGAAGAGGTTGCATCTTACAGAGGAAAACAAAATACGTCTTCTTCGGAAGTCGATTATGGAGTCGATTATGGAGTGGCTCTTCAATGCTTCTGCATTAACAGAGGAAATATCACAAAAAGATGTGGAAAAAGAGTTAAAAAATGTAGAAGATATATTGCAGATGAAAAAAAATGATTAACTTTGCATCCTGAACGGACAACCCGTTCGAGGCAGGTCTGGTAGCTCAGCTGGATAGAGCAACAGCCTTCTAAGCTGTGGGTCTTGGGTTCGAATCCCAACCGGATCACTTTAAAATCACCTCATTTATTTGATTATCAGATAAATGAGGTTTTTCTTTTATTCAATTTGTACCGCCGTTGCACTACAAAGCCGGAATTTACCGCCACTGTTGTAGTCACGCACATCCGGCCATCGCTTTCGCCTCTCAAAATCTGAATAAAACAAGATTGACAAATAAAAGTGGTTGCTCAAAATAGTCAATATCTGCGTTGGTATTGAACAAAAAAGTTTTATTTTATTCAATACAGTGGTTTAATTGAATAAAATTCGCCATATTTGCAGTCTAAGATAGATTGTAATGAAAACAACGATACTCAATCAGCGGGCGGAGCGCGACGAATTGTTGTCGCATAGGTAAATCTGTTTTTGCCCTGCTGATGCTGCAAGGCAATAATTTTGCCTATCTCAATTTTGACGATAATCAGTTGCTTGAAAAATGGGACGAGGATCTGGCAATGTCGGCTCTTGATGATGTCTATCCCGATTATGATTTTATGTTGCTTGATGAAATTCAGAATCTTCCGGACTGGGATTTGTGGGTAAGCAAGCTATATCGCCGTGGAAAGAATCTGATAATCACGGGAAGCAATGCCAATATGCTGAGCAGTGAAATGGCGACAGTGCTGACAGGACGTTATCTTCAAATTGAGATGTTGCCTTTCAGTCTTGATGAAACTATGAGGTGGAAAAATATCAGCCCGGACCGCGAGGAACAGTCTGCACATGCAATAATGCTGGCTGACGACTATATGCGAAATGGCGGATATCCTGAAACAATCCCTGCTCGCGGCATAACCAAGAGTTATCTCTCTTAAACTGAAGAACAAGGCTCCGAAAAAAGTATATGTCGTTGACAACGGTTTTGTGCAAAGCACAGCGTTCAATCTCAGTGAAAACCTCGGCCGCCTGCTGGGAAACCAAGTCTTTGTAGAGCTACTTCGCCGTGGCTATATCCCCGGTCAAACGCTGTTCTATTACCGTACCCGCAACGATAAAGAGATAGATTTCGTCACCCGTAAAGGCTCGAAAGTGGAGCAACTAATCCAAGTCTGCTACGACATGACATCCGAGAAAACCCGCAAACGCGAACTCGATGCCCTTGTCGAAGCCGCCGAAGAATTCCACTGCGACAACCTTCTTGTCATTACCAATATTCAACAGGAAGAAACCAAATGGAAGAATCGTAAAATCAAAGTTATCTCAAAGATTGTTAATTTTACAAGGGAAGCCTCTGGCCTCTGTCATTTTGAAAAGATTGATATATAAACAAGGATGTGGTTGTTACGATAATTGCATGGATTTCGATTGTGGCGTCGGTTGCGGGCATCCTGCTGGCCAATAGGATATGTCAAAAGGAAATGAGCCGCGAAGGGGTGCAGATTATTTGTTCCCTGGTGTTTTGCTGGGTCGGCACATGGCAGATAACCGACTTGTCTGGTCTTGAAAGCGGCTTACAAGATGTCATTCGCCCATGGAAGATAGTCGGTGCGGCTATGCTTGCTATCGCCATGCTCCTGTGCTGGCTCTCCAAACGAATTAAGTGATAGTAAAGCGCGGGAGCATTTTAATGTGTCCCGCGCTTTAGATTTATCAGTAGGAGCCTGTGTTGCGTCGCCGGCCTCGGTCGTTGGGGTCGAAAGGATTGCGTGTCGGGTCGAAATAATCGTCCTCTTCGCCCTCCTCTTCTTCCTCGGTGCGCTTTTTGCTTCTGTTGCGCTTGTCGGTTTCCGGTTTGTTCTTTTTCAGGTTTTCCGGCTTCATGAGGTCGATGGCCATGTCGAACACACTCCAGGTCTCGGCCTTTTCCCAGTTTTTCTTGATGTTGATCACCTTGGGATAGTAATAAGCCATGTCAGGCTGCAGGAGAGAGTCGAGATTGCCGGTGTCATAAAGGCCGTTGCCATTGTGGTCTTCATATATTCTTGCGTAATACTTTCCCGGAGGGAGATAAGGGAATTTCACTTTCCCGCCTTCCACTTTGGCTCTTCTGACAGGAGAGTCTGATGTGCTCAAAAGCTCTACGAAAGCAGGAAGGGAGTCATTGAAATTTGTGATAGTGAAACTCAATGCGCAATAATCTTCCTCTGCCTTGGTCTTAAACTTGTGTTCAAGCGGGTTGGTGTTAAGCCCGTATATTCCGGAAGCCGCAAGAGAGTCAACGGTCAGCCGGTATTCGGTGGCGTATTCCCAGGGGTATTCTATTTTCAGTTTTCGATGGCTCAGAGAATCGAGAGGCTGCGGCTTCCAGTCTTTAGGCACCGGAGTCCATATGGAGTCAACCATTGTCTCAAGATGGAAAGCGAGAGTGTCGAGGCTGTTGAGAGGAGTGTCAAATTCAATTGTGAGAGGGAGATACACTTCTTGTGTTGACCCCGATGTTACAGCCATGCCCAAGGCAGGGATTACAATAGGGATGGAGTCGAGATTTTCGCCCTTTTTCTTTTTGTCTTTTTTCTTGTCAGGCTTTCCCGCCTTTGCTCTTTGAGTGAAAAACCGCAGAGTGTCGGTGGCGGCAGTGAGACTGCTTGCAGAGTCAGTGCGCAGATAAGTCATGGCAATTCTCAGGCTGTCGGTAGCCACAAGTCCACGCGGTCTTATCCAATAGGTCAGAGTGTCGTTATGAGCCGATCGTTCAAGCATCCACCAGTCTTTATATCCCTCATTGTTTACTATTTCAAGGTGAGGCAGAGAATCTGAAGGCGCGTTGAAGATAAGGCTTATGCGAGTTGAGTCAACGCGTTCATATTTTTGGAGGAACTGAGGCTTGTAATTGCTTTGGAAAGAGCGCAGCAATATGTCGTTTGGAAGGAAACGTGTTCTCTCTCTGCTTATTACGGAGTCTGCCTCGCCGGTGAGGAGGTTGAACACAGTGTCGGAGGCCGTCACGCGCTCAGATGTGGGAATGAGGGTCACATCGTAGAAGGCCATCGCCTCTTCCGGGTTGGCACGCTTGTAGTCGTTGTCTACATCCGCGAGAGCGAATATGCGGTATTCGCCCGGCGCGAGCCCCTTCACGGAAAATCGGCCTCTGTCGTCGGTCTTGGCCACTCTTTCAAAGGGAAGCGTAGAGAATGCCGAGTCTGCAAGGTTGGAATATACACCCACAAGCATTCCCTGTTGAGGTTCAAGCGCGTCGGCCGAAAGCACCATTCCTGAAATCTGGAGAGTGTCGAGGGTGGGCCCTGTGGAGAATGAATATGTGAATCCCTGAAGCTTGTTGTTCTCGTTGTTATCCTCAATTGAGTTTGCAAAGTCGATTGTGTAGGTTGTGTTGGGAAGGAGGGAGTCGTTAAACTGCACGGTCACCTTCTTGCCGAGCGATGACACTCTGGGCACGGATTTTGAAGTGGGCGACACCACGACTTTCTGGAAGGCGTCTTTCACGTTCACAAGCTCGTCAAACTCTATGTCGATTCTTTTGCGGTCAACATTCACCGACCCCGGGGCCGGGTTCGCTCTCACGAACCGTGGAGGGTCTTCGTCGCGCGGGCCTCCGGAAGGGTTTCCGATAGAGGCACACGAGGCAATGAGCGTGGCTGAGAGGAGCACCCATAAAAGACTGCGCATATCTTTTGCAATTTGCATCATATCGGAATAAGTGAGGTTTAACGTTGTTTTATTGGTTTGAACAGGCATTGAAAGAGCCGGCCGACATTAAAATTCGGTTCAAAAGTAGCAATTATTTTTGACATACAATGGAGAATGAAGCCCGATTTTGTCTAAAAAGATGCAAAATCCGCATTTTTAGGCATTAAATTTCGGCATAGGTGAAAAATTTGAACTATATTTGCAGACTGAAAAATTATGCCCGTCACGCATTGCGTGTGGTGGCTGCATAACCGGAAATAATAAAAAACAACAATAAAACCAACGAAAAATGCAGAACAAAGGGTTTATCAGCACCATTGCCGTCCTTTTGGTCTTGATTTGCGGATTTTATATCTCCTTCTCGTTCGTGACTTCTCACTATGAGAAAAAGGCGGAGGAATATGCCGCGATGATGGCCAAGACAAGCGACGTAACCAATGATGCCTACAAACAGAATCTAAAGCAATTCAACGACTCTATTGACAAGGAGAAGGTTTACCTCGGCTACACCTACAATCAGGTGCGCAAGCTTGAGATCGGTCTCGGTCTTGACCTTAAGGGAGGTATGAACGTGGTGCTTGAAATATCAGTGCCCGACATCCTTCGCCAGTATGCTTCAGGCGAACAGCAGCTCCGCCAGATTAACGACGCTATCGCCAAGGCTCAGGCTGAAGGCGTGAAGACGGGCGACAGTGATTTTATTTCAAAGGTTGCATCATTCATCCAGCCGGGCGCAATGGCCGGGCTTTTCAGCCGTGAAGGTGAATTCCTCAGCAAAATAAAGAGCAATTCCTCAAATGCTGAGGTGACTGCCGCTCTTGAAAAGCAGGTAGACAGCCAGGTAGACGCCGCTTTCAATATTTTCCGCACCCGTATCGACCAGTTTGGTGTGGTTGCCCCCAACATTCAGAAGCTCCAGGACAAGAAGGGCCAGATTCTGCTTGAACTTCCCGGCGTGAAAGAGCCTGAGCGCGTCACAGAGTTGCTCAAATCTTCTGCCAACCTTGAGTTCTATGAGGTGTATAACTATAATGAGATTGCCAACGACCTCAACAGCTTTGCACAGCTTTGGGCTCAGCAGGACACTGTGAACCACACAAATCTCATCCAGCTCCTCGGCGGCCCCCAGCGTTCAGGCAGCCCGGTTATCGGTCTTGTCACTCCTCAGAACCGTGCGCTTGTTGACAGCATTCTTTCATCTCCGCTTGCAAAGCAGAAACTTCCCAGCGATTTCTCCGCTGTGTGGGAAGTGAAGGCCGTAGATTTTCCCGTGCTTGATGCTCAGGGCAATGTGCTCAAGAAGGCTAACGGCGAGGATCGCACCACTCCATATTGGCAGCTTGTGGCTCTCAAAGGCGACGCAGCTCTCGAGGGTGACGCAGTGATTTCCGCTTCAAGCGAATATGACAACATGCGCGGCAATACTGTCAATATGCGCATGAATGACGCGGGCGCACAGGCATGGGCCACTCTTACTCGCAACAATATTGGCCGCCCGATTGCTATCGTGCTCGACAACAATGTTTATTCTTTCCCCAACGTAAACAACGAAATCACCGGCGGCTCATCTGAGATAACCGGCAACTTCACTCCTGAAGAGGCTAACGACCTTGCAAACGTGTTGAAGTCTGGCAAGATGAGCGCTAAAGTGGACGTTGTGAGCAACAACGTGATTGGTCCGAGCCTTGGCGCCGAGGCCATCCAGCAGGGTTTTGTATCGTTTATTGTGGCTCTCGTGCTTCTCATGATTTTCATGATCTGCATCTATGGCCTCATCCCGGGTCTTGTGGCTAATGTGGGCTTGATGCTCAACCTCTATTTCACACTCGGCATCCTCGCCTCGTTCCAGGCAGTGCTTACACTTTCCGGCATCGCCGGTATCGTGCTCGCCTTGGGTATGGCGGTCGACGCTAACGTGCTTATCTTCGAGCGCACAAAAGAGGAGCTCAAGCTTGGCAAGAAACTTCGCCAGGCCATCTCTGAAGGCTACAGCAATGCTTTCTCCGCCATCTTCGACTCAAACCTCACATCAGTGATCACAGGCGTGATTCTTCTGCTCTTCGGCTCAGGCCCGATCAAGGGTTTTGCTACCACTCTTATCATCGGTCTTGTTTGCTCGTTCTTTACATCAGTGTTCCTCACTCGCATCGCATTCGACCTCATCACTAACAATGGTCGCTGCGCCGGTATGTCATTCGACACCGGCATCAGCCGCAACTTCCTTTCTGCTACAAAGATTAACTTCCTTGGCCAGTGGAAAGGCGCCGCTTGTGTATGGTTGTTCCTTGTTGTCGTTTCTATTGCATCTCTTGCATTCAGAGGCATGAACCAGGGCATCGACTTCTCAGGAGGTCGCAACTATGTGGTGCAGTTTGACAAGGAGGTTGTTCCGTCAGACATTCAGGCCCGTCTTCTCACAGAGCTTCAGAAAGAGGCCGACGACAAGACTGTCAGCGTAGGTGTGATCACTATCGACAATCCCACAAAGGTGCGCATCTCCACCAACTATAAGATTGACTCTGAAGACAGCAACGTCGACAATGAAGTGACCGCCCTTCTCTACAAGCATCTCAAGCCTGAACTCACCGGAGCCGACGGCAAAGTGATGGATGAGAACGCGTTTGCCATCGCCGACGAAAGCCGAGGCATCATCTCTATCCAGAAGGTGGGCCCGTCGGTGGCCGACGACATGAAGCGCGACGCTTATTGGGCTGTGGGCATTGCAGTGGTCTGCATGTTCCTCTACATCCTCCTTCGCTTCCGCAACATCGCATTCTCTGTGGGTGCTGTATGCGCCGTGGCTCTCACCGCATTCCTCATCATCGGTTTCTACTCTATCTGCTGGGGATTCCTTCCCTTCTCTATGGAGATTGACCAGTCGTTTATCGCAGCGGTTCTTACCATCATCGGTTATCAGATCAACGACACAGTGGTTGTGTTCGACCGTGTGCGCGAGATGATGAAGCTCTATCCAAGGGAGGATCGTTTCATTACGTTCAACAAGAGTCTGAACACGACATTGACACGTACGATCATGACATCGTTCTCAACATTGCTCGTGCTTCTCTGCATCTTCTTCCTCGGTGGTGACACTATCCGCAGTTTCACATTTGCAATGATTTTCGGTGTGATTGTCGGCACATTCTGCTCGCTCTACTGCGCAGCTCCTATCGCTTACAACATCATCAAGAATTCTGCAAAGAAGAATGTTGCCGAAGAGAATGGCAAGCCGGCTCTTCAGGGCAACCGTCGATTCCAGTAAGAAATACAATCGCATATAACAAAATCGGGCCACGTCATCATGACGTGGCCCGATTTTGTTATATGCGATTATTTGTGAATAATGTATTTGGATGCGTTGATTGTTTTTATTGATATAATTATTGTATATTTATAAGATAAAAGATAATCAAAGGTAAGGAGTTATGGAGAGTAAGGTCAGATATGGAGTAGGAGAGCAGTCTTTCGTAGTTATGCGCGAGCGCGAACGCTTATATGTCGACAAGACCCGGTTTATAGAAAAAATAGTGTCATCAGGAGGGCAGTATTACTTTCTTGGGCGTCCGTGTCGCTTTGGAAAGAGTCTGTTCCTTTCTATGCTGAAATGTTTTTTCAAGGAAGGCGTGAGCTTTTTAAAGGATTGTATGCCGATTCTATGAATTGGGATTGGCATAGCTATCCGGTGCTGTATCTTGATTTGAATATAGAGAAATATCAGCGTACGGATAATCTTAAAGAGGTGATTGAAAGCCTGTTTAGAGATTGGGAAAAAGAGTATGGGGCTGTGTCTGCATCTGAAAGTATCGCCGTGCGTTTCAGGGAAATTATAAAGTCAGCCCATGAAAAGACAGGAGAGAGGGTGGTTGTGCTTGTTGACGAGTATGACAAGCCGCTTGTCAACAATATTCATAACCGTGAGATGTTTGAGTTCTACCGCAATGAGCTGGCCTCACTTTATTCCTGCTTCAAAAGCAGCGCCGAACATCTCCGTCTCGTTTTCCTGACAGGGGTGAGCCGATTCAGTCATTTGACGATATTTTCCGGCTTGAATAATATTCGTGATATTGCCGACAGTGATGCCTTCAACAGTATTTGCGGAATCACAGAAAAGGAATTGCTGACAGATTTCAGGGATGGTATCAGAGAATTGAACCTGAAATTCAATATCTCTTGTGAAGAAGTATGCCATGAGCTTAAAAGCCGTTATGACGGTTATAGATTCTCGGCTCACGGAGAGGACATATATAATCCGTTCTCTCTGGTAAATGTAATGGAGGAGGGTGATTTCCGAAATTATTGGATTCAATCCGGACAGGCAACTTTAATTAAAGAACAGCTACGCAATTTCAATGTCGATTTGGCATCTTTGTTCAACACGGTGTGTGACCTTGATGAGCTTCGGGGGCTTGATCTTGAGAATCCTCGTCCGGTTGCTCTTTTGTATCAGACAGGCTATCTTACGATAAAAGGATATGAGGACGATTTATATACGTTAGGTCTTCCTAACCGGGAAGTGACTCAGGGATTTCTATCATATTTGCTTCCTTTTTATGCAGGTCTTAATAACAGCAATACCCGTTTTGTTGTGCATTCGTTTGTTAAGGATCTTGAGAGAGGAGACGTGGAGGGTTTCATGAATCGTCTTTCATCAATGTTCTCGTCAGTTTCTTATGAAATGAATATGGAGAAGGAGCAGAACCTTCACAACGCCTTGCTGATATTGATGAAACTTCTTGGCCTTGAGGTCGAGACGGAATATCGCACCTCGCAAGGAAGAATAGACCTTTTTATAAGGACAAAGAAGTATTACTAACGCGAGTTCGGGATAAGGAACACCATAAAAAAGTTGAATCGGCAGCTTGAAAAAGCTGCCGATTCTTTTGGTAATATCACTGATATTTAGTAATTTAGAGGAACAAACAATAAATACTGTATCATGATTACCGAAAGTAAAGTTACTGAAATTTTTTGTATTGCAGATGATTTCTGCAAGGAATTTGATGGTGAGATGGCAAAAAATGCACTTCCGTCCACAACTGACACTCCAAAACGGAAAAGAAAGCGCATGATGTCGGATGCCGAGGTCATCACGATTCTGATCTGTTTCCACTTCAATTCGTACCGAAACTTCAAGCACTATTATCTGGGATGTGTGCGCATTCACTGGAAGCATCTGTTTCCGCAGACATTCTCCTACAACCGCTTCGTGGAGGTCATGCCCCGATGTTTTGTGGCTATGACCATGTTCCTGCGGCTCGCGTGTTTCGGAGAGTGCACGGGGATAAGTTTTGTGGACAGCACCTGCATTCCGGTCATACACAACAAACGCCGGTTCAGCATGAAGGTATTCAAGGATATTGCTGCCAAAGGGAAGAGTACGATGGGATGGTATGTCGGCTTCAAACTGCATCTGCTATGTAACGAAAAAGGAGAGCTGATCAACTTTGTACTGACACGCGCCAATGTGGACGACCGCAATGAGGCAGTCATCGACACGCTGACTGACAGGGTGTTTGGAAAACTATACGCTGACAAGGGATATATATCGCAGTCTCTTTTCGGGCATCTTTGGGATGACGGCATACATATTGTGACAGGTCTTCGCTCGAACATGAAACAGCGTCTCATGCCGTTCTATGACAGGATGATGCTTCGTAAAAGGAGCATCATCGAATCCATAAACGACATGCTGAAGAATGTGGCGCAGCTCGTCCACTCCCGCCATCGTAGTGTACACAACTTCCTCATGAACCTGCTTGCGGCAATGGGTGCGTATTGTTTCTTCGCCACAAAGCCGGAAGTGAACTTTGACTTTGAGGTTCCCGAGTCAAACGGGCAGCTTGTCCTCTGGGATTAACACCAAACTGTACAAATAAATCAGGCGACCTTGAAAGGCCGCCCAATACTCTATGTCTTTTGCTTGGTTGAAAAACATAAAGTTCTTATCCCGAACTCGCGTTACTACATAATAGAGTTGAAATTTGACCGTTCTGCGCAGGAGGCACTCGACCAGATTAACGAAAAAGGCTACGCGTTGCCATTCACGGCAGGCCGCCGAGAGGTGATAAAGATAGGAGTGAACTTCTCCACCTCCAGCCGCACCATCTCTGAATGGGACGTTGGTAAATAAATTTACAATCACTTTTACGGAGGCTAAGGCAGCGTTCCAAGTGTTTTTGTTTTGGTGTCTGTATCTGACAGATAAATAATAAGAAAAGTTAATTGAACGGAGTGAACTTGTGCTGAATGCAAAATGTTTTATTATAAACAAAATTGCTGAAAAATGAACCAAGTTATACTCTCGTTGATTACAATTGCGGCCGTGTTTGCCGCCTCTCTAAAAGCTTTTGCTGTGGCTCCGGCCGCCGCTCCGGATGCAGGGTTGCTGTCAACTCCGGATGCTGCACTTGCGGCATTGGCATCAACAGGTGAAAAAGAAGGCATTCAAAGTAGTGTCTTGCCGTTGGCGCTTACTGCAAAAGACTTCGTGACGAAAGTTTACGGAGTGTTTGACACCAATCTTTCAGAGAGCGAGATTTCAAAGGAGAGTAAACAGCGGTTCAATCTCACTCCGGCCGCCGACAGCACGGGTCTTTGGCTTGAAACTGCCGACGGTTATGTGGTGAGTTATTATGGCATGACGCCATTGGTGAGTGCGAAGGCCGGTTTTGACGGCAATATAGTCAGCGATTATTGTTATTTCTTTCAGTTTCCATATTCTTCAGGAATGAGGGCGGAGGCCAATATGCGCCAATGTGAGTTTTGCTCATCTCTTCTGCAAGAGATGCACGACATAGGAATGATTATGGCTGTGCCGGTCTATACCGATGCAATTTTTGAGACTGTCGGAAGCTATGGAGAGCACAATGTCAACGTGCGTCTTGTGGAAGAATCATCATCAGATCACTCCGGACGTTTCATAGTGGTGCTCGATGTAGAGCCGCGAGCATTCACGCAAGCCGATTATTTCATAGCTCAAAACTAATTCATGATATAGCAGGCCGTTCTTGGAGTAGTTTTCATGGAGAAAAGTCGGCAAACTTTTTCTTTAAATTACTAAATTTCAGGGACTTTCACAAATTTAATCGCTTAAAAATTAAATATTTGACAGCATAAGTTTAATTTTTGTCATCTACTAAATCATAAAATCTAAAAATCAGATAAGTGAATATAAATAACTGCTTTTAGTGCTGTTTGAGCTATATTGGAGATAAAACAATCTCCGGAAGCAGATTTCAGGTCTGCTCCCGGAGATTCATTAAATATGAAACCGCGTTGTTATTTCTTGAGTTTGATTTCGATAAGGCCGTTGGGGTATTCGGGGTTGTCTTTAACCACGGTCATGCTTTCGATGTCCTGTGGATTGATATTCGTGATTTCTTTGTCGTGGATCTTGCCGTCTACCATATAAGTCGGCTTGCCTGATGCCGAGATTGCATTCAAGTCGATGGTGGCTGAATTGTCGTTTTTAGTTTGCTTGTCGGTGTAGCGAACGACCTTCACATTGTCGAGAGTAGCAGCGCCTTTATCATATCCGGCATCATCTGTAGCTTTCATATCTCCGGCTGGCTCTCCGGGTCCGACGAGCTGAAATGACACAGGCAATGTAAACATACATGCCACCGGCTCTCCTTTTTCATTCTCTCCGGGAATCCATTTCGGCATTTTTTTCAACACTCTGATAGCCTCGTTATCAAGATCTGTCGAGACTCCTTTTATTATGTTGAAATCTTTCAGAGTGCCGTCTTTAGCCACTACGAAATTCACTATTACTGTTCCTTGAGTCTCTGACGCATATGCGGCCTCCGGATAGCGTATATTATAGGAAATGTATTTCATCAATTCTTTACTGCCTCCCGGGAATTCAGGCAGTTTGTAGGCTACCGCCTGTGGATGTTCATTATCCTCATCAACTTTGGATGATTCTTTCGTTGCATTTTGCTCAGAAGATGAAAAATTGGTAACTTTGCCTACTGAAGAGACAGTTCCATTTGTTGCGGGAATCTCGGTTCTGTTTTCAGAAGGAGATTGATTCCCCAAAACCGGAGTGTCTTCATGCACAGGGTTGTTGGCTTCAATCGCGGATTCTCCAAGCATTGTGGCGGAACTCAGCGACGACAGTGTCGAGGCCAACACAGGAGTCTGCACGGCAAGTGCCGCGAGGGCGAACGCCGGAATAAGCCCGATCACTCGGAGGCGGCGTGCCGTTTTGTTGTTTTGTTTACACATCATAGTGATTCGTTTTGAAAGGTTACTGTGATTAAGGCTGTTGGCGAGTGACTGCAATCTTACGCCGGCAGCCTTTTCTATTAATAGCATCTGATAGTCGCGAGGGTTTATGCCGTTGTCAAGCACTTCTGCATCAGCCTGATATTCGTGCACTCGCCTCAATTCTCTTCGCATGAGCCATGCGGCCGGATTATACCACATTATCACGCACACTCCTTGTGCAAGCATGAGATCAAGCCAATGGTGAAGACGAAGGTGTCCCAGTTCATGCGTGATTACTATGTTAGGGTAAGCGGCTGCATCGTTTTTGCTGATCACTATATATCGCATGAAACTGAACGGGACTATATTATCTGCAAGCTGCACCAGCACATAATCTCCGCGATTCTCCTGCATTCCGTTGCGCACCATGCGGTAAAGTTTCGACATCCCGACAATCCATTGCAATGCCATGATTGCGATTCCGGCAGCATAAATTGTGGCCAGCAGGTTCCATATGGAAATTGAAGTCTCCTCTGCAGGAGTGTCGACAATCATTGCTATCCCTTCTCCAATTTCTATCACAGGCATATCAATGTGATGAGGCTTATGCAAGGCAAGCGACAGGGGAAGGGCGAACAGGCTCACCATATAGATGGCCAATAGCGCCATGCGGTTGAGCGACGGTTGTTTTTCATTTGACAGAAGCAACCTGTAGACAGAATATCCGGCCAGCATAAAAATGCCGGAATACAGGCTATAGCTTAGAAGTGTGCCCATAATCAATCCTTTTTATTTTTCTCTTCCACCATGGCAATGATGTTGCGTAATTCATCAACAGAGATTTTTTCTTCCTCTGCCAGCGCCGACACGGCAGAGGCATAGCTGTTGTTGAAAAAACTTTTCACAACTTCTGCAAGGGAGCGTTCGCGGAAGTCGGATGGTTGTGCCAAAGCGTAATAACGGTGAGACGAGCCCACAGGTTCGTGTGCCACAAAACCCTTGTCTTCGAGAATGCGCACAGTGGTAGACACCGTGTTGAAATGCGGACGGGGCTCCTCATAGTGTTCAAGCATCTCCCTTACAAACATAGGGCCGTTTTCCCACAAAAGACGCATTATCTGGGTTTCTTTCTCTGTCAGTTTTTTACACTTTTGTTTTAATGCCATAACGAAAGATTTAGTTACGCCGCAAAGATAGAACTAAAAAATTAGTTGCGCAAGTATTTTTGCAAAAAAATCTAAATCATATACTCTTTTTCCTGTATGCAGTATTATTAGGCTTTTTAGTAATATAAATGTGTTGTCTGTGAAGTAACTTTTTAGTGATGTGCAATTGAATTCCGAATTTATGATTAAATTTGTAAAAAAAAAGAAATGTCGCTGATAAGAAAATATTTATTTGTGCTATTTACGGTTCTTCCGTTTTTTTCATCCACGGCTTCTGTGCTATCTGAATTTGCCTCCAAGGTTTGTGGTATGATGTCCGGGGACATTGTCGTGACTGTTCCGGAAGGGGTGACAGACATACCGGATTATGCTTTTGCCGATTGCAGCAGTCTGAAGGAGGTGACACTGCCGGAAGGTCTCAAAACGATAGGGGATTATGCCTTTTTAGGCTGCACAGGCATTGAGATGATTCGCCTCCCGGATTCTGTAGAACTGTTAGGGGAGGGTGCCTTCAGGGAATGCAGTGCCTTGCGGAGCCTTGAAGTGCCGCAAGGGGTTAAGAAAGTGCCCCGCTATCTTTGCGCATGGAATGAGAACATGGTTTGTGTTTCGTTGCCCGAGGGGTTGAAGGATATAGGGAGCCATGCCTTTGCTTATTGTGCGAAACTTGAACGCGTCAACATCCCTCAAGGCGTAGAGCACATAGGGAGCAACGTGTGGAGCATGTGCGGAAGCCTGAAAGAGATTGAGATACCTTCCAGTGTGACCGAGCTTGAATCGTATGCGTTTTCCGATTGCTCTTCACTGACGAAGGCAGTGCTCCCTGCCAACAATCATTTGCTTGGAGAATGGCTCTTTATCGGGTGCGGTTTGCTTCGTGAAATTGTATGCGAAAGTCCTGAGCCTCCCACATTTGACTGTGGCAGCCCGGTTTTCGATGAATCAGAGGCCGCCCTTTATAGAGAGTGCAGGTTGACAATCCTGCCCGGCAAGGAGCCGCTATATAGCGCGGCTCCCGTCTGGCGTAGATTTTTTGAATAAAACTGATTGTATTTTACGGGCACTCACTAAATGCGAGTCGTCGTAACGGGCGTGCTACTTTGCGTCAAAGAGATTCTTAATCGACCCTAAGGAAGAAAGCACAGATGAAGCCTCGTAAGGGAGGAACACTGTCTTGTTGTCAGTGCCTGATGTGAGCTCTTTCAGAGTGTCGATATATTTCATGGCCAGCATATATGTGGCGGGGTCGGTTTTTGTGTCGGTTACAGCCTGAGCTACGCGGCGTATGGCCTCGGCCTCTGCCTGAGCGTTGAGGATTATTGCCTGGGCGTCGCCTTCGGCGCGAAGAATCTCAGCTTGCTTGGTGGCCTCGGCCTGGTTGATTTTAGATGCTTTCTCGCCCTCAGAGCGGAGAATAAGCGACTGTTTCTCTCCTTCGGCATTAAGGATCTCTGCGCGTCGGTTGCGCTCTGCCTGCATCTGCTTCTCCATCGCCACTCTTACGCTCTCCGGAGGTGTGATGTCTTGAAGTTCCACGCGATTTACCTTCACGCCCCATTTGTTGGTGGCATCGTCGAGGATGTTCTGAAGTTTGGAATTGATAGTGTCGCGCGAAGTCAGTGTTTCATCGAGTTCAAGTTCGCCAATCACGTTTCTGAGAGACGTCTGGGTGAGTTTTTCTATAGCGTTAGGCAGATTGTCGATTTCATACACAGCCTTTTTGGGGTCTGTGATCTGGAAATAGAGCAAGGCGTTGATTTCAGTGGTTACGTTGTCGCGAGTGATTACCTGCTGCGACGGGAAATCGTAGACCTGCTCACGAAGGTCGATGACGGTTGTGGCCGACAAGCGCACCAGGGGCGGCCCCCCACTGATGATTCCACACGGCGCATATATATGGTTTTCGGGCGGTCAATGAAGGGGATTATGAAATTCAAGCCCGGTGAGAGAACGCTGTGAAAGCGTCCGAGCCTTTCTATGACGCGGGTTTCAGACTGTGGGACAACCTTTACTCCGGCGGAGATAATAACAATTGCAAGGACCACCACTATGGCCGCCAATACGATAGATAATGTTGACATATTATGACGCGTTTAAGGTTAATTTTGTTTTGAAATACGTTGAACGCTGAGGATTATGCTGTCGTAGCCGTTCACAACCACCTCTTCTCCTCGGTGAATCACATCGGTCTCGCCTATGGCTTTCACCTGCCAGTTGTCTCCGTCGATTCGTGCTCTTCCGAGTTCGCCGGGTTTGATTTCATGAGTGACTGTGGCTCTTCGCCCGAGAAGGGCATCCATGCCGGTGCGGGCGTTCTGGAGGTCGCGGCTCTGTTTCATATAGATTCTGCGCTTGAACCACGGCATAAGCGCGAAATAGGCAATCACGGAAGCAACGGCTGTAAGCCCGATTTGCCATGCCGGGTCTATTCCGCAAAGCGCCCCGGCAAGCCCTGCCACGCATCCGGCTGCGACACAAAGCATCCATATCGACTGGGTGAGCAGTTCTCCAAGCAGAAGCACCACCGCTACAATTATCCAGATAATCCAGACGTGAGTCATTTTCTCTAAATTAAATATATCCTTTATGAAACAATTAAAAAGACAATATTAATGACTATACTAACGAAACTATTGATTAAAAGAGCTTTTGGCCTTTCAATAGTGAGGAGCGAATTCGGGGGGCAGGATTTTGGAGGGGTCTACGCTGTCGACAGAAGTCACGATGATCCTGCTTGACCCTCTCCAGGGCACAATGGCGTGGTATCGTTTGTAGCCTATCCTTACGGGCTGTGCTGAAAACTGCGCTCGTTTTAAAGCAGTGGCCAGCTTCTCGGTTTCGGCTGTGAAGATAAAATCGCGGCTATAGATGCGTGTGGTGTCGGTTATCTCTTTGTATGGAATCAGCACGCCTTCGAAAGTTTTGAAAATAGTGCCGCGTTTCTCAATATTCTCAACATATCCATACTGTGTGGCGTCTTCAACATACGGCGAGAAATACCGCAGCCAGCAGGCCAAGGCTAAGGCGCAAACGCAGAACACGCCTGCTATCCATAGCCACGGGTTAAGCTTCCTCTTTGGTCGCAGATGCTCCCATTCCGATTCCTCTTCGTCCCAATATGCCGGGTCGTCAGGCTTGTAGGTAGGCCGTTTAGGCTCTTTCTTAGGTTCTTCCGGCACATCGGCGCTGTCGAAATAGTCAATTCTGTCCTGGTCTTCGTCTTTCGGTTCGAACAACATTGCGTTAGATGTTTTGCAGGCGCTTGAAGCGCGATTGCGTGTGAATGTTTATGAGTATGTTCCGGGTTTTATGTTTTGCTTATATTATTAGTGACTCGTCAGAGGCTGTCGGCTTTTTCGGCATCTTTCACGGTCTCCTTTGCAAGCGAGCCCTTCCCTTTACGGTTCATGGATATATAAGCCATGGTGTAAATGCCAAGAATTATGAGCATGACAGTCTGTCCGCTCCACTGGAGCATGGAAAAGGCGGTCCCCTCAGCGTCAGACACTCCATAGACGGCAAGCCCGAACATTATGGCAAGGTTCCACGGGCCGAGACCGCCGTTGGAGGGTATCGCCATGCTGATGGAGCTCAGCACGAAAGCCACGAGGCAGGGAGTGAGCCCGAATGCCATCCCTTCGCCGTGGCACAAAGCGCGGGTGAAATCAAAGGCGTAGAATGCCACATAGAGCTGGAAATAATAGCATCCCAGATGCAGAGGGTGTAGAAAAGGAATTTCCAGCGACCTTTCATGCGGGCCACCACGCTGAATCCCTTCCAGAGGCTTAGCGCCATCTCTTTGATTTTACCCACAATCTTAGAGTCGCGGAATATGCGCAGCAGCAGCACGCATGCCAACACCCCGGCAACGATAGTCGCCCAGAACCACACTTGCGACAAAAGGTCTACAATGCCTTGGCCTACGGGGTAGCGGGTGAGAAACGCCTCTAATGCCGGCGCCGCCACAATGAGGCATAAGAGCAGGAGAAGGAGCACCATGAGCGTGTCGGCAAGCCTGTCGCCTATCATCGAGCCGAGCACAGACGTGAACGATGCTTTTTGAGATGAGGCAACATAGGTGCACCTCCACACTTCTCCGAGGCGCGGGAACACAAGGTTGAGAGCGTAGCATCCGAAAATGGAGCAACAGAGGGCCATGAACGGGGGCTTTATGCCGAGCGCAGAGAGCTGCAGCCTCCATCTCGCGGCACGAAACACATGAGAGAACACACTTATGCCCATGGCAAGAAGAATCCACCAATAGTCAACCCCATGCTTTATGAGGTCGAGCATCTCGCTGAAGTTTACCTTCTTGAACATATAGACCACAAGCAACACGGTCAGTGCCACGGGAAGAACATAGCGTATTGCCATTCCGAGCCATTTTTTCCATGCCAGCTCCGGCGATGCCGTTTCCCGGATGTCTCTGTTGTTTAGATCTTTAGTCATATATTAATAATAGATTCCGTGTGATTTTGTTTTCGTCTTGCTTGTTTTTTGCAGCAGCGCGAGTGTTTTTTGTTATTGCGGCTTTATGAAGCGATGGTTCTGGGCTTAGAGAATAAATTCAACTTCCTTGAAAGCATAGTTTCTTACATCCCCTCCGGTGGTTTCAAGCGAAAGGATGCCATCGGGGGCTATCGACTTTATTCTTGCTTCAATACGTTTATTGGCTATACGGTCGAAAAACGTATACATGGCTCCGTCGCCACGCCATAGAGAATGCATGAATTCATCATGCAATTTATCCGGCATCGCGGTCTGTGCCATCCTGATTTCCACTGCGTCGCCAAGCATAGATGCCATTTCAGGAATGAAATGCTCTTTGCCGGTGATTTGTTTCACCGACACAGGGTTTGGGGCATTGCTCACGAAGTCGGTCTGATTAATGTTAACTCCGATGCCGGCGATAGTGCGTGTTATCTCCCTGCCGAAAATAGAATGCTCGATAAGGATTCCGCATATTTTCTTGTCGCCTGCATATATGTCGTTTGGCCATTTCACGGTGGCCTCTACGCCTAATTTCGAAAGGAAATCGACCACGGCAAGAGCTATGGCCTCTGAAATCACAAACTGCTCTCGGGGTTCCACCCCCGCAGGATGCAGAAATGCCGATGCCGTGAGGTTCATTCCGGGCTCGGATTCCCAATAATTGCCTCGTTGCCCGCGCCCTGCAGTCTGTTCCGCGGCATAAATCAGGCATGGAGGCTCAAGCCCGTCGGAATTGCGGGCTACCCATGAGTTGGTTGAGTCGGTCTGCTGAATTTCGATTATATTCATAATCAGTAGAAGATGAGTGCCGGATTCAGAATATGATACTCCTTGTGCCGTCGGGGTTTTCTGAAATATTTACTGTCACAGCCTCCTCCGGGAGAAGCGATCCTATCCTGTCGGGCCATTCTATCAGGCACAGATGGCCGGAATAGAAGTAGTCTTCCACTCCTATGTCGAGGGCTTCTTCGGGATATTCAAGCCGATAGAAGTCAAAATGATAAATCGGTTTCCCTGATTTGTCAAGATATTCATTGACAATGCTGAAAGTGGGGCTTCCTGAGTCATCGTCAGCTCCGAGAAGGCGGCACACTTCAGAAATAAACGTGGTTTTCCCCGCTCCCATGTCGCCCACGAAAGCAAACACCCTGTGGCCGCCGATGGCATCTATAAATGTCTTGGCTGCCGAAGGCAGGTTATCTAAACTGAAAGTTAATTCCATAAAAGAAACGTCGGTGTGAGACCGACGCTGCAAATTTACAAAAAAATATTCATTCTCACTCCAATATGCTGCAAATTACCTAAGCGCCATGCAGGCGCTCAATCTAAGGGCGCGAGAGGGCCTTTCACATACAGCATCTCTGTGCGCCTGGCGCATGTCTCGCAAGCAGGGTACACATATTTTCTTTTGTCGGATGAAAAGGCAATCGTGGCTACGGCTCCAGATGTAGCGGGGCGACAGCAAATCTCGTGGGCGCATTTTCCCGCTTTTTGTCCGGTTGATTTTTCCCAATAGCTTAGGCGTTTGTCGGCTTTCGCAGGCTCCCCAAGTTCAAAGGCTCCCATCACGTTTTTCACAACCACCGTCATTCCGTCGGCAATGATTTCATTGCAATCCTGCTTCTCCATTGTTGTGCTATGCTTAATCCTCGTTATAATTGAGTGCTACTTCATGTGCAGCCGGCGTAAGGGCTATGGCTGCGGCAATATAGTCATAACTGATTTATTACTCTTAAATTGTGTGAGCAAACCATAAAAAACGGCTGGAAAACTCTTGCCTAAATTTGTTGAGCGCGTTTTTTATTTTTTTGAGCCGTCAAGAATTGGGAGATTTTTATTACATTTGCAACTTAAAAGTTATTCACAACCCTTTAAAAGTGGTTGAGGTAGTGAAAAGTATTGTATAAATCAAAAAGAATGGGAAAAGTAGTGATTATCGGCGCCGGTGGCGTCGGAACCGTAGTGGCGGCAAAATGCGCCCAGAATCCTGACGTATTCTCTGAAATCGTCATCGCTTCTCGCACAAAGGAGAAGTGCGACCGTCTTGCTCAAAAGATCGGTGCGCCTAATATCTCCACAGACCAGGTTGACGCAAACTCGGTTGAGCAACTTTGCGAACTTTTCAACCGTCATAAGCCTGACATCTGTATCAATGTGGCTCTCCCTTATCAGGATCTCACAATCATGGAGGCTTGCCTTCAGTGTGGTGTGAATTACCTCGACACAGCTAACTATGAGCCTGAGGATGAGGCTCACTTTGAATACAGCTGGCAGTGGGCTTACCGTGAGAGATTCGAGAAGGCGGGGCTTACCGCAATTCTCGGTTGCGGATTCGACCCGGGTGTGTCGGCTGTGTTTGTGGCCTACGCCGCAAAGCATCATTTCTCGGAGATGCGCTATCTCGACATTGTTGACTGCAATGCGGGCAACCATGGCAAAGCCTTCGCCACAAACTTTAACCCCGAAATCAACATAAGGGAAATCACTCAGAAAGGTAAATACTGGGAAGACGGCAAGTGGGTGGAGACCGGGAATCTGGAGATTCATCGCCCTCTCAACTACCCGAATATCGGCGAGCGTGAGTCATATCTTCTCTATCACGAGGAGCTTGAAAGCCTTGTGCTAAATTTCCCGACTATTCGTCGTGCACGTTTCTGGATGACTTTCGGACAGGAATATCTCACTCATCTCCGCGTGATTCAAGACATAGGCATGGCGCGAATCGACCCTGTGATGTATGAAGGGCGCGAGATTGTGCCTATCCAGTTCCTGAAGGCCGTGCTTCCCGATCCAGGTTCGCTCGGAGAGAACTACACCGGCGAAACCTCAATTGGATGCCGCATCTCCGGCCTTGACAAGCAGGGCAAGGAGTCAACCTATTACATCTACAACAACTGCTCGCATGAGGAGGCATACAAGGAGACCGGGGCTCAGGCAGTGAGCTACACCACAGGCGTGCCTGCAATGGTGGGGGCATACATGTTCCTCACCGGACAGTGGGTTAAGCCTGGTGTGCACAATGTAGAGGAGTTCGATCCTGATCCGTTCCTGGAGAAACTCTCAATTTCCGGCCTGCCATGGCACGTGATTGTGGATGGCGACATAGAGCTCTGAAAAGCAGACAACTCAAACTAATAAATTCTTACGTCTTTCTTGTGAACAACAGATATTTGATTGCGATGGCGGCTGGAGCGGCCGCCATCGCCATTTATACAGGGGCATATGCCAATGGCGCCGAGATAAGAGAGGTGAAAGGGGGATATGAAGTGCAGACAGATGCCGGCATTGTGTCGGTGCAGCCGTTCACTTCCGAAATTTTTCGCGTGACATCACTTCCCAAGGGGTCGCAGCTCGTCTACACGCCTTCGCAATCGGCAGTGCTGGCTCCCGTGAAGGCCGATGTGCGCACAACCGCCACTCCTGATGCGTTTTTCATATCGTCTCCTTCCACCACCGTCAGGATTGACCGCGCTTCGGGGCGTGTCACTTTCCATGATCCCAACGGCAACCTCATTCTTTCAGAGTTAAAGGGTGTAGACAATTCCGGCGATGTCAAGACTGTGACATTCGCAGGCGATATGTCGGAGGCTATATATGGAGCCGGAGAGAGGGGGCATTCCCTAAATCTTAACGGCGATTCGCTTGCAATGTATAACCGCCAGAATTATGGCTACACCGCCGGCGACCCACGGATATCGCAGATGGGAATCACTATGCCCTATTTTGTGTCAGACATGGGATATGGAGTGCTTTTTGACGATTACAATGAGGCAGGACTCGCTCTTGGCGACACTATAAAGTATTCTTCAGCCACACCAAAGCCTCTTTCATATTATTTTATTAACGGTGAAGGCACTCTGGCCGGCGTTACCGAAGGCTACACCCTTCTCACAGGGCGCCAGGATCTTCCGCCTTTCTGGGGACTTGGATATATCACCTCCAAATATGGCTATCATAATCAGAAAGAGGCGATAGGAGCTATTGACTCTCTCAAGACTCGCGGCTATCCGGTAGATGGCATGGTGCTCGACCTTTATTGGTATGGCGTGGAAACCGACATGGGTCGCCTCGAATGGGACAAGAAGCAATGGCCTGACCATAAGAAGATGCTTTCCGATTTGAAAGAGAGGGGAGTGAACATGGTGTTGATCTCTCAGCCTTATGTTAATAAGAATGGGGCTATCGACAATTATAACTATCTTTCAGAGCGCGGTATGCTGGCAAAAGACTCTCTGGGCCGCACTCATGATGTGACCACATGGGTGGGCGACGCCGGAATGATAGATGTGAGCAACCCCGATACGCGCGAATGGCTTTGGAACCGATTGAAAGGGCTCACTGAAGAGGGCGTGGCCGGATGGTGGGGCGACCTCGGAGAGCCGGAGGTTCATCCGCGTTCTATTGTGCATGCCAACGGCGAGACTGCGCCTCAATATCACAATGTGTATTGCAATGAATGGTCTCGTCTGATTTATGAAGGGCTGTGCAAGGATTTCCCCGACTTGCGCCCGCTCCTGATGATGCGCGGCGGCACGGCGGGACTCCAGCGTTACAGCGTGTTCCCTTGGACAACAGACGTGTCGCGCTCCTGGGGCGGTTTTCAGCCGCAGGTGAACCTCATGCTTAGTTCCGGCCTTTCCGGTCTGGGCTATATGAGTTCCGACCTTGGAGGGTTTGCTGTCGACCCTGAGCATCCGCGTGACGAGGAGCTATATGTGAGATGGGTGCAGATGGGTGCGTTCACACCGTTTATGCGCACACATGCCCAGCAGCAGCCGGAGCCTTACCATTACCCTGCTCAGGAAGAGATTCTAAAGAAATTCATAAGAATGCGCTACGAGTGGCTGCCATATAACTATACCCTCGCTTATGAAAACGCCACAAAGGGCTGGCCTTTGGCTCGTCCGTTGAATTTCTCGGGCGATAATCCCGGCGACAAGTATTCCACCGTCACCGACGAATATCTATGGGGCAGCAATGTGCTTGTGGCTCCGGTCATGGAGCAAGGTGCGCGCAGGCGCAGGGTTGTGTTCCCCGCCGGAGAGTGGATTAACTGGAATGATCCCACTTTGCGCTATCACGGAGGCACGGAGGCTACTGTGAATGCTCCGCTCGACGAACTTCCGATGTTTGTGCGGGCAGGATCGTTCATCCCTCAATATGACAAGCGAATCGAGAATGTCGGACAGTATGACCCGCAGCAGCTCACGGTGCGCTATTACCCATCGCCGGTGGAGACTGAATATGTGCTTTATGATGACAACAGGATTTCTCCCGCTTCATTGAGCGATGGCGCCTATCAGCTTACATTTTTCAATGGAGAGAAGAAAGGCGACAAGATAATAATCTCGCTGCGTACTAACGGAGGAAAATACGAAGGAATGCCGTCAGTGAGGATGATTACGCTCGACATAATAGACGTTCCGCGTCCGGCAAGCGTGTCGCTTTCAGACGGCACACCCATGCAGGAAGCCGTCTCTGTGAAAGCCATACGCCAATATGGCTGGGCCTACGATGCCTCCACGCGCACACTCTCTGTGCGTTTCCCCTGGACCTATGCCCCCCTCGGAATCCAGGTGAACTGAACAACATTATAAAATCAATGCCTCTCCTTGTGGCTGCAAAGGCAACTGCTTTATTGCCTGCGGAGCTACAAGGAGGGGCTTTGATTTACAGATAAAAATGGTGGCGGGAATAATGCTCCTTATAGATGACTTCCTTTTGGAATCTATTGTAAGGGTGTTTTTATTGTTTGATTAATAGCTCGTTATTATTTTAGATATATTTGTAGACTGTTGTTTTTATGCTAATTTGACATTAATACATAAATTTGCGCTATAGTTAATTTCTAAGAGATTGTCTAAAAATTCGTGCGAAATAATGTTATTAGGCATAACAAACCCTCAATCAGAGTGTTGAAGGAGAAAAGGCTAATATTATGCACGAAATCAATCTCTATCAGACACCACTGACCGAGGGTCAGTGGTCTTATATAAACAAAGAATTCCTTGAAAATGATAGACGCAAGAGAAAATATTCACTACAATCAGTTTTTGAAGCTATCCTCTACCTATTGGTCAGCGGCTGTCAATGGCGAAGGTTGCCTCACGACTATCCCGCGTGGAAAAGTGTCTATTATTACTACCATAAATGGAGACAAGAGGGTCGTGTCGAGCATTTCCTTGAGAAACTCGTCAGAAAGATACGTCGCAAACGCGGCCAGGCATCAAGTCCGAGTGTTGGCGCGATGGATGCCCAAAGTGTCAGATGGGGTAGCCGACAGGGAGATAACGGATATGACGGCAACAAAAAAGTCAAGGGTGTCAAAAGGAATATCATCACCGACCGCAATGGCTTCATCCTTGCGAGGAAAGTCTGTAACGCCGGTATTCACGATTCAAAAATGGCTCATGATCTATGCGGACTGGCGGATGATGTATGGGAAGACCTGCGCAAGGTATTGTCCGACCGAGGGTATCGGGGAGATGTGGACAAAGACATTGAAAAAGACTTCGGCATCGAGCTTGAGGCATCCAATACCCCCAATGGAGTTAAGGGATTCCTGCCAAAGCCGCTCAGATGGGTGGTTGAGAGGACTTTCGCATGGCTTGACTCTTGCCGCAGACTCGCCCGGAACTATGAGATACTGAATGAATCAGCGGAAGAAATGATTGATTTCGCTGCCATAAAATTTTTAATCAATAAAATTTAGACAATCTCTTAGAGAGTTTAAAAGATGTTGGCTTTGTTAATGGTGATAAAAATCAAGAGGGCAGTCTTGAGATTTGACTGTCCTCCTGATTTAGTTTCTTCTTTGAGGGATTGGTTACTTGCTGAGTAGGGCGGGGGCTTTGTAAGTGCGCTTTGCAAGCTCGGCATCGATCTGATAGATGCCTGTGCCGTCTTCGCCAACGAGTGTGAAGTTGTCGATGAGATCTTGTGCAGTCTCTTCTTCTTCAACCTGCTCTGCTATGAACCAGTTGAGCATCTGACGAGTAGCGAAGTCCTTTTCCTCTTCTGCGAGTGCGTAGAGGTTGTTGATGAGAGAAGTTACCTGGCGCTCGTGAGCGAGAGTTGCGGCAAAAGCCTCAAGAGGTGATGCCCATTCTGAAGGAACTTCTTTGATGGGGGAAAGAACCACTTTCGCACCGCGTGCATTCAGATAGTTGATGAAGATCTGAGCATGAGCGAATTCTTCTTTAAACTGGATGCGGAACCAGTTGGCGATTCCTTTGCGCCCGATCGACTCAAAGTGATTGGCCATGGAGAGGTAAAGATAACCTGACCAGAACTCCCAGTTGATCTGGGCGTTGATGGCGCTGCTGATTTTGTTGCTGATCATTGTTAGTATTTTTAAGTTTAATGCAAATGCATTGATGCTCTATCAATATTTTCATTGCCGCATATTGTGCCGGGCCTGCATCACAGGAAGTGAAATCTTTTAATATGTTCAAGACTTCTCACGAGGAGAAGGAGGGTTCCCGACAGGCTGCTGCGGCGGAATCTGGAGGAGATGGTTAAGTGAGACATAACAATAACGTTTAACGGTTAAAAATATTCTTAAAACCGGTTCCCGCTCGCAAAGAAAACTGCGGTCTTCCGTATATTTGCCAAACATCATATAGGCATAAAAGGTTGCCTTCTAAACATTTTTTAAGAGTTTTAAAAATCGGATTATAATTGCATATGCCGATTTTTATTCCCATATTTGCATGGTCGCTTTGGAGAAATATTCCAGGTGAATGTAAAAAATGACACGTCTATGATTCTGATAACAGGTGCCTCAGGGATGCTTGGAGGATATGTGAGAGAACAATTCAGCGGAGAAAAAATAGCCACGCTCGGGAGGAGTGAGGGTGACACTTACAGGTGTGACCTGACGAAGGGAGTGCCTGATTTTGGGAATGAACGTTTTGATCTGGTGGTGCATTGCGCCGGAACGGAATTGGATTCTGATGCGAGGTCTCTGAATTTTGACGGCACGCGCAGCCTTCTGCAGGCGTTGGAAGAGAATCCTCCGAAATATTTTGTGTATGTAAGCAGTTGCAAGGTTTATAGCCCGGAAGGTGAGAACCTGGATGAGGAGTCAAACCTGTGGGCGTCGGGAGAGGCCGGAGAGTCAAAGGCAAGCGCGGAGACGGAGGTGAAGCGGTGGGCCGGAAACAAAGGGACGGTGCTAACGATTATTCGCCCTGCGAGAATGTTTGGTAAAGGGGTAGGAGGCGACACGCTGCGCCTTTTTAATGATGCCCTAAGCGGATGGTATGTCCATATCAGAGGCAACAATGCCCGGGTAAGCCTTGTGTCTGCTCTCGATGTGGCGAAAGGGATAAAGATGGTGTATAAAGAGGGTGGTGTGTATAATGCGGCCGACGGAGTCAATCCACGGTTTATTGATATGGTGGAGGCAATGACGGCTAATGCCGGGGCCATGAAGCGCATGACGCACCTTCCTGCATCATGGGCGGAATGGGTATGGAGGCTTGGAAGATGGATTCCGGCAATCGACCGCAACTTGAACCCCAAAGTGGCCGGACAGCGAATGAAAACGCTCACAATCAATGGGGAAAGACTTGCCGAGCATGGCGGATTCAATTATTTTGACACGTTGGAGGTTATTTCAAGAACATCAAAAGACTATCCTTATGAAGATTGAAAAAATACAAAATTTTGCGGGCACATTGGCGGCATCGGCGGCATCGCTGATAAAAGTGGCGTTGATGTCGAAGGGGGTATCGCCGCAGAGCAGTGCAGGAGAAGGAAGGTCGGTTGTTGTGATGGGTAATGGCCCCTCTTTGCGCAAGACAATAGATGAGGATGGGGAATGGCTTTGTTCTCATGACCTTATGGCTGTGAACTTCGCGGCTAACACACCGGATTTTTTCAAACTTAGACCTCGCTTTTATGTTATGGCTGACGGTCACTTTTTCTCGGGTAATGCCACTGACCCTAATGTGGCCCGTTTGTGGGGAGAGCTTGGCAAAGTGAGCTGGAAGATGTCTTTATGGGTGCCTTCGAAATGCCGGCATCTCGCAAAAGCCTTGGTGATAGGTAACAGCAATATAGAGTTGAAAACATTCAATCTCACGCCAGTGGAGGGGACCGGATGGCTGAAGCGTGTGTTGCTCGATTCAGGACTGGGAATGCCGAGGCCGCGAAATGTGATGATTCCGGCAATAATGGTTGCCATGCGAGAGGGTTACAAGAAAATTTACCTGTGCGGAGCCGACCACACCTGGACGCAGACCCTGAGTGTGGATGATGAGAACTTTGTGGTCAGTGTTCAGCCCCATTTCTATAAGGATAATGATGATGAGCATAAGCGTGTGCGCACCGCCTATGCCGGATTGCATCTTCATGATGTGCTCGGAAGCATGTCCATAGCGTTTCGCAGTTATTGGGAGCTGGCTGACTATGCGCGAAAACGGGGAGTGGAGATAGTGAACGCCACCCCCGGCTCGATGATTGATGCCTTCCCCAGGAGGAGTGTTTGCGGAAGAGAGCCCTTATGGTAGTAAAGTCCTTAGGGTCTTTAAAGTCCTTAGGGACATTAATGTCTTTAAAGTCTCTAAGGCTGTGAGGGGTAAAGGTTTTTTAATAGCCTCTTTTATCTCGGCGAAGTCTTGACATCCTTTCTGAGAAGCCTCCATTATCAATGAAGTCTTTGGAAAGACGCTGCAATTGACGGAAAAGGAGGTAGTCGGCCTGATTAATCAGAATAATAGCCATATTTGCGATTGTCTGGGGAGGGCGTGTTACAATTAGTTTCATGAAGAACTCTGCATCATTATGCTGTCTGCCAAGCTGTCGCATTGTTTCATATTCGATGCTTCCTTTTTGCCACTGCCGATGATTGCGAGTCTTGAGATAATCTTCGTAATCTTCAAGAAGTTCTTCAAGACTGGCTTTTGCTACGTTTATGAGTTTGATTTCTGTTTTTGCTGAGGTGGAGGAGGCTGCGCATCCTTCTATTATATTCTGTTTTCCGCTACGGGCGGCTTGAACCATTTGATCTATAGTCCTGTCGCCGTTGTTCAGATAAGTAGCGCAGAAATAATATGTAATCTGAAAAATTACATCACTTTTCTGATAAGTGAGCAAATTCTTGTAATTACCCGTATTGGGAATCAAATCCTCCATATTCCCGTAATGTTAAAATGGTTATTATCGCAAAGTTAGCGATAATATTTTAATTACGGGCATAAAATAATTTAAATTATTTGAGAAAATGCAGTTTAATGCCTTCGGCCTTGAAGACTTTAATGTCTTTAAGGAGGTTAGGGTTGTTAATCGGCGGGCGGGGCGGTGTAGACGTAGGCGCCGAGGTCGGGAGTGCCGTGTGAGAGGCGGTCAAGGCCGTCCATGTCGTATAGGCATTGCGGAGTCACAAAGGAGGAGTTGCCTCTCCCTATGGCCGGAGATTCCGGCTTCAGGTGATAGTTGAAATAATAATCGTTGCGCTCTGTGTAGAAGAGTGGGTCTTCGTTCCATATGCAGTCGATGAAATTATCATCGTTTGAGCCGTCGGCTTTCAGAAGAATATTCCTCAGGAACACATTTGAGCCTTTGAGATCTCCTGTGTTTATGGGAGAGCCGATATATCCCCAGATTATTCCGTTGTCGAAAGAGGCTTTCATAAGCGGTAGGGAATTATCATCCGCGTGCTCAGGGAGACAGTGGTATAGCGACAGGTTGGATTGCCCGAGAGAGCCGAATAGATAGTAGTTGGCGATTGTGCATTGCACAAACTCGTGCTCGCCGCCGGTGAGGCTCACAACGGCTCCGGCCGCTTCTGAGAAACAGCACCCGTAGGCATCCACTTTAGCGTAGCGGGAATCGATCACTGTGGATTGCGAGTTATGAAGCCAGCTGTTGACGAGGGTGAGCTTCTGCCTTGAAAGATCTGCACATGAATCTATGCGCAGCCCTTCCACTGTGGAGCGCATATTCACAAATTCGAGCCTGTTGCCGAATGACCCGGGGGCAATTGTCACTCCTTGCCATTGCCCGGCCATAAGGTCGTAGGGCACATCGGGAAGCACATTGTCAAGCCGGTCGCCGCGAAGGTCGATAAAATTATTTGCGTTTCCTACAGCGTTCAGAGTGCCGCGCACCACAAGACGAGCCTTGTCGTGGAAGAGCACCTGTGCGCCGGGCTCGATTGTGAGAGTGGCTCCGAGCTCTACAGACAGAGAATCAAACACTATGTATGGGCGCTCGGCTGTGAGGTGCATATCTTTTTCCACTCTTACGCCATGAAGACGAGTTGCATTAAGCCCCCATGCTTCTACCTCCACTTCCTGAGTGACTCCGTTGGTGACAAATTCCAGCTGGTCTGCCACTTTTTGAGGCTCCAGTGCATTGTCCGGGCTTATGAAACATTCGATGAAAATAAGAATTGAATCGTTGCCTCGGATCTCTACATCGCGAAAGGATGTGCCGCTGACACCGTCGACATTGAACGAAAAATTTGTGTCGGGATTGCGGAACCGTATGGATGATATGTTAACACCCTTTTTGTTATGATTGAACACCCAAAGGCGTGCGGTGGGGGTGGTGAGGTCGGTGAAAACGGTGCCGAAACTCACAGTGTCGGTAGAAAACGAGAGTGTAGCCGAAGGAGAATCGGTGAAATCGTCGTTAATGCATGACACCGATATTAAACCAAAAAACGCGGCAAGCGTCAATAAAATGTATCTCATTGCGTTCATATAATAAAAACGTGTCTGCCGGGTCGGATATTGCGCTTTGTGAAAGGCGAAGATGTCCATATTATCGTCTCGGCGGTGAAATTTAGATCAGAACAAGCCCACAGTACACATACGCATGAAATATATGTTTATAGCCGGCGAGGCATCCGGCGATTTACATGCCTCCAATCTTATTACCACATTAAGAAAACTCGATCCGGAAGCCGAGTTTCGCTTTTTTGGCGGCGATTTGATGGCCAAGGCGGCTCGCCGCAATCCTGAAGTCCATTATGAGAATATGAATGTGATGGGATTTTCAGAGGTGTTCAGAAAATTGCCGTGCCTGATTAAAAACCTTCGCACCGCCAAGAAAGTAATAAAGGAGTTTCATCCGGATGTGCTTATACTGGTTGACTATCCGAGTTTCAATCTGAAACTTGCAAAATATGCCCATGGACTTGGCATAAAGGTTGGCTATTTCATATCCCCCAAAGTGTGGGCGTGGAAGGAATACAGGGTTAAATCAATTAAGAGATATGTCGATAATCTCTATTCTATACTTCCGTTTGAAGTCGGGTTCTATAATAGGCACGGCTATAAGGTGACTTATGTAGGGAATCCTTCCGTGCAAGAAATGGACTATGCTTTGGGCCATCTTCCGCCGCGGCGGCATTTTGTGGAGCGGCAGGGACTTGGAGAGCAGGATAAGCCGATCATTGCTCTGCTCCCGGGTTCGCGCCGAAGCGAGATTCGCAATAATCTGCCTATTATGATTGCGGCGGCGAAGAGATTCCCGGATTTTCAATATGCTGTGGCGGCTGCGCCGGCCGTGCCGGAGAAATTCTACAGGGAGATTGCCCAGGATCCGGGTCTGCAAGTGGTGTTCGGGGCTACGCCTACTCTTCTGAAATATTCGCAGGCCGCAGTTGTGACTTCCGGCACCGCTACTCTTGAGACCGCCCTTATAGGCACTCCGCAGGTTGTGTGCTATCGCGGCAACGGACGGAAACTCACATATAGCATAATGGAGAAATTGCTGAAAGTGAAATATGTGTCGCTCCCGAATCTTATTGTAGGCAACAGTGTGGTGCCTGAACTGCTGTTGCATCTTTGCACACCCGATGCGGTGGCGCGGGAACTGTCGCCGCTTCTTCAGCAGTCGCCGCGCAGAGAATGGCAGGTGAGCGGATACAAGAATATGCGTCGCCGGCTCGGCAACAGTGTCGCGAGCGACTATGCCGCTGAACTGATTACTGATTCTCTTGGCCTGAATCGCAGTGAAACAAGTGGAGAGGGAAGTGTGGAAAATAGTGCGACCGAAGCAGATGAACAAAATCGCAGTGAGTCTCCGCGCCGCAAGGGGTCTCCGGGGCGGCATCGCGAAGATGCAGAGAATGCAGATAAGCCTTCCGACACGCCACGAAAGCCGCGCCGGCCTTATAGGAAACCTCGTCGAAAACCTGAAGACAGTGAATAAACAGAAATCCCTTCCGGACTATTTTGAAGTGTGACCCACACTTTAAATGCGGAAGGGATTTTGTTGTTAATAAGTAGTCGATAAGATTGTCAGATCGTAAATCAGGATATGCTATTACTTGCGGCAAATCACGCTGCCGCTTGCCTGATGAGTGGCAAGGATAAGCATTTCTGCAATCTGAACATGTGCCGGGGCTTGCACTGCATATATCATGGCGTCGGCTATGTCTTCGCCTGTGAGGGGCGCGATGCCTTTATACACGTTGGCGGCGCGCTCCTTGTCGCCATGGAATCTCACTTCGCTGAAACGTGTCTCAACAAGTCCCGGCTTCAGGAGTGTCACTCTCACCGGAGTTTCAGCGAGGTCTATTCGCAGTCCGTCAGTGATAGCTTTCACTGCGGCTTTTGTCCCGCAATACACGTTGCCGTTTGCATAGGCGGCGTCTCCTGCCACGGAGCCGATGTTGACTACGTGTCCTTTCCCTCTGGCCACCATTCCGGGCACAACGGCGCGGGTCATGTAGAGTAGTCCTTTAATGTTTGTGTCGATCATTGTGTCCCAGTCGCGGTAGTCTCCCTCATATTCGCGGTCGAGTCCGAGGGCGAGTCCGGCATTGTTGACGAGCACGTCAATATCCTGCCAGTCGGCAGGCAGCGAAGCCACTGAAGCCTCTGCGATTTCACGGTCGCGCACGTCGAACACGAGAGGGTAGGCGTCATTGCCTAATTCTTCTTTAAGAGCGTTGAGGCGCGCCACATTGCGCCCGGTGATAATCACGCGGTAGCCGGCGGCATGTAGCCGGCGGGCGCAAGCCTCGCCGATTCCGCTTGTAGCCCCGGTCACAATAGCTGTCTTTTTCATTGGTATGTATAATTTATGGAAAATGTATTAAAAATTTTTCAAAGTTAGTGAGAATTCTCGGCATTGTCTCTTTTTTGTTCCGAAAAAATTAAATAGTCGGAATGATGTCTTTATTGGAAAATGTGCGATCTAATCTATATTTCGGACTGATGATGACAGCAGAATAAAAAAGCGATGTCGACAGATGCCGGCATCGCATGGGTATATTTGGGAAATTTTGGGTTATGTCATTCGGTGAGTTTTGCAGGGAGCACGGGCATGGCGCCTTGTTGGGTGCATACGAATGCGGATGTCTCAACTGCTTTGAGATGCGATTCTTCAACGGTGTGTCCTTTGAGGATGTTGGCTATGAAGGCTGCCGTGAAAGAGTCGCCTGCGCCTACAGTGTCGGCCACCTCCACTTTGGGTGTGGGCTGGAACGAAACGTTGCCGGGGGTGAAGACGTAACTGCCGTTGATGCCGCAGGTGAGTATGAGCATCTTGAGGTTGTATTTGCCAAGAAGGATCCAGCATTTGTCCTGAAGGTCGATTCCGGGGTATCCGAACATGCGGCTCACTGACACAAGCTCCTCGTCGTTAATTTTTAGGATGTTGCAACGTTTCATGGAGTTGCACAGGATTTCCTTGTTGTAGAATCCCTGGCGAAGATTGACGTCAAACACCACAAGAGTGTCGTCGTTTTTGGGCATTTCGTCGAGGAATCGGCTTATGGTTTCTCTCGACACCACGTTGCGTTGTGCAAGAGAGCCGAAGCATACAGCCTTTGTGTTGCGGGCGAGTTCTGCAAGCTGTTCTGTCCAGGGAATGTTGTCCCAGGCTACGTTCTCCTTGATTTCATATTGAGGGATGCCGGCCTGGTCTATTTCCACCTGCACGGTGCCTGTGGGGTAAGGCACCTTCTCAATCATATATTTAATCTCTTTCTTATTGAAGTTCTCAAGCAGTTCATCGCCGAGAGCATCGTCGCCAATGGCGCTTACGGCACAGCTGTCGATTCCAAATTGTGACACATGGTAGGCAAAGTTGGCTGGCGCGCCACCTATTTTCTTACCTTCAGGAAGGATGTCCCACAGGGCTTCGCCCATTCCTACTACGATTTTGCTCATGATAAGATTTTATTTAATGGTTTTTATTCTAAGTGTGTAATAGAGGAGGAATGCCACTCCCACGGTCATCACTGCCACTGCTCCGGCCTGTCCGACAGAGTCGGCGGCATATCCCATGGCCAGGGGGAAGACTGTGCCTCCGAAGAGGCCCATGATCATAAGTCCTGAAACTTCGTTCTTTTCGTTTGGCGAGGCCATGAGGGCCTGGGAGAAGATTACGGAGAACACGTTGGAATTGCCGAATCCGATTAGGGCGAGAGCCACATAAATCGACATAAGGGTGTCGCACGCAAAAAGCATGCCCATGGCTATCAGCATCATTGCCACGCTGAGCCCGAAGAAAATTTTAGGCGACATTGAGCGCAGGATGAAAGCACCGAGGAAACATCCGGCTGTTCTGAAAATGAAGTAAACGCTGGTGGCGAATCCGGCTTCTTCAAGAGGCAGGCCGAGACGCTCCATGATAATCTTGGGGGCGGTGGTGTTGGTGCCCACATCAATTCCCACATGGCACATTATGCCGAGGAAACATAGCAGGATGAACGGGCGGCCAAGGAGGCGGAGGCATTCGCCGATGCCTGATGCCTTGTCGGGGCGTTCCTCCTCAATGGGAGTGGCCGCGAGCACAGAGATCGACAGGAAGCTCACGATGGCGTATATCACGAAGAGCGCTCTCCAGCCCAGCCCGAATGTGGGGATGTAAGTGGTGGCGCCCCAGGCCGCGAGAATCGGAGCGAGGAAAGAGGCGATGGCTTTCACAAACTGCCCGAATGTGAGGGTTGAAGCCAGCTTGTCTTCACTGATGAGGTTGGTGACAAGAGGATTAAGAGATGTCTGCATTATGGCGTTGCCTATGCCGAGAAGCGAGAACGACAGGAGCATGGTGTAGTAGCCGTCGCCTGTGATAGGGAATATGAGCGACACTGTTGTGACCGCGAGACTTATGAGCACAGTCTTTTTGCGGCCAATCTTGTTCATAAGCATTCCGGTTGGAACGGAGAAGAGAAGGAACCAGAAGAACACGAGCGACGGGAAGAGGTTTGCCTGCGCGTCGGAGAGGCCGAGGTCTTTTTGCACATAGTTTGAGGCGGTGCCGACGAGATCTACGAATCCCATGGCGAAGAAGCAGAGCATCACGGGGACAATCTGCATTAGAGATGTCTTTTTCATTGAGGGTATTGCTTGGGTTGCGTCCACGTTGTTATGATTCTAATAGTTGAGGTTTGAGTGGTCACTCCAGATTGATGGAGTAGACATTCAGGCTTACGAGTTTTGCCTCGCCGCCGTCGGCTGAAACCGATAGTGATGAATATGGCTCGTTGGGGAACACGAGGTTGGTCATCACGAATCTGCCGTCGTTGCCAAACAGCTCGATGCTTGAGCGGTCAATAAATAATCGGAGGCTGATTTTGCCGTTGGTTTCAAAAGTGGGAGCTACGGTCACGGCCGGGAAGTCTTCGCTGAAGTCTATTATGCCGCTTTTGTTGCGGTTGAACGACATTGTGCGCGCTGCCGCGTCGTATGTCATGATCACTTTGTCGCCTATTTTGTTGGAAAGGGTGATGTCTACTGTTTTTGCTTTTTTAGCCTCGAAAGAGAGGTCTATCTCACATATTCCGGGCAGATTGAACAATGATGGGGTTGAATTCAGAGTCTTTGATGACTCGTTCACTGTTTTGTTGCCTCTCAGAGCCAAAAGTTCGGGAGAGGGTTTGCTGGAAGCGTAGACCTGGCCGTCTTTCATGCGGAACAGCCCTATTTCGCGAGGGAGAGTGTTGGCGCTTCTGTATTGAAGGGTTGGCACCTCTGCTGCATATTGCCAGTTGCTCATCCACCCAATCACGGTGCGCCGGTTGTCGGGAGTGTCGCTCCAGCTCACTGTGGCATAGTGGTCTTTGCCGAAGTCAAGCCATTTGGTAGGCACGTTTCCGGAAGCGTCGGTGTCGGCAGTGAATTTTTTGCCATCGAAATCACCTATGAAATATTGGGTGGCGCTGCCGCCGAAGATTCCGCCCGGGTTAAGATTGCAGAGAAGCACCCATTTTTTTGTTTTGGTTCCTTCCACAGGAAGTTCAAAGAGATCGGGACATTCCCACACTCCATCCTGAGCGCCGAGCCCTTTGCCAAAACTGCTTTGGAGAGTCCAGTTGATGAGGTCGGGCGAGGTGAAGAAAAGCATCTCATGGTCGAGAGCGTGAGCCAGCACGAGATTCCATTCACCGGTTTTTTCGTTCCAGAACATATTCGGGTCGCGTGCCTCGCTTTCGAGAGTGATCACAGGGTTGCCGGGATAGATGTTGAAAGTTGTTCCATTGTCATCGCTTGAGGCGAAGCTCTGCATCTGGCTTGTGCCTGCAGATGTGTACATGGCTATCACTGCATCCTTGCCGAATCCGGAAGTGTTATTCCTGTCGATGGCGCAGCTTCCGCTGAATACTGCTCCCAGCCCGTTGGGGCGTATTGCTATAGGCATATGTTCCCAGTGAATGAGGTCGGAAGACTTTGAGTGTCCCCATGTCATGTTCTGCCATTTTGAACCGTAGGGGTTATACTGGTAGTAAAGATGCCATTCGCCGTCTTTGAAAAACATTCCGTTCGGGTCGTTCATCCATCCGTAGAGAGGGGTGTGGTGATAGGCGGGACGGAATTTAGACTCGCGGTCGCTTACATCGAAAGTGTCAGACAGGGAAATCCCTTTCCAGCAGCAGTCCTCTTTTGCTTCGCGCACTGTGCTTCTGCCCTGGGGAGTGACCACGTCGAGGATGACATCTTTCCCTTTGTAGCGTGAAAGGTCGAAAGGCACAGTGTAGTCTGTTTTTGAGCGGGCGAGCTTCACATATATTGTCTCGGCAATGTTGCCGTCTACGAGCACATTTATGCGGGCGTCGTCGTTAGACTCCTGAACCGGGAGGATAAGATATTTTCCCTCTCCGGTGACGCGCACCAGAGTGTTGTTTACTCCGAGATGGTCAATCTGCACGCCTTCGGCAGCAGAGAGTGTGGAGGAGGCAGATGCCCCAATCATTATCAAGGCTGTCAGGCCTGAGGTTATCTTTTTCATTATTGTCGTTTTTTCGTTTTTAAGTTTAACCTGAATACAATCTTTTTTACCTTGTAAGATTTCAATCGCTGCAGTAGCTTAATCTTACTAACCTAACTTTATTATGAAATCCTGAAAAAAGCTTCTCCTTCTTCATGAAGGGTTTGCTCTGCTTTCACACTGCAAAACTACAATGTATTTGATTTTTAGGTTATAAATAAACGTGCATAAGATGTAAGATTTGTTGCATCGCATATTTTTTTACATGAAATGCAATCTTTTTAATAGGATTTGGTTAAATTTGCGGATATTTAGGAAAAATCTGATATTATTGCTCAATCTAATGAAAAAACTCTGCGAATCGATTTTTATATTTTTCTCAATTGTTTTGCTTGCATCATGCTCCGAAGAGAGGGTATATAAGATAGGGGTGTCGCAATGTAGCCAGGATGACTGGCGAGAAAAAATGAATGATGAAGTCAAGCGAGAAATCATGTTTCATGAGGATGCCGTGGTTGAGATTCGTTCTGCCGATGACAACAATCAAAAGCAAATAGAGGATATAAAATATTTTGCCGACAATGGATTCGACATTCTGATAGTCTCTCCCAACGAGGCTGCTGAGCTTACGCCAGTAATAAAGGAGGTTTATGAAAACGGTATGCCGGTGATTATTTTTGACCGTAATATCAATGGCGACACCTATACGGCCCGAATTGGTGTGGATGACGAAGGTCTCGGACGCTCTGCGGCTCACTATGCGGTGCATATGAAAGGGAAAGATGCAAAAGCCATCGAGATTTTCGGGCTCAGAGGGTCTACTCCTGCCGAAGGAAGACACCAGGGGTTTTCTAAGGAATTTGCCAGGGAGGGTGGACATTTGCTTGCAAGCGTGGCGGCAAACTGGAATAAAGAGGATGCAGTGCCTGTTGTAGATTCTCTTCTGAACATATATCCTGATGTAGATCTGATTTTTGCCCACAACGACCGCATGGCTATAGGGGCATCGGAAGTGGCGCGGCGCCACGGGCGCGGTGATATAACCATAATAGGCATTGACGCTGCCCCAAACATTGGAATCAAGGCTGTGGCCGACAGCGTGATTGATGCCACTTTCCTTTATCCTACCGAGGGGCACAGGCTTATTCAGACCGCATTGAAGATCTTAAAGGGAAAACCTTACGAACGAGAGGTGATATTGCCTGTGTCGTCGGCTGTTGACCTTTCAAATGCCGACATACTGCTTCTGCAAAATGAGACTCTTAATGAGGAAACCGGCAAGATGAGGCTGCTTAAAAGAAGAATCGACGACTATTGGGCGCAGCATTCATCGCAGACATCGCTGTTTTATGCCAGCATTGCGATAATAATCCTGCTGTTTGGAGTGTTTTTTCTGTTGCTCAGGGCATTCTGGCAGCATCGGCGTCATCAGGCGATGCTTATGGATCAGAACCGGCTGCTGGAAGAAGAGCGGGACAAACAGAAAATGCTCAATGAGAAACTTGAGGAGGCCACACAGTCTAAACTGATGTTTTTCACCAATGTCTCGCATGACCTTCGGACTCCGCTCACTCTTATAGCCGAGCCTGTGGCTCAGCTTGCAGAGGCTGACAATCTCACGCGGCAGCAAGCCACATTGATAAAGATTGCCGATAAGAATGTAAGAATACTACGCCGTCTTATTAATCAGATTCTTGATTTCCGCAAGTATGAGAATGGCAAACTCGACTTGAAACTTTCGGAAGTGGATTTTGGAAAGGCTATTGAAGAATGGATGGAATCGTTTCGTGCCGTGGCTCGCAAGCGCGACATAAGACTCGCGCTCGATGCTCCTGATGGGGAATCTGTAAAGATGGCTCTTGATTCTGAAAAGATTGAGCGTGTGTTTTTCAATCTTGTGTCGAACGCTTTTAAATACACTCCCGACAATGGCACTATAACAGTGGCGTATCATATTGATGGAGATATGCTTAGTTTAAGTGTTGCTGACACCGGCGAAGGCATAAGTGAACGAGATCTGGGAAATATATTCGATCGTTTCTTTCAGGTTGACCGTGTTCATCCCAAAGGGTCGGGAATAGGATTGTCGCTTGCCAAGGCGTTTGTGGAACTTCATGGCGGCTCGATCTCGGTGGAAAGTGAGGTCAACAAGGGCTCTGTGTTTACGGTGAAACTTCCTGTTATACACGTTTCGGAGGTGGCTTCTGAGGTGGAGCCTGTAAATTCAGGAGCCGATGTCGAGGCGGAGCTGGGGAGCATAGAATCAGCATTTGAAATGGAAGCGGAGAAGCCTGTTGTGCTCGTGATTGACGATAACCGCGACATACAGAAACTTGTGGGTGAACTTCTTGCGGCTGATTATAATGTGGTAGTGGCTTCTAATGGGGCTGAGGGTGTGAAGAGGGCCGTGAAATATGTGCCCGACCTTGTGATTTGCGATGTGATGATGCCTGTGATGGATGGCCTGGAGTGTTGCCGCAGGCTCAAAGAAGAGGTGTCTACTTCACACATACCTGTGTTGATGCTGACTGCATGCTCTATGGATGAGCAGAGAGTGCAAGGCTACGAAAGCGGAGCAGATGGCTATCTTGCGAAGCCGTTCAGTGCTAAAGTGCTGTTGTCGAGATGTTCGAGCCTTATTGCCAATAGAAAACGCATTAAAGAACTGTGGCAAAGTGCGGTGAATGCTGTTGCTGAGAAGCAGAGGGAGGCGGTGAAAGAGGAAAAACAAAAGGCGGACAAGCCGGTGGCCTCTGACATAGATAATCAGTTCTATAACCGGTTTATCGAGATTTTCATGGCCGAGATAGGTAATTCGGAGTTGACGGTAGACAGCCTGGCATCTAAAATGGGTTTGGAGCGCACACAGTTCTATCGCAAGATAAAGGCATTGACTAATTATTCTCCGGTTGAGCTTATGCGCAACCTAAGGCTGAAACAGGCTCGTGTGCTTGTCACCACCACCGACAAGACAATAAGTGAAATTGGCTATGACATGGGTTTTTCCACTCCGGCCTATTTTACTAAATGTTATCGCGAAGCCTTCGGCGAGACACCCACTGAGACTCGCACCAAGCTTGGCTCCAGATAATTGATTCATCAAAACACATAGAACCACCTGATAAAAAACAACCTTCGGAATTCATTTCCCGAAGGTTGCTTTTTATCGGGGCTCATGTCACAGAGATGCTATTATGTCGGCAGATAGACCTGTTGCTCTGACGATTGAGTCCACATCCCGGTCAACCCCCTATGGTGTCCTGAGGATACTGCGCTACAATAGTCATGATACAGTTTCATGTCGCTTTCATAGCGTCGGCGATCTTCTTTGGAAAGATTCTCCATGCCGGCCACCTCTGCCACTCGTTTGAAAATGGGGTTTCTGTCTGCAAACGGTATTGACACTACAGGCATATACTCGTAGTTCCATTTCCGAGGCTTGCTCTGTTCGGTTATGGCCCGTGACGCATAATTCAATACGCGTTCTGTGAACCAGTCGTGGTATAGGTTCTGCATTTCCACGATAAACCGTCGCTTGTCAGATGTCTCGCAGTGCAGGTCAAAAGCCACGGAGCCTTCTTCCTCCTGTTCGCATATTTTCTCTTTGTCATGAAAATCCAGGCTGACAATTGGTGCGTCACCATCCCCCTCAAGGATTGCATTGAGCAGAGAAATCAGAATATCTTTTGAAGATTCTCTTCCGAATAGGATTTTAAATCCTGGGTCCGTAGTAGGGTTTATAAATTGCCCGGGTGTGGTATATTTCCTATTGTCAGCCATTGTTTCAAAGGTTTTGTCTCATCTTGCAAATATAATAGTTAAATCTCGTAATTCCAAATAGAAACACGTCTTAAGGACAATACCCGCCTTGCGCCGGTGGAGGCGGATTATTGGGTGTTTAAAGATGTGTCGGGCCTCAAAGGGAGAAATATAAGAATAGCGGCTCCCGGACGACAGATGCAAGGGATTGCGTATAGCCTTGACAATGGGCGTACTTTCACAAAATACAAGGACAACCCGGTGATCGACAGTAAGGAAACATGGGATAGTGGTGACACCCGCGACCCGAAGGTTTTTAAATACGAAAATCATTGGGTGTTGGTTCTCAATGAACGCGACGGACATTCTATCTACAATATCCCGGCCTCCGACGGACGCCGGATACAGATAGGGTGGAGCAGAATAGGTCATCCGGGAATGAATTTTAATGGCATGATGCTGCTTCCTGTCGAGTTGACATTGCGCACAACTAAAGACGGGCCGAGACTTGCCGGAGTGCCTGTCAGGGAAGTGGAGGCATTGTGTCGCAGCATAGGGAAATGGAATAACCTCTCACAAGAGGAGGCAAACGAAGCGTTAAAGGCATTTTCAGGTAAAGATTGCCTGAGAGTGCGATTCACAGTGGAACTTATGGCCGATGTCTATATTGACCGCACTTCGGCGGAGGTGTTTGTGGAAGACGGTTTGTTTTCTTACTCTCTTCCCCGTAACGTGTCAGACAAAAATGCGCACGAAATCACTTTCGGAGGGAATCGCCTGAAGATGAAAATCTTGAGTTTCTTGACATAGAGTCAATCTGGCAGTAACAGGCATTCCCTTCGGGAGGCGCATCAGCAGGGAGCTTCTTCATGCGGACTTTGTGATTTTTGTGCGAATGTTTGAGTTTTTTCGGCGAATAATAGCAGAAATGTTGCGGAGTGTATGAATAATCGTGCATTAATCGGTTTTTGATAGCGGCAACAACATTCGTTATATGCCGATTATGAATTGGTTGTTAATTTTGCTGCAGAAATTTTAACCAATACTAACATATTGGGTAGGCACAATTGCCGACGACGGCACATTTGTGGCCGATGCTGCCGGGCAGTATCCCCGCAATGTGGAATTGATGAGCAAGGATGGCTATGGGTTGCTTTCTCCCACTATCTATCAGCATAACGGCAAGACCATAGCATTGGGAATAGTTCCCGACAAGATTTCAACGGAAGACAACTGCCGTCTCGGCTGGGCGCACACATATTCCTTCCCTCGCGAATGGAGCCTGAGCGCAAGCGGCGAACTTATCCAGAAGCCATATGATGGCTTGCGCTCTCTTCGTTCTGACGTGGCATATTCGGGTGCTGACGAAGAGATTTCCGGAGTCAAGGATCTGTCGCCGGTGTCGGGGCGAAGAATAGAATTGCTCGGCAGATTTGAAATTGGCGACTCTACATTCGGATTCAAATTCTTTAAAAGTGCTTCCGGACAGGCGTCGGTGTCTTATAACCGCTCGAGCAATGAACTCACGGTAGATTTTACAGGTCTTCGCCGGCTTGTTAACGACAACGGCAGCTATAATGGCATATACCGTTGCACACTTCCCGAGCGTCCGGAGGCCGGAAGCGAAATGCTTTTGAACGTGTTTATCGACGGCTCTATAGTTGACATATTTGTGAATGACCGCTGGGCTACCTCCATCCGGGTTTATCCGTCGGATGAAGATGCCGACGGAGTAGAGGCATTCTGCGACGGCACGGTAAAAGCACGCGAGCTCAAAGCATGGAGACTCGATTCCGGCGGCGGAGCCGGAATCGGCTCAATCCCCGGTGATGAGGGGTTTCATTCCGACAAAGTGAATGTAAGCGCAATCGACGGCACGTTGATTAAACATAATGAGAGAATGGCCGAGGCTCTCGACGGGCTTAAAAAAGGTGTGTATGTTGTGAACGGCTGTAAAGTGATTGTGAAATAATTTCGGATTCGGATAGAAAAATCCATGTCAGGCATAATAATTGCGCCCGTCTTGCTCTTGAAGCGAGACGGGCGTTGTGATATTGTGGCATATGGAGTTTACTTATTCCGGAATTAGAACCGAGGCGGATGTGTGGTGTCGTGAATTTTGCATAGGGTATGGCTACGGGCTGAAGCATGAGTACGTCTACAACGAGCGTGACCTTGGCATAGAGAAGGTGACATTCTTCTATGAGAATGACCAGTGGGTGCCTAATGCAAAGGGAGAATATGAATATGACGACGCCGATAATATCGTCGACGAGGTGCTTTATTATCCTCTTGAAGGCGACTGGCAGCCGTATGCACACAATACTGCCACATGGGACAATATCAATCGCCAGGCAAGCATCGAAAGCCATGAGTGGAACGGCTTGGACTGGGTTGGTGTGGCAAAAGAGGACTTGAATATTATAATGATTATTCCGACAAACTCACTTATCTTGGCAGATGGTATTGGATCAAAGAAGAGAATTAGAGAGGCTTCCCAAAACCGGCGGGAAGCCTTTTTGTTGGTATTTTGTTGGCGCATTCCCATTTTTTTATTAACTTGCATCGAAATGTTGGTAATAGCGTTCATACTGGTTCTTTCATGCCTGATTCCTGCCCCGGCAATGCGCGCGGAGGCAAGACAGCCCGATTATGCCAAGATGGCAGAGTCGCCGGCGAGAGATTTGTTCACTAAAGCCAATGAATATCAGCAGATGAACGATGTAGACACGGCTATGGCCTATTATCTCTATACCATAGGGGCTTTTGACATCAATTCATCAGAGGAGAATCAGCTTATTTGTGCCAAGGCATATAATGAATTCGGGAAGGCGTATTTTAATTTCGGTCATTATTCAAAAGCCTTCGACTCTTTTGCCAATGCCATTAAAATATGTGAGGCCAATGGTTTCAGCAGCCTTTTGCCTCATATCTATAATAATCTCGGAAGCATCTATTGCACATGGAACGACCGGGAGCAAGGTATTCATTATTTCCAGAAGGCATTTGAAATCACGGATTCTGCGTCACAGCCGGAATTATACCGCAAGCTTCTTATCAACATGATCGGCGCCGAGTGTGAGAATGCCAATGTCAAGGCGGGAGTAAACAGCAAATATGTTTCAAAGGTTATTAATGAGGCATATGGATGTAATTTCAGAGCGTTTATAAATGAAATCCGAATACGAGAGGCGCAACGCAGGCTGCTTGACACCGACAGGTATGGCAGTTTCACCATAAAGGCTATTGCCGAAAGCGTTGGCTATAAATCTCATGCCAACTTCATATTGTTGTTCAAGAAATATGTAGGCATCTCGCCCTCGCAATATCAGAAAATGGCAACAGAAGACAAAGAATAAATATGTTTCAATGAAAAGAGTCTATTCATTTCGGGGTCTTATAGCTGTAGTGTTTTGCTTGTTTCTGACCGCAGGATGCGGAGGAAATACGGAAAAGAGATACAGGATTGGAGTGTCGCAATGCAGCGGCGACTATTGGCGCGTGAAGATTAACGACGACATTATGCGGGAGCAGCTTCTGCATGACGACGTGGAGGTGGAATTTCGTAATGCCGATAGCGACAATAATAGGCAAATTAGCGATATACGTTATTTTATGGATAATGGCTTCGACCTGATAATGGTGTCGCCTAATGAGACGGAAGAGCTCACCCCGATAGTGAAAGAGTCTTATGAAAAGGGCATCCCTGTTGTCACTTTCGACCGCCGCATTGATGGCGACTCATTCACGGCCCATATGGAGGTTGACAATTACGAGCTTGGAAAGTCTGTGGCCGGGTATGCACGCTCACACATTCAAAAGCCTTTGAGAGTAATAGAGATACAAGGCCCTACAAGCGCATCTCCTGCCCGAAGAAGGCATGAGGGATTTGCCGACGCTATGAAAGATTATGACGATTCAGAGATTCTTGCAAGTGTGTATGGCAACTGGGATGACGGGCTTTCCGAGTGTCTTGTCGATTCGCTGTTGAAAATATACCCCGAAACCAATCTGATATACGCCCACACCGACCATATGGGGATAGGGGCTTCGCGTGCCGTCCGGAAAAACGGGCGAAGGGATATAGCTGTTATGGGCATAGACGGGTTCCCCGAAATCGGCATCAAGGCGGTGAAAGACAGCGTGCTTACGGCATCATTCCTTTATCCGTCAGAAGGAGAGCGGCTTTTGCGGATAGGCATGGCAATCCTTAAAGGGGAGCCATATGAGAAAATAACCCAGGTGCCTCCATTGTCGCCTATAGACTTGTCGAACGCCGACATACTTATTGCTCAAGAGAAGCTCCTCACCGGAGAAACCGAGAAAATCAACTTTCTTCGCGGGGCTCTTCATGAGTATTGGATCAGGCATTCCGCCCAGACAATGCTTCTGTATGCTTTCGTCATAATCCTTGTTCTTCTGGCAGGGGTATTGTTCCTTCTCCTGAGGGCTGTAAATGTGCATAAGCGCCATAAGGGGGTTCTATTGCAGAAAAATACTCAGCTTGAAGAAGAGAAGGAGAAACAGCAGGAACTTTACGACAGGCTCAGAGAGGCCACGCAATCGAAACTTATGTTCTACACTAATGTGTCGCACGACTTGCGCACTCCGCTCACTCTTATTTCTGGCCCTGTGGAGGAGGTGGCCAGGGATGAATCCCTCAGCCGGCGCGACAGGCAATTGATGCAGATTGCTCAGAAGAATGTGAGCATTCTCCGGAGGCTTATCGACCAGATTCTTGACTTCAGGAAGTATGAGAACAACAAGACCGACCTTCATCTCTCGGAGGTGGATTTCCCTGCCCTGCTGAGAGAATGGGCCGAGGCGTTCAAAGAGGCGGCCAATAAGCGCGACATTCGTCTCGCGGTTAATATTGCGCCTGTGGCCGACCCGTATGTGGGTGTTGACGTGGAGAAAATGGAGCGTGTGTTTTTCAATCTTATGAGCAACGCTTTCAAGCACACTCCCGACAACGGAAAGATAAGCGTGGCGTATGTTTCAGACGGCACGAAATTCACTTTTTCTGTAAAAGACAATGGCGAGGGTATTTCAGAGGAGGATTGCCGTCATATTTTCGACCGTTTCTTTCAGGCTGATAAAGTCAATCCCAAGGGTTCCGGAATAGGTCTTGCTTTGACAAAAGCGTTTGTCGAGCTTCACGGCGGGGAAATTTCTGTTGACAGTGAGAAAGGGAAGGGGAGTGAATTCAAGGTGGCTCTCCCGGTGCGTCATTGCGGCAACAAGGTGGAAGCCCCACAATCGAGAATCACATCGTCAGACATAGACATAGAATTGTCGCCTATAGAAAAAGATGGAGAGGAGTTTGACTCTAAAAAGCCGTTGCTGCTCGTTGTGGACGACAACAGAGACATACATAAACTTATAGGCGCTCTTTTGGGTGCAGATTATAATGTGATATATGCCTCTGACGGGCAGCAGGGTGTGAAGATGGCCGTGAAATATGTGCCGGACCTCGTGGTTTGCGACGTGATGATGCCCGTGATGGACGGCATGGAATGTGTGAAACGCATAAAAAGCGAGATCACCACATCCCATATTCCTGTGCTTATGCTCACGGCATGTTCTCTCGACGAGCAGCGTGTGGAGGGGTATGACAACGGCGCCGACGGATACCTCCCCAAGCCATTTGGGGGAGATGTGCTTGCATCGCGATGCCGCAATCTCCTCATGAACAGAAAAAGGATAAAGAGCATCTATGGAAAAAGCGCTATTGCGGAGAATGAAAAGGATGGCAAGGGCCGCGCTATCCCCCGCACAAAAGTGGCTCCCAACGATGTGGAAAGTGATTTCTACACACGATTCATGAAGATTGTGGAGAGCCGTATGTCTGACCCGAAACTGAGCATCGAGGAGATTGCCGGTGAAATGGGGTTGAGCCAGTCGCAGTTCACGAGGAAAATAAAGGCTCTTGCAAACTACACTCCGGTCGAGATTATCCGCACAGTGAGGCTTCAAAGGGCAAAGACAATTCTCAGCTCCACCGAAAAGACCGTGAGCGAGATCTCTTTTGAGGTCGGATTCACGTCGCTTGCGTATTTCTCTAAATGCTATAAGGAGGAGTTCGGAGAGTCGCCATCCGCCATAAGAGGGAAGAAGTGAGCGCCGCCCGCCTGTAGGTGTGCGTGGCTATAAAAAATTGGTCGTCATTATAACAAATGTTGATAATATAAAATGCAAACTGCTGAGGTTACGTGGTTTGCATTTTTATATAAATCCGAATGGCGGTTCAGGCAGGCGATTATAAAAAAATCCGCAATGGTTTTAACAATAAAGGAGTCGGGTAAATTATGATAGCGTAGACAACAAATATTATATCACGCCCGTACGCACGGCATTAACTTTGCAGCAGATAATTTAACTAAAACAAACAATAACATGAAAAAAGGAATCCTCAGCGCATTGATGCTTCTGATTATGGCAATCACGGCGCATGCACAGGAAATCACTGTGCAAGGGACGGTAATTTCACGGGCTGACGATGAGCCGCTGATCGGGGCCACAGTTCAGTGTGAAGTCACCAAACAAGGTGTGGCCACCGATATCGATGGCGGGTTTAGCCTCACAGTTCCTGATGGCTCGGTTCTTAAAATCTCTTATGTGGGCTATCAGACAGTGGAAGTGAAGGCGGAGCCTCAGATGACTATCTATATGGATGAAGACGCCGGTCTTCTCGACGAGCTTGTGGTGGTGGGTTATCAGACCGTCCGCAAGGCCGACCTCACCGGAGCGGTGTCGGTGGTTTCAACCAAGTCGCTTGAAACCTCGTCAGACAGCGACCCCATGCGCGCTCTGCAAGGCAAGGTTCCGGGAATGACAGTTACAGCAAACGGTTCGCCCGCAGGCACCGGCTCGGTCAGAATCCGTGGTATCGGCTCTTTCAATGCGTCACAAGACCCTCTCTTTGTAATTGACGGCGTGCCCACCACAGCCACTCTGAATTCTCTCAACATGAACGACATTGAGAGTATGCAGGTGCTTAAAGACGCAGCCTCAGCTTCAATCTATGGTTCGCGTGCGGCCAACGGCGTGATCATCATCACCACGAAGAAGGGTAAGAACTCCGGGAAGGTGAATGTGAGCTTCTCTGCCAATTTCACTACACAGTTCTATTCTTCTCAATCGAAGATGAAGCTCCTCAACACTCCGGAATATGCAAAGGCGATGGCTCAGGCAGCGCTCAACGACGGCCTTGACCCTGTGGCCTATGCTTCAAGCTACGGCCTTAACCTTAATGCTGCAAGCGGCTATCCAATCTCTGTTTATAATATTGCCACCGGCCAGTATCAGGACTACACTGTGAACGGCTATTACGACGGCTATATCAATAACAAGCGCACAATGCTTATGTCTAACACCGACTGGCTTGACGAAATTTCACGCACAGGCTTCTCTCAGCATTATGACGCTTCGGTTTCTACCGCTTCCGACAAGGGCACGGCATTCTTCTCTATCGGTTATAAGAGAACCGACGGTATCCTCAAATATACAAACTTCGAGAATATCGCCGCCCGTATGAATGCTTCTTACAATATCTCTCCGGTTGTGACAGTAGGCGAGAATTTTACTCTTACATATACTGACCAGGTTGACTGCCAGCCGTTGGAGAATGCGCTGAAGATGCCGTCGTCAGTGCCTGTGTTTGAAACTGACGGCACAACATATGCCGGCCCTGTAGGGAGCATGGCCGACCGCCAGAACCCTCTCCGCGAACTCGCTTTCAATAAAGACAACGCCCTGAATGTGTGGAGGCTTTTCGGAAATGCGTATATCGACATCAAGCCGGTGAATGGCCTGGTGCTTCGTTCAAACTTCGGTCTTGACTATGATGCCGCTTTCATCCATTCCTACAACTACACTTTCCATAGCGACATCGTCAATAACGACACCAACTCCACCACGCTTTCGCAGGCAAACGACTCAAAGTGGACTTGGACTAACACTGCCAATTATAATTTCAATCTCTGGAACGACCATAATTTCACTGTGCTTGCCGGCATGGAGATGTTCCGCCAGAGCCGCATAGATTTCTCGGCCTACAACGAGAACTATGACATTGAAACTCCCGATTATATGTATCCCGATGCCTCATCAGGCGTTGAACGTGCCACAGGCAATAAGTCGGCCTACGCCCTTGTTTCATTCTTCGGCAAGATTGACTATAACTGGCGCGACCTCCTTCTTGCGTCGTTCACAATCCGCCATGACGGATCATCGCGTTTCGGCAGCAACAACCGCTACGGCACATTCCCTGCCGCCACTCTCGGCTATCGCCTTTCAGAAAACATCAACAAGTCGTGGCTCGACGACCTCAAGATTCGTCTCTCATGGGGCAAGACCGGTAACCAGGCCATCTCCAACACCGCCCGCTACGCTCTTTATGTGGCAGACTATGGCAGCGACCGCGTGACGTCTACCGCCTACGACCTCCTTCTCCAGCAGAGCGGCATATTCCCCTCAGGTTATTATGCAAGCCAGACCGCAAACCCGAATTTGAAATGGGAGACCACAATCCAGTATAATGCCGGCATCGACTACGGTTTCCTTGGCAATCGCCTCACCGGCACATTCGACGCCTACATCAAGGATGTGAAAGACATGCTTATCATCCCTGCCTATCTCGGCTCTATGGGTGAGGGTGGCGCCTCATGGCTCAACGGCTCGTCGCTTCGCAACTGGGGTATGGAATTCCAGGTTGGATGGCGTGATGAACTTGCGTGCGGCTTCGGCTACAAGGCGGCGCTTAACTTCGATTTCTTCCGCAATCGCGTGACATATCTTCCTTCCACCACAACCGGCTCATATGTGCACACCACAACCGAAAACCTCGTTCAGTCGCGTCGTCCGTTCGGCTCAATCGTGGGCTATGTGTTCGACGGCCTGTTCCAGAGCCAGGAAGAGGTGCTTGCCTATGGTCAGGACAACGCCCGTGTGGGCGGCATGAAATATGCCGACCTTAATGGCGACGGCAAAATCACCGCTGATGACCAGACCTGGATTTTCAATCCGGTGCCCGATCTTTCGTTTGGCCTGAATGTAGAGCTCAGCTATAAGAATTTCGATTTCCAGATGTTCTGGCAGGGTGTGCTCGGACAGGATGTCTACAACAATCAGAAATTCCAGAACGACTTCTGGAGCGTGACCGATGCCGGCAGCAACAAGGGTGTGCGTGTGCTCGACGCATGGCTGCCGAATGTGAACGCATCGTCTACAATCCCGATGCTCACCACCAACAACAAGGGCGACGAGGGGCGCGCGTCATCATACTTTGTGGAAAACGGCTCTTACGCCAAGCTCCGCACCCTGCAGATCGGCTATAACCTTCCTGAAAACGTGCTGTCGAAACTTCGCATGAGCAAGGCGAGAGTGTATGTGTCAGGCCAGAACCTTCTCACCATCAAGAGCAGCAGCCTCACATGCACCGACCCTGAGAATCCCAACTGGGCATATCCTATCCCGACCTCGCTCTCTTTCGGCTTGCAGGTAGATTTCTAAAACATGAACTTTCCTAAAAAACAGATAACAATGAAACTGACAAATATAATTGCGGCAGCCTCCCTGATGATTGCGGCCACATCGTGTAACGATTTCATCGATGTGCCCCCAACGGGAGTTATCGACGGCGACCTTGCCTATTCGGAGCCTGATAAAATGGTGAATGCCGCCTATGCATCGCTCGGCGACTGCTGGTATAGCTATCCGTTCAACCTGTGGCCATACGGCGACCTCTCTTCCGACGACTGCCTGAAAGGTGGCGGCGGCACGACCGACACCGGCTATCATCCTATGGAGATATGGTCCACCCTGACCTCTACTCCCGGCGAGCTCGACGAACTCTGGTATCGTCTCTATTGCAACATCTCGCGCTGCAACCGTGCGCTTGTGGCTCTTGAGCAGTATGGAGTGGAGAAACTCGGAGAGAAAACAGCCGCCCAGCGTGTAGGCGAGGTGCATTTCCTGCGTGGCCACAGCTATTTCAAACTTCTCACCATGTTCCGCCAGATTCCCTGGATTGACGAGGAGGTTTTCAAAAATAACCTTCAGGAGCAGACACCCAATAACCAGTTCACTTATGAAGAACTGTTTGGTAAGGTTATTCACGAGTTTGAGCTCGCCTATGACGCCCTTCCCGAAGAGGTGACAGATGGCGGAGGACGTGCCAACAAGGTTGCCGCCGCATCATATCTTGCCAAATGCTATCTTACACTGGCCTGGGGCGACGGCTATGAGAAAACCGACGGCGTGGCTTTCATAAAGCCTGAATATATGCAGAAGGTTGTGGACTACACTGATGTTGTGGTCAACTCCAGATATGGTTATCTCGCGGATTTCGGCGACATCTTCCTTCCCGAATATAAGAACAGCGAGGAATCGATTTTCGCCGTGCAGACTTCGCAGTACACGGAAGATAACACTCGCTACGGGCGTGCAAACTGGTCGAACATGCTTAACGGCTGCTGGGGAATGTGGTCTTGCGGATGGGATTTCCACAAGCCTTCTCAGAATCTTGTGAACGCTTATAAGACCCGCGACGGCCTCCCCATGTTTGAAGACTATGACAAAGCCGACGCCTATCCCGTGAATGGCGTGGCATCTGCCCAGAAATGGGATCCGCGTTTGTTCCACACTGTCGGAATGCCTACATTCCCTTATAAGTATGAGTCGGAGTATATGATGACCACCAGCAACTCCCGCACTCCCAACACTTACGGTTTCTACACGTCGCTCAAGGATGTGCCGCAACGCAGCGGAGGCGAGACTTTCGACGGCTCTTGGCAGGCATTCGCGATGAACGACTATGTGTTCCGCTACACCGATGTGATGCTTATGCGTGCCGAGGCTCTTGTAGAGCTTGGCCGGCTTGAGGATGCTCGCTCAATCATCAACGACATTCGCAGCCGTGCCGCTGATTCTGTGGATAAACACATTTCTTATGCAAAAGATTTCTGCGAGATTGCACTATATTCTTCCTCCGATTTCAGCAGCAAGGATAAGGCCCGTGTGCGCCTTCAGTGGGAGCGCCGCCTTGAGATGGCTATGGAGAGCAGCCGCTATTTCGACCTCCGTCGCTGGGGCATAGCCTCCACGGTGCTCAATGCCTATTTCGAGAAAGAGAAGGATTCTTCTTACGATGGCGTGAAGTATGGCCAGTATTATGAGGATGCGCACTACACTCCCGGAAAGAACGAGTTCTATCCCATACCATACAACCAGCTCTATTATGTGCCCGGCCTTTATGTGCAGAATCAGGGCTATAACTAATTCATAATGCGCAAAGTCATAAGAGTTTGCTTAAAAATTAAGAAAATGAAAAAATACGGATATATGATTCTGATGGCAGCCGGAGCTCTCCTTGCCGGCTGTCAGGACAAGGATGTGGAGATTGCCGCCCCGATACTTTCTCCAATCTCTGCTGAAGAGTTGAAGGGTGAGCTTGTCGACAATGATTATGTGTGGACATGGACTCCTCGCGAGGGTAAGACCGTGCAAGTGAATGTGATTAAGGATGGACAGATATTCACCACTGAAACTTCATCCACAGGGTCGTTCACTCATAAGAATGTAGAGACTAAGGTGGCTTACACCTATATTTTCAAACTCACCGACGGCACAAACTTTTCGTCGGGAGTGATAAAGAATTTCACTCGGCAGGGCGCTGATGCAGTGAGCGGCATTTCTCTCACGCAAGTGGAGAAGGCTGACGCCACTTATGACGCATATGTGGAATGGACTCCGTCGGCCGATGCCAGCGAATTGACATTCAATGCCGTGGCAGGGGGAGAACGGTGAGCAAGACCCTTCCGGGGTCGGCAACATCCTATACGATAGAGAATGTGGTCGACGGCGAGGAATGGAATGTGACAATCATCGCCTCAAATTCCGAAGGGAAATCGCTTCCGTCTTCCGGATCGCTTAAAATTGGTAAGACTGCAATCGGCTTCTTGAGCGAGTATGCCACAGAAGATGAGCTCATAGCAAACGGCGATGACGATGAGGCATGTGCATGGCTTTGGCTTAAAGCGGAATATCCTGCGGCTCAATATGTGTATTTCGGCAATATCTCGTCGGCCGATGACTTGAATCCGTATCGTGTATTGTTCTGGATGCGCGACCTTGAAGACCGCACGGAGGATGATGTGTTCAATATGCCGGCTGTTGTGAGCGAGGCCACTCCTTATGTGCGAGAATGGTATGCGGCCGGAGGAAACCTCTTGCTCTGGAGCCATGCGACTGCTTATGTAGGCACTCTCGGCCGTCTTGAAACTGACATGCTCCGCTCCAACGACCATGCAATCGGACTTGGCCGTGGTGGCTGGAACGGCGACACATGGATGATGGCTGTGCAGCTTCATCCCGGAAGCCGTTTCAAGAAGGATGCGTCAACTCACCCTATTTTCAAAGGTATGGACGTGACAACCACCGATCGCACCAAGCTCATAGCATTCAAGGGCGCCGGCTGGACAGAAGACCACAATTGCCTATATTTCAATATCCCGTCGGTGCTGACCGGTATTCCAAACCAGGAAGAGGCTTGTTATAATGCCATTACCGCTACCTATGGCATTATTCCGCTCGGCACATGGGATTCGCAGATTGACTGGGTGTCGCAGCTGAATGTGTGGGAGGCACAGCAAGGAAACACTGAATTTAAGGGCACAATCCTTTGCATAGGGAATGGCGGATGTGAATTCTCAATGAAGAATGCCGATGGCACTCCCGACATTTCAGCCTATCCGAAGAATAACCCTTATCAGGACAATGTGCTGAGGCTTGCGAAGAATTCTCTTGAATATCTCAAAACCCGCTAATGAAAGTCTTTAAGGTCTCTAAGGTCTTTAAGGTCTTTAAAGTCCTTAAAGACCTTAGAGTCTTTAAAGACCCTATTAGATTGTTAGAAATTTAATCTGAGTTATTAGGAAAATGATAAGAAATCTCTGCATCTTAATGGCATTGGCTTCCGTTGCTTTCTCGTCGTGCGGCGATTCAAAGTTTAACGAGCAGCCGGCGCCTCCTCAGGAGGAGAATCCTGAACAGCCGGGAGGCACCGCTCCTGAAGAGTCAAGACGCAATGAGCAGTACCGCCCGCAGATTCACTATACTCCGGCAAAAAAACTGGATCAACGACCCTAACGGCATGGTTTATGCTGATGGAGTGTATCATCTTTATTATCAATATAACCCGCAGGGCAATGACTGGGGAAATATGAGCTGGGGTCATGCCGTCTCTTCCGACCTTGTTCGCTGGGAGGAGAAAAGTGTGGCTATGGTTCGCAATGAATGGGGCGATATTTTCTCCGGAAGTGCTATTGTCGACAAGGATAACACAGCCGGTTTTGGAAAGAATGCCATTCTTGCATTCTATACGGCTTCGGGGGAGCATCAGCAGCAGTGCCTGGCTTACAGCACTGATGGCGGAATGACCTACACGCAATATGAAGGGAATCCGGTGATTGCGAACACGGAACTTGGTGACTTCCGCGACCCGAAAGTGTTCTGGCATGAGGAATCTCGGAAATGGGTGATGGCTCTTGCTCTCGGATGGAGCTGCAAGATTGAATTCTGGGGGTCGGCCGACCTCAAAAACTGGAGCAAGCTCTCTACGTTCACAACAACTTGTCCGCGCAGCAATATAGGGCAATGGGAATGTCCGGATCTTCTCAAACTTCCGTATAAGGGGGAGAAAAGTGGGTGCTGATTGTCAGCAACAATCCCGGCGGCCCTGTTGGCGGTTCCGGCACAGAATATTTTGTCGGGGATTTCGATGGCACGACTTTCACTGCCATGGATCTTGACTATCCTCTTTGGCTTGACTATGGGGCCGACAATTATGCGGGAGTGACATGGAGCAATATGCCCGGTGGCCGCACTGTCATGATTGGCTGGATGAACAATTGGAACTATGCCGGAAGTGTGCCCTGCAATCCTTGGCGTTCGGCAATGACTCTCCCCAGGGAGCTTGCGTTGAAAGAGGTGAACGGCACTCCTTTGCTGGCAACCACGGTTGTGAAGGAGATAGACGGAATTGCAGGGGAATGGAAAGAGGCGCAAGGAGGAAAGATTGACGCGTCAGATGCCTATGAGGCAAGATTCAAGGTCAGCCTCAAAGAGTCTTCATCGTTCAGACTTGAGAATTCTGTTGGAGAATACTTGGAGGTGGCGGTTAATCCGGCAGCCGGAAAGATAGTTGCTAGGCGCACATCTTCAACCGGCGCGGTCTCTTTCAATAATCTGTTTTCTGTTCCGAGCATATCCGCACCTTTCAATATTGAGGGTGAAGAGATGGAACTTTGCATATTTGTAGACCGTTCGTCTGTTGAGATTTTCAATTTTGACGGCACTATGGCTATGACAAACATAGTGTTCCCTAAAGAGCCTTACAACATAATTTCCGGCCCTGCAGATATTTCCTACAGGGATTTGAAGTCTATCTGGTAAGAGGTTTTAGCTGCTATGACTTTACAGGGCAAAGTTTTTCAATGTTTCGCATAAAACATTAGATTAGAAAAGAAATGAGGCCGTGATGTCGCGGCCTCATTTCTTTTAATCATCGTGGTGGTGATGTTTATGTTTTTTATGATGGTGCTTGTGTTTCTTGTGGTTGGGATTCTTTTTATGTTTGTGATGCTTATGGTGTTTGTGGTGGTATCCATAGTCATAGTGCGACGGATGGTCGCAGAATATAGGGCTGCAAGACGGGGTTATGACGAATATGGAGCATAGCATCATCAGAGGCAGCAGGCGCCTTAGAGTTCTTAGCGAGGCATGGAGAATATTTCTCATAGAAGTGGAATTTTATGTTACTTGATATATTTAAGATGATATTTAGGGTAAATAAGTTCAATCGGAAGAAAAAATATGCAATTTTATCTTTTTTTACGCGCATTGGCAAACCTGTTCATACCTTCGAGGCTGATTAATCCGTTTTCTGAAAAAGGAGTCTTATAAGTGAGAAAACAGGTTTGTCTTATTAAATTGTAAAGAAACATGAAACGCTTCAGATATTTATTTGTTCCGGTCGTTGCTTGCGTAATGATGCTTTCCGGTTGCGAAAAGGACACTCCTCCTGTGGATGTGTATTCAAGTCTGCAGGAAGTCAGCCGGCTTGAGCTTGCCCGCATGACAGTCGGCAAGGTAGGTAAGATTTCCGACCCATTAGTGTCGGATGCACATGGCTTTGCCGGAAAGTTTCAGGCGGTTGTCGATGCGATGAAAATAGGCACACGCATAGGAGTGTATTCTTACGACACCTATCTTGTGGCTTATCTTGACCTTACAAAACTTTCTCCGGAGGATGTAGAGGTAAATGAAGAGTCGCATATTGCCAAGGTTATTCTCCCTCCGGTGGAGATAGTCACCGATGGGCGCGACCCCCGATTGCATGAGGAGCATTACAGGGTGACGGGGCTGCGTTCGTCGATAAGCCCTGCGGAGCGTGCCGCTCTCAAATCGCAGATGGCTGCCGAGGTGAAAAAGGAATTGGCGTCTGACAAGGGAAACAAGGAAGCTCTCCGCAAGGAGGCTGAAATGAAGGCGAGGGCATGGTTTGCGGCATTGCTTTCCGACTGGGGTTATGAGGCTGAAATTGAATTTAAAGATTAAAGCTGCGACATAAAGAGTTTTTGAAAGTCCGGTTCAGTTGGTCCGGCATTTATAAAATTGGTGATTATGAAGATATTTAAAATACTGGCTGTAATAGTTGTGATCGCCGCATTAGGAGCCGGGGTTGCATATTGGCTCAAGCCGAAACAGGATGACAGGGATTATGACACACAGGCTGCGAGGGTTAAGACAATAAGCAGCATGGTGGAACTGTGCACGGCTGATATTCACGACGAGATGCCGATAAAGGATTCAATCAATGGTAAATGGATTGTGGCGCGTCAGGTGCTTGATGGCAGAATCCGTTTTGACCTCGACGCCCTGCGCATTGAGGAAAGGGGCGACACTACTGTTGTGTATCTTCCTCCGGAACGTGTTGACGTGCTTGAAAATGCCGGGCCGGATGCCTACGAGGTGCTTGACGCGTGGGACGGGCGCAACATGATTTTTACGCGCACGCTCACTGCTGCCGAGGAGAATGCTCTTAAAAAGAGATGGCAGCGTCAGCTGGCAGGAAAAATTTACGATAAAGGATATGTGCGCCAGGCGAGGGCTAATGCCGTGAAGACGCTTGCTCCTTTATTGTCGGCCATGCGCGGCTCCACGTCCGGGCAAGGTGCGGTGATTGTGATTGACCCGACTCCGGAGGGCGTGAGATGACCACGATATAGATCAGATACAATACTTTCAATAATTAAAACACAGTGACATTATGAGATTTAAAAATGTTGCCACAGGCGTGGCCGCCGTTCTTGCGGCGTTTTCCGGTGTGTCAATATCCATGTCGCCGCTGTCGGCGATGGGTGAGAACCCTGTTTTCGATGGCTGGTATGCCGACCCGGAGGGGGGTGATATATGACGATACATATTGGATATTCCCCACATGGAGCGATGACCTTACGGCACTTGTCCCGTTTGATGACGGCGAAATATATCAGGAGGTTACCTATTTCCGATTCACCTTTCGGCCCTTTCAAACGAGTCGGCAAGATATTGCAACAGGATGCAGAGATCGCCACAGGGGCAGGTCATCATTCCGTTATGAATATTCCCGGCACAAATGAATATTACATTGTCTATCACCGTCGCCCTACGGGGGGAGACTGCCCGTGATTTCAGAGTCACCTGCATAGACAGGATGGAATTTGATAATGAAGGCCATATAAAGCCGGTAAAGATGACTCGAGAAGGGGTGGAGGCACGCCCGATAAGCCGTTAGCCGCGTGCTGATGGGCGGGAGGATGGAGGGATGTAGGAAATACTGTTAAGGAGGCGCCTGTTATAAAGGCGCCTCTTTTTGTCGCATAGCCATCCCCATTTGTTGAAATATATGATCATGTTGACGAGGTGTATGCGGAGCATACGGAAGCTTTTGCGGGATGCCGCCGCATGTTCGTGTATTATGCTGACTCCGGGCCAGTACATCGTTCTCCAATGCTCATGAATGCGGCGTGTGATGTCGATGTCTTCGGGGTACATGAAAAAGCATTCGTCAAATACCCCGCATTGCCTCAAGGCGTCATTGCGAAAAAGCAGAAAACTCCCTAACAGATATGGGCAGTTGATGGCAATGTCGTGATTATGCGGCGCCAGAAGATAGCGTTCCATTCGTTTTTTTGTGAGGGATGCGGGGAGAAAACGTTTGGCAAAGAGGTCGAATGGCGTTGGCAGCATACGGCAGGTGTATTGCAGGTCGCCGTCAGGATAAAATGTCTTTGGCATAACCATGCCAACATCCGGATTCTCTTGAAGGTAATTCAACAAAGGGGTCAGCACATCCCCTTCCCAGCATACGTCTGCATTCATCACAAGATGAAAGCCGCACGGATTTTCATTATGTTTCGCGTTGTCTGCATCTGATGCCGGCTCAATAACCTCTCGGAGGGCAATATTGTGCCCGGCTCCGAATCCGTTGTTTTCAACGTGCCGATAGTCTATTTTAGGCGAAAACAAGGCTATGGCCGACAATGATTCGCCGGGACTGTTGTCTATTATGTAAATTTTGTCTACATGGCTGTTCAAAAGGCAATTTATGGCCTTTTGAAGCTGGCCGGCAGGCGTTTTATGAACTACGATTGAGGCGGTGAGCATAAAAAATTAACGGCGCCGGCATTTAGCCGACGCCGCAGTGTATGAGGTTTGGTATAGTAGCAGGCATATTGCCTGCAAGGTTAGGGAATTATCTTAACGGATAAACTCTTTTGAAACCTTGTTGCCTTTCTTTACGATGTAAAGACCCTTTTCAGGATTGGCAACGCGCACACCCTGGATGGTGTAGTATTCGGGAGCGGCGTCATTGTCAGCATCGATGCTGTCAACACCTGACCAATCTTTCTTGAAGGCTAAAATCACTGTGAATTCGCTATCGGGAATTTCTTCATAATCTGTGATAACGCCATTTCCATTATAGTCGGAGATAATAACAGGTTTTACAGAAACTGTGTATTTTGACTCAGTGTCGGGGTTAACAGTCGAGAGGTGGAACTGCCACTGGAACTCTTTGTCGCCCATAGTCTCCTGGTCTGCAAGAGCAGCGGTGAAAGGAAGACTCACACAGTTGTCGCTGAATGAACCGTCTGCGAGATTCAGGTTTTTTGCATAGCATAGAGCAACAGTGCCCCATTTCTGATACCATTCAGTTGTGGTGTAGTCTACCGGTGGCTGGTTTTTGTATTCCTCTTCAGTAGGCATGTCGAGGAATCCTTGAGTAGTGTAAAGGCCGATGGCGTCTTCTGTCTGGTTTACAAAAGTTATGTTAGCCTCATATGTGTAGCCCATGTTGTAGCCAGAGTTGTCAGTGTTGTCGCTGTAGTGGTCGCATAGGATTGTGCCGCCGTTCTTGACTTCTTCACCATTGTAATACACCTTGAAATACTCAGCATAGTCTGCCTGAGCCGCAAAAGCACCAAGAATGAATGCTGTTGAGAGTAAAAATTTCTTCATAATATATTATTTGTTTGGTTTTGACATTTTGTGATTGAAAGAGTCGCAATGCGCTCAATTCAAGCGCAAATATAGTCAAAATTTATGGGTGTGGCAAAGTGTAAATGTAAAAAAAATATAAAACCCTTAATTTTTTGAAATCAGGTGAGGGTTTAAAATAAAAAGGATGCACCATGACGGCGCATCCTTTTTTAGTGGCTGCAATGACGCTGCCCTTGCGCAGGGATTAGTCTTTGCATTTTGCGGCGATGAAATGACGATTCATGCGGCCGATGTTTTCAAGTTTGATGTTTTTGGGGCACTCGGCAGAGCATGCGCCGGTGTTGGTGCAGTTTCCGAATCCGAGTTCGTCCATCTTGTCGACCATGGCTTTTGCGCGGCGATATTTCTCCACTTCGCCCTGGGGAAGGAGGGCGAGCTGGCTGATCTTAGCCGACACGAAAAGCATGGCAGAACCGTTCTTGCAGGCAGCCACGCAGGCTCCGCAGCCGATGCAGCTTGCAGAGTCCATGGCTTCGTCAGCCTTCACCTTTGAGATGGGAAGGTTGTTGGCATCCTGAGCGCCTCCGCAGTTGAACGACACATAGCCGCCGGCCTGCTGGATTTTGTCGAATGCGTTGCGGTCTACCATAAGGTCTTTAATCACCGGGAAAGCGGCCGAACGCCAGGGCTCTACAGTGATTGTCTCGCCGTTCTGGAAACGACGCATATAGAGCTGGCATGTGGTTGCGCCGGTGGCAGGGCCGTGAGGATGGCCGTTGATGTAAAGCGAGCACATGCCGCAGATACCCTCGCGGCAGTCGTGGTCGAACACGATTGGCTCCTCTCCTCTCTCAACGAGAGTCTCGTTGAGAATGTCGAGGGTCTCCAGGAAGGAGGTATCGGGAGTGGTCTCGACATCGGAATAAGTCACAAACCCGCCCTTTTCTCTCGGATTGGCCTGACGCCAAACCTTGAGGTTGACTTTCATTATATTTTCTTCCATGATTGAAATTTCTGTTTAGTAGCCGGAGGGAAAATTCCCGCCGGAAGAGGAATTATGACTTATAGTTACGTGTCTGCACCTTGATTGCCTCATAGTGGAGCTGCTCCTTGATGAGGGTCGGGGCCTGGTTGTCGTTGCCGGCATAGTCCCAGCAGCTCACATAGAAGTAATCTTTGTCATCGCGGAGCGCCTCGCCTTCGGGAGTCTGGTATTCTGTGCGGAAGTGACCGCCGCAGCTCTCGTTGCGGTTGAGCGCGTCATAGGCAATGAGCTCGCCCATTGTGATGAAGTCGTTGAGACGGAACGCCTTGTCGAGCTCTATGTTCATGCCCTCTTGTGTGCCGGGCACGAAGAGGTCATTATTGAATGTCTCGCGGATATCTTTGAGTTTTCTGAGAGCGAGTTCAAGACCTTCCTTGTCGCGGGCCATGCCCACATATTCCCACATGATGTGGCCGAGCTCCTTGTGGATAGAATCGACAGAGCGTTTCCCTTTGATGTTCATGAGGCGGTCGAGGTTTGCCTGGCATTTAGCCTCCGCTGCGTCGAATTCAGGAGTGTCGGTTGAGAAATGAGGAATTGTAATCTGGTCGCTGAGGTAGTTCTGGATAGTGTAGGGGAGCACGAAGTAACCGTCGGCAAGACCCTGCATGAGGGCAGATGCGCCGAGACGGTTGGCGCCGTGGTCGGAGAAGTTGCACTCGCCAATCGCGAAGAGACCCTTGATTGATGTCTGGAGCTCGTAGTCCACCCAGATGCCACCCATTGTGTAGTGGATAGCGGGGAAGATCATCATCGGGTTGTAATAGTTCACGCCGTTAACTTCGCGAGCGAATTCGCCGGGGTTGACGTCGGTGATTTCCTCATACATGTCGAAGAGGTTGCCGTAGCGCTGGCGAACCACGTCGATTCCGAGACGGTTGATAGCCTCAGAAAAGTCGAGGAACACGGCGAGACCTGTGTTGTTGACACCGAATCCGGCGTCGCAACGCTCTTTGGCAGCGCGTGAAGCCACGTCGCGGGGCACGAGGTTACCGAATGCCGGGTAGCGGCGCTCGAGATAGTAGTCGCGATCCTCTTCGGGGATGTCGCTGCCCTTGATCTGGCCTTTCTGAAGTTTCTCAGCATCTTCTTTCTTCTTGGGCACCCAGATGCGGCCGTCGTTACGAAGCGACTCTGACATAAGTGTGAGCTTAGACTGCTTGTCGCCGTGCACGGGGATACAGGTGGGGTGAATCTGCACATAAGCGGGGTTTGCGAAGTAAGCACCCTTGCGGTAGCAAGCCATCGCAGCCGAGCAGTTGCAACCCATAGCGTTGGTAGAAAGGAAGTAGGTGTTGCCATAACCGCCTGTGGCGATAACCACAGCGTGAGCGGCGAAGCGCTCGAGCTTGCCTGTCACGAGGTTCTTGGCGATGATGCCGCGTGCGCGCTCCACACCGTCTTTGTCTTTGATGAGCACCACGTCGTGCATTTCATAGCGGTTGAAGCTCTTCACTTTGCCGGTCTGGATCTGACGGTTGAGCGAAGAATAAGCGCCGAGGAGGAGCTGCTGGCCTGTCTGGCCCTTGGCATAGAATGTGCGGCTCACCTGAGCTCCACCGAAAGAACGGTTGGCGAGAAGGCCGCCGTATTCGCGTGCGAAAGGCACACCCTGTGCCACACACTGGTCTATGATGTTGTTTGACACCTCAGCAAGACGATAAACGTTTGCTTCACGGGCACGGTAGTCGCCGCCCTTTACAGTGTCGTAGAAAAGACGGTAGATAGAGTCGCCGTCGTTCTGATAATTCTTGGCTGCGTTGATACCGCCCTGCGCTGCGATTGAGTGAGCGCGGCGGGGGCTGTCCTGAATGCAGAAGTTAAGCACATTGAAGCCCATTTCCGCAAGTGTGGAAGCCGCGGAGGCTCCGGCAAGACCTGTGCCTACCACAATCACGTCGAGACGACGCTTGTTGGCGGGGTTCACAAGTTTCTGATGAGCCTTGTAGTTGGTCCATTTCTCAGCGACAGGACCCTCCGGGATCTTGGAATCAGCCGGATTCATTACTTTGATATTCTCTTTTATATTTTCCATATCGCTAATTAGTTTGCAGGTTGGGGATTTTCAGCGGGTGCGAGCTCCTCGGCGGGAACATCCACATCGAGATAGTCGATGAGTTCGGCAGCGCGTCTGATAGTTTCAAGACGGGCGGGGAACTGAGGGTCGTTTGCGAAATAGCTCTGAGCCTCGGGCTGTTCCATCTGAGTGAGAGTGCCCTTGACCATCTGCTTCATCTGGTCGAATGGAGCAGAAGTGATAGCCTGAGCTGCGTCGGGGCCGAAGTCTTTCTCAAACATGGGGGCAAGCATCTCTTTGTATTGCTCGCGGAGAGTTTCATTGGTCTTGTAGTAGTTTTCGTGAGCCTTCACTGTGAAGACGATAGCCTGGGCAATGAAGAGAAGCACCACGATAGAGCTCCACCAGCAAGCCACCTTTTTGAGGCGGGCAATCCACACCTGGTTATCCCAGCCGATAGACTGGAACATCGACCAGAAACCGTGGTTGAGGTGGAACCAGAGGGCAATGAAGCCGATGATGTAGACAATCGGAGTCCACACAACGGAGAAAGCCTCCTGGATGAAAAGTGTGCCGGCAGCGGGAGGAAGCACGTCGTGAACGCCGAGAATCTCCTTGAGCTGCATCTTAGCCCAGAATTGGATGAGGTGCACAACCAGGAAGGCGAGGATGACCAAGCCGAGCACGAGCATGTTCTGGCTTGACCATTCAACCGTCTTGGGACGCTTTGAGATGGCGTAGCGGTCGTTGCCGCGGGCCTTGCGGTTCTGGAGCGTGAGCACTACCGCATAAATGATGTGGATGATGAAGAACAAAGCCAGACCTGCTGACGCTATAAGCGCATACCAGTTCGCGCCTAAGAATTCGCATACGGAATTATAGGCGGCCGGCCAGCAGATGGCTATGGCGTTCATCAAACAGTGAAATGTGAGAAATAGGACGAGAACGGCGCCGGTGACGGCCATGACGAACTTCCGCCCTACAGATGAGCTTGATAACCACATAGCAGTTCTGATTTAATTTAAGTTATTTTGTTAGTTATTTAGTTTAGTTTCTAAGGTTTGCGACTTTGAGGAAATCGCATGCCCCACTGAGTTTTATGCATACGCAGTGGAATTATGTGCAAATTTATGTTTTTTTGTTCATTCAGACAAAGTTTTCAGGGTGTATTTTTTCACATTTTTCAACATTTCGATACTTACACGGGGTCTGCACGCTTTGTGCAGACCCCGTGCGATTGTGCAGAGGGCTGTTTTTTGAAGTGTCAGACGATGCTCTCTTTTATGGCTTCAACCACTCTTGCTATCTCTTTTTCTCCCACCCATGGCCCTGCCGGGATGCAGAGGCCGCGGCTGAAGAGGTCTTCGCTCACTCCGTTCACATACGACGGGCATTTTGAAAACACGGGCTGGAGATGCATGGGCTTCCAAAGGTGGCGGCTCTCGATGTTATGCCGCTCGAGATTGCGACGCATGGCCTCGGGTTTTCCGCAGGAGTCTGCTTCTTTAACTCTGAGCTCCGGGCTGAGTGTAATGGCGCAGAGCCAGAAGTTGCTGTCGAATTCAGGCCCGGGATTTTCGTGGAGGCTGATTCCTTCGACGCCGGAAAAGAGTTCGCGGTATCGCTCCTGCACATGGCGATGATGGGCAATGTGCTCTTCCGCTATGGTCATCTGCCCTTGCCCGATGCAGGCCGATATGTTGCTGAGGCGATAGTTGTAGCCTATGCGCTCATGCTGATACCACGGATAAGGCTCGCGGGATTGTGTGGCATAGTTCATCGCCAGTTTCCATTTCTCTTCATCGGGACATATCAGGGCTCCTCCTCCGGAGGTGGTTATCATTTTGTTGCCGTTGAACGACAGGATTCCATATTCGCCGAAAGTGCCGCACATTCTCCCCTTGTAGCGGCTTCCGAATGCTTCTGCGGAGTCTTCAAGTACCGGGATGCCCCATTTCTCTGCCACTTCCAGAATCTCGGAAATCTTTGCGGGCATTCCGTAGAGATAGACGGGGATTATGGCCTTTGGCTTTTTGCCGGTTTTCTGTATTCGGTCGGCTATCGCGTGGTCGAGCAGGGCGGGGTCCATGTTCCATGTGTCGGGCTCTGAGTCCACAAACACAGGTGTGGCCCCGACATATGTCACGGGATTGGCAGACGCGCTGAACGTGAAACTCTGCACAATCACCTCATCGTCGCGACCCGCTCCCAGCGCCACAAGGCCGAGATGAATGGCTGCTGTGCCTGAGGCAAGGGCCACTATTCTTTTTCTCTCCAGCCCCGGAGGATATGATAAAAAGAACTTTTCAAGGTCTTTTTCAAATCCGTTTACATTGGGGCCGAGGGGCACTACCCAGTTATCGGCAAATGCCTCGTTGATAAAATCCATCTCTTTGCCGCTCATGTGGCAAAGGCAAAGCAATATGCGGTCAGACATTACTATATTTTGTTTGGTCAGTTCAGAATGTGGAAAGTGGCGAGGGAATCGTTGGTCTCGGCGTCGCGTATGTGGTAGACGCCAGTTGCGGGGCGCTGCCCTGATGCGTTCTCTCCGTCCCACTGAATGCGTCCGGCATTGGCTTTGCCGAGTGCGCGAATGGTTTTTCCGGAATTGTCGGTCACAATCAGTTCCCGTCCTGCCGGTAGGCCGGAAATTGTCACCCATCCCCTGAATCCGGGAGTGATGTCGGAAGGGGTCACTGTCGCCCCTTGCATATGGCTGCCTCCAAGAAATTCGGGGAAAAACTCTGTAAGGCCGAGGGCTGTGGAAATCATTATTGAGCCTCGCTCTGGGTTGTGGCAGAGTCCATACACGCGGTCGGACGGTAGCGCAGAGCCGGCTTCCCTCAGTTCGCCGAGGAGTGTTTCCCGGTCGGGAGAAAGGCAGATCACTCCTTCATCGTGAGTGGCAATCCATAGCCTGTTGTCGGAGTCTGTGGCGAATGCGTTTGCCTGGGCAGATTCAAGAATCTGAATTTCGTTCATTTCGCTGTCGCCCGATTTCACAGTGTGGCGCACTGCCAGTTTCGGATTGTCAAACGCCTCGCGCGGGTTCACGCGGAATGTCCCGGCGTGGCATCCTGCCCAAAGGTCGGCGGTTACGGGGTCTTCCCATAGGGTCACGGGGTAGATCTTGTCAATCACTTTTCCTGTGGCTGCATCGAAAAGTTTGTCGAGAGTGGCGAGGCGGTCGTCGGAGGGGTCGTCTGGGGTGCCGTTATGGTCAAGGATGTAGACAGGGCTTTGATAGCTTCCGTTGTGAAACGCGATGAGATTACGGTTGGCCGGGGCGCAGAGGGGAGAAGAGCCTGGTTCTGCCCGGCGTTCTCATTTATTTTCACAGTGATTCTGTGCATATCGCGGTAGCATCCGGCGTCGGTGTTGGCGTTAGCCATCTCTCTGAGTTCATCGGCAGTGTAGAAACACAGGGCCATGGAATAGGCGTTGGCCGCGCATTCGTCATAATCCTGATAGGCGGTCCACATCCTCCCCTCGGAGTCGAATTCGGGGGCGGAGAAATTGCATAGCGAAGTCCATGCGCTGAATGCCGGGTAGCCGTTGATGAATCCGGGAAGCTGAGCGGTAGAGGTCTTTTCATTGCCCACGTGAAGAGGAAGCTCGCTCGGGTCGTCGAGGTTTATACGCGCCCATCCGGTTGTGACGGAGCCGGCATACGCATATTGCGGGTTTGCCGGGTCGATGGCCAGTCCGTCGGGGTGGACAAGCGGATAAGAGTCAGCCTTTGAGTTGAATATTTTGTATAGATTCTCATTGCCAGCAATCTCCTTGGGCGGGAAAAACACGGGCGAGAGCTGTTTCCATCTTCCATCTTTGAGGGCGCTGACAAGCCACGGGATGTTTGGTGAACTTTGTTGGAAATTCTGGCTCACGGGATGTTCGCTCACAAGCAATCCATGCATTGGATGCCATTTCATGAAAGGGGCGCGGAATGGAGCCGGTGCGTCGGGCCATATGGTGTCGGAGACGCTTTTCCATGAAGAACCGTCGAACGAGCGGCGGTAGAAACCTTTCCTTTCTACAAAGAACCAATAGTTTGAATAATCCCAGGAGGCAGATTCTCTCCAGGTGTTGTCGGTCTTAAAGACAGAACTGTAGATTTTTTGCTTATAGTCATCGGCCGGGTTTGCGGCAGAGAGGTCCGGGTCAACGCCTGCCAGAAGCTGAATGCCGAAGTTCTGGGCATGGAGATAGTACCCCTTTTTATTGGGGTAGGCATTGTTGGCTGTGCGCGAAGTTACCGTGTGGTCTTTGGTTAGCATTCTTATCTCGCTCTCCACGATGGGGAGAATCCTCCATTTGTCGCCATTGCGTGTGGCTGCGGTTATGGTGCGGAGGTTGGCCGATGAGGCAGCCGGAGCGAAGAATGCGAATGTGTTGTCGGTGAGCGGCATCAGTGATGCAGGCTCTACGAGTTTCCCGTCTGAGTACATATAGTCAGCCACCTCTGAGTCTGCGGTTAGCGGTTGCAGGCTGCTCAGTTTTGACGGCAGCGAGGCCACCGGATTTGCATAGGCCGATGAATTCGCGAAAATAACCAGTGAGCCGCCTATGGGGCACAGCCAGTCAACCGGGAAGTCAGTCCTGACCATTTTCTCCAAGGAGTGAGTGGCCGGGTTTATTATTGCATAGCCATAGGAGGCTGCCAGCCATAGTTTGCCATCGGCCGGATTTTCGGTGATTGAGCGCACGGCGGGCTTGCCGGGGAGATTTATATTTTCAAGGCCGTGGATGGCAAAAGGGTACGCATCGTCAGGAATAATCCAGATTGTGCCCCTCTCTGCTACGGCGGCAAGATGACGCCGTGACGGGGAGTATGTGGCAGCCCTGAAAGATTCGGGGAGCCCGTCATATTTGGAAGAGAGCGGCATTATTCCGGCTTCGGGATTTTCTTTGTCGTAGACGAACAGAGTGGCGGTGTTTATCTTATGGTCTTCAAAAGAGGGAGCAAATGCCTGCTGGTGCAGCATAAAATAGGTTTTTGTCTCGCCGTCGATAATCTTTTCAATCTGCTGATAGAAGGATGGGTGAGCCTGCCATCTGCCCGGCAGCGACGCCGCCCGGGCTGACAGCGATGCGAGTAAAGCCGTTAATATACAGACTGCGGCGTTAATGCGGGCTGACTTGAGCATCAGGCGTATAGATATGGTGCGCGTATGGGTGAAATGGTGTATATATTTCATGATTTCAACACTTTTCAGCAAAAATACCTAATAAAACGCAAAGAAGCAAAAAAACGGGTTATTTTCATTAAAAAAGATTTACGCGAAGTTTTTGATTTTTTTTGAGTTCAATGGTGGTTTAATCCGATTATAAGGATTAACTTTGCTAACGGACATTCCTACTGCATTGAACGCAATTCGGAGCATAGAAAATTCCGTGCATAATGATTAAGGAGTGGACGAGAGCGGAGTCAGCTCGAGCGAATTATAATTAATCGATTACTTTGGTGCTTAAGACATGATTGAGTTGGTTGCTTTATTACTTTTGACGATGTCATCGGCAGCGGTTACGCTGCCGGTCGACACAGCGACGTATGCTGGCAGTTTTTATGAGGAGACAGCCTCGCTGAATCCGGAACGGCTTCTTGCAGTGGCTGACAGCGCTTACAAGGCGCGCGACAACAGCCTTGCCATGTCGCTTTATCTTTCGATATGTGGAAGAGATTCGGAAGATTTTTGCCCCGAAATAAAGATTAAGGCATATATAGGTGCCGGTGATGTCATGATGCGCAAATGTTATTATCCGGGGGCGCTTGAATATTATGTAGAAGGATTGATGCTGTGCGAGACTGACACTGCCATGTGGCGCCGATATTCCGGAGAATTTTATAAAAATATAGGGAATGTGTATTCTTCCCTCAATGATTATGAGCAGGGTATTCATTATTATAAACTCGCTCTTGAAGAGAGCGACCCTAAGCAGAATGGTCTTCGGGTGCGCACATTGTATAATCTTGCAGGATTCAGCACATATGTGGGAAATGCGAAGGAAGCAAGACAATATCTCGCTCAGGCACGCAAGTGCAACTATCCATGGAACGATGTGACGCGGTTTCTGGACGTGTTTATAGAGGGTCTGGTGCTTGGTTGCGAGGGTCATAGCCGTGAGGCGATAGCAAATCTGCGCAAATCGGAGAAATATGCCATTGATCATGGCATGAGCGCACGTTATCTGTGTTCTGCCCGTCAGCATCTCTACGTGTTATACGGTGAAACAGGCAGGACAGACTCAATGTATTATTATCTTAAAGGCTGTGAGGAGAGTGCCGAAAGAAATGGGATCCGGCAGATGTTTCCGGGGCTTCTGTCTGACATTGCCGACTATCATTATAGTCATGGCGATTCTGTGGCCGGCAAGGAATACCGATATCGCTATCTTGATCTCAGAGATTCTATTGGAAATGAGCGCGAATTTGATGCCGTGAAGCAGGTTCAGTTTCAGTATGAGTCTCGTAAAGTGGCCGGGAAGATTGAGTCACTTCGTTTGGAGAAGGATAAAAGCGAGGCGTTGATCGTAAGGCAGCGTGTCTGGTTGCTTGCAGTTGGGGGCGGGCTTATAATAGTTGGTGCGTTCCTATGGATTATCGCCTGGCAGAATAGAAATCTTAAAAGGAGTTATCTAAGTCTGTATAATATAAACCGAGACAGTGCCCGCAGAGAAGAGGAGCAGAAGTATGGGTCGAGCAATCTGAAAGAGGAGCGCATCGGCGAGTTGGCTAAGGATATTGAAGAACTGATGGATGGCGAAAAGATCTATTGCGAGCCTGAATTTTCATTAGATATGCTTTCAGACCGAGTCGGTGTCAACAGCAAATATGTTTCGCAGACCATCAACATGGCATTCGGAAAAAATTTCAGTAATTATGTCAATGACTATAGGGTGCGACTTGCATGCGAGAGGCTCGAGGATGACGCATATTCCCACTACACAGTGGCGGCAGTGGGGGAGAGTGTGGGCTTCAAATCGCAGTCATCGTTTACAAGTGTGTTCCGTAAGATTACAGGTTTAAGTCCGTCTATGTTTCGTAAGATGTCAATTTTTGACAAAAATAGGGAACAATGCTCAAAAAATATATCAGATTCATGAATCTGGCGATATGGGGCTTTGGGAAATTGCAATACTAATGTAAATTTGCAAACGAACATAACGACTAACTATAACAGTTTAATTATGGAAATGAAGCATTTTTACTTATCTATGGCGCTGGCCGGAGCACTGACTGTTCAGGCAGTTCCTGTTGCTAAGCCTTATTACGGGCAGGTGTCAGAACCGGGTAAAAGCAGTGTGCTGCTTGACCGTGCTGCATGGCGTGCGCCCATGCGTGTGACAGTTGACGAGCTCTTCGCTTGTCCTGGGAATACGGTGCTCGACGGGCCGTTTAAATCGGAAGAAGTCGGCTATCAGGGGTTCCAGAGTTCAGACCAGGGTCGACCCGGTATGCCCACAAAGTTCTATCAGGCGTTTCATGGCTGTTATAACAGTGTGAATGCAGTGAGAGTCATTGGCCTTTTCAATTATTTCGACGATGAGGAGTATACCTGGTATGGCTGCGACAGTCGAGGAGGAGTTCAAGACGACTATACAATGACAGAACCTGTCACCTTCGAGGTTTCTTTCTACACCATGGGGGCTGACGGTCTTCCCGGAGAGTGTGTCTACACTAAGAATATCGACATCATCGGGCGTTATCTTGGTGTCACTTATGGTTCAGGCGACGATTCTTCAGCGTTATACGAGTTTAGCACAGAACTTGGTGAGGAGGTGCGCCTTGAGTCGGGATTTTTGTCGTTCAGCGCAGCGGACCTCGGAAATGAGCCGTCATGCTGGTTCTCGCTGTTCACAGCCGACACATCAATCGACTATGGCTTTGTGCTTCTTGGCGACTACGGCATGAACTATTCTAATCTTCCGTCTGTGTTCAGCCTTATGGGCGACGGTGGCCCTGTAGCTCAGAAAGCTTTGAGAATTGACAAGCTGTCAGCTCCATCGTCAAGTGCAACCGGCACACACGAGAAAGTAACGGTTAAGATAATCAATGTGGGAGCAGAAGAATTGACCGACGTGGTTCTTGATCTTCTTGTTGACGGCAAAGTGGTTGCAACAGAGGCTGTGCCTGCGTCTATCGCCTCTCAAGGAGCATGCAACTATACATTCCTTAGGAGAGTTGACCTCTCGGGCGATGGCGAACATCTTGTGGAAGTGAGAAACGCAACGCCCGGCGATGAGGGTGTGAGCCTTGCGTCTGCTTCTGTGAAAACTTACACATGCTCGGAAGGTGAATGGTGTGGCTCTGGAAGTCAATATGAAAATGACGAGATAAAGATTTCTCGCGTAAAGATCGGCACAATCGACAATGAAAGCGGAGCCGGCAGTTACAGCGATTATTATGATGATATTTTCACAGAGATACGTCGAGGTGAAAAATTGCTTCTTGAAATGGAGCCGATGGAGACGGCCGTTACAGGCGTGTGGGTAGACTGGAATAATGATGGCGTATTCTCCGGCCCCGGCGAAGAGATTGGCTATATCTATGACAAGCCTCTTGAAGTTTCGATTCCTGATGGCATAAGTGTGGAGGAAGGCATGAAACGCATGCGCATCGTTATGGATGTTTATGGTGAGCCTACTCCTTGCGGAAGCTATTATTTCGGAGAGACTGAGGATTATGGCCTTATGGTAACACGCAATTCAGGCACACCGTCGCTTGGCCTAAGCCTTGCCGAAGTCGCAGCCGACATGTCCAAAGGAGAAGAAAAGGAGGTTTCTTTGGATTTGTTCAATAACGGTGACGCTGTTCTCAATGCGAAACTGAGTGTGAACTATTCGCTTCCCACGGTGTATGAGCCGCGTCAGCTGGCTCCTGTAAAGGATTTTGGCAAGAAGGTTATGAATCGCAAGGTTTCAGCCAAGGTTTCTGAGCCTGTGGTTGATGCCGATGTCAAGAAGGTGCTTCGCTACGACGGCGGCTTTGAATCGTCGGTAGCTCTCGAGAACTACTCTTCTGCGATATTTGCACATTATTATCCGTCAGATGTAATGCATGCTCTTGAGGGTATGGCTTTGTCGAGTGTGGATGTCTATATCAATGAAATGCCTGCGAAGGCCAAGATTAATGTCTACGGACAGGGAGAAGGCGGCAAGGCCGGAGCCTTGATAGCCGAGCAGCCGTTCGAGGCCGTTGCAGAGAGCTGGAACCATGTGGTGTTTGACACTCCTGTGTCCATCACCGGAGAAGATCTGTGGTTCGGTGTTCAGTTCGATGACATGGACAGCAAAGGATATTACATAGGAGTGGACGGCATATCAGCCGTGGCCGGATATGGCGACCTCTGCAATATTGGAGGAGACACATGGTGGTCGATGATGGAACTTGGAATTGACCATAATTTCTGCATCCGTGGCAATGTAACCGGCGCTGTAACTGCTGCGCTCGACTGGCTCAGCCTTGATATAGATGACATGGCTATAGCAGCCGGCGATAACGGAACTGTCAAAGTTGTGATGAGCACCGAGAATATTCCTTCCGGCATGTATGAGGCCACGATAGAGATTCGCTCGAATGACGAACTGAAACCTCTTTACAGTGTGCCGGTGTATGTGAGCAACGGCATTATGACCGGAGTGGACAATGCTTCGCTGGTTCGCACTCAGGTGAAAGTTGAGAACGGGAACGTGGTGATTGTTTCTGATTTCAATATGCTTGGCGTTGACGCATATGATGTGGCAGGTCGCAAGGTTGCGTCAGAGCGCACAATGGGATGCCGTCATGAGATTGGCCTTGACAATTTTGGGGACGGAGTGTATGTGTTGAACGCGATTTACACCGATGGCACGCGCGAGACATTCAAGATTGCAGTTGCCCGTTGAGTTTTATCTCTCGGAATATGTCAATAGCAATATTGTGAAATAATAAGACTGGCGCCGGAACATGTTCAACGTTCCGGCGCCGGTTGTTTTTTTTGTTATCGGAATTAAAGAAAGAGGATTACTCTTCGTCTTCCTTCATGTTGTGGAACACGTTCTGCACGTCTTCGTCGTCTTCAAATTTTTCGAGAAGTTTCTCGATTGCCTCGCGCTGCTCGGGAGTGACCTCCTTGTAGTCGTTGGGTATGCGCTCGAATTCAGCCGACACGATTTCGAGCCCGGCCTCTTCGAGATATTTCTGAAGGTTGGCGAACTGGTCGAATGCGCCGTAGATGAGCCATTCTTCGTCTTCAGCCTCAAGTTCAGCCTCAAAGTCCATGAGCTCGAGCTCGAAGTCTTCGAGAGAAGTGTCGGCGTTGGGCTTCACATGGAACACGCTCTTATGGTCGAAGAGGAATGAGAGAGACCCCTGGGTGCCGAGAGAGCCGCCGTGCTTGTTGAAGTAAGAACGCACGTTGGCCACGGTGCGCTGGTTGTTGTCGGTGGCAGTCTCCACCACAATCGCGATTCCGTGAGGGCCGTATCCTTCATACACGATTTCCTTGTAGTCGCCGGCATCCTTGTCGGTGGCTTTCTTTATGGCGCGCTCCACAGTGTCTTTCGGCATGTTTGCGGCCTTGGCGTTCTGCATGAGCACGCGGAGGCGCGGGTTCATGTCAGGGTCGGGGCCACCGGCCTTTACGGCAATAGTTATTTCCTTGCCGATGCGGGTGAATGTGCGGCTCATGTTGCCCCAGCGTTTCAGTTTTCTTGCTTTGCGATATTCAAATGCTCTTCCCATTGTTAGAATTAGCAATTATAGGTTTTATGATGTTATCTTAGTTCGGCTCCGAGTTGGCGGAGTGATGTGATAATCTTTTGCATAACGGCGTCAATCTGGCGGTCGTTGAGGGTCTTCTCGTCGTCTTGCAGGGTGATGGCTATGCCGTAAGATTTCTTGCCTGCGGGGAGGTTCTTCCCTTCGTAGACGTCGAACAGCGACACGCCCTTGAGAAGTTTACGCTCAGCCTTCTTCACGGTTTCCTCAATCTGCGCGAATGTCACACCGGTGTCAATAAGAAGGGCAAGGTCTCGGCGCACGGGCTGGGTTTTCGGCAGTGGTGCGTATGTCACCTGATGGTTTGCCACAAGCTTGAAGAGTGTGTTCCAGTCGAGGGCGGCATAAATGACGTCTTGCTCAATGTCGAAGCGTTTGAGCAGGTCGTGACGGAGAATCCCGAGTTCGCCTATGCGCTTTCCGGAGCGGCTCTTGATGTTGAGGCGAGCGGAGAAAAATTCGTCGGAGTCCTGACTGTATGTCACTGCTCCCTCAGGGAGACCGAGCACTCTGAAGATGTTGAGCACAATCCCTTTCATGTCGAAAGCGGTGGCCTTTTCAGCTTTTGCATTCCATGCAGGGAGTGTGAAATCTCCGGTGAGCCACAAGGCAAGCTCCATCGACTCGTGGAACGGGGCAAGCGGTTTTTCCGAAGTGCTCTCCTTGTCGGCGTCGCGCCGGTAGATGTTGCCGAATTCGAAGAAGCGTAGGTTTTCTGCTTTACGGTTGATGTTGTGGGCTATTGACTCAAGACCGCCGAACAGGAGAGTCTGTCGCATCACCGAAAGATCGTTGCTAAGAGGGTTCATCACCTTCACGCAACGTGAAAGGGGAAGCTGTTCGGATTTCTCGTAGTAAGATATGGCCGAGAGCGAATTGTTGAGTATCTCCAGGAACCCTTCGCCTGTGAGGCGGTTGCTTACGAGCTGCTGCAGCGAATAGCTGAGGTCAGTGTCGCCGGCAGGAGAAAGGTTGGCGTGCATTTCGGTGCCAAACTCTACATTGTTGTAGCCGTATACGCGCAGAATCTCTTCCACAACGTCGCATGGGCGTGTGACGTCTACACGATATGTCGGTATGCGCAGGCGAAGTGTGTCGGCGTTGTCGGCATCGCGCTCCACATTGATTTCAAGGGCACGCAAGATGGCGATGACCAGCTGGTCGGGGATGCGCTTGCCTATAAGCGACTCGCAATAATTAAGCGAGAATTCCATCTCGGCCTCTTTTACGGGGGCGGGATATTCGTCGGCCACGTTGCCGCAGATTTCTCCGCCGGCAAGTTCTTTGATAAGCACTGCGGCCAGTTTTGCGGCGTAGACTGTGATGTTGGGGTCAGCGCCACGCTCGTAGCGGAATGAGGCGTCGGTGTTGAGGCCGTGGCGGCGTGCGGTGAGGCGCACACGAGTCGGGTTGAAGTATGCGCTTTCGATAAACACGTCTTTAGTGTCGGCGGTCACTCCGGAGTCAAGACCTCCGAACACGCCTGCGATACACATCGGCTTCTCGGCATCGCAAATCATGAGGTCGCGTTCGTTGAGCGAACGCTCCACGCCGTCAAGGGTAGTGAATTTTGTGCCTTTGGGACATGTGCGCACCACAATTTTCTCTCCTGTCACTTTGGCGAGGTCGAAACAGTGGAGCGGCTGGCCGATTCCGTTGAGTATGAAGTTTGTGATGTCTACAATATTGTTGATAGGACGCTGGCCGATGGCGAGAAGGAGGTTGCGAAGCCATTCAGGCGACTCTTTCACCTCGACGTTGCGGATTGTCACGCCGGAATATCTCGGGCATCCCTCTTTGTCTTCCACGTTTATTTCCACTGCTCCGTCGGCGCGGTCGGTAGCGAAAGACTCAACAGAGGGCATGCTGATTTCCGGCATGGCCGATTCCGGGTCTTTCTCTGCGGCATTGCGGGTGAAGAGGGCCTTCAGGTCGCGTGCCACGCCATAGTGGGAGGCTGCGTCAACACGATTTGGAGTAAGTTCCACTTCGAGGCAGTAGTCGCTCTCTACATTGAAATATTTTGCTGCGGGTGTTCCGGCCGGGATGTCGGAAGGTAGCACCATGATTCCGTCATGGCTTTCGCCGATTCCGATTTCATCTTCGGCGCAGATCATGCCGTTTGACTCCACGCCACGGATTTTTGACTTTTTAATCTGGAATTCCTTGTCGCAGTCGTAGAGGGTTGTGCCGAGAGTGGCCACCACCACTGTCTGTCCTGCCGCCACGTTCGGGGCCCCGCACACGATTGTCTGGGGCTCCCCGTTGCCGAGGTCGACGGTAGTGATGTGAAGGTGGTCGGAATTGGGGTGAGGTTCACAGGTAAGGACTTTGCCGATCACGAGTCCGCGAAGCCCCCCTTTTATGCTTTCCACTTCCTCCACATGGTCACATTCAAGACCCAGCGATGTCAGCGCGGCGGTGAGTTCCTTCGGGGAGAGTGAAAAGTCGATATAGCGTTTAAGCCATTTATACGAAATATTCATATAGATATGATTCTGTTTTCCTGATAAGAAAGAGGAGAGTTATGCGTTTTAGAAGCAAATTTTTATGTAATCTCCTACAAAGTTGCAAAAGTAACAAAAAAGAGCGATATACACAAGTTAAGATTCGCAAGCTAATAAAAATAATGGGGCCGTTTTTGATTTAGGTCAGGGTTGGGGAACTTTATGCGGAAGGTGTTGGCAGTGGTGATTGTCAGCGAGCCTTCTCCACCTATTATCGACAGTCCATTTTAACAAATCACTTACGACAGAAGCAAAATCCGCCATGTCAATTGAATATTTGTGATGATATTGTTTTGATTATATTGATTGTGTCATCCTTGGCGTTAATTAGCTTCGAAAATTTAAACAAGCCATCAACAAAATCCCGGATTGTTACAACCTTTAAATCAGCAATTCTCATTTTTGCGTAGCTGAGGATAGAAATCAAACAGCAATAATGACCTTCTCTCCCAATCTTCTTCAAGGCTTGGTATACGGCATCTTCATCAAAGTTAACTTTCTTGCCGTATATGAAAAGGCTTGATGTCAAATTAGCCTGGCGGAATTTTGAAATAGCATGAATAACATCCTGCTCTGAGAAATTCTTGTCCTTTACCTCAATTGCATTTACCAATGTACCCTCAGAGTCAAAGATGTCGATGTCTCCAACTTCTTTTGAAGATGAGCCGCTCTCATTGACTTTATGGGGAACAACCTTATAGTCTTTACCAAGATATAGGCGTTCCAGTTCAGCAACCACTAATGGACATATCTCACCGTCCATTGTGTGATTTGTAATTTTATAAATGTAGTCGAGAACCAATTGCGAAAACTCACTTACGTCAATCAGTGCATCACCTATTGAAAATTTTTTAAGGTAGTTTTCATGATTCTGCTTCAGCACTGCCATTGCAGATTTAAGATACTTATAGGCTATTTCACTGGTTGTGACGCTTGATAGTACGCGAATAACACTTTCAAGGGTTTCTCTATCTCGTCCTGCTCTTACTGCATTATCCGTAGATAAAGTGACAAAGCGTGCGGGTTTATTAAGGAATGGCTCATTTGAGTCTCCAAGACTACCTTGGAGTTTTAGCCGTTCAAATGGAACAATAACCTTATGACACAAAGACCTTGCATCAAATTTGCCTTGCTTACCGTCACCTTTCTGAAGACTTAAGGCATCTACCGCCTGATTTGTGGCTTTTGCAAGTAATGCATTAACCAAGATATAACGATAAGTTTTGAGGCTGCCGGTAAGGACGGAATATATGGTTTCTCCAATATCGTCATTGGCTGGATCAGCCTCTGCTAATGCTCTTTCTAATATCAACCCTGCGGTTCTAAAATCAATTGTTGCCATAATTAGAATAGTCCTGAATAAATAATTGGAGCATTTCCTTTAATTACGTCAATAACCATAGAGCATACAGCTTTAGAGAGATTGCAAGGCACTGCATTTCCTATTTGGGTATACTGTGCTGATTGTGAACCGCAGAATTTATATTCTAAAGGAAATGTTTGGATAACTCGTGCTTCATCGACAGTCATTCGCCGCAAATAGCCGGGTACTATCTCTGTTTTTGCAATTGACGAGTCTTTTTCAACTCTATCTCGGTAATCCTCAATCCAAGGAGACTTACCATTGTACAAAGCGTTTTCATCAATTATAGGGGTTTTATTGCCCCCCATTGAAGCAGGTAATGTGGCGCTATAGCCATCCAATTTTAACGGACGACCAAGCCCGTTGAAAAGCATTCCGGCATAAGCAGATTTCCGTAATACGGGATTCTGTGTAAGAGTTATTCGTGCTTTACAAAGATTTTTATTATTACCTTCGCCGGCCTTATCAAGAACAGCTAAAGCTTCTCTTACACTTTTAGCCTTTACCTTGTACGGAATAATCATACTATCCAAGTCTGGAGGTGAGGGTGACCCATTATGAAATCCCACAAAGAAAACTCGTTCTCTTGCTTGCGGAACATCAAAGTCTGAGGCATTTAAAACCATGAAATTCACGGAATATCCCAAGTCTGCAAACTTTGCCAAAAGTGCTGCTCTTACAGATGCCCACTTTTCGAGGGTTGCAAGCGCCTTTACATTTTCCATGACAAATGCTTTCGGCTTAACTGTTTCTATGACTTTAGCGTAACTCCATATTAGTTTGCTTCGCTCATCGTTGGCATCCATTTTGCCTGCCACAGAAAAACCCTGACATGGCGGACCTCCAATAACCAGGTCTATGTTATCGTAGTCCGAAAGAGAAGGAATATATGAGTTTATGTCACCTTGATGGATGTGTTCTCCAATATTCAAGGCATAAGACTCACATGCCTCTTTCTTCATGTCATTTGCCCATATAATCTGAGCTCCTGCATAAATAGCGCCAATATCCAATCCACCTGCACCGGAGAATAGAGAGATGGTTCGAATAGTATTGGAGGCTAATTTGTCTTTTATTTCCTTCATATATGATAAGAACCACCAGGTAGGCTGACAGGCGACCAAACCTTTGCGTCTACAAGGAAGTTCCGTTATATCGTGTGATAAGATTTCTCTTACATTATGGGTGGTCTTTGTCAGCGAAGCGCTTTAGGTAGCAAATTTAGATAAAAATCCTGAGATTTCTACACCGGCAAAATAAAGAAATGATTTTTCTTTAGAGGAAAGTTAGTGAAAATTTAGTAAATCCAGGCGATTGCGACACAGTTTGTTTGTAGAGTAAAGGTGTAATGTAAACCGAATGTGTGTTAATTTGCTGCGGCCTGAGAGGCGAAATAACACTTTTTAAGCCGGTCTGTGGTTGACTGAGATAAGTTTTGTGCAGGCCCGGCCGGGCCTGCACAAAATTTAGAAACTTACCTGAAGCATGGCCTCAAGGCGATTGTCATGAGCCTGCATACCTCCGTAGTCAACTCTTCTTCCGTAGATGTATTCCAGTCCTACCTGCACTATGGAGTTGATGTTGTAGAACATATTGCCTAAAACATATTGTGCATATTTGTAACCTGATTTCCAAGGCGTCGAAGAGTCAGAATATCGACCGGCATAAGTGCGGACATGACTGTAGGTGGCAGAGCAGAAGAGTTTGGGAGAAAAACGGTATTGAAGCGATGCGAAACCAGCCCATGCTTTCACAGGGTCAAGCGCCGCCGGGTTGGCAGGATCCGGCATAAGGTCCATTCCGCATCCGGTGAGGTCTTGGATGTAGCTTGCAATCCCTTTTCCGTAGACAGCCTGATAATATGCAGAGAGGCCGCCTATAATCGGAGTGGTGCCGCTTGCTTTTATGCCCCACCCGATCTTGTCGATATTTCTACCTGCGGCATCGTTGCGATAATATAGATTCCTTATGATTCCCGAAATCCTTAGCCATCCGGCTCCGCCGGCCCAATTGCGCTGTATGTAGAATGGAATGTCCGGCACTCGTTGCGACACAGTGGCGGTGCCTGTGGCGTTTGTGAAAGAGTTAGCCGGCATTTCAAATCCTATTCCGGCTTTCCATTCATGCTTTTTCCCGAATTCCGGTTCATATCCTATAATGCCGTGAATCACGGCGGTGAAAGCGTTCGGCCCTTCATAATCTATTGAGGCCGGCGCGGCCGCCGCGTCTGTAAACAATGAGAAAGTGTAGCCTGCCGTGATACCTCTATATTTAAGATAGGCATGCTGCAGATAGGGGCGATATCCGTCGTTGAGAAAATTCATTGACACATACGCGCCGAGCTGGTCTTTAGTGCCCGGGAGGGCCACCACATTCAGATAGATGTTACTTTGCTGGGCAGAGACCTGGAACTGCGCTCCGTTGCCCGGCTGCATTGTCATAGGAATCGCGGAGGTGACAAAAAGGCTGGGGCTGCTTATAGGGCTCCCGAAGTCATAATTTGCCACAGCCTTTATATTGGCGCCAATGCCCATATAAAATTTAGCCTCCTTGCCTAACAGGGTGAAGCGAGGCACATCTTTCATATTGACAATATGAGGCGCATTTTTATGCAGGGTGACATAATAGTCGGAAGTATCGTTATGCTCCACAATTTTAATGGTCGCATCTCCGGTCTCGTAGATATTCTTGGATTCTCCGTTTGCCAAAAGCGGGAGAACAAGAAGCGGAAGCAATAATAGATTCTTCATAATATAATTTTATAGAGTTTTTATCCGTAGGAATGAATGCGGGGCGATGCTTGTCAATAGAAACTCTTGTTCACAGAGAATGCGAATTTCTTTCGGCATATAAAGGAAATTGCGGTGTAGACTGTCAGCGAAATGAAACAGACAAAAAATGCGAATGTCTGATGAGATTGTGCGTGCAACAAATTGCGCAGTCCGTCGATAATCAAGGGCGTCGCTACTATGGCTATATAGTTTGAAGAAAGCACCAACGCAAGAGCGAGAGTGGATTTCGAGTCAGACGACACCGCACGGCTTGCCTTGTCATAGATAAGTGGCTGGCATATTCCATAGCCAAGGCCGGCAAGAGAAGACCCGATGCACATTGCCAATTGGTCTTGAAAGAAGGCGAATAGGGCAATCCCGATTGTCATCAACAATGCGGCATAGAAGAATGCGCCGCCTTTGAGCAATTTTATAATCCAGGGGAGAGAAAACCCCGGAATAAGAATAAATAGATAATAGAGTGCCGTTACCGTGCCTGTAAGTGTGGGGCTCCAGTCGTGTTTCTCGGACAGGAAGGGGCAGAAATAAGATACGGTCACGGTAGAGAATGTAATGAAGGCGTACACGCCGATCAATGCCCATATCTTGTTGAAATAAATTCCCGAACGTGAAGGCTTGGTTGCATTGTCTTCTGAGTCTTCCGTAGCGGAGGCCGTAGTGTGGCTCCTGGATTCCGGAAGGATTACCGATTCCGGTATAAGTTCATTTTTAGGAATTTCCCGCAGCCAGAAGGATAGCGCGAGTGGCACCAGGCATACCAGATAGACGATGAAGGGGAGATGCCAGTTGCCGTGGCTTAGCCAGCCAACGGCAAACGTGGCGATCACTAATGAAGAATTTGATATTCCTGAGACGAGTCCCATTTTGTCCATGCGGTATTTCCCTGCGAATGTGTCGGAGATAAGACCTTTGGAAAAAGGGATTATCAGACCTGCTCCACATCCCAGAATGCAGCTTACCACAATAAGCCAGACCATGCTGTCGGCAAACAGATAGGCTATAGAGCAGGCTGTGAATATAAGCAATGCCGTTACTATCACTCCTGTCTTATGCCGTGACAGCGATAATTTGCCTGAAAGAAAGACAAAAGGGATTATGGCCAGATTTGGAAGCAATGTCAGCAGTTGCTTTTCGAGCTGGGTGGTATCCGGAAAAATTTTCGAGAGCGAACCGAGCATGGGCGTGACTGCCAGCCCCGGAAGGTTTACAATCAGGGAAATAGACAGAATGGCACAGAATGTCATCACTGAAATCGGGGTTTTGCCGGTCTGGATCATAAGTCTTATTTTTTAGCTTGGAGCGTTTTCATGCTGACGGGGCCTGACTCTCCGTCTTCCCATTTGACGGCATGTTCGATTTCTTGAGGAGTGGGCACATATCCGGCCGGCCATTTTGATACGGTGGATGGAGTGCGTCCTTCAATTTCCCAGTCAAACGGTTCAAAGTCTGTCTGTGGGTCACGCCATTGAGGTTTGCGTTTTGCATAAACTACGAACGGCACCACAAGGAAGAAAACAGAACCGAGCACAAGGATTATGACATATACCAACGGGCTTCCGGTGTTGATTTGTGTCGGAGGCACAAAACTCAGCACCATTGCCAGGAGGGCTCCGATTACGCCGACACCGGTTACAAGCCATTTTCCGAATTTGCCGCCGGGCACGCGGAATCCGCGTCTCACGTTAGGCTCTGTGCGGCGTAGGCGTATGAATGTGAAATATATAATGAAAACCATTGCCAGATAGATGATTGTAGACATTTGGCTCAGAATCTGATAGGCAGACTGCACGCTCGGCAGCACCACAAGGGCCAGCGACAGAACCGACACCATGATGCCCTGCACCCAGAGGATAGATGTCTGGATTCCGTTTTTATTAGTTTTCTGAAGGCTTCTGGGCAGGTAGCCTGCCTTGCCTACTGTGAGTATGCCCGAAGAGGGGGCGACAATGACGCAGCTTACTTGTCCGATAACGCCGAATGTAAGGAACAATGCGACGACATGGCCGAGCCATTCGCAGTGTATTGAGGCGAACAGATTGTTATATGCAACAAGAAGAGACGCGAGGAGGTTGATGTCTTTCTGTGGAATGACAAAGCCGATTGCCAGTGTGCCGAAAATGAATACGCAGAGGATGATTAACACTGCTAAAAATACGGCTTTCGGAAAAGATTTTGCCGGATTCTGCATGTATGGCACATGCACGGCCTGCATCTCCATGCCTGCAAAGAACAGGAATATTGAGGCCGCCAGCACTATGGTGCCGAATTTGGAGAAATCCGGCCAAAAAGGCTGGTGAGCATCAATATATATATGATTACCCATGCACACATAGATTATGCCAAGGATTATAAGAATTGCTCCCGGGATTATGGTGCCGAAAAGACCTCCCATGGTAGAGAGCTTATTGGCATATGCCTGTCCGCGGAATGAATTGAAATTCGCAATCCAGTATACTCCAAGAACCACTGCCAGGGAATATATCACATTTGAAGAAAGTTTTGAGTCGAATGATTCCGGCCAGAAGATATAGGCGAGTGTGACAGCTCCGAACATTAGCACGGCAGGGAACCAGATCACCACCATCTGCCAGTCATAATACATGGCCGCCCATCCCCATTTAGGCCCGAGGCCTTCGCTGACCCAGCGGAACAGTCCTCCGCTTTTTGTCCAGGTGGAAGCAAGCTCTGCGCAGACGAGAGAGTAGGGGATCAGAAAGACAAGACCCGCGAATACATAATAAAAAATAGACGTGTACCCATATTCGGCTTGTGAGGCGAGCCCTCGCATGCTTATGATATTGGTGACAATAAGAATTGTCATAGCCCACATTCCGATAACCGGCTTTTTAATGGAACTGTTGGTGGCTCGCTGGGCTTTCCCCGAAGAAGAGGGAGTAGATTGAAGATTTGCCATAGCAATAGGTGTTTGTGTTTTTCTTTAATGGGTCTGAGAGGCGGCGAGTAAGATTTTATGTTTTCACATCGCTGGCATCAACCCTTTATTTATTGTAAAAAGAACATGTATTTAAGGCAATTGGTTTAGGAAGATGGCAAATTTCATACATAAGGTCTGTCAATGGCTCGGATGTGAAATTGTTTTTAGGTTAGATGTAAACTTTTTTAAGCAAGAAAGTGTTTTAGGTCTAAACAATCGGTCATTCGGTGTTTCTGAATAAGAGACTTCGGGATTGTTCCGACGAAATTATAGTTATACGCCGGTATTATCTTGGAAAATCTGAAATCTTAATCTTAAGACAACACATAGTTCCCACTTAACCCGGTATGTTATTCATTTAAAATCCTTATAAAAATTATGGCAACAAAAAATTATTCACCTGTTGTGCAGGAGCTTATTGACTTGATAGCCAAGAATGGCTGGGAAGATAGGTTCCAGAAAGCCCTTGATGCCTGTCATGCGCTTAACACTATTGAGTATGAAAACATCAAGACCCTTGATGACTATTACGATTGGCTGGAAGGAGAGTTGAAATGGATTCCGGTAGAGAATCCAGAAGGCACTATTGTGTATGAGCATGTCACGATGTTCTATTTCCTCCTTGACCAAAGCCCAGTCAAGGAGCTTCAGACTCCAATCATTCCCTCAAAGCTAAAGGGCAACGAAGAGCCTCCGCTTACTCCTTTGTCGCAGTGGATGCGGAAATATGTGGTTTCATTCGGAGCATGGATGGATCAGCCGGAGTCGCTTAATGATGAAGCTGTAAAAAGCTATTATGATTCTCCCCGTTATAATATGGGAGACTATGAGATGCCTGAAGGGGGTTGGAAAACGTTCAACCAGTTCTTTGCGCGCCGCAAGAAACCGGGATATATGCCGATTGCCGCAATCAACGACGACCATGTGATCACTTCTCCGGCCGACTCCACCAATGACGGCCAGTGGGAGATTAATGCAGAATCTAAGGTTAATATCAAGGGCCTGGAATGGAGCATAGAGGAGCTCCTTGAAGGATCTGAATATAAGGATGACTTCGCCGGCGGCATATGGATTCACCAGTTCCTTAACACTACCGACTATCACCGTCAGCATGCGCCTGTAAGCGGCACGGTTCTTGAGGCAAGAGAATTGCAGGGTGTTGTATACCTCGGAGTGGAGGCAGTTCCTATCGAAGGTGATGAAAAGGGGCGCACTCACATTGTTCGTCGTAAACTTAATGCTCTTGACGAGGCCGGCTATGAATTCTTGCAGATGCGTGGCCTGATTGTGATACAGTCTTCTATAGGAAAAGTTGCAATCCTTCCGATGGGCATGGCTCAGGTTTCGTCAATTGTGGTGACGGCAGAGAAAGGGACAAAGTTGCGTAAAGGCGAGGAAATCTCTTATTTCCAGTTTGGTGGTTCTGATATCGTCATGGTGTTCCAGCGCGAATCGAATGTGAGCATCACAGCCCAGCCGGGTGTGCATTACAGGTCCGGCACACGTATTGCCATGGCTTATCCCGTAGGAGAATGACAAGTGATGGGCCTTATAGATAACTTCGGATGTTATCTTGGTTTTTGTGTATACTATTAATAACCTGACTCCCGATAGAGCCCGTTGATTACTATTGGCGCCCTGTCGGGAGTCTTTTTATTTTCTGCTATGAACAGACAAACTGTAATTCCTAAAGAATCGCCGGTGACATCGTCAGGACGTAAAAAGAATCTGTCTACAGCGCATGGCTCTCTCTCGATGTGGGCCATGGCTATATTGATAATCACCTCGATACTTAGCCTTAGAGGATTGCCTTCTGAGGCCAAATATGGTGTCCAGTCTATATTTTTTTATTTGTTTGCGGCGGTTGTTTTCCTTCTCCCGTTTGCGCTTGTGTGTGCGGAGCTTGCCTCTACCTACACTAAATCGGGAGGGCTTTACCGTTGGGTGTCGGAGGCGTTCGGGCCTCGGCTCGGATGGCTTTCGATGTTTCTTGAGTGGCAGACTATTGTGATATGGTTTCCTACGGTGCTGATGTTTGCGGCCGCCTCGCTGGCTTATATGTTCTGGCCGGAGAGTTTTGACGAACGGCTTGCCTCAAACAAGTTTTATACGCTGGCTATAGCATTGCTGGTTTACTGGCTTTCCACTTGGAACGCATTCCGGGGGCAGAAGTCGGCAAACCTTCTTAGCACTTACGGCGGGTTATTGGGATGCATAATACCGGGTGCGATCCTGATTGTGCTTGGCATAATATATGTGTGCATCGGAAAGCCCGTGCAGTTGGATCATCTGCCGTTCTTCCCTGATTTTGGTGATGTAGGAACAATAGTGCTTGCCGCCTCTATATTTCTGTTTTATGCCGGAATGGAGATTCAGGCGGTTCATGTCAATGATATGCGTAATCCTGCCAAGGATTTTCCGAAAGCTGTTTTTGTAGCAATTCTCGTTATAGTCGGGGTTTATTCTTTAGGCACTCTCATAATCGGAATTGCCATACCCTCTAAGGATATTGACCTTTTGCAGTCATTGCTCGTGGCCTATAAGACACTCTGGCAGAGCTTCGGTTTGGGCTGGCTCGGCAATGTTATGGCGTTGCTTATCATGTTCGGTGTGATAGGGCAGGTAAGCGCTCTTGTGACCGGCCCTTCAGCCGGTCTGATGGCAGTGGCTCAAAGCGGTTATCTTCCGCGTTCGTTGCAGCGTGTCAACAAGAACAATGCCAATGTGCCGATTCTGCTTGTGCAGGGGGCGTTTGTGTCGTTGCTGCTTATGCTTATGATTGTGCTTCCTACCGTGGAAGCCGCTTATCAGATTATGTCGCAGATGGCTACAATAATTTATCTGGTAATGGTGATTGTGATTTATTGCGCTTTTATACGTCTGCGTCATACACAACCCGGCAAGACAAGAGGCTTCAAAGTGCCCGGAGGCAAGTTCGGTGAATGGCTGGTTTGTGGAATAGGAATATTGGGAGCCTTCCTGGCATTGGCTTTAAGCTATCTTCCTCCTGAACAGATTACGACCGGTTCTCCTGTGACATATGTGAGTATAATTGTCATTGGGGTAGGCGTCATACTTGCGTTGCCTCTGATAATTTATCATTACCGTAAACCGTCATGGCGTAATCCTGACACTCATTTTTATCCGTTTGACTGGCAGATAGAAGGACGTAAGCCCTCGGAAGTGTCGAAATGGCCGGCCGGTTACGTCCCGACAGAAGAAGAGGTTGAGAAGGTGGAAACTCAGGCGATAGCCACTCATGCATCCGACAAAAAATAACAGTGGAGTGTCAAGCGGGGGGGAGCTCGATGCGGAAGGTGGTGCCTTTGCCGAGCTCGGAGTCTTTGACGTAGATTTTGCCGCCGTGGTAGTCTTCGATGATGCGCTGCACGAGCGTGAGCCCGAGTCCCCAGCCACGTTTTTTTGTGGTGTAGCCCGGCGAGAACACGTTTTTGAAGTTTTTGCGCGCTATGCCTTTCCCGGTGTCGGCCACGTCAATCCACACTTTCCCTTTCTCGGTGCCTGTGGTGATTGTCAGCGAGCCTTCCCCGCCCATGGCGTCAACGGCGTTTTTTGTGAGGTTTTCCATCACCCATTCAAAGAGCGGGGCAGAGAGCAGCACCCCATGGTCGTCTTCCGAAAGATTGAGCGAGATTTTAACTTTGCCGGATATGCGGCTTCTCATATATTGAAGTGACTGCTCTACAACCTGGTTGAGGTATTCAAGCTGCAGTTCGGGTCGCGACCCGATTTTTGAGAAGCGGTCGGCAATCACGGAAAGACGCTTTATGTCTTTGTTCATCTCGTCTGTCACCTCTTTCTCGGCGCCGGTTGAGGCAAGATACTCATTCCATGCCATGAGAGAGGATATGGGTGTGCCAAGCTGGTGGGCCGTTTCTTTCGACAAGCCGGCCCACACTCTGTTTTGCTCCGCTTTCTTGGTGTAGATCACAGCGAGATATATGATCAGGGCCAGGATTATCATCACTCCGAGCTGAATGTAGGGGTACATGCTCAGTCGCCGGAGCAGGATAGAGTCTTCGTAATATATATACTGGTAGGCGTTATAATAAATCTCTACCTTGATGAAATGCGGGTCGGTTTCGGAGAGCTGGCGCAGGGATTTCCCTTTTCCTGCTTCTTTGAGTCTTTCGGTAAGGTATTCGCGGTTTTGTTGCGACAGTTCTTCAAAGGCGGCCTTGTCGGCATCATTCTTGTCGGGCAGGCTGAAATTACGGAAATCGAGAATGTTGTAGGCCGAGTCGGATACGAGCACCGGAATCGAATTGTTCTGGCTGATGATTGCGAGCAGGAATTCAAAGTCGGAATCGACGTTGGCCTTGGCAAGGCGCTGGGTTGCGCTGGCCCATATGTCCATTCGTTCGCGCTCCTGCTGCGCGAGCTCCTTCACAAGGCTGTTGCTCACCAGCAGAAACAGGATGATGGCGAGAATTGATATTGCAAGAAAAATCAGTTTTCCTGTTCGTTGGCGTTCGTAGATTCCCAAGGGAGATGATTTTAAAGGTTATCGTTGCGTGTTGAATCTGCAGAATCAGAGTTGCCGGCGGTTATGGCTTCGAGAATGAACTGCGCCACAGAGTCGGAAGTGTTAGGCCCGATTATTATGTCGGCCACTTCTTTCACTTCTTCTACAGCATTTTCCACTGCTATTGCCACATCGGCCACACGGAGCATGGGTATGTCGTTGATATTGTCGCCAAAAGCGGCCACACGGTCTGCCCCTGTGTGAAGTTTCAGCCATTTCAAGGCGTCGGCTTTTGACGCTCCCGGGGCAAATATTTCCATCAGCCCGATTTCCGGCCCATATATGTCGTGATAGAACACCGCGTTGCAGTCATTGTGTGCCCGGATGTCGTTATAGGTGCTCTCCACAATGTCGGAAGGCTGCATGGCATAGAACAACACAACGTTGTCAAGGCGAGCCGGAATGTCGGAGCATCCGTTTTCGGCTATGTGAAAGACTTTATAAATTGAGTCGTCGCGTTCGGAGATAAAATTTTTCTCGCCTTCAGACAACGGGCCGGTGTGATAGATATGGATCACATTGTCTTTCAATGTGTAGATAAAAGCCGGGAGCGAGTGTGCGTGAATTGTGGCAAGTATTGACTCTGCCGTTTCCTGCTTCATGGTGACAGGATGAGAGAACGTCTTGTCGAGCGGATTCCATACTGCCGCCCCGGTCATGACTATGAAGGGGAGGCGGGCCTCTACGTCTTTGAGGAGAATTGCCACTGTTGACGGCGTGCGGGCGGTGGCAACACTGAACAACGCGCCTTTAGAGATTGCCTCGTTTAGCATTGCGACGGTGTTGGCCGACAATCGGCTGTCGGATGACAGAAGAGTGCCGTCGAGGTCACTTATAAATAGAGTTTTTGCCATAAGATTCACAATAAGAAAACCATTCCGGCTTCGCTGTCAGTTTTTGATTTCCTCCCATTCGGCATCGCTCACCTGGCTTTCCTGATAGGAGGAAGAAGAAGCTCTGCCGGGTTTGCCGTCGGTGCGTATTTCGGTTTCCGAGTAGTCGATGGTTTCCACAAATTCCACGTCTTCGGCATATTCCTTGGGTATGATAGGCCCGTTTTGACGGCCCCGGGGGCCGCTCCTTCTGCGCGAGGAACTGCGGGTTCCCTCGTAGGTGTAGCCGCCATTGTCAGAGCCGGAAGAATTGGCTGCATGCCGGGCTTGCTGCCTGGCTTTCCTTGAGCCGGGGCGAGGCGGCATTCCGGCGGCATTTCTGATGAAGTCTTCCGCGCGATTGGCCATGAACCGGGCCATCCAGCGTTTAATCATGGGCCAGCAAAGGAAGAGAAGAATTAATACTATTAAGAATATTCCCATTTTGGGTTGATTGTCTAAGATATAACAGATTTTGAGAGTGCGAACTGATGTGTGTGACGCCTGCGGCTCACTTCCTGAATGCTACAGAGAGAAGAATGTAGAACACGATCAGCCAGAGCAGCCCTGCCACTCCGAGGGTGAAGCAGAACACTGCGGCCGCCACAATGAGCAAGAGCTGTGGCGCATTGTCTTTAAAAGAGAAGTGCTTTATTTTGAGGGAGAACATTCTGAGCGGAGAATTCATGAGCCAGCATTCCACGCAAAGGACAGGGATGAAGCAATACCATTCGGCAAGGAAATCCACTCCTTGCGACATCAAGGCCGCATATCCAATCCAGAATATGGCGTTTGCAGGAATCGGCAGCCCAATGAACGAAGTGGTCTGCCGGGTGTCGATATTGAATCTTGCGAGTCGTATCGCTCCTGCCACCGGAATCAGCAAGGCCGCCCAGCATATCCAAGAACCCGGCTGCTGCGCAGCGAGGAGATTGAACATTATCATTGCCGGGGCCACTCCGAATGTCACCAGGTCGCAAAGCGAGTCAAGCTCCTTCCCCAAATTTGAGTATGCGTGAAGCGCGCGAGCCGCAAACCCGTCGAAGAAGTCTGCCACGGCGCCGACGGCTATGAATATGAAGGCCCATTGAAAAGCCATCAGCCCCCAAAGCGGGTCATAGGCATGTGCGGCGGCCACTATGGCCATACACCCTGCAGCGAGGTTGATGCAGGTGATTGAGTTTGGAATGTTTTTTACAATCGGATTCATTTCGTTTTGTTTGAAGAATTGAGACGTGCCACAGGTGTAACACCTCCCTTGACGATTTGTTTCATTCCAACGAGAATTTCTGCGTCAATCGGGAGGTAAAGGTCAACTCGTGAGCCGAATTTTATGAAGCCGAGATGCCCGTCGATGTTGGCCTTATGGCCTTTGCGGGCATAAGTCACGATTCTTCTTGCCATGGCCCCGGCTATCTGTCGGGCCACGATAGTAGTTCCGTCGGGAGTGGTCATGGCGATAGTGCTTCGCTCGTTGTCGGTGCTTGCTTTCGGGAGGTAGGCGGAGAGGAAGCGCCCGCGATGATGGCGCACATATTCCACGGCGCCGTCGATAGGATACCAGTTGGCATGGACGTTCAGGGGTGACATGAACACCGATAGCATTATCACCTCTTTTTTCAGGTATTCCGGCTCAAACACTTTTTCTATTGCCACAACTTTCCCGTCGACAGAACTGACCACCATGTTCTTTCTGTCGCCTTTGTAATGGCGTTTGGGACAACGGAAGAAATTAAAGACGAAAAGGTATACTACAACCGAAATTGTGGAGAAGATAACGGGTATGGCATGCGGAGGCATAAAAAGCCACACCGGCACGTTGAGCGCGGCAAGCACGAGGAGCAGTAGGATGAGTATGTTGGTGCCTTCTCTATGAATTTTCACGTGATCTCTGGCTTTTGTCGGGTTGAGGGGTATTGGCCTGACCCTAAGGTCCGGGAGAGGTGTGCCGGATTAATATTGAATGCAAATTTACTGTTTTTATCTGTGTTTCGCAAATTTTTCGTAACTTTACATGCCTTTTTCACTGGCCAACTAAGACGAGATGGAACAAAGACAAGCATTATTGGTTATAAATCCTGTGGCCGGCACACGGTCAAAACAGGGTCTGGAAGAAGTGGTTTCGCGCCGTTTGGAAGAAGTGGGAGTGTCGGTGAAGACAGTCCGGACTTCAGGCTCCGGCGATGCTGCCGAGTTTGCAGGCAGCGCGGCGTCAGACGGTTATGAAATGGTGATTTCAGCAGGGGGCGACGGCACTGTGAATGAAATAGCCGGGGCTTTGTCTCACACAGACACTGCTCTCGGGATACTTCCGTTGGGCTCAGGCAACGGGCTTGCGCGTTCGCTCGGCATACCACAGGATGTGGTGGAAGCCTTGAATATTATTGCCGAAGGACATTCAATCAGATGCGACCGGGGGATTGTGAACAGCCTGCCGTTTTATTGCACTTTCGGAGTGGGTTTCGATGCTGCCGTGAGCGAAAAATTCGCGTCGATGAAGAGGCGCGGGAGAGTCACATATGTCAGAAGCGTATTTCAGGAGTTTCTGAAATATCGCAGCCAGCCTTATGCGCTATCTATCGGAGGAGCGGTCATCACCGAGCAGGCATTCCTGATAGCTGTGTGCAACGCTTCCCAATATGGCAACAATGCCTATATCGCTCCGCAGGCCAAACTTTCCGACGGGTTGCTCGACATAACAGTGGTGCATTCCGGCTCTCCATTGTCGACTATGAAGGTTGGCGTTGATTTGCTTACGGGGTATCTTGACCGCAACACGAGTATTGACACATTCAGGGTGAGCGCGGCCACGATCACTCGGCTCGGATGCGGGCCGGTGCATGTTGACGGCGACCCGCTTACGCTTGGGAGGAGCCTTGAAATCACATGCGACCCGGCGGCTCTCACAGTCTATGCACCGGAGAAGGAGTCGGAGTTCAAGCCTATAATGTCGCCGCTTCGTGCCATGCTTGACGATCTCCGCTATGATGTGCTTTCCAAATTTCGCTGATTTTAGAGCGCGCTCTTACACATGGGTGCTCCCCTCGCCGAATAACGGCAGGCAATTTCAGCCGGGATTTGGGATGATTATCTGATTGCCTTGATGATGAGGTAGGCTATGTAGGCGGCGTAACCGGCTGCGAGGATTGCCCCTTCCCGGCGGTTGATGGTGCGCTTGCCCCATACCCAGCCGAATATCCAAAGAAGGATGGAGCCGGCGAGCAGCACCCCGAAGTCGATGGCGTTAATCGTGCCGAGGTCAAGAGGCTTCACTGTGGCGCAGATGCCAATAATCATAAACACGTTCAGCACGCATGAGCCCACGACGTTGCCTACAGCAATTCCGGAATGCCCTTTCAGGGCAGCGACGAGCGATGTGAACAAATCGGGAATTGAGCTTCCTATGGCAACTACTGTCAGCCCCACCATAGCTTCCGACATTCCGCATTTGCGGGCTATCCCGGACGCCCCGGAAACAATCCAGTTGCCGCCAACCACGAGGGCCGCAAGGCCGCCGGCTATCATTATGCAGCAGAGCCATATCCTGATAGGCTTTTGAGGCACAGGGCTGTTGCCTGCGGTGGGTGGTGTGTCTTGCATACGGGCAATCATATATGTGACGTAGCCATAGATTATTAGGAAACATATAAGCACAAGCCCGTCAGAGCGGTTCATAATGTCGACCCGGGCATTGTCTACCAGTGTGTCGCAACCGAGAATGAAAAGCACTGCCGACGATAGAATCACCATTGGAAACTCTTTGTGGAGAGTCTGGCCGCTCACCAGGATCGGGCGCACCATGGCGCAAATGCCGATTACGAGAAGTATGTCGAAGATATTGGCGCCCAGAATATCGCCGACGGCAATCTGGGCTTTGTCCTGAATGGTGGATGTCAGCGAAATTACGAGGTCGGGCGTGGAGGAACCGAATGCCACTATCGTGAGGCCGATCACAAGGTCTGACACTTTGAAGCGACGTGCTATGGCCGAGGCTCCGTCGGTGAGATAATTGGCTCCTCCCATCACAAGGACAAGACCGAGGCAAAAGAAAAGAATCTCGTGGAACATAGTGTAATGATTAAGGATTTCAAGATAATATAATAAGGAGAGGGGAAAGAGCCTTGCAATCGTCATGACCGCCGGCCGGTTCAACAACAAAAGGCTCTTACGAAATTAAAACGTAAGAGCCTTTCCTAAGGTTTTAAACCTGATATATTGAGAAAACTGTGGGCTATTCGTTGCGGAGGTGGTTCACGGGGTTGCTTCTGGCAATGGAGAGGCTGTTGATGGTGACCACTGCGATAAGCACCACGATTATCGCCGCAATGCAAAGCGCCATGGTGAGCGGCGACAGGCTTGTCTGTTCGGAATATTGCGACAGCCACCGTCTGCCGACAATGATGGCCATGGCTCCTCCCATCAGAAGCGAGGGGATGGCAACAATTAATATGTTTTTGCAGAACAGTTTTACTATCTCGGTGGCCGGGGTGCCTGATACCTTGCGTATTGCAATCTCTTTTGCCCGACGCTGCACTTCGTCGGCAGTGAATCCTATCAGGCCGATGACAGCGATTACAAGGATTGCGATGCCCACTACCATAACCGAGGTGCCGAAACGTTTCACAGGAGCTGTGAGAATCTCCATGCTGTTCTTGCAGGGGGAGAGATATGGCTCCGTCGGCAACCGGAAACTGTCGATAACCTTCTGGGCATTGCCAAGAGTCTCCGGCGTGAGATTTGTGAATTTTAGATAGAGGTTGTCTTCCACTTTTGACGATGGGAACATAACGGCTCCCCGTTTGTCGGCTGTTTCTTCTTCTATTCCGCCCTTTTTTATGGTTGCGATCACTCCGCAGATGGTGAATTCGTTAAATCCGTCGAGACCCATGTGCTCGGTTATATGGAATGTGCTGCCGATTGCGTTTTCAGGATTCAATCCGTGATACTTTTGAAGCATTTTAATGAATTGCTCGTCAACGATTGCCTGATGCACAGTGCTGTCGGCATTCTCACGGAATGTTTCGCCTTGAATCAGCCTCATTCCCATCACGTCGATTATGTCGCGGTTGGCATAATACATGTCGGCTGCGTTGAAAGTGTTATAAGTGTCGTCGTCAGATTTCCACACATTGTTGCCGGATATTCTTCCAAAATAATCTTGATAGGCGGATGACACCCCTTCCACGTCGCTAAGTTTTCGCAGTTCGTCAACTAATGCCTGACGGTTTTCCATAGGCACGCCATAGAGGGGCAGGCGCGCTACATTCTCATATTCAAACCCCATTTCTGTATTGTTGAGATGAGAATATTGCCTCCACACAAGTGAGAGCAGGCACAGGAGAAGCCCTGTGGCGAAAAACTGCACGGCGAGCAAGGCCAGTTTCCAGTTGCGTCGCCCCTGGGTGGCTGTGCGGAATGCGGCGGCTACGGGAGTGTTGCAGTATATCCACGCCGGGATGCAGCCGGTTATTACAAGCAGAGCCACGCACACCAGCACCTCTACGAGCCATACGCTTCCGGTTGACAGCAGCTGATCCGGAGTGTAGCCAAGCAGCTCGCGGCACAAGTCGGAGAAGCACAGCACAAGCAGCACGGCAAGCGCCATCGACACTATGAGGAAAAACAGGCTTTCTCCCATCACTCGCCCGAACAGAGGCCCGTTGCCTGTGCCGTAGCATTTACGCACAGCCATCTCCTTGCCGCGCTTCCCCATTTGTCCAAGACATATGAGAAGATAGTTCAAGGCTGCGCTCATAAGCATAATCACTGTAAGAAGAGATAAAATCCATATCATTGATTTCACACCTTCGCGATTGTGATAGCTGCCCACAAGCGGGTGAGTGACGTTCACCTTATAGTTGACCATGGCAAGTGTCTCCGAATCGATGTTGTCTTTGAGCATGCGCTCTATGTGTGGCTTAAGCTCGTCGGGAGATGCATCTTTTGCAAGTTTCACAAAGCTGATGTATCGGTCGTTGCCAATCCAGTTGTCAGTGCCGTCATAAGAGAAAACGCCTATCGTGGGAAGACTGAGATAAATGGAGTTTGTGATTGTGGAGTTTAAAGGATAGTCTTCATAGATGCCTCCGATTGTCACTTTATATTCCTCAGAGAGCTCAGGGTCGCAAAGTTCCATTCCTACGGGGCTGCCTCCGATTTTCTCAGCCAGCGAGCGAGGAATCATAACGCTGTTTTTCACCGCCAGCACTTCGTGGGGATTGCCGGCAAGGATTGGGGTCGCGAATATGTCGAAGTGGCAGCTGTCGGCCATGATGATTCCGAGGACATCGAAAGTGCGGCCATCGTTGGTTCTGACAGAGGTGTTATACATCAGAGGAGTGTGGCGGGTGGCGGCCTCCACCTGAGGCGCGTATCTTTTCAGACCGGGGGCGGTGGCCCCGGGAGTCTGGTAATACTCTTTGTATTCCTCGTTCTGGGTCACGCTTTCGGCGACGTAGTATATGCGGTCGGCGTCGGGGAAGAAAGTGTCGTAGGTGTCTTCAAAATATATCTTTGCCACCAGCAGAAAACCGATTGCAAGCCCTATTGTGAGGCAGATGATTTTAGTGATGTTCCGGCGAAGGTCGGAAGTGAAGAAGCGTAGCATGGTCACATTTTGTCGTTAAGGTTTTCTACTATCTGTCCGTCGAAGAGATTTATGATTCTGTCGGCGTTAGAGGCATCTTTGTGGGAGTGAGTCACCATAATGATAGTGGCTCCGTCGCGGTGAAGCTCGTTGAGGAGCTGCATCACTTCCGACCCGTTCACGGAGTCAAGATTTCCGGTGGGCTCGTCGGCGAGAATCAATCCCGGTTTGGCTACTATTGCGCGTGCTATGGCGGCACGTTGCTGCTGGCCGCCCGAGAGCTGTGAGGGGTAATGACTGCTGCGGTGAGATATTCCCATGCGCCTCATGGCCTCGTCCACACGTTTCTCTCTTTCGCTTCGCGATAGTTTAAGATTGTTGAGAGGGAGCATGATATTATCGTGGATGTTCATCTCCTCGATGAGGTTGAACGACTGAAACACGAACCCGATTCTCCCTTTGCGCCATGCCGTGCGCTGGTTCTCCTTCAGGTTTGCCACCTCCTCGCCGTTGAGCATATAGCTTCCGGATGATGGGTTGTCGAGAAGGCCGAGGATATTGAGCAGAGTTGACTTTCCGCAGCCTGAGGGGCCCATGATTGCCACAAACTCTCCGTCGGCCACGGATAGGCTCACGTTGTTGAGGGCTTTTGTCTGCACGCTGTCTGTGCGGAAAATCTTATCAATGTTTTTAATTTCTATATTCATATCGGTGTCTGGTTTAATTATTTGTTTCCATTATAAAAGTATGTCTGCGATTGCCGGGTGAAGGTGGCTAATCGTTTGAAATGATGATTTTGTCGGCGTCGCCGAAAGCCGAATAAGAGCTTGTGATTATTCTTTCTCCGGGTTGAAGCCCCTCTGTCACTTCATAGAACTGAGGATTCTGCCGTCCGATCTTTATGTCTCTTCGAGTGGCGGATTTGCCGTCGGGGGCTACCACATATGCCCATTTCCCGCCTGTTGTCTGATAGAATGAGCCCCGTGGCACCATAATTGCCCTCGCCGGCTCTCCCAATTGAAGATTTATAGGGTAGCTCTGGCCCACGCGGATATTTTCAGGGATAGTCCCTTCAATCACAAGGTCTGCCTTGAACTTGCCGTCGCTTACCTCCGGATAGACTTTCTTTACTGCCACATCGAATTGCCGGTTCTGTCGTGACACTTTTCCGTGAATTCCCGGAATGACGCGGTCGATATAATGCTCGTCGATGCTGACAGTAATCTTGTAGTTGTCGAGAATGTTGATCTGTCCCACCTGCTGCCCGGCTGCTATGTTCTGCCCCAGCTCGGCAGAGAGAGACCCAAGCTGCCCGCTGTGTGACGCCCTTATGTTAAGATTGTCGGCGCGCTGGCGCACAAGGACGAAATTCTCCTGCATGTTGTGGAGGCTTTCGCGCATCATGGCCACCTGCACGGAGCGATACAGGGAGTCTTGCCTCAGGCGGTCTTCGAGCAGCGACAGGCTTGCGCGAGCGAGCTGAAGGTCTTCATCGGCTTTAAGGAACTCCTCGCGCGAGGTGAGGTTCTCTTTATACAAAGTGTTCTGCTGCTCCCACAGGCGTTGCTTGCGGTTGAGTTCAGTTCGGGCGGAGAGGAGGTCTTGTTTTATTTGAAGGCGTTCCTTCTCCATGGCTATCTCCGTGTCGCGAAGCATGTTCTGCTTCTCTGCAAGCTGCGATTCGGAGTCAAGGATTTGCTGGCGCAGCCCCGGGTTGTGGAGCGTAAGAATAATGTCGCCGGCGTTAACCATGGCGCCCTCTTCCACCCACTTTGTCTCCACCACTCCCGATTCGAGGGCGGAAACCTGAACGATTATGCCGGTTTCAACCTTTCCGTTGAGATGAACATAATCGTTGAATTCTCCTTCTGTCGCATCTCCGAACAGCATTCCGGCTGTAGTGGCGCGATAAGTAGTGCTGTTATTGCTGACTAATGCCCGGATTATGATGCCTGTTGCGATTAAGGCCAACAGTATGATCCAACCGTATTTTCTGAGAAAAGGGTATTTGATTTTTATTTCAGTATCCATTTGCACGTTCTGTTTTTATTCTTTGATAAGTTTTGCTCCGAGGTAATATGAGAGGGTGATGCCGCTGATTATCTTTTGAATGCGCTTCCCCTCAAGGTTTGCTATTGCGGTGGCCAGCTTGGCGCTCGACGTGTAGAGGTCTATCACCGACGAGTTGCCGAGCTCATATTTTCTGCGCACGGCGTTGTATGCCAGTTGCTCTGCCTCCACTCTTTGCTGCGCAGCCTCCAGTTCATCTGCGGCCGCCTTGAGGTCGAGGCCGGCTTCGGTGGTTGCCCTCTCGATTTCATATATAGTCCTGTCGAGGCGTGTTCTGGATTCTTCCACTTCTATCTTTGCTCGTTTCACGCGGTTTACGTTTGCCAGCCCGTCGAATAAAGGAATAGATATTGACAAGGCTATATATTCACCTATGTTGTCTTTGAACTGCTTGCCGAATCCCGGCGCTGAGAGATTGCTGCCCATAAGTTTATAGTAGGATGACGTCACTCCTCCGGTCAGCGAAATCTTAGGGGAGAATCCACCTTTTTCCGCTCTCAGATTATATTCGCTTTCTTTGAGGGCCAGCTCCGCTTCTGCAATTCGCGGATGCTTGGAATCTGACAGGCCCGGAAGAAATTCGTCTGAAGGGTCATGCTCGAGTTCGAGAGGCTCTTCCGACAGTTCCATGCCCATTGCGCCTCGCAGCTGCAGATAGGCTTTGGCGAGCAGATTGCGCTGGTTGGAGAGTTCATATCTGTCGGTTGCCACCACCGCTTTCATCTCGGCCACATCGGCTCCGCTTTTCACTCCTAATTCTTCTCCGCGCATGGTTGCGCAGAGGTCGGTGCTGTCACGCTGCAGTTGAATCTGCATCTGGCCGACCATGGCTTTGCAATAGTCTACGTTGTAGAACGCTTTGATGACTTCAAGCGAAATCAGGTCTTGCTCAACCTGGGCGGCCTGCACGCTTCGCAGCCGGGCCACTTGCGAGGCTTTAAGACTGTTGACTGACACAAGCCCGTCAAACAGGGGGATTGAAAGATATAGCCCGTAGCCTGTGGAGAGAGTCTGCTTGTTGTCGTAGGTGTTGGTTTCGGGGTCTATATTGCGTCCGAAGCTAATGTTGCCGCTTCCCGACAGGCTTAACGATGGCATAAGAGATGATGCAGAGATACGCTGGTCGGCTTTCGCTTTTTCCGTGGACAGCATTTGCAGCCGGTTGGTGTGGGCATGGTCGCGGGCGTATATCAGGCAATCGTTGAGCGTCATCGCTGCTGAGGCGCAGAATGATGTCAGAGAAATCAGAGATATTATTAGTTTGCGTTTCATGAGGGCAAAGTTAGGGTGGTTTAGGCTGAGATGGAAGGGAAATTATGGGAATCGCGCTTTTTGATATGGAAATTGTCAAAAAATTTGACACTGAAAAATTGAGTTCTATTGCAGAATCAATTAATTTTGCACTTCAAGCGGGCTTTAAGGTCATTAAGGTCTTTAGGGTCATTAAGGTCTTTAAGGCTATTAAGGTTGCTGAGTCGTAAGGCTCTTAACGGAATTGAAAGAATGAAAGTCTTGATTGTAGATGATAATGCCGCTGTGCGCACCACTCTGAAGATGGTGCTGGCCGGTGAGTTTGATGATGTGGCGGCAGTGGGCGACCCGAAACTGCTGCCGGCGTTGCTTTCCGCTGGCAATATCGATGCTGTGTTGCTCGACATGAATTTTGATAATCACAAACTTGACGGCAGCGACGGCATTTTCTGGCTTGAACGCATAAAAGAGTGCGAGGATGCCCCGGCTGTTGTGCTGATCACTGCTTTTGGCGATGTGCCGCTGGCTGTTGAGGCTATGAAGCGAGGTGCGGAGGATTTTGTCACCAAGCCGTGGGACAATGACGAACTCATAGCCAAACTTCGCCGGGCTATAAATAAGAACCGTCTTCATAGGGAAGAGGGTAGGAGCCTGAATAAAGCCCGTGAGCTTGAAGAGAAGGTTTCTCGTCAGGAGCAGATGACTCTCGAGGAGATGAAGCGTTCGCATATCATGTCGGTAATCGAGAGGTGTGGCGGCAATCTCACGGCGGCTGCCGAGCAGCTTGGCGTGAAAAGACAGACTCTTTATAATGTGCTGAAAAAGGTGTGAAAAGGTTTTGTCTTAAATGGTGGCTGTTTTGGGGAGCCGGGCTTTGTGTCGCGGCGGCTTCTGTGTTGTGTTTTGTTAAAGGTCACTGGCCTTGGGGAGTGTTGCTGCTGATTTTGTTGGGTTTTGTGGCTGCCGGGCAGTGGCGTCTTGTGATGCGCCTTGCAAACCTGATGAAAGTGTATGTGGCCGGGCTGGAGGTTAACGACCATACAATGTGTGTCGACATCGGAGGGGAGGGCTCTGAACTGCGCGGAATGTCGGATTCTATGAATCGCCTCACCGAGATTTACAGAAGCAGCAATATGGAACTTGAGACCCGAAAATTATATTACGACCGAATCCTGAGGGTGATGACCCATGAGATGCGCAATTCAATCACGCCTGTCATAGCGTTGGCGCAAGATATGAAAAAGCGTGGAGATAAGTATGATGCGGATTCGGCGTCAGAGGCGCTTGAAGTGATATTGAGCCAAAGCTGTGGCATAAAACGCTTTCTTGACTCTTATTATCAGCTCACACATTTGCCCGACCCAAAATTGGAGATGCTTGATGCGTCCGGCTTTTTCGACCGTATGAAGTGTGTGGGCAGCGTAGAGTGCAAGCGGCTGGAGCTTGGCGAAGACGTGCTGGAAATCAGTGTGGCAAATGGATTGAGAATGAATGCCGATGAAGATTTGCTTGCCCGGGCGGTAGGGAATCTTGTGAAGAATGCGCTGGAGGCAGTTGCCGGAAAGGAGAGCCCGGAAGTGAGAATCATGGCAGCGCATGTTGACGGCGGCATCGGGATAACGATAACCGATAACGGTTGTGGCTTTGCCTCCGGAGGGGGAGAGGGGACCGATATGCTTTTTCAGCCGTTTTATACAACCAAGGCGGGAGGCACAGGCGTAGGGCTGTGTCTCAGCCGCCAGATTGCACGTCTGCATGGCGGCGACCTGCGCTTGCTCAACACGTCGGGCAACGGCTCGACAATGTTGCTGACAATAAAAGCGTAGAGGCCGACAGTTAAGATAAACTTACAGGGAGCTCCGCATCATGCGCCGCCAGTTGCGGAACCCTATGAACGCTATGGCCGTGTAGAGGGTGTAAAGAACCGCATAGAGCGGAATCCCCTTGTAGGCGTATAATGCCACGCATACGGCATCGACGGCAATCCAGGCAATCCATTGCTCAAGATATTTGCGAGCCAGCATCCACATAGCTACGATGCTTAATGCCGTGGTGAACGCGTCGGCCAGAGGGACTGTGCTGTCGGTAAGGAACCGCAGCCCGCAATAGAGCCCTGCCCACAGGGCAAGAAACACGGAAGCCGACAGAGCAAGCTCTCGGGGCTTTATTCTTGTGATAGGGAGCTCTTGCTTTTTGTTTTTCTGTATGTCGCCGGTCTGCCTGTCCCCCTTGATTCTTGCGCGAGTCCATGTGGCGTAGCCGTAGATTGCGATAAGGAAATAATAGATATTGATGGCAAAATCGGCGTAGAGGCCCTTGTGAAGGTATATCCACATTGAAATTGTGGGCATAAGGATAGATGCGAGCCACAGCCTTGAGTCGGCGTGATATTCCCACCAAAGATACAGGAGCCCGATGCTGAACCCGAGTATCTCAAGAACCTTGTCCCATGGAATTTCTGCGAATGTAATCATAGGGTGAGTGTTACTGTTGCGAGAACATTTGCTGTGGCTTGTGCTGCAAATCCGGCATAGCGGTAGATCACGGGTTTGCCGTCTTCCAGATAGTAGCCGGCGCCTGAGTAGCCGTTGTTGAAATATTTCTCATTGAAGAGGTTATAGACAGTCACTCCGAGGCGGAGCTCTTTTGTGGCGGGGAGTTTTTTAAATGTGTAGGCCAAAGAGAGGTCAGACACAAAGTAGGAGTCGAGCTTGGCCTCAGCGCTACGGGCATTGTTCATATACTGGCTCGACACATAGCGGCTCATGAGAGAGATGTCGAAACCTGCGGCATGGAAATTAAATGCGTTGTGCATAATCACATCGGGAGAAAAAGAGATAGGAGTGTCGCCGCAGTCGATGGTGATCGGGTTTGTCCATTCATCCTCGTAGATATATTCCACAAAATTGCGTATGCGGTTGCGCGAGAAAGTGGCGTTGATTTGCCAGTCGAACCAGTCGGCGGGCTTTAGCGAGCCTTGCAGCTCAATGCCCATGCGGTAAGAGTCGGGCACATTCACGCTGATGGCGTTGCCGGTGTCGGAGAGTTGTCCAGTGGCCACAAGCTGGTTCTTATAGTCCATCAGATAGAGATTCGCTCCAATTGAAAAGAGCCTGTGGGAGAAAGAATATCCGAGCTCATAGTCAAACATTCTTTCCGCCTCCGGATAATGCCCGGGGTCGCTGTCGGTGAAGTTGTCTCTTGTAGGCTCCTTGTGAGCGACGCTCCAGGAGGCATAGGCACGATGCGACTTATTGTTATAGGCCACCCCTAACTTCGGGTTGAAGAAATTCCAGTCGCGGTGGATGTCAAGGCGTGCCATGGCATCGGTGTTCCAGTCGAAATTGTCGCTTGCCCCGGTGATTGTGTAGTGGATGTGGCGATACTGGAGGTCGGCATAAGCGGATATCCCGTTCCGGATGTCATAGTCGGCGCGGACAAAAATATTTGAGTCAAACTTGCGTCCCGTGTTATGATAATATGGCTGCAAAGGATTGATGGGGCCTACATAATTACGCACCCATTTTATTTGTCCGAAATGGTTCCCTCTGTGCCAGTTGGCTGCGCCGCCGGCTGTGAGCGAAAGCGAGTTCTTCTTGAAATTCACGTTAAACATACCGCCTCCGAAATCGTTGTCATTATTCTTCAGGCGAATAAGGTCTGATTTTTTTATCTTGTTCCCTTCCGCGTCGAGAAATGGCGGCAGGCCGTATTCGGAAAGAGTGCGGTCTGTCTTGTACTGGTCATAATATCCATCCCCCTTTGTGTAGTGCAGGGCGGCGTTTATTGTGACATATTGCCCTGCATTCCGGTTGAACAGCAATTGGAAATGATGCTGGGTGAAATTGTCGCACTGGTCGGGATAGAAAGCGGTTTTCCCTTCGGAATCAGTGTATTTCCCACAAGGATTATAGCGCCGGCCATATAGCTCCATGTCTTCTTTAGAGGCGTAATCCCAGGCCATGTAGGTCTGCTCTTTTCCTCCGAATGCGAGAATACGCAGAGAGGTGTTGTCGGAGCGGTAAGCAAGCTGCCCCATGTAGCTCCACAGCTTGGAGAAAGCGCGGTCGATATATCCGTCAGACCCTATATGGCTGAATCTTGCGTCGGCGCTCCAGTGTTCGCCGAAAAGGCCGGATGACACTTTGATTGTCTCTTTATTTGAATTGAAGGAGCCATACGAAACCGATACCGAGGCTGAACGCTCGGTAGACGGAGCGTCGGTGAGCATGTTGATCGACGCGCCGAAAGCCCCTGCTCCGTTTGTGGAAGTCCCGGCTCCGCGCTGCACCTGGATGTCGCGCAAAGAGGAGGCAAGGTCGGGCATGTTGACCCAATACACATTGTGGCTTTCGCTGTCGTTGATAGGCACACCGTTGGCAGTGATGTTTATTCGTGATGCATCGCTTCCTCTCACTCTTATGCCTCCATATCCAATGCCTCCTCCGGCATCGCTCGTGGCCACAATCGAGGGGGTCATCTCAAGCAGGTTAGGGATGTCTCGGCCGTCGTTAGCCTTGGCTATTTCCTTACGGCTTATGTTGGTGAAGGCCACCGGAGTCTTCACGCCGGCGCGATTTGCGGTTATTTCCACTCCATTGAGTTCAACTGCGAGAGTGTCTGTCATTTCATAAGCAGACACCGGTGCGGCATTTTCTGCCATGCAGGGGAGGCCAATCATGGAAGCCATGACCGCTCCCCATGAAAAGCGATGTTTCATGAGTTAAAATTTTTCTTTACGCCGGTACTAACCGGATCAAGTTCAAAGGGTCTGTTCTCAGCCCCACATCCGCATGAGAATCATCTGTTAGAAGATAAAGCCCGAATTGCAACGGAAATGGTGCACCCCTAAATATGTTATGCCGTCATTCCGGTGCCGGCCTGATGGCATTGTGACAGCAAAGATACGAAATATTATGCAGTGGCTGAATATTTTTTTGCTGTAATTTGTTATCGAGGTATAGAAAGGTTATAAAGAAAAGGAAGAAATGAGAAAAGAAGATATTATGCGGGAGGCTATCTCTCTCGCCGACAACAATGTCAGAAACGGGGGAGGCCCGTTCGGAGCCGTGATTGTGAAGGATGGCAAGGTTGTTGCCACCGGCGTAAACCGGGTCACTGCCAACAATGACCCCACGGCACATGCCGAGGTCAGTGCAATACGCAATGCCTGCAAGAAACTGAAGACATTCGACCTCAGCGGCTGTGAGATATATTCGTCTTGCGAGCCGTGCCCGATGTGTCTCGGAGCCATATACTGGTCGCGCATCAAAAAGATATATTATGGCAACAGCAAGGCTGACGCAAAAGACATAGGGTTTGACGATTCTTTCATATATGATGAGCTGGCTTTGCCCTACGGGCAGCGCCATGTGGCTATGGAGAGGCTTCTGGGCGACGAGGCAATAGCCACCTTCAATGAATGGAAGAGCAAGCCGGACAAAACTGAATACTGAAGCAAGTGTTTTTGAGCGCGTCGTACATTTGTACAACGCGCTCTTAACGATTTGAATAAATTTGAAAAATTAGAGGAATCTTTGTGATTGCATGCGCAAAAAGTGTTATCTTTGCCAAGTGAGCTGATGGCTAAGAGAGTCAGATTGTCTTAGTGGTCAACTCTCTGTTTTAATTTTTTCTGAATTTTTGATACTATTGGCCATAGCGATCCATGGCCGATATGTCGCTTAAATATTGAACTGGCCATGTTGAGGATTCCAAAGCCGGGATGCCGCTGTGTAATAGTCATGATAATGGCTGTATTCTTCCTGTCTGCGCGGGCAGACATCGTGCGGGGAGACGGGGAAGGATGCGATACGGTGAAGGAACTTGACAGAATGTTTTTCAGAGCTGAGAAGGCTATGGAAAATAAAGACTATGTAAATGCGTTGAGGATGTATGACCGCATATGCGACAAGTCGGTGGAGGCCCGGGATAAGGATGGCGAATGCCTTAGCCTCTACAACATGGGAGTCGTATATTACACGCTTGCACAAGACGGGGAGGCTCTGAACTATTTTCAGAAGGCTTACAAGATGTGTCTTGAAAATAAATTAAAAGTGGGTCGCGAAATATTGGTGCTCAACGGCATTGCCGGTATATTTTTCAAGCAAAATGACATTGGGAAAGCCAAAAAATTTGTGGAAAGAGCTTACAGGCTCGCATTGGACAACGACATCAAGGGTCAGATAGAGGTGCTTGCTGCCGATCTGGCTCTGATCTGCAATAAGGAGGGCAGATATGAGGAGGCTGAGAAATTCATAGAGATTTCATTCAGAAATATTGAGGGCGACAAGGAGGCAGAGAGCCGCACGCTTACGATTCTTGCTGAAACCAGATTCAATCAGAAAAGACATGACGATGTGATTTCTCTTTCGAGTAAAATTCTGGATAATGAACACACATCATCATTCAATAAGGCAATTGTCTTTGCTTACCTTATAAGCATATATACAGACAGGCGGCAATTCGAGAAGGGGAAGTCATATATTGACCGGGCAATAGAGAATGCGGATGTCTCCAACAAAAGTTATGTCTTCGATGTGATATCCGGGCTTTATGAAAAGTCGGGAAGCCATGCGCTCGCATTGCAGATGAAAGACTCGATAATCATGTATCAGGACAGCCTGTCAAAGACATCCAACCTCAGAGTGGTGGAGGGTGCGCACACACAGTTTGAGATGATGAAATATAAGGCTGACACGGAAAAAAGGATGGCTGTGATGCGTCAGAGAAACCTGACAATGGGATTTGTGGTGAGCACCGGCACCCTTGTGCTAATACTTATAATAATCATTATAAGCCGGCAGAAAATAAAGATGCGTCTCAGCCATCAGCTCACTAAAGCGGCTCTTGAAAACGAGCATAAGGAGAATCTGCTCAATCAAGAGCGGATACGCGAGACGGAACTGATAGCACGGCATGAACGTGAGATGATGAAAAAGGAAATAGAGCAAAAGGGCAGAGAGCTTTCGGCGACTGCGATGTTTGTGACATCGCGTAACGAGCTTATAGAAGATATTGTGAAAAGGCTTGAAATAATCAATGACAAATATGACATAGACGATATAAGAAAACTTAATGTTTCGTTAAGGCAACAGGCGCGTTCCTCTATTGACCGCGAGAGCCTTGTCGTGAATTTCGAGGCTGCCGACCCTGATTTTGCACGTAGGCTTATGAGCGAGCATCCGGATCTTCTTGACAGCGACGTGAGATTCCTTTCTTATGTCAGGATGAATATGCAAAACAAAGACATTGCCTCGCTCCTAAACATAGCCTCCGATTCATGCAAAAGAAGGAAAATAAGATTGAGTAAAAAGCTCGGGCTGTCCACATCGGGCGACTTGTATAACTATATTGTCGGGATATGAAATGGAATAGTGTTTTACGATAAATAAATTCTTCTGTCGGAATGTCAGGCGCATATTGCCGCATGAAACGATTGTTGATTTTTTTAATGTCAAAATGCCATGAATATAGCCGTTAACATATTTGTCACCTATTTGTCACCCCATAGTTTTTGGCCGAATTGTTGCAAAGAACTAACTTTAGGGCATCAAACAAAAAATTTGTTAACCCTACTAAATTATCCTCTATACGCGAGTTCGGGATAAGGAACACCATAAAAAAGTTGAATCGGCAGCTTGAAAAAGCTGCCGATTCTTTTGGTAATATCACTGATATTTAGTAATTTAGAGGAACAAACAATAAATACTGTATCATGATTACCGAAAGTAAAGTTACTGAAATTTTTTGTATTGCAGATGATTTCTGCAAGGAATTTGATGGTGAGATGGCAAAAAATGCACTTCCGTCCACAACTGACACTCCAAAACGGAAAAGAAAGCGCATGATGTCGGATGCCGAGGTCATCACGATTCTGATCTGTTTCCACTTCAATTCGTACCGAAACTTCAAGCACTATTATCTGGGATGTGTGCGCATTCACTGGAAGCATCTGTTTCCGCAGACATTCTCCTACAACCGCTTCGTGGAGGTCATGCCCCGATGTTTTGTGGCTATGACCATGTTCCTGCGGCTCGCGTGTTTCGGAGAGTGCACGGGGATAAGTTTTGTGGACAGCACCTGCATTCCGGTCATACACAACAAACGCCGGTTCAGCATGAAGGTATTCAAGGATATTGCTGCCAAAGGGAAGAGTACGATGGGATGGTATGTCGGCTTCAAACTGCATCTGCTATGTAACGAAAAAGGAGAGCTGATCAACTTTGTACTGACACGCGCCAATGTGGACGACCGCAATGAGGCAGTCATCGACACGCTGACTGACAGGGTGTTTGGAAAACTATACGCTGACAAGGGATATATATCGCAGTCTCTTTTCGGGCATCTTTGGGATGACGGCATACATATTGTGACAGGTCTTCGCTCGAACATGAAACAGCGTCTCATGCCGTTCTATGACAGGATGATGCTTCGTAAAAGGAGCATCATCGAATCCATAAACGACATGCTGAAGAATGTGGCGCAGCTCGTCCACTCCCGCCATCGTAGTGTACACAACTTCCTCATGAACCTGCTTGCGGCAATGGGTGCGTATTGTTTCTTCGCCACAAAGCCGGAAGTGAACTTTGACTTTGAGGTTCCCGAGTCAAACGGGCAGCTTGTCCTCTGGGATTAACACCAAACTGTACAAATAAATCAGGCGACCTTGAAAGGCCGCCCAATACTCTATGTCTTTTGCTTGGTTGAAAAACATAAAGTTCTTATCCCGAACTCGCGTTCTATGATCAAGAAGCTGACATCATTATTGGGATTGGTTGCATTAGGAGGGGGCGTGGCGATTTATTCGACTGATATTATAGCCACGCACCAGACGGCAGCAAGGCCCGGAGAAACGAAGAAGGAGATAGGCGGGAAGTTGAAGCTGACCCCATCGAACAAATTCAATGTAGTGTCAAATCCTGAGGAATTTTTCAGGCCCGGTGCAGTTTTTGGCAAACGTTCATTGCAAAGGAGTGCTAAATCCGGGATTAAACGTATAGCGGCCGCTCCCAATGTGGCGGACAGCCTGCTCCTTTACGGGCTCAACTATAGCGACGGCACCTGGCAGACACTTTCAGGTCTTGACTCTAAGGTGTATTCTTTTCAGTCAGCGCCGGCGTCGCGCTTTGTGGAGGCTTCTCCCGCGAATCTTGAAAAGCCTATGGCGGCTTTTTATGCCAAAGGGAAGTTCTATCTCCTTTTCAGCGACATGGAGACAGACGAGAACTATAACAGCCTCTCTTCGCTTCGCATGAAGGTATATGACGCATCCTCATGGGAGGAACTTGACGATGTTGTTATATCGGAAATGTCGATGGGTATGGATTGGTATCTGCGCCAGGTAGCGGCATACGACCCGACGACTAACAAGGCGTATACAATGTCGTGGGGCGACGGCAAGCCGCTTATATCGATAGATGTCGACACTTATGAGGCCAGGATTATCGGAGGAAATGCAAATAAGTTCATCCAGACAATGTTTGTTGACTCTGACGGCCAATTGTATGGCATCACTTTCGATGAAAAGAAGCTTTACAGGATAGACAAGAGTACCGGGGCGATGGAAGAGGTAGGCGATCTCGAGCTTCCGTTCAACATAAGCGCTGACCCGATGTCTGCGGTATATGACCCGGCCGGAAAGAGAGCCATATGGGTTGCTGTGGATGGCAACAGTAAGGAGTCTGCGCTTTTGAGTGTGGACCCTGTGACCGCAAAGGTTGAGAAAATTGCGGATATGCCCGGCAATGAGCATATCCTCGGTCTTTACACGCCAGAGACTTCGGCAAATGCGCCGGCAGCCCCGACAAAAATAAGTTATGCGGGTGGCAAATTATGTATGAAGGCCCCGTCATCCACACATTTTTCAGGGGAGGAGCTTTCAGGCGCGCTTACCATAGAAGTGATCTCTAAGGGGAAGACTATCAAAGAACTCGGTGTCTCCCCGGGAGAGGATGTGGCCGCAGACCTTCCGCTTGCCGATGGCGATTACCATCTGTTTATCCGTGTAAGGAATGCTGCCGGCTTATCTCCGGAACGCCGCTTAGACACATTTGTAGGCAGCGACATGCCGTGCGCTGTGTCGGAGCTGACTCTTTCGATGGAAGACACAAAGAACTCTGTGCTGACATGGGAAGCCCCCGATAAGTCTGTTCATGGCGGAGCAATCGATGACAATTCCCTGAATTATCGTGTGGTTAGATTCCCGGATGAAACTGTGGTGGCAGAAGGCTTGAAAGAGACTTCTTTCACAGAGCCGATACCGGAGGCTCACGCCAGGTATTATTACGAGGTGACGGCGTTCGCAGGCTCCCTTGAAGGTGAACGCGCGGTTTCAAATGTAGTGACCGGCGGCGATGTGTGGGTGCTCCCTTACACCGAGACATTCGACACTCAGGCAGATTTCGATTCGTTCAAGGTGGTAGACGCCAACAACGACCTTCATACATGGCAACACATGCTCCCGGCAGGAGAGACTTCAGGCTATGCTTATCTTGTTGGCAACGGCACGGCGGATGTCGACACCGGAATATACGAGGGCAATGGAAATGACGACTATCTGATTTCTCCCTCTGTGCGGCTGAAATCAGGTGTGGACTACAGGATGCAGTTTGACAGCTATGATAATTTCTTAACATATGAATACCTTTCTATTTATCTTGGAAAAGAGAAGAATAATGTAGGCGGCGAGAAAAAGATTTTCTCTGAGCAGATTAAGAATAATTCCGTCATGTCATTCATTTTCAGTGTGGAGGAAGACGGCCTTTATAACTTCCTTTTCCATGGCGACAATCCGGGGCAGAGCGTGTCGCTCTCTCTCGACAATATCTCGGTAGACGTGTATGCCGCTTTAAATGGGCCTGACTGCGCTGCAGATGTGACCGCGACAGCGGGCGCGTTCGGAAAACTTGAGAACACGCTGTCGTTCACTCTTCCGGTGAAGAAATACAATGGCGAAAGCCTTGATGTGATTGACCGTGTAGAGATTTACCGCAACGGCAGCCGCCGTCCGGTCAAGACATTCGATTCCGTTAAGCCGGGTGAGAAAATAACATGGCTCGACACTGAGGTTGAGCAGGGTATGGTTAACTATCGAATCCTTGTGTTTAATTCAGAGGGTCAAGGCAAGGAAGCCCTTGTAAGCAACTGGGTTGGTGTGGACCAGCCGGCTTTGGTCGGGAATCCTTATGTGAGGATGAACGATGACTTCAAGGCAGTGGTGACGTTTGATAAAGTTGGGGGCGCCGGCATGCATGGCGGCTATGTGAATCCGGAAGAGGTCACATATGCACTTTTCAGATATAATCAGTATAACTGGAGTAACCCATGGGAGCAGGTGTCTGAATTTTCAGATGTGACAGAAATCGTTGATAAAGACTATTTCGGATGGGGTCAGGCCTGGGTTGACTATGCTATTGTAGCCTCGAACAGTGCCGGACTTTCGGAAGGATGCATTGTCGGGCTTGTTCTTGGCGAACCTTATGCCCGCCCCTACAGTGAGTCTTTCGCAATGGGATTTGCTTCTCTCGATCCATGGACATTGATTGCAAATTCTTATGAGTATGCGTGGAACGTTGTCACCGGATCCGGAGTCAGGACCAAACCCTATGACAATGACGGAGGAATGCTGCAGTTCGCCTATAAGGGTGAGGATTCCAACTCACAGCGTATCATTGGCCCGAGAATAAGCCTTAAGGATTCTGCGTCGCCTCTGCTTTCGTTCTATATGACTCATGGTTTCGAGGCTGAAGAGGAAGACCTTTTGCTTGACATCTATCTGAACTATGCTGACGAAGGCTGGGTGAAAACAGCCACTGTGCCTTATAACAACGGCACGTCCGGGTGGGGAAGATATGCGATTCCTCTGAGAGCCGACGCCGATAATGTGCAGGTGGCGTTCGGGGCATATGCTGCCGACGCGAGCGCCGCGATATATGTGGACGCAATCACAATTGAGGAAGGTTCGCAAAATGATGTCGCAATTCAGGGTATGTCTGTCGACAGAAGAAGAATCAACGCCGGTGAAAGTTATGTGGTGGATGTGACAGTTGTAAACTACGGCATGCGCAAGGCGGAGAATCTGAAGGTTGCGCTTTATGACACCGATAACGAAATCATGTCGGGGTCGATTGCAAGCCTTGAGCCTAATGACCTGACGCATGTGGCGTTTGAAGTTGCGACAACCCGCAAGGACGCTTCAAGAAACTTTGTGCTTACATCTGTTGTAAGTCAGGACGGTGACTCAAATCTTGAAAACAACACGAGCGATGTTGCCGGAGTTTATGTCAAAGGCTCCGTTCTTCCCGGCGTCGGAACGCTTGAAGGGGTGAGCGAAGGCGACGATGTGGTACTTACATGGCAGAAGCCATCTACCGATGAAGTCAACGATGCTGTGACTGATGACTTTGAGGCATATGAATCGTTTATAATTGACGGTATAGGCGACTGGACTACATATGACGGTGACGGGACACAGACAGTATATTTCGGAGGGCCGGAAGTTCCTAACAATTTCGCCCCGAAGGCATGGCAGGTCTGGGCACCTGAGGAGGCCGGGTTCTCACTTGATAAGTTTGAGGTGCTGCGCCCGTATTCCGGCGACAAATATCTCGCTTGCTGGGCTGCCTCTGACGGATATTCAACTACTCTTCCCAATGACGACTGGTTGATTTCTTCCGAGGTTATTGGCGGAACGGATGTTTCATTCATGTATAGGATGCCTAATGACGGCTCAGACCCGCAAGTGTTTGAGATGTTGTACTCAACGACAGATAACGAGCCGGAAAATTTCTCTGCCTTTGATTCCGGCAGAATCGACTTCGGCACAGACTGGATATATTTTGAGTTCACACTTCCTTCAGACGCAAGATATTTTGCAATCAGAAGCTGCAGCACAGGAAGCTATACAGTGGCTTTTCTTGATGACATTACTTTCACTCCGCTTTATGGGTCTACGACAAAACTTGAGCTGGCGGGCTATAATGTATACCGCGACGATAAGATGATTGCAGAGAACGTTAAGGAAGAGTCATTCACAGACAAGGGCGCTTCCGGCACTTCTCATGAATATCATGTCACAGCCAACTGGAAGGAGGGCGAGTCGAATTATTCTAATCCGTTTGAGAATAAGAGTGTCGGCATTTCTTCTTGCAGTGTTGATGGGGTTAGAATCAGAGCAATTGACGGAGCAATAGAGATTTGCGGCGCTGACGGCATGGCTGCGTCGGTATTCTCTGCACAGGGCATTGCTGTTTACAATACAATCGTGGAAGGCGACATTATGATAAGAGTCGTTCCCGGTGTGTATCTGGTGAATGTCAATGAACAGGCAGTGAAAGTGATTGTAAGATAATATCTGACAGTGTAATTGCAAAAGGGGTTTGTCTAAGTGTCAGGCAAATCCCTTTTGTCCTAAAATGGTGACAAATGAAAAAAATCTTTTACATATTGCTGTCTGTCATGGCATGGTCTGATGCCATCGGGCAAGTGGAACTGCGTTATGCAGAGTCAATGGATTCCGGCTGGGGAGATGCAAATGCCGTTGTGACACCGTATGTGACATTCCCTGAAATTGCTGTTGCTCCTTACAGCGGTAACAGCATAACTGCCGTGGGCATCGGGCTTATGAAAGCGGCGTCCAACTGTTATGTCTATATTAAAAAGAATCCGGAGGATGCAAAATACATATACAGACAGAAACTCGGAGACTTGCAGGCGGGGTGGAATGTTATAACACTCGATGAGCCTTATGAAATCAAGGGCGATGAGAATATTTCCATAGGATACAAGGCTTCTTTCAAAGAGGCCGGAGGAGTAGGTGTATATGGCGTCAACAATCCGGATGGAGACAAGGTGTATTATAACAGTCTTGACAGATGGACGTCCACAGGAGGAGCAATCTGTGTCACTGCCGTGGTGGAAGGTGACAATATGCCGCTGAATGAGATGTCGATAGGGAAGATTGGGGATGTCACAGCCTCATATGATGCAGACACGGTTGAAATTGCTGCTGTTGTTAAAAATATGGGAGCCAATGAGGTTGAGGCTTATAGTATTGGCATCACTGTGGATGAAGAGACTGTAGAGATGTCATATGACCGTCATGTGGCGGTGAACGGGTGTGACACAGTTCTGTTCGAGGTGCCGGCAGTGGAGAAGGGCAAGCATAAAGTCTCGGTGAATATCCTTACTGTGAACGGGGTGGAAGATATATATGATTTCAATAACAGTTCGTCGGCTACTGTCACTGTGCCTGACAAGGCATTTGCACGGAGAATTGTCTGTGAGGAGATGACCGGCACTTGGTGTGGTTTCTGCCCGAGAGGAATGGTGGGGCTGGAGCTTATGAAGGAGAAGCATGAAGGAATGTTTATTGCAGTCAGTGTCCATAGCGATGACCCTATGGCTATTGACCCTGAATCCCCGTTAAGCTATGGAGAGTTTATAGCCTCTTGCACCGGCGCCCCGTCATGCAATGTTGACCGCAGATTCTCGGGAGACCCTTATGCAGACATACAGCGTCTGTATGACATGGAAAGAAATGTGGAGAATCATGTTGCCATAGAGACGGAGGCATTCTGGAATGCAGACGGCACAATAGGTGTCAGAAGTGTGTATTTCACGGATATAGATATTGAGAACCCTGCCTATAGAATTGCCTATACTCTTACGGAGGACGGCATAACCGGTTATCCTCAGACAAACTATTACGCGGGTGGTAAGAACGGAGATATGTATGGCTGGGAAGATAAGGGCGATCCTGCTGTCGATGTCACTTATAATGATGTCGCAAGAGGTATTTTTGGCGGATACAGGGGGATGCCATTGGCAAATTCTCCTATTGTGGCACACACAAGATATGAGCATGAATATGAGATAGAAGTGCCGGCGAGTGTGCGTGACAAAAGCAAGATTCATGTTATAGGACAGATTATCGATTCTGTTTCAAATAGCATTCAGAATGCATATTACACAGAGGTAAAAGGTGATGTGCCAAACTCTTCGGCGGCAGAGATGACCACTGGGCATGAAGTGAGGACAGATAATGGATTAATTGTCGTGTGTGGCGATAATCTGGAAGGGGCGACGGCCTTAGTCGCGGATATCTGTGGAAGAATAGTTGCAATATCCGGTCTTCATAATGGAGAAAACAGAATAAGTGTCACTGGCTCAGGAGTCTTTGTCCTGTCCGTTAATAATACTAAAGCAGAAAAATATAAGGTAATATTATGAAAAAGATATTTCATGCGGCATATGCTTTGATTGCCTCCGGGATGCTTGTGTGTCCGGTGCAGAATGCATCGGCGGTGGCGGCATATCCGGGCATTCAGAGAGCCTTTCTTGCTGATGGCACATCAATTTCTTATCGTGTTCTCGGCGATGAATATTCACATGCGTTTGTGAGCGCTGACGGCTTTTTTCTCGAGAGGGATGAAAATGGCATAATGTCCATTAAAGGAGAGGCAAATGTCGAAGAGATAATGGAAAAAGGGAAGGCAATGCGTGTCAGACAGAACATCCCCGGCCCTTCATTCCCGACAACTGGAAATCTTCGTGGAGTGGTTCTGATGGTGGAGTTTTCCGACAATTCATTTGTTGACGGCCATGATAAAGAACTTTATGATTTGATAATGAACAGCGAACGATATTCGGGAGGAGGCGCCACAGGCTCGGCTCGTGATTATTTCGTGGATTAATCTATGGGTGTCTTCACTAATGCCGACATGACTGATATTGGAAGCTCTCTTGATGATTTCATGACGATATCCGGATGAGCCGGGGAGTCGGTGTATCAGGCCGGAGGTCGTGTCATGGTCGGCTATTATGCGAAAAGCGGAACACTGCAGTCTCCTGCATTTGATTTCGGAGTAAGTGAAGAGGCAACAATCGACTTTTCAGTAGTGTCTTATCCGGGGAAATCGGTAAACTATAGTTTATCTTTGGTTGATGCTTCAGATTCTCGTGAAATTGAAAAATATGAAGGGAAAGCTACCAAAACGGAGGAAAACATAGTGTGGCATGTTGGAGGATTGCCTGAAAAAGTTAAATGTATATTTGACACCCGTAACGAAAGAGCATATTTTGACAATCTTGTGTTGTTGAAAGGTAATATCGCAGATGAATTGGTGTGTAACTCCGGCCCTGAATTATGGACGGAGGATAATGTCGTCGCCACATCGTTAAAAGTGACCGGTCTCAGAGGGGGTCGAAGTTATGCCTGCACAGTGGAGGCGTGGTCTTCTGATGGTCTTTATCCGTCGTGTCCGTCGGAAGAGATAGTCGTTGTAACCGGAGATAATGGAGGAGTTGAAGATCTTGAATCGGGTGTTTCGTCAGAAGTTGTCGCGACAATCTATTATGATGTCTTAGGCAGGCGGTATAGTCATTCTATTGCAGGAACGACAATTATTAAAGTGACTGTTTATTCTGACGGAAGCCGGAAAACAGAAAAAAACTTAACCTCGTCAATGCTGTTCTGACAGCCGGGGAGAGCATTCCCGCAGTTTGCGGGAGTGTAGCCCGTTTGGAAAGAATCTCCCGCAAGAGTTTTTTTGCATAGCTCTTGCGGGAGATTCTTTAGAGCGCGTTCATTAAATTTTCAGCTTGTTGCGATATTGCATAGGCGTCATGCCGGTTTGTTTGCGGAATATGCGGCACAGGTAGGAGGGGTCTTCATAATGAAGACGCTCCGCTATCTGCTTTACCGACAAGTCGGTGGTGTCGAGTAATGTTCTAATCACAAGTTCTATCTGCTTGTTTATCTGCTCTTTTGCAGATATGGCATTCATTCTGCGCACTATGATGTTAAGATAATTGGGCGTGACATGAAGTTTGTCGGCATAGAATGCCACGTCATGATGGGAGGCATAGTTTCTGTTGAGCAGAGCCAGGAAATCGTTGAATAATGCCCATGCCCTGTTTTTTGAAGGGTTTTCTCTAAGTTGCCCCAGCCGAGACTCTACCTGCTCGGCCATGATAAGGATGTAGCTCTCCACCTCGTTGCGCAGCACTTTCTCTTTTGTTGCCGGGGAGCATTCGGCATCTATCCATTTTATTATGGAAAACCAGCTTTTAATCTTGCCGGCCGGTTCATGTGCAACCATGAACACGGGAGTCTTGTATATGAAATCCCAAAAACGGTTGGATGTGACCAACAGGAATAAGTCTTGAGTAATATTGAAACCCATCGACAAGAACCGTGCGTTGAAGTCTGATGAAACCTTTTCGGGAATCACTACCATGTCAAACGCCATAAAAGCCACTGAGCCCGGTTTCATTTTATATTTTTGAGAATTTATGGAAATTATGGCGTGGCCTTTGCCGCACATCATAATCATGCATCCGTTGATTGTAAGCGGATGTCCCGGCGCCCATGTATTGGCGGATATAGCCCCATAGGAGAAGGCGCAGCCATGAGATTTGGCTGTGATATTGGTGTTTTTATTCATGCAGATGTGTAAAGTTACTATGTAATAACGCAGTAAGAATGTGTTTTGTTATAAAAAGTGCCATAACTGTAATGGTTTATACCGAGATAAATTTCTTTGGAGCTGTTAACTTTGCAGTCTCAAAATCAATTCATAATAAGCCGGCAGAATCAGTATTCAAATATTCGTGAGAAATTGTGTCTGATTGTATTTGAATGAAAGGCCGGAATCATAACAAAACAATAATAATAAAACAATAAGACATGGAAAGAGATAAACTTGATTTTGGAAACGAAAAGATAAACAAGCTGTTCGGGGCAATGTTTTTGCCCACCCTTATAGGGATGGTGTTCAACTCCATTCTTAACATCTGCGACGGAATGTTTGTGGGCCATGGAGTAGGGAGCAATGCCCTTGCCGCCATCAATATTGTGGCGCCGCTGTTTCTTGTGTGCACCGGTGTTGGCCTTATGTTCGGCATTGGCGCGTCGGTGATCGGGAGCATCAGGCTTGCCGAGGGGAACGTCAAGGCGGCGAGAATCATAATGACACAGGCATATATCGCAGGGGCTATTACGCGAGTTCGGGATAAGGAACACCATAAAAAAGTTGAATCGGCAGCTTGAAAAAGCTGCCGATTCTTTTGGTAATATCACTGATATTTAGTAATTTAGAGGAACAAACAATAAATACTGTATCATGATTACCGAAAGTAAAGTTACTGAAATTTTTTGTATTGCAGATGATTTCTGCAAGGAATTTGATGGTGAGATGGCAAAAAATGCACTTCCGTCCACAACTGACACTCCAAAACGGAAAAGAAAGCGCATGATGTCGGATGCCGAGGTCATCACGATTCTGATCTGTTTCCACTTCAATTCGTACCGAAACTTCAAGCACTATTATCTGGGATGTGTGCGCATTCACTGGAAGCATCTGTTTCCGCAGACATTCTCCTACAACCGCTTCGTGGAGGTCATGCCCCGATGTTTTGTGGCTATGACCATGTTCCTGCGGCTCGCGTGTTTCGGAGAGTGCACGGGGATAAGTTTTGTGGACAGCACCTGCATTCCGGTCATACACAACAAACGCCGGTTCAGCATGAAGGTATTCAAGGATATTGCTGCCAAAGGGAAGAGTACGATGGGATGGTATGTCGGCTTCAAACTGCATCTGCTATGTAACGAAAAAGGAGAGCTGATCAACTTTGTACTGACACGCGCCAATGTGGACGACCGCAATGAGGCAGTCATCGACACGCTGACTGACAGGGTGTTTGGAAAACTATACGCTGACAAGGGATATATATCGCAGTCTCTTTTCGGGCATCTTTGGGATGACGGCATACATATTGTGACAGGTCTTCGCTCGAACATGAAACAGCGTCTCATGCCGTTCTATGACAGGATGATGCTTCGTAAAAGGAGCATCATCGAATCCATAAACGACATGCTGAAGAATGTGGCGCAGCTCGTCCACTCCCGCCATCGTAGTGTACACAACTTCCTCATGAACCTGCTTGCGGCAATGGGTGCGTATTGTTTCTTCGCCACAAAGCCGGAAGTGAACTTTGACTTTGAGGTTCCCGAGTCAAACGGGCAGCTTGTCCTCTGGGATTAACACCAAACTGTACAAATAAATCAGGCGACCTTGAAAGGCCGCCCAATACTCTATGTCTTTTGCTTGGTTGAAAAACATAAAGTTCTTATCCCGAACTCGCGTTATTATATTCGGAGTGGTGATTCTTGTGTCGTTTTTCTTCACGCATAAGGTGCTGTATGCACTCGGGTGCAGCCCTGCGCTTGAAGCTTTGGCCACTGACTATCTGCTGTGGCTTCTGCCCGGCCTGGTGTTCTTTTATCTCCAATGCGCCGGCATGATGCTGATACGCCTTGACGGCTCCCCGAAATATGCCATGAGCGTGCAGATTGTGGCCGCCGTGCTGAATATATTTCTTGACTGGCTTCTGGTGTTCCCTCTGGGAATGGGAATCAAAGGGGCGTCGGTCGCAACATCCATATCGTGTATCGTCGCCGGGCTGATGGTTATAGGCTATTTCCTGTTATTATCCGACAAACTGAAATTCTATAAGCTGAAAGCAAGCAGAAAGTCGCTTGTATTGTCGTTGCGAAACACCGGCTACATGATAAAAGTTGGCATGGCCACATTTATAGCCGAGCTCTCGATGGGCATAATGATGGTGGCCGGCAACTATATGTTTTTATCCTATCTCGGGGAGCCGGGAGTGGCGGCATTCAGTGTGGGATGTTATCTTTTCCCCCTAATATTCTCGATAAGCAATGCCGTTGCACAGGCTTCTCAGCCCATCATAAGCTACAATTACGGGGCGGGGAGCTTTGACCGTGTGAGGGAGGCATTGAAAATAGCCCTGGTCACGGCGTTTGCGTGTGGAGTGCTGATCTCCGCAGGCATGTGGGTGGGGTCGCCTGCGCTGACAATGATTTTTCTAAGTCCTTCTGAAACTGCATATGAACTGGCCGTAAAAGGTCTTCCTTTGCTTGGGCTGTGCACACTGTTTTTTGCCATTAACATTACGTTCATAGGATATTATCAGAGCCGTGAGCAATCTTTGCGCTCCATTATATATATGCTTCTTCGGGGGTGGTGTTCATGGTTCCTGGCTTTGTCGTGCTGCCGAAGATTTTTGGCTCGTCGGGATTATGGCTTGCAATACCGGCATCAGAGCTGCTCACGTTTGTGGTGATACTGGCGATTTACTTTTTAGATAAAGCAAGACGCTCCTGTCTATAGCGTTGAGATTTCTTTGGGAAAGAATCTAAGATTCCGGCAAGACTGAGATTGCCGTAGATTTCAAAACGGGGCGGGGGAGTGGAACCGATAGTGGTTGCCATCCAAGGGGAATGTGAATTCTATCATCAGGGCATGGAGAAGAAGGCGTCTGGAACTGTTGCCGGCATTTTTCCCATAAAGGCGGTCGCCGGCAATAGGCATCCCGAGTCCCATTTCAGAGGCCGCATGCACGCGCAATTGGTGGGTGCGGCCGGTAATAGGGATGAACGTTATGCGGCTCCGGCCTTCCGAAGTGTCGATGAATTCATAGTCGGTCACTGCTTCTTTGCCGCCGTTGAGGTCTATTCTCTGGCGAGGGCGGTCAAGCCAATCAGGAGAGAGTGGCAGGTCGATTCGTCCTTTACGAGGGATGCCGCGTGATTCGTGGTCGCCTTCCAGTTCTGCGACATATCTCTTATTCACCTTCCGTGTTGCAAAAAGAGACTGTATGACTTTGAATGGTAGTTGCCCGAAAGTGGCGATGAGCAATCCGGATGTGTCTTGGTCGAGGCGATGAGCCATTTTTACGAGTCGGTCAGGGCCATATTTGTCGGAGAGCCATTGCTGCACGGATATTGCCGCGCCTTTGCCCGGCACAGAGAGCATGCCCGATGGCTTGTTGACTACGCAAAACCATTTGTTCTCATATACGATTTCCGGGTTATGTGAGGCAGTTGGTTGAGAGTCATTGTTGAGAGGAGGTTCGATGGAAAGCCCTTGAAGCATCCAGTTGAGCACAGGGAGGCACTTCCCGCGACATGCAGGATAATGCTCGCCATGTATTCTCACTTCCCCGCCTTTAGGCTTTCCGTGCCAATACTCGGCGATTGCTTCGGGGTGCCAGCCGTTTAGATATGCGGTATGCAGCAGTTTCGGCGCACAACATTCGCCGGCCCCTGAAGGAGGAATCCTCATAGGGGTGTCGGCGAAGATTTCGCTTAGGCTCTTGCTTTCTCCGCGAGCGTTGAGCAGTCTGAAATTGGAAAACAGCCATTTCTGCAGGTTTTCAGAATCGGCTCGACGTTTCTCTTTCAGGGAGTCAAGATGAGATTGTGCATTCTTCAGATTGGCAGCAAACGGCTCAAGGTTAGCTGCCATTCTTTTTTTAAGACGGTGAAGTTCCGCTTTCTCAAATTGGCTCTGGCGTATCATGGCAGCTATTTCATCCTCATCAGTGATGCCTGATTCTCTTTTTGTATCCCTTTCAAATTTTGATAGGCGACATTTTTCTTTATATTCCGCCACTTCGGCTTCAAAAGAGAGTTTAGTGCGCTCATAATCGCTTTTTATCTTTGAGAACGGGCCATTTTTGAATCGGGATATTTCGGAATTAAGTCGAGAGATTTCCGCTTCTTTTGTCTTGAAATAACCGTCGGGCTGCAGGTAATCGAAGACAGGGCCTACAAATCCGGGATGATAAAATCCCCCGTTGCCTAATTGGCCGGAGAAGGCATAGAGAGTATGTGGCACGCCGCAAGAGTCAGATGCGATAAGCACGCCGAGCATTTTTCCGTCCTCAAGTTCGCGACAGAAATTAATGTCGTCAAGGCAGTCACTTTTCTTCAGTGATTCAATCTTGACAATCAATTCCCTGAAAGCCTGCTCACATGCGGCATCGGGGGTGTAATCAAACGGGTTGTTCATAATTGCTAAATTACAAAATATCGCCGATTCATACAAACAGCCCCCGATGTGTATTTGTCCTGTATTTGTCCTCCACGATTAATTGCATTAGTGATTCCCTATTGATGGGAGTCGGATATCTGCTCTGCAAAGGTCTTGATCTGATGCCGCAGCCATTCGGGATGAAGAACTTCAATCGGCCCGCCCATCCTCATGAGTTCATGCTGAAACTCGTATTCCGCGCGTAGGTGATATTCGTAGATTGTATGAGATTCGGTAGAGATTGTCTAAAAATTTGAGCAAAATAATGTTATAGGGCATAACTTAAAGGATCAAGATAATTATCAGTAGAAAGTGCCCCGTCAAAATCCAAAAATATAATTGGGCAATCTGGATTCTTCTTAATCATAAATTTTGCGACACTAATGATATTCTTCATCGTTTCTCCCATCGTCAGAATAATTCGGAGTGCGAACCGAAGCGGACGAGTTTGATGATGTTCTCCTCCTTATCCCACCATATCAACAACGTATCGCTATCGACATGACACTCCATATATCCCCTGTAATTACTCGTCAATACATGCGGTCGATTCTCCTCCGGAATGGGTAAGCCATTGACAAGAAGTTTGAGAATCCCCTCCAATTTGTCAATGACCTCGGTTTTGTGTTTGTATCGCTTAAGGTCTTTCTTGAATTGAGAGGTAAGCTTAAGAGTATTCATAGAGAGTCAACGAAACTACGGAAGTTACCAAGGTCAAGAGTCTCAAGATTATCCGAACTCTCCGCTTCTTTCATAGCCGCAAGCGTAGTCTTGTTGGGGCGCTCCGCCACGAATGCCATCAGCACACTCTCCACAAGATTGTTTAGGCTGCGGTTATGGCGCTTGGCCTCCTCCTGAAGACGCTTCAACAGATCCTCATTAAGACGAAACGAGGTCTGTTTTCTGGTTATTGATGCTGTATTCATATCCATAGATTATATTAGTAGCACAAAGGTAATGCATTTGTATAACACTTGCAAGTCAAAACAAGTTTATTTCAATACTCACAAACCTCTGAGGATTGTCGGAAATTAGCCAAGAATATTACAAAAGCTGGCCAAGAAAACGCGATTTGGCAAATAAAACTATGGGATAAAACGAGATAAAACAGCAATGGCCAAGAAAATTATCTCTTTCTTGACCATTGGTTATCAGGTGTTTATATAAATTTTATTGCTCAATATTCTTCTTCGTTGAAAAGTCATACATACTATGATTATCAGCGTCTTACAAAATGTGTATTTTAATATGGACAAACATATTTCACGGTCTGACGGTGTAAAATCGAATGGTCAAACAAACATGAGGTGGACAAACAAATGGGTAGGGCAATGAACACATATCACAAAAATCAAAAATGAATTACCGCAAAAAACATAAACATATTACCACAAAAATCAAAAGTACCTTGTCGCAAAAATCAAAATTACACTTTGACAATAAAGAAATTCTCACTATCTTTGCAGAAACAAATGTCAGTAAAGAAATGCCATATTTACCTCGCATTGCAGATACTACACTGCGTGAACACCTCGAAGCGTTTGGTGCGGTACTCATAGAAGGTCCTAAATGGTGCGGCAAAACAACAACCGCAGAACAGCAGGCCAATAGTGAGCTTAAACTTCAACTGCCCGACACCCGTGACGGCTATCTTGCCACAGCTGCTACCAAGCCGTCTCTTCTTTTGGAAGGTGCCACTCCACGACTTATAGATGAGTGGCAGGATGCTCCTACATTGTGGGATGCCGTAAGAAGTGTAGTGGATGAGAGACAGAAGGTAGGGCAGTTTATCCTTACAGGATCGAATTCTGTAGACAAGTCAAATATATTACACACCGGAACCGGCAGGATTGCAAGGATAAGGATGGCTCCTATGAGCCTTTGGGAATCCGATGAATCCACAGGCGAAATCTCTCTCATGGAACTGTTCGACAATCCCGAACTTGAGATTGACGGCAAGATGTCATGTCTCAGTATAAAGCAATTGATTTTCGCATCCTGCAGGGGCGGTTGGCCAGCGTCGCTATCTCTTCCAACAACAAGAGGAAAGCTGTTGGTGGCCAAGAATTATGTTCAAAGTGTATGCGCTACGGATATATCCACTGTCGACGGCGTTGCTCGCAATGAAAAACTCGCACGCGAGATTCTACGCACCTATGCAAGAAACATCTCGACTCTTGCGAAGAAACAGAAAATGATAAAGGATGTTGTGGCTACAACAGAAAGCTGCACAGAGCCAACATTCGACAGTTATGTATCAGCGTTAGAAAAACTATTTGTCATTCAGGATATTGATTCATGGTCACCTGCCGTACGTTCTGCCACTGCAATCAGGCGAGGGAAGAAAAGAGGCTTTATAGATCCTTCCATCGCGGTGGCGGCATTGGGCCTCTCTCCGGAACGTTTGCAGATGGATTTGAAGACTTACGGTTTCATATTCGAGTGTATGGCAATGAGGGATCTTAGAGCGTATTCCCAATCATGCTTTGGAGCCATATCGTATTATCATGACAGATATGATCTTGAAGCAGATGCAGTCCTGCATCTCGATGACGGCAGATATGCGCTGATTGAGTTTAAGCTCGGTGGTGCTGAAATAGACAAAGGCGCAGAGCATCTTCTTGAAATCCGAAATCTTGTAAGGAAAATGAATGAGCGCGAAAAGCAGATTGTAATGGAAGAGCCTACACTGTTGCTGGTAATAACAGGTGGTCCAATGGCATATACTCGGCCTGATGGCGTAAAAGTTATTCCTCTTGCCTGTTTGAAGGACTAATAATCGTTGTCACAATATATCACCCCCCGAATTAACATGAAAACGTTTTCCAATATACCGGAACTTCTCGGTCGCCTGCATACGGAGCGGAAACTTCTGCATGCTCTTTTTCAGGCACGACAGAAGTATGATTTCCGGTATGAGGACGCGATGGAGTTTGTCAACAATGAGCGAAATCTCCATCTTCTCATAGACTACGGTATCGTGCGCCAGGAGGGCGAAATGCTCGAACTGGAAGAGACCTATCAACACTTTTTTGAGGAGGTACTGCGCCTGAACGAGAACATCACAAGCTCTACGGTAGAAGAAAATCTAAGGCAACTTAAAAACAATATAGATTTCTATCTTAAGGAGCGTGCCAATCCTGACTCGCAAAGGAAATATGTCAACAAGATAATTCGCACACTGCGTAACATCGCGACTCAGACTGCAACCAAGACAGTAGAACTTAAACGAGTCATCAATGACACATACAGGCAGGAACGCAACTATGAGATAAAGCGTCAGAAGCTCGTGGATTATCTAGCCACCCTTGAAAACATATCTTCACTTATCCGCCAGACCGAAAGTGTGCTTGAAGAACGCAAGGATACCCTTGAAGTCATGACTCCGGACCAAAGGATATCACGGATTGCCACTGATGTAAGGCTACAATTCCTGGATATATTCCACTCACTAATCGAGTTGCAGCATACCATACGCGAATATCTACACCAGATCGACGCTCACAACAGAAAGGTAAAGCGCATAAGGAGGCTTAAATATCTAAAAGACCAACTCACTTGGGAAAAGACCACGACAGTGTGCCGAATGCTTGATAGATGTTCACATCAGCTACTTGAGACCACTCCTTACTATACCACCAGGATATCATTGTCATTACTGCGGAACACAGATACCGGTCTTGAGGCTATTTCTACCGCTTGTCGTGCGTTATGCAGGCGAAAGAGTCCCAATTCCACACCACATACTCCTCTGAAAGCCGACGAGCTAAATCCTGCTTACATGATTGAGGATTTCGTCGATACCGACAGAATAGCCGAGGCCTTTTTTGCTTCATCGCAAGACCTCTATACTTTCGTGAAGAACTACCCCTACAAGTGTCACAAGGAGCTGGAGCAGAAAGTGGAATTCTACACCGAGATAATAATCAACCATCATTCGCGGCTTCTCATTACTGAAAGCTGGCAGACTGACGGCAACATTAACTACCCATTGATCTACAATATGCCATGAAATATGTACAGCAGGTTTTCGACAGATTAAGCCGGGGAGGATTTATTTCTTCCGACAGTATTGATGAGAGCACACGCAACATCTTCGTAGACATTGAAGACCATCAGGATGACTACTCGGAATATTTCGAACAGATAGGATTCATTCTTGAGGAGGGCACCGGTTTTTTCTATTTCTCACGCAGGGAATCCAAGACCGCCTTAGTGGACAAACTGAAAAGATTCGGACACTGGATCGACATCCTTGACTTCCTAAAGGCTTGGGAACCGGCTTTGGGACCCGGATTCACTTTCATTCATGCCGATCTGATGATAAAGATTGATTCAGACATCGAATTGCGCGAGAAGGCAAAATCTCTCTATGAAAACAAGGTGAAAAACGATGAGATATGCGACCGTCTCATGGAAGAGCTTTCGCGCCAAGGGTTTATAGAGCAGCTTGACGATGTGGCTCAACGGTATCAGGTTACCGCGGCATACAGATATCTTGAAGATATGGTTGAACTTATAGCATTCAATGAGGAAGATGAGAAATCTGAGTAAAATAATATTTATCAACAGCGCACACATCAGATATGCCGAAGTGGCTATGGACGGAAATGTGCACTTCACCGGGACTCAGGGTGTCGGCAAGACGACCCTGCTAAGGGCATTGCTGTTTTTCTACAATTGCCGTAAGGATAAACTTGGCATCCGCACGCAAGGTCAGCAAGCATTTGACGATTTCTATATCCCTGACTCTTATTCATATATCATCTACGAGGTTTCGCGCGGGGAGAAAGAGCCACCGTTTTCAATCATCCTTTTCAGACATCACAACAGAGCTGCGTTTCGCTTCGTAGACGCCCCCTACTCAAAAGAATGGATAATCGACAGCCTTGGAGCGGTCGCCTCGGACCATGTCACCGTCAGACAACGCATCCAAAGCTCTGGAACAGACTGCAGCGGAATTATTGACAGATACACCCAGTATCTTGACATACTGTACGGGAACCGCAGTGCCCACATGAGCAAAGACCTGCTGAAGTACTATCTGCTCAGAAGCCAGCAATACCATAATATCCCAAGTATAATCCAGAACGTTTTCCTCAATGAACGCGTTGATGCAGGATTCATAAAGGACTTCATCATCAATAGTGTGACCGACGAGGATGAGGAAATAGCCGTTGACCTCAATTTCTTCCGAGCTAAACTCACTCATTTCAGCGACGAACTCAAAGACATATCCTTATGGACAGAAAAGAACCGGCACGGCATTGTCGAGACCTGCAAAGATGCAGAAACGATTATTGGAATGTCTCATGATATAAAAGCCTCCGAATTCTCTCTGCGCGAACAGTGTGGCATGCTGATCTACGCGATGAAAAAGGCGGAACGGGATATTCCCGTACTACAGACAAAGATTGAGAAAAAGGATGCGGAAATAAAGGAAATAGCTGGAAAGCTACAGAAACTTAGCGACGACTATGATAAGGAACGGAGGACAGTAGAAGGTCGGATAGCTGTGCTTTCCAATGATCTTAAAAAAGCCACGGCACTGAAGAAGGAATATCAGCGTATCGGAATCGAAGAGATGATAAATCGCGCATCCACTCTTGACGGTCTTAAACTACAAAAGGAACAAAAAGAGCGTATTCTCGGACAACTGACATCCAGCAAACAGTCCATTTCCGACAAATACGTGATGCTTCGCGACCGTCTCAATCTTGACAAAGAGCAATACATGCTCAGCCTGAAGAAAAAGAAAAGTGACATAACCTGCGATTTCAGCGATCGGCAGATGGAAAGGTCGAAACGGAAATCCATACAAGAAACGGATGTACGCGACAGATTCAAGACCTTGATATCAGAAATCGATAAAAATTTACTTTCCCTGCGGGAACGTCTGACAGACTTGAAGGAACAGAGGGCAAAAACTGTCGCCTCATCTCCCCGCATGGATGATCTGGAGGCGAGTCGGCGAAAGATATCTGAGGCGGAAAGCAAAATCCATCGGTTAGCTGAGTTGAAACTGAAGAAGGAAATGCGGCTTGACAACCTCAGAAACGCACAGGAACTCAAATGCAATCAGATAAATGCCGAGTCCCAGATACATATCAAGGATATCGAAAGTAAAATCCGTCAGCTGGAATCTCAGCGGCAACAGGAGCAGATGCTTCTTGACAGATCGAAAGGTTCGCTATGTGAATGGCTTGACAACAATGTGGAAGGCTGGGAGAAAACCATCGGCAAGATAGTCGATGAAAAATATGTGCTTTATTCACAAAACCTCAGTCCCACACTTGCCGACAACTGTCATGACAGTATCTTCGGCATAAGTCTTGACCTCGATTCAATCGAAAAGGATGTGCGGACTCCCTCGATGATAAATGATGCCATCATCGCTATTAAGAATGAAATCCAGATATTGGCAAACAGCATCATTAAGCATCGGAAGGAAACCGAACACAGAATCGAAGAGTCAGGGAAGGAGGCCCGAGCCATGATAAAGACTGTTCAGAGTGAAATCGACAACCTGAACCGAAGGATACAAGTAAATAAGGCTCAGGTTAAAGAAGAATCTCTGCGCCTTGAAAAAATAGTAGCGGAAGAGAAAAAATGTCTTGAAGATCTGTTGATGTCAGTTGATAAAGAGATTAACAATCTGCAGTATCAGATAAATAGTCTTTCAAAAGATCGGGAAACCCAAGACAAGATATGCGATGCAGAACTGAGCAGAATCGGAAAGATATTCTCTACTGAAGAAAAAACCGACAGAAAGAAGAAAGATGATTTGCTTGAAACCATCGATAAAGAGTCCGGCAGATACACCAGTGAGCATGACATCAGACTTAAACAGCTTCAAAAAGATGAAGAAGCGGAGCTCATGAAATCCGGAGTTGATATCCGTATGCTCAACGCGATAAAAGAAGAAATAGCTGCTATCTCGCAAGCAATTGACATCATCGACGGCGAGCGGGATAAAATCGCTGAATACCGTAAAGACTGCCGGGATTTGCTCGACCATGTACAGCAGAAGCAGGCCAACCGGAAGAAACTTGAGGATGAAGAAGGCAGACTTAGACAGAAATATGAGGAGCGTAGGCATAAACTTGATCTTAGACGACAGGAAGAGGAGAAATCAATAACATCGCTACGTAAGTCGTGCCGATTGGCAATGGAGTCAAAACAGAAAGCCGATGAGTTCACGGCATCCAAAACATGTCCGCAGGAGTTCAATGAAGCCAGACCTATAAATACTGAATTGGATTGCTCTGCCATTATCTCAACCATACAGGGACTTATTGTATATATCCATAGCCTGTCAGACCAGCTTAAGCAAGACACAAACGAGTTCCGCAGGCGATTCTCGGCAAACAATACCTTCAAATTCCCGACCATGTTCGACACACTCGACGACTATCACCGCTATGCCGACAGTTTGGAGGACTTCGTAAGCAACAACAAAATAAGCGAATTCCAACAAGTGACAAGCAATCTATACCGAGATATACTGTCGAGAGCCGCCTCGGATTTCAATTTCCTTTTAGGACGGGAATCGGAGATTGTCAGGCTCGTGAAAGCCATCAACCATGACTTCGAGACAAAAACCTTCGCCGGGGTCATCCGCAGGATCGAGCTGAGACTTGACCGTAGCAGCATGCCCATCATAACACAGCTCCAGAATATAACAGACTTCTGGAACGCTCATCAGTACGAGCTTGGAGAAATCAATCTATTCTCTTCAGATGAACACAATGACATCAACAAAGAATCAATAAAGTATCTGAAATCACTTGCTACAGCACTTCAGTCCGCATCTGATTTGAAGAAGCTCCCACTTGAACAGACCTTCTCACTGAAATTCAGGATTCAGGAGAATGACAATATAACCGACTGGGTGGAGAATCTCAGAGCCATTGGCTCGGAAGGCACGGACATTCTTGTAAAAGCCATTATAAACATTCTCCTTATAAGTGTGTTCAAGAACCGCGCCGGGCAAGGTGGCGACTTCCGCATACATTGCATGATGGACGAAATCGGACGCCTTGCCGACGAGAATATTCAGGGCATTCTCAACTTCGCCAATCAACGTGGCATATATATAGTCAACTCTTCGCCCAAGGCTCACCGTCCTCTTTCCTATAGACGGCTCTATATGCTTTCGAAAGACAACAAGGCCAATACTATAGTCCAGCCAATCCTGTCGACTCGCCAATCGGAAATGTTATGAAACTGACGCCACGACTTATCAGGAACCTCCGTCAAATACTTCAGGGAGAATCCATACCATACTCCAACCTACCCAAGTCACTCGCCGACCCACTTGTTGCTGAAGGTTTGTTGAATGTAATATACCATGGAAGCAGACGAAGCCTGCGTACACATAATGCCGACGCACTGGCGGGAGTTCTGCCACGATACAATGAGGCCCTGAGCGACCTCGATGCCGCGGAGTCGATGATTTCCGATGACAATTCCCGTGCGATGCAGGCTTCCATTTCAGGAAATTCGAAGACTATAGGAAAACGATCGTCTCCGGGGTTTCTGGTGAATACATTTCATTGTGTAGAATGCATGCTGAATGATGAGACTTTCATTATCAACCCTCCGGAAGGAAGCGCTGTGTATATCGCAGACTGGAAATCCTTTATTCCCCCTATCACATCGCTTGTCATAGGTGTCGAGAATATGGAGAATTTTCTCAAAATACGGAATCACGGATCACTTTTCGACAATTGCCTGACTGATGCTGAAACCGATATTATCTTCATAGCGAGATATGCTTTTTCATCAGATATATCCAGATGGCTGGAACAAATCCCCAACCGATATCTTCATTTCGGAGATTTCGATCTTGCAGGTATTGATATATTTCTCAACCAGTTCAAGCCACATGTGGAAGAAAGAGGCTCTTTTTTTATCCCTTCAGATATCAGTAACCGAATAAGCAGAGGCTCCCGCAAACGATATAACGAGCAATTCCTGAAATATAGCCATCTCACGGCTGCCGATGACGGCTTAAGCAGTCTTATCGCCTTGATACACCGCTACCGCCGGACATATGACCAGGAAGGTTACATCAAGACTGGCAATTTACTTCGGAATAACCGTGGTATTTCGGAGGATGATTTTATGTAATGAAATTTGGACAAACAAACTCTTTTTGCTGAATTCTGTCCAATTGGGAAATATCCTCTGACTTTCCTTCTGTTCACGAACTTACGACATATTCGCGGAATGAAAATTGGACAAACAAATTTCACGGTCTGACGGCGTAAAATCGAATAGAGACAACAATGGACAAACAATTTCAACTTTGCTTGTCCATTGATTTATAAATGATTATATGCTATAAAGCGGATTAGTATTCTTCTTCGTTGAAGCGTAATTTATATCCATATAATCAATAGGTTAAGTAATTTTTGATGACCGTTAGCCAAACATATTTGTCTATCTATGTCAATACCTGTCACTTGGTCAAACAAAAAACTGGTATTTTGGCAAAACATTGGTCAAACAAACATAGTTGGTCAATAATGTCGGAGATATGTGGCGTCCTGAAAAATATTGACGGGTCAGAGGGTTTGAGATTATGAATGAATGTTAAACAGTCCGAAGACTGTGGAGACATGCAGGTATGAGCCTGAGATCCCCGAGGTTGGGGTAAAATCCTCCGGGGCTCGATGCCCCGGGGATTTTTGAGACTTGCAGTGCAATCACCGTCAGTCCCGTCGGTTGGGGTATGCAAAAGTACTGAAAAATCTTGACTCATGCAGATTTCAGGTAATATTTTTTCCAGAGCTTACGTCCGGGTACCGCTCCGCGATGCACTTCATCGGGAGTCAGCATGCCGAGACTGAGGTGCGGTCGGCGGGTATGGTAAGTGTTGATTACATCCTCCAGCACCTGCCGTATGTTGTCCTTCCTTACGTCCATATGCTTCAGAAACTCCTCTTTAAGTATGCCGTTTACCCTTTCGGCAATTCCGTTGTTACGTGGGTCGTGCCCTTCCGTCATGCTGATTCGGGCGTGGCGTCTACGAAGCATTTCCACGTAGGGTTTGGCACAATACTGAAGTCCCTTGTCCGAGTGGTGTATGGGATGCTGACCTCTCCTGCATTGCCTGAAAGCCATCTTCAATGCCGTCATGGCGTTCTCATGCCGCATGTTATCGGCAATCTCCCATCCCACTATTTTCTTCGAATAGGCATCCGTAATCAGAAACAGATAGTAAAATGTATTCTGATCAGGAAGCCATATATATGTTATGTCGCTTACCCACAACTGGTTTATGTCATCAGGCGCGAAGTCTTTCCGTAGATCCGGATAGACCTTCATTCCGTGATCGGAGAAGGTTGTCCTTGTCCTGCGGACTCGGGGACGTATCAGAAGATTATGCCTGTTCATGATATCGAACAGGCGGTCACGGCCTATGTCGAGACAGAACTCCTTACGTAACCTGTCCTTCATCTTTCTGACTCCGAGTGCCGGAAGATCCTCTCGTATCGAGCGAACGCATTCCAGGATGCGGTCTTCGTCAATGGCATCCTTGAACGACCTTTTGAAAAAGGCATACCACGCTTGTTTAGTCACCCCAAGCAACCCGCATGCCTCGCTGACACTCAGGTCACGGGACATGCGCAAGCGCATGGCTACTTGGTAGTTGATTTTTTTGACTGCGCAGGCTTTACAAGCTTCTTGTATTCGGCGATGACACCACTCTGGAACTCTTCACGCAGCTCTGCCTTTTTCCTGTCAGCCTCCAGTTTCTCTATCTTTCTGGTGGCGGCGTTTAACTTGCGTGTTAGATCCAGTATGGTCTGCTCGGTATCCGTGAGCCTGGTAGTGGGAGAGGTTTTCTTTGTCATTCCTTTCTTTTTTGTCGTTTGTGCCGGAGTTGCCAGGGACGATATGGCCTTTGTTGTCCGGCATCCGGAGCCGGGAATTAATGCTCCCGTCATGCGGCGCAGCCATTTGCTGATGCTTGACCGTGTGCCGCGATAGTCCGGGATTGCATTTACTATTGTAAACAATGTCCCGACCGCAAAATTGTATTCCTCGTCAATCTGACTGAAACTTTTTCCGCTGCTGTGCCAGGCATTGATTGCCGAAATCTGAGATTCGTCCCAGAATTTTTTGTTTTCTTCACACATTTTACTAAAAAATGTTGAATCTGACGGTCAACACTTTTCCGGACTAGACAATATTCATCTTCGTAACGAGGATTTCCTCCTTTTGTGACAAGTTTATTATTGTAAAATACAGTAATTCTGCAATTTGTATTGTTTACATAAACTTGTCAGGTAAGTTTATTCTCGCAAAAATTGCCAATTCTTGATCACTTCACATCCTCAAATTCGGCAAAACATTGGTCAAACATTCCCTTTCGACGGTCAATTATTGGTCAAACAAATGGACAAACAAATCTATATATCACTTTCTTTCAGTATGATATATGTTTTACCATTAAGAAATCGGTGAAAGGTGTGGAGGTCTTCCGTATTAGCGGCGTAATGCCGTCGAAAGGTATAGGGCGTTGCCTTAAACCCTACGACCGCATCGCGCCTATTGCTCCGGCGGAACACCGATAAGCGGCAACGCCTCATAGGTTAGCATCGGGGACGCTGCTTTCACCATTGAGACTTATTGCCGCTCATCCGTGTTCTTATCGCCTGCGCTTACAAGGACTTTTCCGACCTCCACACCATTCACCGCTTGCAGTAGCATCCCACGTGGCGAGACACTGACGACTCCGTTGCCCTGCATCGTCAGAGACTCGCCAATTCCGGGGATGACGTTCTTTCCCTTTTAGTTTTCAGTTTTTTATTTCATCATAAGTTTTCATGGGGATTGGCGACTGATGCGTCGCCATGCACTGCAATGTCGATTTTTCGCTGTCTGTATTTATCGGGGTTGCCATTTCAATCAAGGCATCAGATTGACGGATGGGCAGTAGTATAAGTTGCTCGCCTGTGGGAACGAATGGCCAACGGAGGTTCATTCATCCCGTCAAAAATCTCCACACTCTGCGAGGTAGTATTTGTTGCCGTGCTGCCTGAACCTCCGTTCTTTGCGTCCATTCGTCTATTTTACGTCGAGCAACTCATACAGGCCACACCGTCATTGGACGCATGGTTAAAAAAAAGCAACCACCGATATGACAGCTACAAATCAACATATTAGAAATTCAGGTCGAGGCAATACTCACCAAACCTCCCATCAATACCGCATAATCAAAGGGCTGGCAAAGGTGGCAGGTTGGATAATAGGACTGATAGTGGCTCTGATAGTGTGGGTGATACTCCGACCGATATTCCGAGGTGTGGGATATGTGATAACCATACTGACGATGATAGTGATAATTTTCTGGTTATTGACAAACTTCTAAAACATAAAGATATGGCAACTATTATGAAATCAAATGACTCTGCAATCAGAGCAATGCAGGAACTTTTAATGGCTCGTTGTAAGGAAGAGCCGAGTTTCTTACTCAAACTTTCCGACCCGAACAAGCCGTTGGATAAGGCTATCAACTATCTCTGCAACGTAATCCAAAAGATGGGAGTATGTATGGTGGACGACAATACCGTACTCGGCATCCTCAGCCACTTCTATGACGGAGATGCAGATGAGGAAGACATCAAGAATGTCAACTGCAACATCGTGGTATCAAAGCCGGAACTCTCCGATGAGGATAAGGCGGAACTCCGTGAGCAAGCAATGGCTCAATACAAGGAGGAACAACTCCGAGCCATACGCAGAGAAAACCAACCAAAGCCTCAAACGAAGGCGACATCGGCCCCAAAAGCCGGACAGGAAATCAATGTTGAACAAGGCAATCTCTTCGGAGAGGACTTCTAAAAGCATACGACTATGAAACCGAGAAGCAATAAAGATAGGCAGATATTGGCAATGAGCGGTCAACTCCGACCGCTCACCAATACTCAGAAAAGTTGGGCATTCACCCATACAATCGACAACTATGCTCTGAAATACAAGAAGGGCAATGCCGTATGTCTTCTTTGTGGTCACGAATGGGAAGCCGAGGAAGGCAGAGTCACTTGCCCTCATTGTGGAGCAAAGGTTGAAGTCAAGGCTACCACTCAGAGAGTTGTAAGGGAGAAATCCTATTTCAACATCATCACCGCAGTCAAGGGTTTTCAAGTAATCAGAATGTTCCTGATGATTGTGGAGTTCCGCAAGGGAATGAAGGCAAATCCGGGCTTCGTGGAGATTGGTCAGTATTGGATTGACAAGTTCGGTCACGCCACCGTCATCGGACTTCAGCGCACGTTGGGTCACTACATTGACTCTTTCGCTTTTGGCTCGCCATTGGAAATCAGACGTGACAATGACGCATTCCGGCATATCGCCGACCAGTGGGTGTATCCGAGAATAAAGGTCATTGACACCATCAAGCGCAATGGCTTCAAGAACTCAACTCACTGCATCCATCCGGTGAAGATGTTCCAACAACTCCTTACCAATCCCCATGCAGAGACTCTTATGAAGGCTGACGAGATAGAACTACTACGCTACCTCACATATCACCCCAACGAGGTTGACAAGTATTGGAACTCAATCAAAATCGCTATGCGCCACGGATATAAGTTTGAGGATGTGAGTATGTGGTTTGATTATGTCAGAATGTTGGAAACAATGGGTAGAGACCTCAATTCCCCAACGCTCCTAATGCCATTCGACCTCAAAGCTGCACACGACCTATATGCCAGAAAGGTCAACCGCAAACGAGAGGAAGAGCGAAGAGAAGCCGACCGGAAGAAAGCTCTTGAAGACCAAGCCAAGTTCCAAGAACTGAAATCCCGTTACTTCGGTCTTGAAATGTCTGACGGAGAAATCATCCTCCACACCCTTGACAGCATCGACCAATACTATGAGGTCGGCAGAAAAATGGCTATATGTGTCGGTTCAGCACATTATTTCAACAAGTCCGAGACATTGGTGCTTGTGGCATTCAAAGGCACATCGCAGGTTGCAACCATCGAAATCTCATTGTCGGACTATTCAATTCTCCAATGTCGAGGATATGCCAACGGCAGTTGCGAATACTCCAAGCAGATAGCCGACATCATCAGCAAAAACACCGCCCTCATCGAAGCGCGAAAGAGAGCATAAGTTTAACCAGACCTCCGGCAGAAATGTCGGAGGTCACAACCCCAAACTACTATGACACGAATGACAATAAACGGAGTCTCCACCACCCAGCGAGGACAGGAGCAATACGAAACATTCTTCTCAGCCCACCGAGGCAAACGCATAAGCCGGATAATGTACGACTTCCGCACCGACAACGGTGAACTCTTCAGCACCGTCGCCCCGACACTTACCGAGTGTCGCAAAAGACGTGACGAATGGCTGAAATCCCGCAAGAAATAGTTTGCCATATCATACGACCAGCAGGCGATGCACCCCAGTGATGAGTTGCATCGCCATTTTTTTCGTTGAAATTTCACCAAATTTTGGCCGCCAAAAGGCGGCGTTTGGGGTTGATTACGTTTTTTCAGTACGCAGGATGCGGTTGATGGTCGGCGCGACTATATTATTCAAAAACAATGTCACATCCTTGTCATCTTTCAGATAGATACCCAAGTCTGATAGGAATATCTCCAATACATCTTTACGAAGTGCCTTCAAATCACCCGATATAGGAATCTGCCGTTTCTGGCTCCAATATCCTCTGACGGCATTTTCCATATATTCCTTAAGCAAAGTCCTTGAATCCTTAGATATTTTACTCAAACGCTGTCGTTCGATATGTTTAGTCTCTCTCGGTATTATCGGACAATCATTGATTGTATCATATTGAGACCCATATTGGAGATAGTCCTCCCACATTCCATGATTGACACTGACCTCGATATATTCTCCTGTGCCTTTATGCCGTTTTTTCTTTGCCATGTATTTGTCTGTTACACGTGTTATCATCTACTGCAAATGTTTTCAGAGTCCTATGAGTCCAGCCGGCTAAGATAATCCCATAGATTTTTCAACTTTTATCCTCGAGAATTTGTTTATCTCGTAGAAAAGTCGTAATTTTGCGACATAATTAGCTCATCAACCACGTAGTTGAAGGAGTTACGGAGGCGGCTGAACAGGTTAGCCTCTTGCTTTTTTTATGGACTCTTGTATCAGTGCAATCAGCTCATCAGGAGTATTGATGTCAACGCCTTCATCCTTTTTCCAATCCTCATATTCCTTTAGTTTCTTCTTTGATTGATGCTTGTATTCGGAAAGGAATGCAGTCCACAATAAGACATAAGTTTCGCGTACCTCAAGAATCACAAAGTAAGTCTCATCCTCTGTTTCAAGAGCTATGCAGACACGGTTGTTGGAACGCTGACGGGATTGACGCCAAAACTTTAAATTCCATTCCTCGACATTCTCAACAGTCGGACGTGCCCAAGGCAAACATTCGCATCTGCGAAGATCGGGTTCTCGCTCGGACTCAATTTCTCCTTTGTGAGTCATATGATAGAATGTATAAGCCCTTTCCTGAAATTTAGGATGGTATTTCAACGAAAGTTTATGATTGCCGAATGTGGATTGGTGTCGGATGAAGTCTCGCTCGAACACAGCAAATATAGCATCTATATATGCCTTGTAATTGCCTCCGTAGTCTTCAAGGCATATTTTCTCCGGGAGTTTATCGTATTCTATCATTTGATTGATGCCAAACAAAAATATTAAACTTATCTTCCCGATAGAGAGTGCTTTGCAAAAGAGAATATCCGGACAGTTGCTTGATTTTCTCAATGACAGTAATTTTTGAATTACTGGTGTTTATGCCACGATGCACATAGGACAAGGCCCCGATGAGCACATCAGCCAATGCCACAAGTTCAAGTTCATGAGAACGGACCTGCTGCACTTTACGGATCATGTCCCGATTAAAGTCATATTTGCTGTTGCACAGATAATCATGAAGTTTTCTGACTTTGGTCTCTCCACGAGTGTCTTTAATATCGAGATATATGTTGTAATGGTCTCCGGGCTGCAATAAAGTTTTAATCAGACTGAAATAGCACTTGTAATAAAAATCATCATGTGTCTGACCAAAATCTACATGGCGGAGCATACTCTTATCGGGGATGACCATTCCTCTGAAGTGCAGATTCACATTGGAGAAAAAATATTCCACCAATTCAATATAGAAATCAAGTTTCCCTTTGGAAATCTTGTTCCACTTCATTTCATACCGGGGGTTGAGCCCATGTTTTACCTTAAGGTTCCTAATATCTCGTGCGATTCCTTTACGGAGGGAATCAGGACACCATACGCCCCCAAGAACCATGGCTTTCTCCCCATCATGTTCAAGGTGGCAACTTTCGTCACAATATATGTTGTACAGTTGATTCATCAAAATGAAATCATGAAACTCCCATACTGCATTGAGGGCTGACCAAAGCCTGTAACGACAGCGTGGGAGTTTTCTCTTTTATCTTGGGCTATGCCCTATATATCCTTGATATTATTGATTGGTCATTTTCAAGTCGTTTATCGTTACTTCAATATGCAAAGTTAATCAAAAAAACTGACATATCAGTTAACTTTTCAATAAATACGATAGTTAGTCCACGGCTCTTTCATTTAAGATTGCGTTGCATTCTCAAAGATTGTGCTATTTTATAGTGGGAAGATGTCCCGATGGACAGAATTATATTTTTGATTATTAGTGAAATAAGTGTAAGTAAAATTTGGCCAAGTGACAGATTTTTAGTAATTTTATAGGTAAAAATCAGTTAGTTATACTAAAAATGGAGCCGCTTGACCAAAACCGTTCGATTGACGCGCATAAGCTCAATCATACCACAAAAGTACTAAATAAATTTGTTCCAGAGGGCAGTATTCTGGAACGACTTATGAATTTTGCCGCCTCAGTTCCCGATTTTCGCAGATGCGACAAAGGAAACCTCCGACACCGACTCCAGGACATCATCATACTGATGATACTCGGACGGACGTGCGGGCATGTCGGACGTTCCGATATAATGGAATTCGGCAATCACAATCTAAATAAATTCCGTAAAATGGGTATGCTGAAGAATGGGGTACCTTCGGAAGCAACCCTTTGCCGTGTTGAGAACGGCATTGATGATTTAGCCATGGCAGACAGGATGCGGGAGTTTGCCGGGAACTTCCATGAAGAACTGCTTGATGCATGCCGTGACAAGGAGATAATCTGTGTGGACGGCAAGGCGGAGCGTGGCACCGTTCAGGAAAACGGGCGCAATCCGGATATCGTATCCGCTTATTCGTACAACACCGGCATTACAATCGCAACGGAGGCATGCCAGGAAAAGAGCAATGAGATAAAGGCAGTTCCTATACTAATCGACAAAATCGACATATCCGGAAGGATTGTAACCGCCGATGCCATGTCAATGCAAAAGGATATAATCGAAAGAATAAGGACAAAAGGCGGAGATTTTCTGATAGAACTCAAAGCCAATCAACGGTCGCTGCGCTACGGGGTTGAGGACAGCCTCAAGGAACATATCCCTTTGTGTTCATATACTGAAGGTCCTGAGCTTGGCCATGGGAGGATCGAGACAAGAACCTACAACATATATGACGGTCTTGAAATAATTGCCGACAGGGAAAAATGGGGCGGAAACATGACAATCATTGAATACAAGTCGTCCACAATCAAAAAGTCTACAGGAGTGTGTACTTCTGAAAAACGGCTGTATGTAAGCAGCCTGCCTACGGACACGCCCAGACTGGGCGCAATAGTACGTAACCATTGGTCTATAGAAAGCATGCACTGGGGTCTTGATGTAAATCTGATGCAGGACAAGGTGAAGCGCAAGTCGGCAAAAGCCGCTCGCAACCTTGACACAATACAAAGAATGGTCTTCTCCGTATTTTCCATATGGAAAGGATTGCGTAAAAAGCGATCTGACAAGAAAAAAGGCGTGGCAGAGCTTATGCGCCATGTCTCAATGAGCTTTACCCGATTGATGCGGTTTCTTTGTCAAAAATGAAAAAAATATGATTTTCATAAAAAGATAAATGCCTGAAATACAATTACACAAATTTACCCGATTCGTACTGAATCGGGTAAGGGGGCTTTTGTCGTTATTTTGTGCTTAAATGAAAGAGCCGTGTAGTTAGTCGCAGATCGCCGCATTCAAAGAATGCTTTCCATGCTACCAATATATGATATATAAAGCGTTCAGCTATACGAAAAAGTCAATGCAAATCTGATTGCCAGATTTGCATTGACTTTGTTTTTATGGAATGAATAGGGCAGCCAATTCTGTATAACGACGTTCCAATAGTCCTTTGTGCCGTTTGCCTTTGTAGTGGCAATGGGAGGTGTAGGCTTTGAAGATGTTGCGATTACCGGATTTGAGCATTTTATATACGCTGGATTTGTTGACGGCACCGGGACCGATGTTGTAGGCTAACGCTCCGAGTAGGATGCTGTCTTTGCCCATGTCGCGGTAGAGAGCACAGAATTTCCGGAGGTCTTTGCGTAGAAGCGCGTCGGCTTCACGCTCACTCATCTTATAACCACGGAAGAATTTTTCTCCGGGTAATTTTCTATGACCATATCCCAAGTAGGGCCAGTGACGGCTGGAATCATGTAAAGTTTCAAAGCGTTTGATTATCAGAACTGCACGCTCAAAGAGCGTCAGTTCCATGATACTTCGCTTGATTTTCTTAGGGGATTGTGTCTGTTGCGCTTTGGCGCAACTCTGGGTGGCGGCGAATACCTGCGATGAAGTCAGAAGAGACATCATCGCGATTACGATATATAGAATTTTTCTCATTGCTTAATAGTTTATGGGAGTGATTGTTCCGGGATTGATGGGTGTCACGACAAGACTGCCTGAACCGCCGTCACCGTCGCTGTTGTTGAACTCGAATGTCTGTTCCCAACGAGTGCCATAATTGTCCTCTATACAAATGTATATCTCTTGGCTGTCGGCTGATTTGGCGGTATAGTTGAGTCGGAACTCCTTGCTTTCGAGGAGAACGCGGTCATTGTTGACGAGAGTCGGACCATCGACGAGTTTCAGCGCGCCTTTACCCTCATACTGGAAGTAGCGGATTGTGTAGAGGGTGTTGGAATAGTTACCTTCGGGAACGATTGTCATGCGCAGTTCGACTGTCTCGCCATTGGCGATTTTGTCGGCATACGGCATCACATCCACTGTGAAAGGATATGACTGCTGCACATCGAGGTCATCGGAGCATGAGCAGAGAGAGAATACAAGGGCAAAGAGGATTGCCCAGAACCCGAAGAAACGGGCGGGAGTGACGCGGACTGCGCCGATTCTATTCAGTATTGTTTTCATTGTTTTTCAGAATTTTAATTTGGATTTTTGTATTGGGGTTATTGACACAAGGTAGTCGTTGAGATCCTTGTGGTCGGGATAAAGGGTTGACCTGTCTGCCACTCTGTCGCCAAACTCCTTTCGGAGCTTGGCGAGGGCTGCCCGTCCGGCATCGTCATTGTCGAGGTAACAGTTGATGACGGAATAGTCAGAGAGTGGTGTCAGGGCTTTGCCGAGGTTCGACACTGAGTTGAGGACAATGTTGTCGTTGCCGTCATTGTAGCCGAGTTTCTCAGCTGAAAGGAAGTCTATGAAGCCTTCGAAGACATTGCACCGGGCATTTCCGTTGTCTATGTGTGTTATGCACTTCGGAGGATACGCGCCTTTCCAATAAGGATTGCGCAACTCAAAACCGTGGGCGTTGTTTTCAAAGCCGATGGCATAATAATCCTTTCCATGAAGCCGATAGTCAACCTGCACGCAGTATTGCTGTGCAATCTCTTTTGGAATCCCGCGCTTTCGTAGATAACCGAGCAGTGACGGCGATTCCAGACGCGAGATTTCCACATTCTCGAATGTCGGCTCTTCCTTGAATGGTATCGGTTTATATGGTTTAGCGCACGGAAGAGACATCTTTTCGGCGATGAACGCAGCCTGCCTCACAAAGTCCGTTGAGCCGGACATTGCTCCGGCAAGCGAAAAGATGTCCCCTCCGGCTCCGGTTCCGAAGTCAAACCAAACCCCTTTGTTTGGATTGACATGGAACGATGGTTTACGCTCAGAGCGGTATGGAGCGTAAAACCAGAGACCTTTGCTGTCCCTGCCGGTGGGCTGATAGCCGAGACGGTTGAGGAAGTCAACCAAGGAAATTTTTCTGATTTCGTCAATGTTCATAGGCGCATCTTTCTTTTTGGTTGAACTGCAACCTCATCATGTGAAGGCATATCGAGTTTTTGTTGCGCAGGCTCTATCTTCATTCCCTCAGGCCCGAATTCCTTGACCATTTCTTTGCCACTCAGAACCTCTCCGATATACCAGAGAATATCAGACCTGCTTTCTTCCCCGGTTATGGTTGATACCAGATCAGAAAGTCCCAGTTTCTTCCCGGATTGAGGCTCAATCCATAAATCCTTTTGATTGTCAACTACAACATCAGGATGTCTGTCTTTACCCCATCTGCCGTAATAGCTGTAATATGACAGATTCCCTTCTGTTTTGATGGTCTCGTATCCTTCCTCAATCAGGAATTCTTTTAATGACACCTCTTTAGGGGTAAAAACCATACACAACACATTTCCCTGATTTTCAAATTTCACACGCGGGATAGGATTCAGCCGGATAGTGTTCTTCCGGATATAATCATTCATTACATCCAAGAGGTAGCGGGTTCTAAACTCATTGTCATAAGAGTCAAACATTGCACCTGCAAGTTGAGGAAGGTCACCCCATAGATGGTATGACTTATTTTTTGAATCATACCAACTGTTTGACACTGTATCAACAACACAGGTCGGCTTATCCTTTGTCTCAATCCCATACTCACGGTATAAATGGGCACAGTTGTAAGGTGCCTCATATACAATCAGATCACCGTCTTTTCTGATTGGCTTCCTCCCGATGGCAGCCATGAAATCAGTAATCTTGATGTAAGGCAAATCTTTTGCGGATAACAGTTCCATACGTTTACTCGATTATGAATCTGACACCCAATCCGTAGGAGAATCGGAAGTGCCCAGTTGAGTTACCGAAAATGAATCTCTCTTTGAGGTTGGCTGTCAGTGCGATTCTATCCGAGAGATAGAAATCCGCCTGAACATTGATTGCTCCGCCATAGATGAAGGCGTCCGAGTCATGGAGTGTAGCACCATCCGACAGCAGCGTCTTACCCCAGTTGACCGTCTCATATCCTCCGAGAGCGGATATACCTCCATAGAGATGAAAGAATTGTGAGTAGTTGCTGAACAGGTGGAGATTGTAGCCTACTTCAGCGGTGAAATCAACAACGGGGATTCTGCCTTTCTCGCCGTATGGTTTGTATGTCTGGAGATATTCTCCACCGAAAGTCCATTCATTGGCATTGTTCCCCTTGAAAACGGAGTAATAGACACCGAAAGAATAGCCACAGTTGCGTGATGAGCCGGTATAGAAACCGTCAACCATATTCGCTTTTACTTCCACCGACTTAATGCCTGGAAGTGTTCGCTGGGCCATTGCCTTCCCCCCGAAGAGGGAAAGCATGGCAGCGAAGATTATCATAATCTTCTTCATAGTATTCAGTTTTATTGGATGCTTAATTCATCAATTACATTCGCTCTCACGATGTCCTCGTTATCCACCACGAAGGACTGGTGACGGCCACCTTCCTTCTCGGCGACCTCGATAACGAGCTGCTTGTCGTCGGGGATAGTGAATTTCTCCAATGCGAATACGGTGTGTTCTGTTGAATTGCCATGTACCACCGTCACATAGTTCTGTGCGCGGAGCGGTTCAAGCACCTGCTCCTGCATGGCGGTTCGCTTGATAACTTTCTTGTCCACAATTTTGAACGAGATATAATCGATGTCGAAAGCTATATTGGACGTGTTCTTCAGTTCGGTGTGGAAATAGAGAAGCCCGTTGTTGGTGTATATAGATTTAAGGAGGAACTGGACACCGAAACGCTTGCTGCCAATATGTTTGATTTCGCGCTTGTCCTGCTTGTATATGCTCTTCATGATGAGCTTTACAAGCATTGGGGACTCCTGACCAAGTTTCTCCAGATAGATCTCCTGTGCATTGTTCGGGCGGTTGACCGCCTCGCCGTCATGGAGGAAGTCAGTCATCTCAATGTTGAGCAACAGCGGTTCCTTGGCGAATTTCACGTTAAAACTGTAAAATGAGCCGTCAGTGGTTATTACCGAGAGGTTTGTCTCTGTCTTGAACCGCTTGAACGCTGATTTCACACGGAGCACATTCTTCGCTCCGTCGGCGAGTCCTGCTACAAGATTCTCATTGCCGAGATCCACATAGCTGATTTCAGCCGGGAAGATGATATGTGTGGTCTTGTCATACGACACCTCCAGCGCATGGGGCGGTATCATCCGGTCGAAGCCTACCTTTCGGGTCAAGCCCTCGAACTTGTCTCCGTCAGTGTAGCTGGCACCGTACACATTCATGTCGTGTTCGGAGACTTCGGTTGTTTCTGTGTCCGAAGACACGTTGACATTGGTGTTTTTGGCGGTCTTTGCGAAGACCGGGGTTGCCATGCCGATTACGGCAATGGCAGAGAGAATAAATGTTTTCAGTTTCATTTTTCTAATTGGATTTTTTAGTGGTTTTGAAAATTAGTTTTGTTCCGGCTGATGCAGCATTACCCGGTAGTTGGCTTTGAGCTTGACTTTCACCTCACGCACTTTCTTCGTGAGGTACTGGCTGACACCGTTTAGCAGCCCGCGCCCTACATCGGAGACAATCTGCGCCCCGGCATCCGTGGAGATATTGATTGAACTGCCGACAGTACTGCCCATGTTGGCACCGATTTCTTTCAGTGCATCCGATTCCATAGAGTTGGGAATGTTGATTCCCTCCTGACCGTCAGTATCGAATACCTGCAACTCAACCTCATAGACAGAGCCATCGGATTCAATCGAGGTGATTTCAATCTCCAGCCTCTCGCCGTTCAGTCGTCCGGATCCGGTGACAGTGGTGTTCCGTGGGATAAGCCGATTCCCTACCCACATCGGTTCTGTCAGCCTTAATCGGACAGGCTGACCGTTGGTGATTGTCTGGTCTCCGGCAACAACTGCGGCGATAGTGTTCTTGGATAACCGTTGCTTGCCCCCGACTGAGGTGTGGAAGCCTCTTGCAGACGGGGCATTGCTCAATGTCGAGACAACATTGTTGACCACATGCGCCACCGGCTGCACGTTTCGCTTCCCTTTCTCTTCCTCTTGCGGTTGTGGAGGAGTCTGAATTCCGTTGCCATTCCCCATGTATTGTGCTGCAAGTTGGTACGAGCGTTCAAGCAACTCCATCTCATCAGGTGATTGCCTGTTGTAGTCCGGCATTGACTGCTGCATCTCCAGTTCGGCGATTCGCTCCTGCAATTCGGCCACCTGCAACTCTGACTGAGATGTCTCAGGGATATAGAAGTCTTCAAGAGAAGCCTGCGCCGCCTGATATGCCGCCGCCGAGTTCTGAATCTCGTCAACCTCTGATTGAGAGGGCTGATTGGTTACAGTGTCAAGTTGCAGGGAAACCGCATTTATGGTGCTGTCCTGTCTTACCTTGTCAGCATTGGCATCAGCCTGTTCGTAAGCCTTCATCTTGGTTTCGGGCATACCCTCCGAGGTCTGGTCAGGAAGTTCCATGTTGGCTTTGCCGGCTTTTGCTCCATCATCACCACCGGGAGCGAAGATGAGCCAGATACAGATCAGGCATGAAAGACACAGTACGGTATAGACAGCGATTCTCTTCAGTCTCTCACGTTCAGCCGGAGTCTTCGGCATGAGCTTCGCTTTGAGGTCATCGAGCAGTTTCATGGCTTACAGTCTTATCAGTGGGTAAATCTATCGGGCGGATATGCTCGACCTCGATTGTGTGCTGCGCCTGTCGCGCCCCCATCTTGTAGCAGGCATTGCCGAAGACGAAGAAGGCAGTGAGTACAAATGCTGAGAGAAGTACGGTCACGACTGTCAGCCGCTGTTGAGGGGGCAGGTCATCACACGCCTTCTTGATTTTAGCGGTGACTCTCCCTTTCGGGCCGTGCCACACCTTATTATATAAGGGTGCCACAAGGTTTTGAAATTTCTGTTTAAGTTTCATTTTGGATTTTGGGATTTAGTGTTATTGGGAAAGGGTTCGTTTGGTAGTGATCAAATCCTTGTTTTCAAGAATAGTCAGCCCCTCGATCATGAAGCCGTTGGGATTGTCGTCCGAGCGGCTTGTGTTGACCAGTCTGCAATTCGTGATCAGCGACCTTTCGGTGACATTACTCTGACGTAGGATCATCTGTCTTGCGAAAGTCCTCACATTGTAAGGGTAATCGTTGAAGTCGCAGACGATGCTGTCAACCTGAAGCACCTGCGTTATGTTGCCGGCTATGATGCGGTTGTAGTAACCTTTCTCCACATAGTCAGTGTAATAGTTGTAGGCGCTTTTGTCTGCCAGTGACAGGGCGCGGTTGATGTTGTGCTCAATCGCCGACTTGTCGGGAGAGAGGGTGAAGAACAGCTCATGAAAGCGTCGGACGTGTTCACGCGCCTCCGCCGGGCGATTCTGCTCCATATCCTGACTCAGAGCCAGCATAAGGCTCTTGCCGTTGTCGAGGACATAGATTTTCTCCCTCTGCTTCTCGGCGAAATTCAGCGACAGGATCACCGAGGCAACCGCTATCATTGCACACAGCGAGACGAACACTATGCCGAATAGCCTTATCTGCCGGAAGGATGTTTCGATATTTTTTAATGATTTAAATTCCATTTAAATTAGGTGTTAGGTCAGAGTGATGAGTGATGAAGTAGTCAACCGGAGCGACCACTTCGTCACCCATAACTCTGACTTATGACTTAAATATGCTTATTTCAGTAATTTGGCGGCTCGACCTGCGACATTGCCTGTGACACCTCCGGCGATGCTGCCGCCCCATGAGCCGGCGGTCATTGCGGTGTTGTTGATGGAGCGGTTGTAACTGCCCATGCCTCCCGCTTGGATAATCCAGCCCGCGACAGTCGGGATTGTGAAGTATCCGATTATGCCGATGATCATGAAAATCGTGTAAGCGGCGTTACTTCCGTCGAGGTCAACATTCGGATTGTTAGTCAGTTCCGAAATGTCATTCTGGAGCATCAGGACTTGGATTTTCGCAAGTATCGTGCTGAACAGGTCAGCCACCGGCAACCACAGATAGGTCTGTATATATCGGCATATCCATTGGACAAGGGTGTTCTGGAATCCGTCCCAGACGGATAGCGCGAATGAGATGGGACCGAGTATCGCCAGCACTATCAGGAAGAAAGTCCTTATCGTGTCTATCGTGAGTGAGGCCGCTTGAAACAGCATCTCCAGCAGTTCACGGAAGAAATTGGAAATAGCTTTCTTCATCTTGTACATCCCGCGCTCGATATACATCCCGGCGGCCGTGCCTACCTCCGTCACACCCAACTCATCAATCTGCCTGTCAAATTCGGCATCATCAACGAGGTAGGCTGTGGACGGATCCTTCATCATCTGTTCATATTCCAGACGGTCTTTCTCCTCTCGGTATTTCTGCATATCAAGCGTCTGACCCTCCAGCATTCCCGCCGTACCCTGAACAATCGGGGACATTACCGAATTTATCGTGCCGAGCACCACGGTCGGGAAGAACATGATACAGAAACCAATCACGAAAGGACGGAGCAGCAGGAACACATCGACCGGTTCAGCCCTTGCCAGTGCCTGCCATATCCTGTATGCCACATAGAACAATGCCCCGAGTCCGGCTATCCCTTGTGCCACACCTGACATTTCGCTGCACAGTGGCATCATCTCATCATAAAGCGAGCGGAGAATGGTGTGGAGATTTGAGAAATCAATAGCGCACAGCATAGGCTCACCAATATTTTTCCGAACCGTCGCCATAGAGGTTGATCACCCTCTGGGTGTCAGCCTTCTTCTTGGCTCTGAGGTATGAGACACTTATGTTCTTGTTGGTGTAGTAGGCTGTCAGACTCTTCAGACGCTTCATCTCGTTGTAGCAGTCATCGACAACATCCATTCTGTCCTTGTCTGTCATGGACAGGGTCGTTATGTTCACGACCTGCTTGAGGTCATTCAGCACACCGGTTGCATCCTCCAATATTCGGGTGTAACCGGAGGCGATTGCCGACAACTCCGCCGACGTGTAGTTTGGATCCGTGAGCATCTTCTTGTAGTTGTTGACATAGTAGCCGGATATGTCTCCGAGCATCAGGACTGTCTGCTGCACCTTGCGGGCGTCGCGGACGAGATTGTTGACCGCTTGCAGCGCATCATAATACTTCTTCGCCTGTTGGTAAATCTTGACCGTCTCCTTGAAGTTGTTGATCATATTCTGGGCGGTCGTTGACTCCTGTACCAGTGACTTTGAGGAGTTTACGATGCTCTGTGCGATGTTGGACGGGTCTATGACCGTCCACTGGGCTTTCGCCGTGCCTGTCCCGAGGAACAGACAGAGGGCAATAAGCGGAATTAGAAATTTAATCTTCTTCATCATCATTTGAATTATCAGATTCGACATATTTCATTGCGGCCATTCCAATGGTATCATCATCGGTCATTGCTTGATTCTTCTGGTAGAACTCACATGTACCTTCTGTGTGATAAAATGTATAATCAGCGATATACATTTCAGCTCCTTCCTCATCTCCATCTTCATCCATGTCTCCGGCAATCATGATTTCGACAATCTTACCTTTATAAATGAAGTAATATAAACGGTCAGTCTCTCCGCGAAGCAACGCATGATGGGTACTTCGGATTTCTCCATCTTTGGTGTCAAAGATTGTAAGATGAAAGAAGTTATCCTCAACAGTGATGTCGATTTCAATTTTAGGGAGTGCGTCACAGACCCATTCCCCCATCAACTTGCAACGAGGATCTTTAAGCCAGAAGGAAAGTTCCTCCCTCATGGCTTGAAGGTCGGGATGTTTCTCGACCATTGACTCTACAAAAGAGTCCTTTTCAAACTTGATTTCTGATAGTGTCATTTTTTACTTTGGATTTTAGTGATTATTTGATTTTGTGGACCAGCCCCACGATTAGTTTTACTCCGAGTCCGAAGAGGAAGAGCGAGAAGGTCAGCATGGCTATGAGGCCGGCGGCAATGCCGAACAGGATTGCCATCAGGATTTTCAAGACTTTCATAGCGGCAGCCATTCGATGAAATTTTGGAAGAGAGTGTTGATTACGGAGGTAAATTCAATCAGATATGGCTTGGCGTATTCAACAGCCTTGACCATGCCGACAAACACGACCGAGAGGACTGCGATTCCGGAGAGAAAGAGGATGAATCCAATCAACACTCCGAGTATGGGTTGAAAGACTTTGGGTATCTTCATGTAGCACCCTCCCTTCTCGCCTGTGCCATCATGCGGATAGCCATTTCGAGGTTGCCTCCGAGTTTGGCGGCGAGCCGCTGCACCTCGACCTTCTCCGTCTCTTCAGTGGTGTAGCAGTAGTATTCCTCACCCGACACCTCCGTGGCATAGACCGCTGACTGTGTGCCTCCGAGTCCAATCCACACCTCTTTATATAGTCGGCTGGGATTGTTCGCCATGTTGATACTGAGAATCTGGGCTTTCTCCTTGTCGGTCAGACCGAGCAGTTCCTGAATCTGGTCGAAGCGGTTCATATATTTACGCTGATCCAGAAGTATCTTGCAGTCGGAGTTGTTGATGATGGTCTCTTTCACAATCGGCGACGAGATAATATCGTCAACCTCCTGTGTGACCACCACAGCCTCACCGAAATACTTACGGACAGTCTTGAACATATACTTCAGATACTCGCTCATGGTGCAGGTTGACAACGCTTTCCACGCCTCCTCGCAGATGAGGACTTTGCGGATACCTTTCAGCCTTCGCATCTTGTTGATGAAAGCCTCCATGATGATGATTGTCACCACCGGGAAAAGTTCCTTGTTGTCTTTCACGGCGTCAATTTCAAAGACCACAAACCGCTTGTTGAGCAGGTCGATGTTCTCCTTTGAATTGAGCAGGAAGTCGAAGCGTCCGCCATGATAATATTGCCGCAGGGTCGTCAGGAAGTTGTCAATGTCGAAGTCCTGTCTGTAAATGGGTATCGGACGGTTTGCCATTTCAACCCTGTATTCGTCACGCATGAACTCATAGAATGAATTGAAGCATGGGACAATCTCCTTGTCCTTACTCATCTTTTCGAGGAACATTGACAATGCCGAGCCTAACTCACCTGATTCCGTTTTCGACACTCTGTCATTGTCCGTTCCTGAAATAGGTTGACTCGGTTTGTGATGTTTACTGATTGATGTTTCCTCTTTGTCTGTGTGGGGTTGACTGATCGGGATAGTGGCAAAGTTACAAAAAATTTTTTAACCCGTCGCTTTTGCCTTGTCGGCTTCAATTTCAGAGCCAGCAGTCATAGCGTCAATGGCTCGCTCGCGGTAACTGATCCATTGCCTCTTGAAACGACCGGTTTCGGCGGCGGCTTCGGCCGGAGTCCGCATTTCAAGACTTAGATGGGGCCTCTCGTGGTTGTAGAACGAACTATATTAAAATCCAAATAAAATGAGGCAAAAATTACATCCACCTTAGATTATTTGAGAATAGTCATGCCTCCGTCCGCTCTTGGGGCGGTTTAGGCCGCCCCCGCCGCTGGGGCATCCCCTCGCCAGAAGGAGAGAGGAAGTGTTCAGACGGTGGTATCAGGTTTCGTAGAGACGAAACCGTCGATATATGAATTATTGGATGTCACAACAGCAAAAGCCTGTCTGACGAGTTTGTTTGCTACGGCAATCATGGCAACCTTGCCGGATTTTCCATTGCCTCGTAATCGTTGGTAGCATTACTTGCACGCCTTGTTGTGCTGACTTGCTGACCATGCCGCCACATAAAGCATTGAACGCAGAGTCTCATCACCGTTACGGTTGATATGTCCCCGGATGTTTATGCTCGTGCCGGACTGCTCTATTGTTGGACAGATACCGATAAAGCGGGACAACTGCTTGGCATTGTCGAAGTAGGTAAAGCCTCCGGTGGCTATAATCAGCGCTGTGGCAAGTGTGACCCCGATACCCTTTATTGAGGTAAGGAGTTTCAGCTGCCTGTCAAACACCTCGGTCACGACCGCCTCCATTTCCTGCTGCATGTACTTGATCTGCTTCTCAAGGAACGTTATGGTCTGTTTAAGAGAATTGACACACTTCTTGTCCTTAACCGGCAGAGGTTCAAGCGATGAGAGTAGATTCTTTGTCGCTGTCAGTTGCTTCTGGAGTTGACGCAGGACTGTTTTCTTCTGCTTCAGAATCATTATCTGTTCTGATGGGAACTTATAGGGTTCAGGCTTGAACCTCTCCCCGAAATCGGCAATGAGACAAGCGTCTTTGGAATCCGTCTTGGTTACGGACATCATCACGCGGGCATAGTTCTTAATCTTCTTCGGATTGATGAGGCTTGCCCGGATGCCCGACTTGTCAAGAAGATAAAGAAGGAGGAAACAGTAGTTGCCTGTCGCCTCCATCACGCAGTGGTGGATGGCAGGGTCAAGCTTCGAGATGAACCTGCGGATGCCTTTAGCATCATTTGGGAAGGTCTCGGTACGGTAGCTTTTCCCGTGAAGGAAGGCTGCTACAAAAGTCGCTTTGCTGATGTCGATGCCTATGTATGTCATATTATCAAATCTTTTGTCAGGAACTACATCTTTTGCACTCTCGTCGCAAACACGGGGTCGGTTTCACCGCCCCAACGAACTATCCAGTCTTTAGATGTAAAAGCATGGGGACCTATCGTACTTAATGGAGTCAACCAACATGACATCTGCCTTATTCCATGCTTGAATATCCTGAAATTTGAAGTTGAAATTATTCAAAAACATTTAACCGTACAAATGTACGACATGACAGCTTTCCGCAGGGCTTCCCTGACTTGGCCTATCTCAGTGAACACCATATCCTTGAACAACTCATTCTTAAGTGTATTGTTTATGCGCTCGGCCTCGGCGTTGTCCTTGGGGTTGCCGCTTTCGGTCATGCTTGTCATCACTTTGTTTTTTCGAAGTTCCGCAACATAGTCAGAACAGGTATATTGAACGCCTCTGTCGCTGTGATGGATTGTCTTTGATAAATCAACCTCGTGTGAGGCAAGAAGCTCCATTGCCTCCGACAAAGCCTCCATAGGGTATCTGGCTTCAAGCGTCATGCCCACGCTGCTGCCGAGTATCATCTTGCTATAGGAGTCCATAAGGAGGCTGACATAACAGAATCTCCGCTGACCGTCATTACTTTCCAATGGGATATATGTGATGTCTCCGACGATAATCTCTCCGAAGCGTGTAGGTATGACCTCTTTGACGATATTGGGATACGTCGGATTGCTGTGGCGTGAGTCCGTTGTGCGGACTCTGCGGCGCCGTCGGATCTTGAAGCCATAGCGGTCGAAGATATCGCAGAAGCGGTCGCGCCCGATGCGGTCGCGGTCAGAGAACGTGCGGCAATACATCGCCCAGACCTTCATGCCGCCTATGCCGGGGTCTTTGGCCTTGACTTCACGTATGTATTGTACGGCGAACTCTTCCAGAGCCATGCGTCGCAGATCAATGTCGCTGTCATGCTTGTAATAAGCCTGCTTGCTCTTACCAAACAGCCCGCACAGTTCGGCGACCGTATAAGCCTCCGAACGTTGTGCGTGCAGGCGTCTCACTGTTTGGTGCCAGCTTTTTTTCTTACCGGGATATTGAACATCTCTTCCGCTACGTCAATCATCGTGCCAAGGGCTTCGGAGCGCATCTTCTCATGGCGCAACTCCTTTTTCAGACGGGTGATTTCCGCGCGCAAGGCATCGTAATCTTCGGCGCTGACGTCTTTCTTCTTTTTTCGCATGACAGGTGTCTCTGAAAGTTCTGACGCGAAGTTACGAATAATATATTCAACCGTGCGCACCTGAACGCCATTTACTTCGGCTATTTCGCCATAACTCATGTCGGTCTCGGCATAATGCCTGAGAACCTCTTCCCGGATTGCCTGACGTCTTTGTCGCGGCAAACTCTGAAATTTAATCATAATTTGACTCTTTTATGAGTCAACTTTTTTCAGGGCAAGACACATCTTCCGATTTCCAGAGGGTCAGCAACAGCGTCTTGATTGAGTCTTTCTTCTCCACATCGAAGACCCCATCATCCGTAAAAAACGGATTGAATGATATGGGGTTATCCTCAGTGTAGGTGTAGTAAATCCCGTCTTCACCGTGGGTACGGTTATGGATTAGATTGCATAGACCTTCGTAGGAATTACCCGTGTCAATCAGTAATATGTGCGAGCCTTGTTCATAATACTGCCTTGTAAGGTGATTTGTGAAGAATGACTTTCCGCTACCTGACGGCCCCAAGATGAACTTGTTGCGATTGGTGGTTATCCCTCGCTTCATCGGTTCGTCGGAGATGTCGAGGTGTACCGGCTTACCTGTCAGTCTATCCACCATCTTTATACCGAAGGGCGATAAAGATGAGCGGTAGTTGGTCTCGGCAGTGAAGAAGCACACGGCAGGTTCTATGAACGTGTAGAACGATTCCTCAGCCGGGAAGTCAGCCTCATTGCCGGGGATTCCAGACCAGAACAGTGTCGGGCAGTCGATGGTGTTATGCCGTGGCATACACCCCATTGTCGCCAACTGACCGCCGACCTCGTTCTTGATTCGCCGCAGTCCCTCGGCATCATCCGACCATGCCATGATGTTGCAATGGCAGCGCACGGAGATAAGGCTATACGAATGTGCCTCGTTAAGATAGCGGTCAATCCACTCCTTGTTGATGGCATTGCTTCGGCTGTACTTCGAGAGGGAATTCATGTTCCTTGCTGTCTTCTCAAACCTTGCCAAGTTCTCATCGTGGTCATCAATCAGGATATACTGATTGTAGATATGGTTGCAGGGCAGCAGCAACCCCACGGGAGAAGCGAAGCTCAATCGGCAGTCAGAGCGGTCAGTTGATAACCGCTCATATCGGTTGTCGGTGCTGACTTTGCCGGGTAGGTCATCGGTGTCGGACAATGTGTGCAAGCACAACATTTTGTCGCCGATGCGCATCTCTTTCGCTGAGAGGTCTATGTCTTCAAGGCAATTTACATCGCCCATTGACAAAGACATATACCGCTCAATCAATCCGGATGAATTGTCTGTGCCGACAATCTCTTCATCGGTCAGGCGACGCAGCTTGATATAGCCGGTGTCGTTGATGATTCGCTCAAACTGTTCGACTGACTCCATGAACTTGACAACCATTTCGTGATTCAATTCTTTTGGAGTCAATCGCCCACGGCATAGAGTTGAGAAGTTGCTTTGCTGGCGCATCCGCTCCTTTGTGGTCTTTGTCAGGAAGAGGTAGCATTTGTGCGCCAGATACGGACGCTCGTTGAAATGACGCTCAAACGAACGGTCAAGAAAACTCAAATCGTCCTTTTGCAAATCCGGCTTATAATTTTCAGCCATAAACCAGTCCTGCTTATGCACCACGCTGAAATGTGGCAGGACTTTGATTGCCTTGCACCAAGCGGCGTGCATCGACTCATATTCGGCTGACGTTACGGTGAACAGCTCCGGGAGGCTCACCTCAAAGGCCACGGTGATGTCCGCGTCCTTTGAGATGATGCAACCGTGTTCCACCGCAAGCAGCGGGAGTTTAGACTCCAGCGTTGTAGCTCGTAGTGTGTTTCTCATTTTCTTTTACTCCTGATTAGTCGTGTGAGGCGCAGACGGTTGATGATATAGCGGGGATGATATTTCACAGCCGAAAGTTTCATCAGACCGTACTCGCCATACTTGGCATTGAGGTGGAAGGTGAGCCACACAAGGATTGATGTTGCCGTGACACCGAACCCGATGCAGACCCACTGCGATATTCCGATGATATACATGATGACGAACACCACGAACATCGCAAGCAGACCTCCGGCAAAGATGAACAGATACTGCGCTTTCAACCCTTTGTACTCGACGCTTCTCCCAATGCCCTTGTTGATTGAATACTCGGCCATCAGAGGAAGAATGAGCGGAGGATTGTGGCGGCAACAATCAGGAAGATACACGCACCGAACCATGATGCGGCGGTCTTGCTGGTGTCAGGGTCTCCGCTCGACCACTTGGAGTAAACCTTGATGCCGCCGATGAGACCTACAACGGCACCGATGGCATACACAAGTTTGGTGCCGGGGTCAAAATACGAACTCACCATAGAGGTGGCCTCGTTGATACCCGCCATGCCGTTACCGGCAGCGGCGGCACGGAGTCCGGAGAGGATTCCGGTAAGGAGGACGAGAGTTAGGCGGGTCTTGAAGTTGTTGAACTTGTCGTTCAGGGTTGCGAACTTGTCGCAGAGTGCTTTACGAACTTTTTTCATGTCTTTGTTTCGTTTTTTGAAGCATGGGTAGCCCCAAACCGCTCCGGTCTGGAGCAGCCCACACTTCGGGTTAAGAAAAATTGTTTGGGATTTTGGCTCAGCCAGTGTTGATTTCAAAGGCCTTCGCCGATTTGCAATTGTCTTTGCAGACGTGGAGATAGTGGTATGTTTATGTTATAGACGTGGATTCAGTGATGGAGGCAGTTACTTCCTGAACAGGTCTTCGGGATTGAAGTCATCAACGTTCTCAGGAACGCGGAATACTTTCTTCTTGGAAGGGACTGAATCTGGTATTTGTTTTATAGACTCCTGACTTGCCTTTGGTTTGGAAGATTTTTGAGACTTGTCGGCTATGCCGTCACGGACATACTCCCTGAAACACTCGACAACCTCCTGCCTGATTCTGTCAGCGGCTTTTTCAAGGAGATTGGTGTCAAGCAGTGGGTAAAGCACGCGGCCGGCTTTCTTGCGCTGTTCGGGAGTGGCATTAGGATTGTTCACTGTCTCACAGGACTCCTCAATATCCTCAATCGTGGATCCCGAGGCAGAGGGTGAGGAAACCATGTCACCTTCAAAATCCTCTATACGTGCATCCTGAAATGTCTCGTCAAGCCTGTCATCGGGAACACGTGCGTCGTTTGCATCCTCCGAGGTGGTTTCCTGCTGATTTGGGTTTTCGACATTATCCCTTGCCATTTCCTCCTCTGACGGTCTGTCCTTTTCATTGGCAAACTCTACATCCTTGAATCTCACATCGCCTTCAAGCCTGTCAAGCGTCCGGTTCAGCTTTATGACTCCCTGCTCCAGCGATTCAAATTTTCTGAGAAACTCATCGACATCAAATTTGCTCCGACCCACTCTTGTCTCTGATTCCGGCTTTACCTCCTGCTTCGGAGCCTCATCAGTTTTTGTGGCTGAGTCTTCAGACCTTGGGTTCGATTGGCCGGTATCGTCAGGCTGTTGAGAGCCAGTTCCCGGTGGTTTCATATTTTTGTTCCTCTCGCCCAACAGATATGCGACAAGCGCCACATTTGTCAGGGCCACCGTCCCGAGAAGAAACATTGTCATGCTACTCATCCGTCTCCTCCTTTCCGAATGTCTCTGAATGCCATCGGTCAAACGCGGCATGGATTTCAGCTATGTTCTTCCTGTTCCTCTTGAAATGATCAATAAGGATGTTGTTGATATAGGACTGGAGTGTCACCCGGGAATCGGAAAGGGATGAGGAGAGAACTACCTTGGCCTGATGAACCACAGAGGGGAGCACGTAGACGGTTTTGGAAAATTCGCCGGCTCTCTCCGGACGCTGCACGATGAAGCGTGCCTCATAACTTTCCCTGCTCATAGGCTCACTGTCTTTTCGCCCTCAAAGGACAGTTCATTGATTGCATCCCTGTTGTCCACAAGATGATTGACGAGGATGTTTGTCACATAAGCCCCGATTGTCAACCCCTCCACATCGTAGAGGGCGATGAGTTTCGACAGCTTGTTGACGAGTTCACGGGGAACGAAGATGCCTTTCCGGGCGCCGACGTTGGCAGGGGTCAGATAGGCTTCAGCGTAAGCCTTGACTTTCTCCCTGTCAGGGGTGAATGTCGGTTCAACCCCACAGACCTTGTTGCAGGTCCGGATGTCACAGAATTTTGTATGTTCCATAAAATTTAGAATTTTGGAGGACATTTACGGGCAATGCCCTGAATTGTTGAATAAAACTTTTTGAAATGCTCTGCCAGAACATTGTCGATATATCCTGACAGATTCGGAGGGTCTCCCAAAGTGGACTGAAGGTCCAGTATGAGTTTCCGGTGTCTCTCCCTGATGAAAACCGGCTTTCCGTGCTTGCTGACCTGATTGTAGTTTCTCCTCGCCACATACGTCTTGACAAAATCAACCTCGGACTCTATCAGATTCAGACGGGCATACTTGTCGGCATCATCATCGGGATACGGAATGGGCGCGGGATTCTCCTGAATGGGAGTCTTTTCCACAGATGTGGCTGCGCATTCCTCCTTTTTCTTTTCGGGTTTCACGCTGTCACTTGCTGTATGGTAGGTGGGGACGGCTGATTCCCTGACTGATTCGATGAACTTGTCGGCATCGAATCCCTTGACTTTTTCTCTTGCCATAGACCTCAGACTTTAATGATTTCACGGATTTCACTTACCAGCTCTTCAAGATTGGTCCCGTTGATGAGCCGCTTGTCGGGTGGCAGCATTGTTGACCGGAATATCCCGGTGTTGCCGGTTTCCCTACCATCTTTCTCAAACTTGTTGCTCTTGACAAGGACGGTGTCAAGAGAACTGAGACCATGCTTCTGCATATAGTTGTCCATAACATCGCAGAGACGGGTTTTCTCCCGTGAGTTGATCTTGTTCCAGACAAGCCTGAGTTCCTTGATTTTGGTGGTCCCGACTGTCATCATATTGTTTACCACCGCACTGGCAAAAGAGATGGAGCTCGCCATTTCCCCTGTTTCGGTTGTGATGGGGACGAACAGATAATCCATGTTTGAAATCAGGTCAACAATGCCCGGATTATTGATTGTTCCGGTGATGTCGAAGAACACCACGGACGGCTTCTTTTCCTCCGGCGCGTTGTCAACATAGTTGTCAACAACATCCAAGGCATCTTTTGGGGATGTGAGAATAATCTCGTAGGGCTTCTTTTCAAAGCCGAGGTAGAACCTGTGGAGCGCACGCTTCAGATAAGGGTTCTCCTTCGTGACCACAAGGTCATGGTCGCGGTACACATTCATAGAATGCTGGCTGCTGTCGCAGTCCACCGCCACCAGCTCAACCCCCTCGGCGTAGTAGAGGTAACTCGCGACGAGTGTGGTCAGGGTTGACTTTCCCACGCCACCCTTCTGGGTAGCGAAGGCCACATAGGTGGGACTTTCCATAAATTAAAAGGGATTAAAGGGTGAACGACCGGCAGATGAATCTGCCATTATCTCAGAGGACAGAGAACCTGTATCAAGGACTCCAAATCATCGCATCAATACATTTCAGCGATTGAGCCATTCTTTGAATGACTGTTTGAATGGACGAATGTACAATCATACGCTTCAACCATCAAATACTTGAATGATGGTTTAATCGTTTAATCATTTAATCGTTTAAACGTTTAAATGCTCGATTGAATAACCGCTCGATTGATTCATCAATGACTTGAACAAGCACTCAAGTGAGCGTTTGATTGAACATTCAAGCCATCGAACGTTTGAACGTTTGACGAATCAAGCGATTGCAGGTTTGAAGAAACGAATAAGCGATTACATATATAATCAAGCGCTTGGTCGCTTATTTAATCGTTTCCACATTCTCCTGATTTAACTTCCTGTTTATCAGTGAATGGATTTGAACTCTCAACTTCCATCATCCTTTTGCTCCTGACTATTCCCGGTAATTACGGTTGGAGAAACCTATTCAGAACGACTATACACACCATTTTTTTCGTTCATAAATATTATCTCTGTCTCCGTGTTTGCGGGAACTGTCGGACTCAAATGTGGTAGAACTTGAATTGTTCTCAGCTAAGCTCTGACAGGTGTCATTTCCTGAGCCTCTGTGCAAGTATAACCATGCCTGTTGTGATAAAGTTTTCTGATTTTCAGCCGTTTCCCAACCTTTCCATAAAGTTTCCCAACATTTCCCAACTTATTTTCAATCAGCACACAAAACCGTCTCTTCCCGTGTTATAATGGCGAGGTCGCAACCGTCGGATTACCTCCTTCGGATATACTTCCATACACGGAACCTCATCCTCCTTTTTATTATGGAGTAAGGATGTCAACATTGACATTGCAAGTTATGTTATCGGGCACTCATAACTGAGATAGTGCCCGATAACCCTTGCCATTGCATGGAGCCTTCGGGACTACTCCAAAGTCGTAGTCCCCGTGAAGATAACCTGCGGTCGGCAGTTCCGGCCACCCACTAAATTCCATTTTAATATGAAACAAAAGTTCAATCAGGGAGGGAGACCTCCCAAACTGAATCCGGCAGCTTACCGCTACGTCGTGCGGTTCGATGCCGTGGAGAACGGAGTCTTCCTGTCTCTGTTCGAGAAGTCAGGAGCCGTCAACAAGGCGGCTTTCATCAAGAATGTGCTGCTTGGAAAGCCATTCAAGGTATTCGTGTTCGATGAAAATACCCGTGATTTCATCGATAGGCTTTCCGGTCTCAACGCCGATTATAGGACTATCTGTATCAATTACGACCTGCTGGTGAAAACCCTCCGTGAAAATTTCACCGAGAAGAAAGCCATGAAAATCCTTTATCAACTGGAGCAATACACCATTGACTTGGTTAAGCTGAACCGCGAGATTGTCGCACTCGCCAAAGAATTTGACGGGCGATGGTCGCAAAAATCCACTTAGGCAATTCTCTTTATGGAGCCCTCCGATATAACGGAGAGAAAATCAACAAGGAGAATGGTCGTGTTCTCGCCACCAACAAAATCTTCAATGACGGCAGCGGAAAGATAAACATCCACCGTGTCTTTGAGGATTTCAAGCAAAGGATGCCGAGTCATATCACCACCGAGAAACCGATGATGCACATTTCACTCAATCCGCATCCTGATGACAGGTTGAGCGAAGACCAGTACACCCAGCTTGCGCATGAATATATGGAAAAGATGGGATTTGGCGATATGCCTTACATAATAGTGAAGCACGAAGACATCGACCGCCACCATATCCATATCGTTGCGTTAAGGGTAAGACCGGACGGCACACCGATTTCAAATCAGAATAATTTCTACCGGAGCAAGGATATTTGCCGTGAGCTGGAGAAAAAGTATGGCCTGAAGCTGGCGGAGCGTCAGCGCATCACGCCGGATATGCCTATAACCAGACTTGACCCGAATGGCGACATCAAGCGACAGGTCGCCAATATAGTCAAGATGGTGGGCATGAGGTGGAAGTTCCAGACCATCGGTGAGTTCAACGCTATTCTATCCTTATATAATATAAGGTGTGAGCAGACAGACGGCAGGGTCAACGGCAGGGAATATCATGGGTTGGTGTATTTCGCTCTTGATGACAACGGCAACACCATCGCGCAACCTTTCAAGGCTTCCCGCCTCGGCAAGTTTGCCAGCCGTACAGCCATTGACAATCGTTTCGAGAGAGCAAAGGGTAAGATTGATGTTACTCCAACGAAAAGAATTGTCACGGACGCAATGGTCATATCCTCTGGCAAGGATGATTTCATTGCCAAGCTGAAAGAGAAGAACATCGACCTTATTCTCCGCTATACATCGGAGGGTAGAATTTATGGTGCGACATTCATTGACCACAATACCATGACGGTGTTGAACGGTTCCCGACTTGGCAGAGAGTTCTCAGCCAACGCTCTTGAAAGGTGGTTCAACGGTGACGGTCAGAAACCGATTGTTGCAACTCAACAGCCGGATATTGAACGAACGCAAGAAAACGACCGACCCAATAATCAAGGTCAAAATACGTCGTCGCCACAGCCACCGGATCCAAGTCAAAGCCAGCCGAATCAAGGTCAGCAAAGTTCCAACACTCAATCCGGTTCTCAATCCCCATCTGGTTCTCAGTCTCAATCACAATCTTCCTCCAATTCGCAGTCTCATTCCAACGACTACGACCAGCCGACACTGCACGGTCTCGACCTGTTCCAAGTCGGTCCCGGTTACGACCCGCAGGAAGAGGCATTCTATCGCGCCATGCAGCGCAGAAAGAAAAAGAAGCGCCGCGGGCCCATTCTTTAATTTTCAACAATATAAATTTTACAATTATGAGTCAGCAAGAAGATGACCTCAGGTCGTTGGCTAAAATCATGGATATGCTCCGTGGTATCAGCTTCGTCCTTGTGGTCGCAAATCTCTATTGGTTCTGTCATTCCCTTGTCGGGGAATGGCAGTTCCACCCTCAGACTATGAAAGTCCTCACCGGACTCGACAATGCCGGAGGCGTGTTCCATAACGTATGGAATGCCAAATGGTGGTCGTTGCTCCTGCTCGCCCTCTCGTGCTTCGGCACAAAGGGGGTGAAGAATGAGAAAATCCGGTGGAGCCAGATATGGCTGTTCCTTTCAATAGGCGCGGCTCTGTTCTTCCTCAACTGGTGGATGGTCTCAGCCGGATTACTCCTGTTATATATAATAACGAGTGTAGCGGGATACGTCTGCCTGTTGCTTGCAGGGGTATGGATGAGCCGCCTTCTCAAAAACAACATGATGGACGACCGCTTCAATGAGGAGAATGAATCCTTCATGCAGGAGACGGAACGTAAGGATAACGAATACTCCGTAAACCTCCCGACACGTTTCTACTACAAGAAGAAGTGGAACAAGGGCTGGATCAACGTGGTCAATCCTTTCAGAGCCACAATCGTGCTCGGCACACCCGGCTCAGGCAAGTCATTCGCCGTGGTGAACAACTTCATCAAGCAGCAGATAGAGAAGGGCTTTGGAATCTACCTTTATGATTACAAATTTGTGTGACGTGAAAAGTTGCATCAGTGGCTGTCAGCCGTTCATTCAGAGGAGTGAAAAGAGTTGACCTATTGTTTCGCCAATAGTAGCCTACGGCAGGTGCGTCTTATGATGTACTAAGCTGCTCGGACAAGGTAACCCTCCCGAAAGGGTCGAGAATGAACCGTGAGGGGACTTCAAGAACCGCAAGCATTATGCGGTTGGGGGGCTTGGCTTGACGGCACGGCTAACGCAAGTGAACTGTCAGAACCATCGTTAAGTCGAACAAGCTTACTAATGCTTACAAGCTTGAACCAAAACGGTGTGTGGCCGGATAACCCTGTGCATTTTGGGGTTACGCGAACAACAGAGCCACCGGTGGAGAGGCAGAGCCTAAACCGTCATCGGCACTGATGCAGAACACGGTAAGCCTATATATCTCCATGAGCAATCATGGTAGGCCGAACGCAAGGGAGGTACAATGGTATGTAGGTAAAGGAAAGTCGGAGAAAGCGAATGCCGCTCTGTAACGGAGCGGATACGGATTGACCTCATTGCCATGTATGGTAAAGAGCCACATCATCCGACACGAAAGTGTGCAGACTTCCGATATGGTAACATTTTACAAGATAACTTTTAGAACTTATGAAAGAAGAAAAGCAAATGGACGGGCCTAAAAACTCGTGTGCATCTTCTGACCACAAGGAATCAACTTGGGAAAACATTGATTGGAACAAGTGTGAGAAAGCGGTCAGTAAGCTACAAGCGCGTATTGTAAAAGCTCAGAAAGAGGGTAAGTTCGGCAAGGTGAAGGCTTTGCAATGGACTCTTACCCACTCGTTTTACGCCAAGGCATTGGCTGTAAGGCGTGTCACTTCAAATGATGGCAAAAAGACTTCGGGCGTTGACAAGGTATTGTGGTCAACCCCGAAATCGAAATACAAAGCCATCTTCACACTCAGAAGAAGAGGCTACAAGCCTCAGCCTTTGAGACGAATGTTCATAAAGAAGCACAATGGCAAACTGAGACCGTTGGGCATCCCCACAATGAAAGACAGAGCGATGCAGGCACTCTACCTACTCGCCTTGGAACCTGTGTCGGAAACGACTGCCGACAACTATTCCTTTGGCTTCAGAAAGGAAAGAGGCACTGCCGATGCAATGGCACGTTGCCACACCCTTCTTTCAAAGAGGTACTCGCCACAATGGATTCTGGAGGGCGACATCAAAGGGTGCTTTGACCACATCAGCCACGACTGGCTGATGAAGCACATTCCAATGGATAAAACCATACTTGGGAAATGGCTCAAATGTGGTTATATCTTTGAAAACGAAGTCTTCCCGACAGACGAGGGTACACCGCAAGGTGGTATCATATCGCCAACGCTTGCTAATATGGCACTCGACGGATTACAGAAACTACTCGAAGACAATTTCCCTTGGGAATCAAAGAAAGGTTCTACGGGTTGGTACTGTCCGAAAGTAAGGCTTGTCAGGTTTGCAGATGATTTCATTATCACGGGCGAATCAAAAGAACTGCTGGAACAGAAGGTCAAACCGTTGGTTGCATCGTTTCTTGCGGAAAGGGGACTGACTCTGTCCGAAGAGAAAACGTTGATAACCCATATAGAAGACGGTTTTGATTTCCTCGGCTTCAATGTCCGCAAATTCAATGGCACTCTGCTGACGAAACCAGCCAAAGACCGCGTAAAGAGGATGTTGGAAAAGGTAAAGCAAGAGATACATCGCTCTCGTGGAACTTCCCAACATGAACTTATCATGCGTCTCAATCCTATTCTCAAAGGATGGGCGAACTATTATCAATATAGTGCGGCCTCGGAAACGTTCCGAAAAGCGGACTTTCTAATCTTCAAGAAACTGTGGCGATGGGGAATCCGTAGGCACGGAAATAAGAACCGTACTTGGATTAAACAACGCTATTTCCACAAGATTGGGAATCGGGACTGGATATTTGCCACGACAAAAATTGACTCAAAGGGAGAAGAATACTTAGTACCGTTGACAATATTGTTCAATACAAAAATCCAGACATATCCGCAACTGAAATGTGACCTCAATCCGTTTGACCCCGAATGGACGGAGTACCGTGAAAAACGGCGCACCGTCAAAATGAAGATGTCGATGAGTGGTAAAAGGACGCTTCTCAATATTTGGAAAAGGCAGAACCAAAGATGTCCAATCTGTGGTGAACCGATAACGGTTGAAACACCGTGGCATACAATGATGTCATCCGTCAACGGTAAGAATTCATTGTCCATTGTCCACGAAAGCTGTTATCTGAGTGTGACACATAAAAAGAAGTGTAAGAATGAGCGTGTTTCGGAATAACTCTGAAATATTGTTGCTTGAGCCGTGTGATGGGAAACTATCATGCACGGTTCTTAGGGGGGAAAGCGCCCGCAAGGGCGCCGACCTACCCGCCCCTGATTTAACGATGATTGCCTACAATCATATGCTCAACAATCAGAAAGGTTATGGCAAGAATCCACCATCATTCTACGTTATCAACTTTGATGATCCGGAACATTCGCACAGGTGCAATCCTATACATCCGGCGTTCATGACGGATATTGCCGATGCCTACGAATCGGCATACACCATCATGATGAACTTGAACCGAACTTGGGTGTGACCTGGAAAGTCACATGATTGATTGTTAAACAATGATATCCAAAGAGTTGAATATTGAATTAACCCGCTGTTCCGTCAGCGGTAGCCTACCGTGAGGTGCGTTTCCAGCAATGGGACGTGCCAAGCTCACTGGGACAACGTACACTTTCAGTAATGACAAGACGTAACCGCGAGGGGAGTCAAGAACGGTTAGTATCGTACCGTTGAGTGGCCAGGCTGGATAGTATGGTTAACGTAAGTGAACTGTCTTTAGCCATCGTAAGGTTTGAAGGAGCCAAAGATACTGAGCGCTCTCACCAAAATGGTAAGCAGTCGGATAACCCTGCCCACGTTAGGGTTACACGGACAAAGCACTGCCGGTGGAGTTGACAGAACCTAACCTATCCTTTGTCAATCATGTGGAACAGGGCAAGCCTGTATCTCTCTCATGGCAACATGAGTAAGCGAGCCGCAAGGTGAGCCGAACGGGGTGCAGGTATGAGATAACGGAAAAAGCGAATGCCGTCCTGTAATGGGACGGATACGGATTGACCTCATTGCCATGTATGGCAGAGAGCCACATCATCCGACACGAAAGTGGGCAGACTTCCGTATAAGGTAACTCTTTACAAGATAACTTTTAGAACTTTTTAAAGTAGAAAGCAAATGAACGAATCGAAAGAAACGTGTGCGCCTACTGACAAGGGGCAGACAACTTGGGACGGGATAGACTGGCCCAAGTGCGAAGCCTTTGTCCGAAAGCTACAAGCGCGTATTGTAAAGGCTCAGAAAGAAGGCAGACATAACAAGGTGAAAGCCTTGCAATGGATGCTTACTCACTCTTTTTACGCCAAGGCATTGGCCGTAAAAAGGGTTACTTCCAACAAAGGGAAGAACACGTCTGGAGTGGACAAACAGCTTTGGGACTCTCCCAAGCGAAAATTCAAAGCAATCAGTGAACTCAAACGCAGAGGCTACAGACCGCAGCCCCTCCGCAGAGTACACATCAAGAAAAAGAACGGCAAACTCAGACCGTTGGGAATACCGACCATGAAAGACCGCGCTATGCAGGCTCTTTATCTCATGGCTCTTGAACCGATAGCCGAGACGACAGGTGACAGATTTTCCTATGGTTTCCGAAAGAAGCGTAGAACAATGGATGCCATCCGTCAAATCGACACGGTGCTGAACCGTGGGCATTCTCCACAATGGATTTTGGAGGGTGATATAAAAGGCTGCTTCGACCACATAAGTCACGAATGGTTACTCGCCAACATCCCAATGGATAAGGCGATACTCAAAAAATGGCTCAAATGTGGAGCGGTGTTCAATGGTAAATTGTTCCCGACGGAAGAGGGTACTCCCCAAGGCGGTATAATATCACCGACACTTGCAAACATGACGCTTGACGGACTACAACCATTGCTCGCCGAAAGATTTAAGAAAATCTTCCGTAACTATAAGACCACCAACTTCAAAGTGAACCTTATCCGTTACGCAGATGACTTTGTAATCACAGGATTAAGCAAGGAACTTCTTGAAAACGAGGTAAAACCTGTCGTTATAGAGTTCCTCAAAGAAAGGGGTCTGACCCTTTCCGAAGAGAAAACAAAGATAACTCATATCAATGACGGCTTCGACTTCCTCGGATTCAATATAAGAAAGTTCGGCAAACGATTGTACACATCCCCATCCAAAGATGCAAGGAAACGTTTCAAAGCGAAAGTTTCCGACATCATATTGGGACACAAAATGTGTAGACAAGAGTCTCTGATTAGAATGCTCAATCCTGTAATCACAGGCTGGAGCAACTACTACCGTTACGGAGCATCAACCGATGCTTTTCATGACTGCGACAATCACATTTTCAATATGACATGGAAATGGGCACTCAGACGCCATCCAAAGAAAACGAGACCTTGGGTGGCTAAGAGATATTGGCACGAAATCCGTGGCAGGAAATGGACTTTCGCATGGAAATATGCGTCAAAAAGCAGGAAAGAGAATTACTTGACCCTTAAACGGTTGTCGGACGTACACTATACGCCTTACAAACAAATAAAGGGCGATGCCAATCCCTTTGACCCTGTCTGTGATGACTATTTCTATCAGCGACAGGCGCAGAGAATGCTTGAATCACTCAAAGGACGTAAGACACTCTTATATTTGTGGAACAGACAGAACCGGATTTGTCCGTTTTGTGGCAAGGAAATAGACCATACGAAAGCATGGAACGTCAACGAAATATCTGTTGGCGGTTCAATCGTAAGGCAACTTGTACACAATCTCTGTTATAAGCGACACAAACGAAACAGTTGAAAGTATGAGCCGATTTCTAACAACAAATAGAAATATTGAGTTGCTTGAGCCGTATGAGGGGAAACTCTCACGTACGGTTCTTAGGGGAGAAAGGGGCAGCAATGCCCCCGCCTTACCCGATATCCAAAAGCAGGGCGACTTCTTTGTGGAGTCTCCAATCGTTCTTTTCGCAGCGATAATTTGGTATCTCAAACTGTTCGAGGATGGCAAGTATTGCACGTTTCCCCACGCGATTGAGTTCCTTTGCTGACCATACGAACAGATATTTCCAATTCTCACCTCTTACCCTGAATTGGAGAACTATCTATCTCCGTTCATTGACGCATGGCAGGGAGGGGCAGCAGAACAGCTGGCAGGTCAGATTGCCTCAGCAAAGATACCGTTGTCCAGAATGATTTCGCCACAGCTATACTGGATTATGACCGGTGATGATTTTACCCTCGACATCAATAATCCAAAAGAACCGAAGATACTCTGTGTCGGAAACAACCCAGACCGTCAGAATATCTATGGAGCGGCATTGGGGCTTTACAATTCCCGAATTGTCAAACTCATCAACAAGAAAGGGATGTTGAAGTCAGGGGTCATCATAGATGAGTTGCCGACCATATACTTTAAGGGGCTGGACAATCTAATTGCAACTGCACGAAGCAACAAGGTCGCGGTATGCCTCGGTTTTCAGGACTTCTCGCAGTTGAAGCGTGACTATGGAGACAAGGAAGCCGCCGTTGTGATGAATACCGTCGGCAATATCTTCTCCGGTCAAGTGGTCGGAGAGACAGCGAAGACACTCTCGGAGCGTTTCGGTAAGGTTCTACAGAAAAGGCAGTCTATGAGCATCAATCGTCAGGATGTGAGCCACTCTTTCAACACTCAGATGGATAGCCTCATTCCGGCCAGCAAAATATCCACATTGACACAGGGTATGTTCGTCGGTGCGGTCTCTGACAACTTCGACCAGCGCATCGACCAGAAAATTTTCCATGCCGAAATTGTGGTTGATACTGATCGGGTGGCAGCTGAGACAAAAGCCTATAAGGAGATACCCATGCTTACGGACTTCAAGGATGACTCCCCTGAAAAGAAAAAGATGAAAGCCGTCATCCAAGCCAACTATAACCAAGTGAAGCAGGATGTGATAAGCATCGTGGATATGGAGATACAGAGAATCAGGCGCGACCCCGCTTTGCGCCATCTCCTCCGAAACAAATAGATACTGTAATAGGCCAATGCCCAGCCATCCTCACGGACGGTTGGGCATTTTTAGTAAACATGACAAAAGAATAATTCAAACAACAACCCCTCCGGGCATATATGTTGAATGTGGATAAGAGGTTTCGATTCGGGAAATAGTGGTGGACATCGGGCTGAGGAGTCAGTTCTCCTCGTCCTGCCGTGCCATGAAGTTGTTGAGCGACATGGTAAGGCTGTCAATGAAGTAAGTCCGACTGTTGCGGCTCCGCACCCGCATTTCATTGTATTTCTTGTAGATGTAGTTGTCCGGGATTGTAACGTTGAATACCTTGGCGAGTTTTCCTATTATCTCCTTCACGGTGACATTGACACCGAAACAGTTGGCTACCTTGAAGGCATAGCCTAATTCCACAAGTGCCGACTTCTTCGCCTCCCAGTTGAGGGTGATATTGTCGATGCTGTCTTCAAGAGGCGCACTTTTGATGGTACAACCGTCCGCGATAGCAGGTATATCCTAAAAAGATAGCCGTCCAGATTTTGGGCGGCTATTTTTGTGAGGGTCTCCAGCGGTCGGGAAGCAGGTCTCGGTATTTTTCTATTGGTGTATTCGGCGGCCATGCGGCACACCGGTCGATGATGTCGCAGAAGTAGTCGAAGACGTTTACGCTGCAGCGATGGCAGGTGATTGCCAGCGAGTGGTACAGGGCGGCGGCTTCGGCTCCTGAGTGGGATCCGATTGTCAGCCTGCGTCGGGTCAGGGATATGTAGCGGTTGATGCGCTCGACCTCGTTGTTGTCGAGTTTATAGGTTGGCGAGGCGAAGATGCGCGGTATCTCGTTCCATTGCCGGAGCGCATGTTCGGTGGCGGCAAGCAGCGGGTCGTCCGGAGGAACGCCGATGCGGTCTTTGACTGCGGTCAGTCTCATGCGGATTTTTTCGAGCATCACCTTTGAGTATCGCTGTCGCCACTGAAGGTGATCGTCTTCCGTCCATCCGTCTTTGCCTATGCGGTGCTGATGCTCGAAGTGGTAAAGGAGTCCGAAGAGTTTTGCTATTTCCTGCGCCTGCGGATTGTCTTTCAGGTCGAGGAACTTCCGCTTGATGTGCTGCAGGCATGGCAACCTCTTTATCCCGCTCATCCCGCCGATCCCGATATGCCGGTATCCCGAGTAATAGTCGCACTGGAAGGCTCCGCTGAAGCCTCTGATGTGCTGCTCGAAGACTTCGGCCGATCGGGAGCCGTCGTCATAGAAGAAGTACACAAGCCCGGTTGTCATGCCGACGAACACCCAGATGTAGCCCTTTTTGATCTTCCTGCCCGAAGGTGTCGCCACCTGCAGCCGCACTTTCTGATAGGTCTCGTCGCCGCAGATATAATTGTCCGCAACTATTGCCTGACCCAGCGCCTTGTATAGATTTTCCAGATGTATCTTTACCTTGCTGACCAGTTTTTGTGCAGTGCCTTTGTCAAGGTCGAAGCCGTGGGCGCGGAAGTATTCGACTGCGTTTTCAAGAGGCATGCAATGCAAGTAGCGTAACTCGGTGAGTCCGGCTATAAAGGAAGAAGTGTACTGCGAGTTGAGCAGCGGCGCGGCGGGGGCGGAGCCTTTGTATATCTTCTCGTCCTGAACATATTTTCTGACCTTGTAGATTATTTTCTTGAAGCGCATTGGCTCCATGACGTAGCGCACCACATCGCACTCGCCGATGAACGTTGCCGCCTCCGGCTTGAAGTCAGGGCTGTCCGGCTCCACTACAACTGTCTCCACCTCGCACTCGGGATGGGTCTTTCTCTTTGCGCCATTGTTGGTGCGTTTCTTCTGTGGCTTCTGCTGCTGAGTTTCGGAAGAGGCGGATACCGTCGGTTTCGCCTGACGCTCCGACGGCGAGCCTTGCAGACGCTGCACTGCCTGACGTGCGGCTTTCTCTTTGCTCAGTTCCGCGCCCTTGCCCTTTATGACATCTTCCAGCGAGGCTATCTGCTTGCGCAGTTCATCGACTGTCGCCACCAGTTTTTCGTTGGCCAAAGTAAGCGAGTTGACAGAGGCCAACGCCTCGTCGAGCCGTCCTTGAAGGAACTCGTTCTGGCGCTGCAAAAACTCTATCAACTCGTTCTTTTTCATGGTGTAAAGTTACGAAAAATATCCGACATTCGCAACTTTTTACGCTGTTTATTTATCTGATTGATAGAATATTACAGCTTATTTTACAGCCATTCTGAAGCGATTCTCAACCATCACCTTCACAGGTGTGAGCCCCCTCATCAGCATATAAAAATCGTCCCATTGAAGCCTGCGTACGCCGTCATCGCCCTTTTTCAGAACCTCTCTGAAACGGCCTTGCGACAGTCTTTTTGTGTACATCAAAAATCCGTCACCGTCCCATTTCAATGCCTTCATGGCCTTGCGGTTCTTTGAGAAAAACACATACACATCGCCCGATGCCGGAGAATGGCCCTTCCACGACCATACCATCTGGGTAAGACCACGTATGCCGTAGCGCATTGATACCGGCTGCTGGCATACCCACAGGCGCAGCCCCTGCTCAAGCCCCCACATCGCCAGCCTCCTTTCCCATCCTTCTGACGAACCTTGCAATTACAGCCACATCAGTATCAGCCGGAAAGCTGACAGCCACATGACCGTCGACCTTCACCGTTATCATATTGCCCGTATATGCCGGAAGGAAACCGGCCTCCTCAAAAATCACTTCCTCGAACGGTATGCTCTGGCATTTTACATTGCCACTCCCCTTGGGTTCGGTATATCCGGGGAGTCCCGCTACCTTAACCTTGTTTCGTCGCTTGAAGCCATCCATCTGATTCTTTGTGATCCCATATCTGTTGCAATAAGATCTGAATGTTCCCGGTTGCCGGCCAGCTGCACACAGCTCCTTGTACTCATTGCATATACGCCGGCACAAGTCGTGAATACCGTCCGTCCGAAAGAGCCTATACCCCGGAAGGGTTGTTATTTTCTGGAACTCACCTTTCAAGACTGTTGGCATCTGACATTGATCAACACCATGCTCCCGGCAGTAACAATGAAAAGAACAGTTTTGAAGCCCATTTGCACAGAGTTCTTTGTATGAACTGAAAACCTGCCTGTAAAGTCTAACTTTATCCATAAATTTTAAATTTTGGCAAAGTTAGAAACTTCTCAGGCAGGCTTCAAGACGCCATCGCGGACGGTTGTACCTTTTGATGTTGACCTCCTTGATGTGGCTTATTGTACGACGTACCAACGTTAGCGCCTTGGTGATGAAGGACGCGAGGTGATTGTTGACTTCCTTGCGCATTGCGTCGGTCTGTATGTGCGCAATCTCCACCTCGGCATATAGCAATGCCGATATTGCGAAAGTCATGTTCTGTGCAGAGTTGCAGATTTCGCTGACCTGAAGCACAAAGTCCTTGTATGCGATGTGCAGATTGTCGTTCTTCCCCTCGGTCAACATCCGGAAGAACTCTGTCTCGGTAAGTGAGAATATCTCCATTTATCGGGAACTGAATTAAAGTTAATACTTAAAAATACTTAGATGTAGTTCATTTTAGAACCTGTGTTATAACAATAGACAAAGAAATAAGGTTTATGTATTATATTTAATATGGTGTATATAAATGTTTTATATTACTATAATAAATAATCTTCGCAAATCGGAATCTTTTTTTAAAAAAAAAATCATATTTTATGTTTTACGTTATAAATATTTTTATTACCTTTGCCTCCGAAATATACTCATAGCAACCCAGACATCTAACAATGCTCCCTCATGAGCACCGTTTGCTTTGGTGTTGTGGTATACTCATCTCAATAACCATACTCGCAAATGGATAAAATTTGTGAGCAACGTGATAATAAACAATAATATTAACTTAAGACAGAGACGCAATGAAGGCTAAGTTTATGCTTCTTGGGCTATTGATGTGCTGTCTCTTTTCTTCGGCAGCGCTTGCCCAGACAAACAGTGTTTCAAAGGCTGACGCACTGGCGATTGCCCAACGGCAATTTCAAGGGAGGGATGTTGACTACTTCATCCTTCAAGACAACAATCTGACTGCATGGACTATTTTTGTCGATGCAGAGCCGATGAAAGGGTGGGAACATGAGTGCTATCTGCTCTCAATTCCTAAAACTGTCTCGACATCAATTAATGTCGTTGTCCCAACAAGAAAGGTTGAAAGAAAATTGCCGCCTTCCGGCAACTTCGTTCCATTGTCGGTGAAAAACCGCTATGGAACAAATGCAAACTCAAAACCTGCTGTAAGTAAGGCATCCCAATCAAATGCTGCACAAGCAGCTGCGCAAAGAACCTATGCGATTATTCTAAGCGGGGGCGTCAACAAAATGTCCAATTACGAACGTTATTGGAATGATTGCTCGTTTATCTATCAAACATTGGTAAACAAATACGGAGTCCCCAAAGAGAACATCTTTCCAATCATGTCAGATGGCACCAATACAGCCGAAGACATGAGGTTGACAACCGGAGGTTTCAAATCCCAGCCCCTAGACCTTGACAATGACGGTGTAGCTGAAATAAAGCTAGCTGCGACTAAGGCCAACATTAGAACGACTCTAAATTCATTGAGTACAAAACTCAAAGAAGATGACCATCTCTTTTTCTATGTAATAGATCATGGAGGAACTACTGATTACAATACAAACTCCTACATTTGCCTTTGGGGCAATGAAAGTTTGTATGACTATGAGCTTGCAACTATGTTGAATCCATTTACTCAAAAAAATGTAAATGTGAATGTTGTATTGGGACAGTGTTTCTCGGGAGGCTTTAATGACAATCTTACAAAAGTAGGATGCGTAGTTGCATCTGCATCGACAGGAAGCGAATCTTCATGGGCTTGCGGAGACATACCGTATGATGAATTCGTCTATCAATGGACAACTGCAATAAATGGTGCTAACCATCGTGGTGTCAAAGTTAACTCTGACACTGACAATAACGGCCGTATCACAATGGACGAGGCATTTATTTATGCCAAAAATCATGACCGTCGCAGTGCTGAACATCCCCAATATGTTTCGACTCCAATATCAGTAGGAGAAGATCTGGCTTTTAATCATCTTGCACCAGCTGTTGACCTATACATTAAAGACAATCCTGAGGATACTGGTAAAGAGCCAAATACAACCACAGATAAATTTTGGCTGAGTCCGTCAATCTGGATAAGGAATAATGCAGATGGTATATGCGAACATGAAAACCCCGTTTATTCTCCAGATCATACATCTGCAACAGTTTATGTCCGCGTTCATAACCGTGGAAAGAAAAAATATGAAGGTGGATCTCAATATGTTCATGTATATTGGGCAAAGGCTTCAACAGGATTCAGGCCTCAAGCATGGATGGGGCAAGAAGTATACACTAATGGAGAAGTTACAGGAGGTCCTATCCTTCCTCCGGCTGTGATTCCAGAAATTCCAGCTGGAGAATTCCGAGATGTAAAGTTAACCTGGGCACTTCCATCAGATTTATTGGGTACCTCAAGCGACAATGGAACTGAAAAGCATCATTTTTGTCTCTTAGCTCAAATATCCAATACACACTTAGAGCCTTGGTTTGATGGAACATTCTCTTACAGCACAAAGAATTCAAATAATGATGCGCAAAAGAATGTATCCATAATAAGCCAGAAGGAACTAAATAGCGGAACTAGTGTATTTGTTCGTAATATATACGACATAAATAAAAAATACACGTTGGAGTTAATACCCCGGACAACTTCCGATGAGACAATCTATTCATATGCAACAATTGAAATGGAATTATCTCAGCCTATTTATACTGCTTGGGAGCAAGGAGGTTCACAAAGTAACAACGTCCTTCGTGCTCCATCTGTAAGCCCACGGAAAGTCCAATTCCTGTCCAAAGAAAGTAGACTTGAATCTATTTTGTTGAAGGGCAAGGAATTTGACAAAGTGACACTCAGGTTTGATTTTAAAAAGGCTCCGAATATTTCCAAGAATTATACCTTAGACTTAATCCAAAGAGATGAGGACGGAAATATTATAGGAGGCGAGACTTTCATTGTGAAATCTCCACTTCTTACATATACTCCAATTACTATTGTGCCATCTCCAATAATAAACAATGGATTGACACTTTCAACGGACGCAGAAGAAAGCTCTCAAATCCGTTGGGAAAACATAGATGGTGTGACGATAGGCAATGAGAGTACTCTAACTCTGAATTCCATTGCTAAAGGTAGTAATACATACTATGCGTATAGTATAAATGAGGATGGCGAGTTAGCAATGGGCTCAATAACTTTGGATTCATCCACTGGCATATCCAATGTAATGGTTGAAAATGATATTTTAACTATCAATTTACTGGGCTCAGCTCCGGCTAATTCAACCATTGCAATCTCATCAGTAATAAACGGTGAATTAATATCTTCCAATGAAGTAGTGTTAGGAGATAAGCGTTGCACTATAGATGTATCTACATTGCAAAAAGGTGTATATGTTGTATCATACATTCTTGATGGAGAAATAGTTAATAGCGTTAAATTTACTAAATGATATAGTTTTAATGATTCAGGTCTGAATTTAATTTAGACCTGAATCATTAAAACACAAATATACAATTCTCCTAATACTAGCAATATGATTAACTGCAAAATAGCATTTCTTCTGTTATCGATATTTCCATTTCTAAAGAGTTATGGTATGTCGTATGAAGAGACACGCCAGATATTATGCTTAACCTCAAATAATGAGGTATCAGAAATAAGGTGTGGTGTTTCGCACGCCGTGCCTGTAGATTTGTTTGAAGTTGAAAATAAATCATTACCATTGCCCTTACACGCCATTGGTAGGCAAGGTATTGAAATATCTGTATCATGCCGTAAATCAAAATACAAGGCCGTGAATCTTGTGGGCTTCAAGGCCGTGACAGATGACTACGGCCAGCTAAAATCCATTTTGGAAGCCAATAAAGGTAATGAAATAGATTCCCTTGTAGTTGTAGGACCAATGAACAAGGATGACTTCAAGGCAATCTGGGACTGTGCTGTATATGGTAATATGCAAGTTCTGAATCTTGAGAATGCAACAATGGAGAACAATGCGATTCCGGATTATGCCATGTACGACCCCATACAGTTCGAGACAGGCTTCTGGCTTAAAATAAGACGCATCATCCTGCCGGAAGGTGTTGTAAGTATCGGGAAAGCCGCATTCCCATTCATGGGGATAGAAGAAATTAACATACCTTCAACTGTGAGAGAAATTGGATCTACAGCATTTGGCTATGACAGATGGCTTAACTGCGAAATAGCCATTCCTGAAGGTGTTGAGGAGATAAAGTATCAGACCTTCAACGAATGCAACCGGCTGACAATTGCACCAACGCTTCCTAAGTCATTGAAAAAAATAGGGGAACATGCGTTCTCTATGACAAGATTCGACAATCTTACGTTTCCGGATAGTCTCGAGGAAATAGGTCAAGGTGCTTTTCAGAATACTGCACTGTGCCATGTCACATTGCCAGAAACATGCTTGACTATCGGTCCCATGGCATTTCAGTTATGCTGGGCTATAGAAGAAATTAAACTTCCAGAAAATTTAGAAAGTATTCCCCAAGGGTTGTTTTCAATGTGTGACGGCTTGGAGAAATTGAAGATCAACAATAAATGTAAGCATATAGAAGATGATGCCTTTATGTGGTGCGTAAAACTAAGTGACATAAGTTTCAATCAAGCCCTCGAGTCAATAGGCAATTATGCGTTTGACGGATGTGCATTAACAGTCATTAATCTTCCTCCAACATTGCAACAATTAGGAGCCTTGTGCTTCGGAGCCATGTCCTCTACCTTGCATGAAGTGAGATGTGCTGCAAGAATCCCTCCCATTTGCGAAGAAGACACCCTTAATCCTGGTTGTGGTCCGTTCTCCCCACCGAATGAAAATGAAGAATTTACATTGTATGTTCCTTACGGTACAAAGACCGCATATTCCACTACATGGGGTTGGGATTGTTTTTTTAAAATTGAAGAATCAGATGATTTTCCATGGTCTTGTATTGAAAACATATCATCAGACAAAATAATAAACAAAACGTTTTACGATTTGCAAGGGAATAAGGTACAAAAACTGATGCATAACCATATCTATATCTGCAATGGTAAAAAGTTTTTATATCAAGGTAACGATAATTAGAGTTAGATTTAATAATTTTGCTTAAGTAGATGACAAAAATTTGAAAACATCGAATTTTGGGGTATAAGTCGGACGCATAAGTATGGTCGAAATCTCTTCCAATCCATATTTGACAAGCGACTTTGCCTTTCTTCCATGTTTCAGAATCCTTATCGGTTTAATATTTATATCTTTATGTTCACCAACGAGATACGCCCATACAAGAGCCATGCAGACCATCGCGACAAGTCTTGCGATGCGGTCCATATCACGCATATGGGTATCCTCGATGTTGAAGCCGGAAGATTTCATGGCTCTAAAGGCCGTTTCTATCTCCCATCGTTTTTTGTATGTCAAAACCGCGTCCTCGGGCCGATTGAAGCATATGAGAATCTGCAATTCCGGAACACCATCGGAGTTTTTGATCCGGCTGCCGGCAAGATAGACATACTCACCTTTGTGAAGAAAGAGCGTATGGAAGAATTTCTCCTGACCGACCTTCAAATCATTGAACAGCCACCAGGCTCGGATTCTCTCACCGGTGGAAGGCTTGACAATCCAGAAGTTCTGACGTATTCGGATGTAATACCGTATGCGACGGCTGTTGAGCCATCCTGTCCATTCCTTTCCGATGAACTCGCGGTCTGCCACAAGGCAGTCGATGCAGTCTGCTCCGAAAAGACGGATAAAACGTTCCATAATTTTCTTGCGTTCTTCCCAGTTGGAGTTGCCACGTTTCGGAAGAAGGCTGAATATCAAAGGGAAGGCAATCCCTTTATAGGTTATGCCCAACATAAGGATGTTTATATTGAACTCCCCGAACTTCCAGTTGGTCCGGTTCATGCTCAGCACAAGACCGGTCTTGACAGGAAGCAGCGAGAAAATCATACGGGCCATGATGTCAAGGTCAAGTACATACTTGGCAAAGAATCTTTGGAGCCGTCTGAGGTTGGAATCCTTGTCTACAGCCGTAGGCATCGCATCAGCCAGTTTGTGGAGGCTGACAGTCTGCACCACACAGAGTGCATGGAGCAGCAACGCCATAAGTTTTATTCGTGCAAGATTCATGTTTTGTCCAAAATGGTCTTGCATAATCGGGAGGATTTGGTTAACTTTGACCGAGTCCTTGGAATTAGTAGTTTTCATGTGAAAAAGAGGTCTAACTTTTCCTTTAAATTACTAAATTTCAAGGACTTTTACAAATTTAATCGCCTAAAGATTAGATGTTTAACAGCATAAATTCAATTTTTGTCATCTACTGAATAATTTTGCAATACGTGTACATACGTGCGTATATCCAAAATTAAAATGATTTAATGTCTATTGAGTACAATAAATTGAATTACGCTATTGTCAGAATTAATTCTGACAATAGCGTAAACGAGCCAAACTTCGCGACACGCCAGTTTGGCTCGTTTACGCTATTGAAATGAAATAAATATATTCGATGAATGCGTCTTAAAAACGGGATTTGTCTATAAAATCTGTCAGTTGTATATATAATTTTTCGAATGTTGATGGCGTAATATATTTTAACTGATCATTTCTTCAATAATTCGTATATTTGATTGAATTCTTGATGCAATGCGCCTACATCGTAGCCGGCATATGAGAAAACTCCTTTGAAAGCATTCCCTAAATAGCAATCCTCAAACATGTGACTTAGAACAGAAGAATCAACATTTGCGTTGATTTCTCCCGTTGAAATTGCATTATTAATTACATCTTTCCAAATTTGTTGCTCTTCATCAAGCCATTGTGCTGTCAATTCTTTAAAATTCTCCACATAAGATAGAGCCGAACTCTCAATGCGCATTAGTGCCTCATTTAGGTTAACAACGCCAGACTGTTTTATTTTCTCCTGTTCACGTTTCAACACCTCTATGAAATAATTATAGAAAGAACACAAGGAAAGCTTGTAGGCTTCAGGTACAGCCTTTATTGAAGAAGTGCCATATACAAGAGTCTTCAAAACCTCTTGAAACAGGCCCTCTTTATTTTTGAAATAGTATACCATTGAGCCACGGCTTATGCCTATCTCTTTCTCCAGTACACTGAAAGAGACACGCTCATATGGCATTGTAGCAAATAGCCGGAATGCCTCTATAAGTATTTTTTGACGGCTTGCCTCGCCTTTGTTTGATATCGCCTTTCCCATGAGTTTTCAAGAATTTTTATTCTTTGCAAAGATAGTAAAATATAACGACATGCTGAAATCTATATGCTGAAAAGTGAATTTGTTCGTATAAAACCCAAAAGTTTCAAATATTATTGCTAACTTTGCGTTATACTCTATGTTATAATTTTAACAATTATGAAATATACAGTAAATATGGCAGTCAATAAGACCAGCAAGGACGGGTCTATATTGAGCAAAGTTGCTGAGTTTCAACAAGAACTCAGCCAACATGAAGCAGCCGGACTAAACAGCATGAAAAAACATCCTCACGTAAGCGCATGTGACAGAGAATGCTTGATTTATAACCGGCATACGAAAAAGACGGAGAAGGTTGTCGTTTTTGGCTCGAACAGTTATCTCGGGGCAACAATATTCCCTGAGGCAATTGAGAAAGCAATTGAAGCTACAAAAGAATTTGGCATTGGGTCCGGTAGTGTACCATTGCTTACTGGCACTACAATCTATCACGCGAAATTGGAGAAAGTAATCGCAGAGAAAACCGGTTTTGATGATGCTATGCTGTTTTCTTCGGGTTACACTGCCAATCTTGGTGCTATTGCCGGACTCTTGCGGCCGAACCACCTTATCATTCATGACAAACTTGACCATGCGAGCCTTCTTGATGCAACCACACTTTCAGGTGCTAAAATGCTCCGATTCAAACATGGGGACATCAATTATCTTGAAAAGATACTGGAGGCGAATGCCAATCAGTTTCCCAATGGAATAATGGTGGCAACCGATGGAGTATTCAGCATGGATGGTGATATTGCTAATATCCCTGCCATCCTAACGCTTTGCAAGAAATATGGAGCAATCCTTTTAATTGACGATGCTCATGCAACAGGAGTGATAGGACATAAGGGAGCGGGTACCCTTTCTCATTTTGGCATCAACGATAGAAACAATATAATAGTTACCGGCACACTTAGCAAAGCTGTTGGAACTGTTGGCGGTTATATAACAGCCTCGCAGGAAATCATTGATTATCTGCGAATATATGCCCGCAGCAACATGTTTTCAACATCTTTGCCCCCTTCGGTCTGTGCAGGTGCTATGGAGGTGTTCAAAAAAAATTGACACATCTGATGTCGTGGGGAAGTTGAACCAAAATGCACAATACCTTCAGAAAGAATTGAGAAATGCCGGCTTTAACATACTGAATACAGAGACTCCGATTATCCCGCTAATCGTAGGAAATGCGACAATCCTTACCTATATGGTAAAGGATGCTTTCGACAACGGTTACTTCATCAATGATGTCACGCCTCCAGTGGTTCCACCCAATCTCACTCGTTTCCGAATCAGTGTCATGGCAAGCCACACCAAAGAGGACATGGATGGACTTGTGAGACTTCTTATAAAACTTTTCGATAAATACGAGTTGCCAAGATATGTCAAATAGGCTCACATTCAAATGGTGCGCCACTATTGACGACATCAAGCCCGAAAATTGGGCAGAAATATATGGCTCTGATATAGTAAAGAGCCGTGGTTTTATGAAAGCCAATGAAGTTGCGGAGTTTGATGATGTTGAATTCCGTTATCTCCAAGTTTTCAGAGATGGCAATATAATCGCAATAGTTCCCTGTTTCAGCTATGGAATGGATTTGATAAATATAGCATCATCAGGCAAAGGTAAAAATCTGATTGGTAAAATTCGGAAAATATACCCATCGTTCCTTAAACTGCCAGTGTTTGTGACGGGCTCTTACGCCGCCACATGCGAGCATTTTTTTAAATATATACCCAATCTTACCGAAGCGGAAATAGCAGAGGTCTCCAATGTTGTAGACCATGAGATTAAGAGAATGAGCCGAAAGATGAAAACCTCTTTTGTTCTCATCAAAGACGTGAGAGAGCGAGATCTTAAATATGTAAAGGATATTCTATCCCCTGACTATAAATTTGTTGTTTCTTTCCCTACAAATGCAGTCCCTATAATAGGCAGTGTATCTTATCCTGCTGCATTGCGTAAAAAGAACAGAAAACGATATCGCATTTTTAAGGATAGGTTCGACAAAACATTCAAATGGGAGATCGTAACTGACTATGGTGGTGAACTCGCAAAAGAATTCAATTTCTTGTATCAAAAAGTCCTTGCTAAAGCCAAAATCAAGTTCGATTTTCTCAATGAGAAATTCTTCGAGGCAACTAACGGATTGTTGGCCGAAAAATCATTTTTTCTGATTGCACGAGACAAAATAACAGAAGAGATTCGGGTAATGATAATCATTCTGGAAAATGAAGACAGTCTCATACCCCTATTCATGGGTTTCAGATACAAGGATGATGATTCAAAGGTGCTTTATCTCAACACGATATTTCATATTGTCAAGGAAGCTGAAGCAAGAGGTAAATCATACGTGGATTTTGGACAAATGAGTTACTATCCCAAAGCCATGTCCGGGGCTCTGGTAGAGAATATATATTATGGTTTCTGGTCAGCCAATCCTATTGCCAAGTGGTTTATAAACCATTATATTGACAAAATGTTTTCAGCTCCGGAAGTCCCGGAACATGTGTATCTGAAAGAATACGCTGATGAAGCGCATAGAATACTCACGGAGAAGGGATTCGTGCTGCTGAATTAACATTTTAATCAAATGTTATATTAGGCAAAGTCAATTTGCTTTGAGGATATGTAGAGCATCGGTGCAAATATATCCCATGATATATTTGACCGATACTCTTATAAGTCGTTTTACTATTGCAGTTAATTAAATCGGGAGTATTCTTAACTACTTTTGTCCAATATCTTGCATTCAATAGTTTATGCGATAATATCATATCCTTGAAAGAGGGCATAATGCGTGCAGCTTGAACTTCTATATAATGAGAAATTGCAAGCACATTAATTAATATGCCGTAGTTTCTAAGATATCCATATGCTGATTCAAGCTGTTTCATCTTTATCACCCAATATGACTGAAGCGTATGATTGTCCGCTTCAATGGAAAACAATACATTTAGAGGAGAGTCATAATACTGCATGACTGCCTGACAAAATATATCCTCTTTGTTTTCAAAATATCGGTATATTGTACCACGAGTTATTCTTGTGGCGCTTTCCATTAACGCAATGGTTATTGTCTCGTAGTTGTTTACAAGGAATAATGGAAGTACTCTTTCCAATATCCTTTCTTTCGTTGAGGTGATTTTTTCAGGTTGCTTCATAACACAGGCAGGAGTTTGCAAATATGTGTTGCAAACTCCTGCCGATATTATAAAAGGCACAAACTTGCACACACCTGTGAGGTAGCCACTGCTAAAGGCTGATAGACGGGCGTATGCAGTTCGTGCCGTATTTGCGTAAAAATACGACACGCTTGCTCCGCAAATCCTCGTCTATCATGAAAAATTAGCAGTTTTTCCTCACGAGTCAATACGAATGCAATATGTTCAAGCAGTCATCGTCATGACCACCTAATGCTATTCTTTGTGCAAAGTTAATAAATAATTCTGAAACAACAATGTGTTTGCCGTTATATTTTTCGGCAAAAGAGATGATTCCTATTCACATGTTTATTCTCGGAGTTTTTATTGTCGGAATTTCTAATATTGTAGACTTCAACAGGTTCAGCGACCAAAGTCTTATTCGACGGTTCATTGCCTTGAGAAGAAGATTGTGGTGATTGTTCTACTTTGGATAGACTTGTCTCCTCCTTAGAATTATCTTGACTTACCTCTTCTCCATCCTCTTTGTTCTCTTGCTTCGGAGCTAATTCAGCAGCGATTTTGCGATCAAGGGCGGCGAGTTCGGATTTGAGCTGCTTTAACTCATCCTCTTTGCCCCATGTCTTTGCCATGATGCCTTCAAGTATGGGAACATCGGCTTTGAGTTTGGCGGTGCGTTCCTCGTACTGGGCGATTATGCCGGGGATTTTCTCCAGAGCATTGACAAAGTTCATACAGGCGGCGTGGGTGTCAGCCATTGCCAACTGACCGTTGTTATACTTGTATTTGTAGTTGCCCTCGACAACAAAGCGGTTCTGCACACCCTCCCTGCCATCTATCAGAGTATGCTCTGATATTATGGAGATTGGGAAGCCATAGACTTCCCCAACACGCTGATACAGCCCGTGGGTGTCTGTACGTTGTGCCAGACTTTGCAGGTGGATACCCATATTCTTCTCACCGGAGAGGTTACAAGTGTCAATCGTGAGATTGTTGATTGGATTGCCCTCCTTGTCACGCTGCACCACTTTGTCGTAACGTTTCCAATCTGCCTTCATCCTCTCTATTGCCGCCTCGTTGTTGGCAATATCATGGGTGATGGTCTGGAGCCGAAACTCGGAATCTCCACGTCCCTTGTTGAATGATTTACGTTCACTCTCCAGCGCCGCTATCCGCTTTTCAAGTTTTGCTTTGTCGAGCAGATCCGTGTTGCCGGAGAGGATAGCCATGTACTCGGAGAAGTTCATGCCGTTCTTCTCGTCCATAGAACCCTCGTCGATTGTTCTCGCTCCCAACGCGCCGCTTTTGAGCTGGTTGATGAACGTAGCCTTGCAATGGAGAAGATTGAACTTGTAGGAGTCCAGAGACTTCTCAACCGCGTAGATAATCACATCCACCTTATTGTCGGCATACAGTTTGGCAATCTCGTTGCCGGCACGGATAGCGCGACCTTCGCGTTGTTCGAGGTCACTCGGACGCCACGGACATTCAAGTTCATGGACTGCAACAGCCCTGCGTTGGGCGTTTACGCCAGTTCCCAACATGGAAGTTGAGCCGAAAAGTACCCGCACATCGCCGTCATTCATCGCCTGAATTACAGCCTTTCGTGACCGCTCGGTCTTGCACTCCTGTATAAACCGTATCTCATGTGGCGGTATGCCGTAATCCTCAACCAGTTTTCGCTTGATTTCAGAGTAGATGTTCCATTCGCCCGGCTTGTAAGTTCCCAAATCGCTGAAAACAAACTGAGTGCCTTTCTGTTCGTCATACTTATGGTAGTATTGGGCAATCATCTTGGCACAGTGGCTCGCCTTGTTGTTCGGGTCATCGGCATAATTGGGGTCAATCATTCTCATGTCAAGGGCCATCTTTCGGGCATAGTCCGTTGCGATGAGCATCTTCGCCTTCTCCTCGGTTTCAGACAATGGCGCACGACCCAATATTGTGGCGTCGCCACTCTTGGCAAACTCCATCAGTTTCTGGATAAATTCCTCCTGCTGAGGCGTGGGCGGGATATTGTGAAGAATCTCGTTCTTCTCAGGGCGGTCAACGCCGACATCCTGCGCCGTCCTATAATCCGTTATCTCATTGTAGAAAGCCGCCAACTCCGGAACCTTGATGAAGTAGCGGAAACGCTCCTTCGCGACAATGTTATTGGTGACATTGAACTCATAGTCGGTTGTCTTCTTGGCGAAGATTGCCGCCCACGCGTCGAAACACCGGATCTCCTGCCTTTCAAGTTCTTTCGGCCGGAGATACTTGAACAGGAGATACAACTCCGTCAGTGAGTTGGAGATTGTAGTGCCGCTCAGGAAAGTCGCGCCCAAATCACGTCCCGTCCTCTCTTGGATGGTACGGATGGCATAGAGAAGATTCAGTGAGCGTTGGCTTCCTTCTGAATTGCCCAAACCTGCCACTCGATCGTGACGGGTATTGAACATCAGATTCTTGAAACATTGGCTCTCGTCAACGAAAATATGGTCGATACCCATCTGCTTGAAGTCAACCACACTGTCCTTGGACTGTTCCATCTGATATTGTATGGTGGTTATCTTGGCGGTAAGGTTCTCCTTACGCTTCAACAGACCTTTGAGCATACCACGCGAAATGTCGTGTCCCTGCTGCTTGATGACTTCAAGATTCTCCTCAACAGTGTCAAGTTCGGCTTGCAGAATCTGCTGCTGCATCTCCGGCGACTGCGGTATCTTGCCGAACTGGTCGTGCGACATTATAATACAGTCATAGTCGTTGTTCTTGATCTGGTTGAAAAAGTTCACGCGGTTTGCCGCTGTGAAACTCTTGGCATCGGCATAAAGGATACGGGCATTGGGATAGGCTGTCTGATAAGTCATGGCAATTTCCGCGACATTGGCTTTCATTCCGATGATCATTGGTTTGTTCACCAATCCAAGACGTTTCATCTCATGCGCCGCCATGCACATTATCAGGGTCTTACCCGTACCAACCTGATGGTCGCATATTCCGCCGCCGTTCTGAATCAGCATCCATACGCAATCCTTCTGTGACTGATATACGGAATTGATATGGTAGCGGTCGCCCAACAGTTTCATGTTGAGGTCGGGGAACTTCTGGTGTGAGCCGTCATAATGAGGTCTGACGTAGCAGTTGAACTTTGAATTGTAAAGGTCAACCAATCGGTCTTTGAACTCCGGTGACTGAGCCTCCAGCCATTCGGAGAATCCATTACGGATTTCATCAATCTTGGTGTTGGCTAACTGAATTGCCTCACTGTCGGGAACTTTTATTTCATTGCCATTCTCATCCTTTCCAATGGACTTCTTGATGTCAGGTACAGTATTGTGCAGGGCATGTTTCAGCAGGCTCATTCCATCATAGACACGGTAGTAGCCTCTGACACAATACTCCTCCCAAATCTTCATGTTCTTGTGATGGGCATCACATGAATACTCGTCCATTGATGAGGAATAGGCAATCTTAACGTCTGTACCATACAGGTGGCTCATATAAGCGGAGTATATTCCGGTCGGGATCCACCTCTCTCCGAAATTGAAGTCCAGCTCATCGAAAGTAATCTTTCGGGGAATGGCTTCCTCCAACGCTTTCAATGAGTCTTTCGACAAGTCGATGAACGGCTCAACGCCGTCAAAGCCGGGAAAATCCTTGATGCGTTCTTCCTCGCGGTTGACCCACGCCTTGACCTCCTCGGCTTTCTGCACCACGTTTCCAGCGATGAAGCGGTCGGCAATCTCAAAGTTTGACACGAGCGGATTATAATATATGTGTCCGGCAAGGCTGTCAATCATCGCATCCTGCTCCATATCGACAAGACTGCCCATATATTCGAGGTTGACCTCTCCAAATTTATTGAGTGAAGCTGTCAATGCTTCCATCGGGGTATCAACCGATGTAACCTCGTCAACGGCAAATGATACCGGATGGTCAAAGATGTCAGCTTTTACAAAGCGGCCATTCTCTCCACGCTCCAGAGCCAACGAATCACGTCCGTTGGCATCCATGAGAATGAACTTTACATTCTGTTTCTCATTGAGGTTGCCGTATCTGTCCACAAACTCATCATAATACTGGTTGAGGTGTTCACGCATATCGGCATCTTCCTCATGCGTCTCAGCCTCAAAATGGTATAGTTGCTGATAAGTCTCCGAGAGCGTGATATAGAGCATGGCACGCTTCTCCTGCTCCGGTTTGAGCGACAGCGGCGAGAAAGTCGCGCCATTTTTGCGAACCTCTGAGAGAAAACCGACTTGCCCCTTGTCCACGACCATGCTGCCATTGTGGTGGAAGAACTGAATATCCTCCGAGAAAGGACGGGGCGACATATCACGTTCCGCAGGCTTGGGTGCTTCCGGAGCCACTCTTGGTTTCGGAACAAAATCACCTTTTGAAACTTCGATGATAGCGCCGTCTTCAGTGATTGTCTCTTTCTTGGCAGCCTCCAATGCCTCACGTTCCGCCTCCATTTCCGCGAGTTGACGATGGGCAATTGACATCATCGTCTCGTAAAAACCATTGATAGGCGGATTATCATCCCAGTTGAGAGAGCCGTAAAATTCCAGCTCCTTTTCAGAGAGAGGACGGAATTTCTTCGCCTGAGTATCGGTTACAGTAACCGTTGGCTTCGGCTTATCTTCCTGTTGGGTTGGTTGTTTAGGCTGACGCTGAGGCTTGCCGATAGGCTCCAGTTCCCCGAAAAGATTGTAAGCGAACAAGCGAGGGTCTGGATTATCATTGTAATCCGGGCCACCGTCGGTTTCAATTTCCTTCACAGGCTCAACCGGCGCTGGAGCGGGCTTCGGCTCAACCGTCGGTGGAGGCGTTATAATCTCCGTAGGCTTGTATTCCTCCTTTTGTTTCTGCTTTGGATCTTCAAGCTGTTCACAGATAGCCACACGTTGCCCGGCCCTTACGAGCTTGGGAAGATATGTGTCGAGGGCATGGTGCGGAAAACCTGCAAGTTCGATACTGCCGGCTTTACCGTTGCGCCGTCTGGTCAAAGTTATTTCCAGTATCTCCGATGCTTTCACGGCATCTTCCCCCATCATCTCATAGAAGTCGCCCACTCGGAACATCAATATTGCATCCGGGTGTTTCTTCTTCATATCCTTGTATTGCTGCATCAGTGGAGTATCCGCTATCCGCTTCGGTTTTTCGACCTTATTTTCGGTGGAGCGTTTCACTGGTTCAGGCGATGGAGGTTCCGGAGTCGGAGGAGTGATATTCCTATTATTATAGAAGTCCAGATTGAGACGCAGTTTCAGAGATTCATCGAGAGCCTTCCGCATATCGGCTGCAATACCATCGACACCCTCCTCATGCTTGTAGATAATAGCCGGTTTACCGAACTGGTCAGTGCCAACTTTAGCCTCTGTGCAGATAACATTCTGAGGGAATGCCGCAAAATATTTATTATTTGGAGCCTTGGTGTCACGGTCAACAATGGATTGGATGAAAAATTCCTCATCAGCCGACAACGCTTTCTTGTTGGTGTGCTTCTGGAGAATAATCAGATCAGACCCTGCATCAGTTCCTGCATTATCGGAGAATGTGTTGTTGGGCAGGCGGAAAGCACCGACCAAATCCGCACGGCGCATCATCTCCATTCTGACAAATGGACTGGCAGCATTCATCACTCCCTGTGAGGCGATGAAAGCCACTATACCACCTTCATGCACGGAGTCGAGCGATTTCAGGAAGAAGTAATTGTGTATAGTCTTTGTTGACTGTCTGTAGGCAATCTCCCTGCTCGTGGCATATCGAGGATCTGCGACCGCAAAGTCCCCGAAAGGAATATTTGACGCAGCCACATCGAAATACCCCTCAAAATCAGGGTCAATCTTCTCAAAGCCCTTTATTTCTGTGGATACAGACGGATGCAGCGCAGATAAAATCTTACCTGTCAGCAAATCCTTCTCAAATGCCAGCGTCTCGGCACCGGGATAATTCTCATTCTTCAGGAAGGAGTCAATGAATGCTCCTTGCCCCGCTGACGGTTCAAGGAACCTTTCAATCTTCACGCCACGTTCACGGAGACTGTCAGCCAGAGCATCAATGACAGGTGGTGGAGTATAGAACGCCGTCAGTACGGATGTTTTCAACGAGTCCATGTATGCGGCAAACTCTCTGTCATCCTTTGAATAGTCGTGAATCAGTCGGCGCAACTCAACGGTCGGTGCAAACAACTCAATATCCGATTTGCTCCACTTGGCGGCATCCGCAAGATCATTGGTATCATTGAGTATGCACTTCAGTCCACCGAATCCGGCGTACCTGCGCAGTATCTCCCGTTCAAGGGCATTTTCCGCGTTGCGATGTTCAACATCAAGGTGCAGGGCGAGCCTTATGGCATTGATGTTGTCGCGCATGGTCTGAAGTCTATTGTAAGCCATAGCCGTCAAGTATTTCGGAGATCAGACCTAAAAGTTCAAGCAGCATCGGCCGGTGGGTCTCCCGGCTCAGGAAGTCTCCGTTCACCTGATAGCGGTCGAGGACGGCATGTATTTCCGGCAAAGTAAGAAAATGCAGGGTGCATTTGTGCCAGAGATAATCCGGCAACCGAGTCCATAGATTTTCCTCGACCACATTATATATAATGTCATAGCGGGAGACATAGATACCTTCGAGAAGAATGCGCATAGCCATTTCCTGTGCGATAGGCACATCATGACCATCCTTCCGCATTTCGGTGAACTTGTCGTATGCGGCTTCGGTACGTTCCTCTATGAATCTTTTGTCGGTATATTGCGGAAACCAATGGTCACGGAGATGACCATTGAGATAGAGCCGGAAATAGTCCGGCCCCATCGGTTCTTTATTCTGTTTCATCTTGGGATTTGGAATTTAGTGGTTTCCCGGCAACCTTGTTCCCATAAGGCGGCAGAATGGTGTGTTTTTCAGCATAATAAGAAAAAGGCCACCGGGTTTCCCTCCCGATGGCCACCACTAAATCCACGTCAAAAATGAAACAAAAACATTGTATGACGTTGAATCAGTGGCAAAGTTACAAAAAACTTGGCACATGGGAAAGGGTATGTGTGTTAATATGCGTATGTCTCAGACAGTCTCAGACGGTTTTGTCTGAATATTTTCTCCTGCGGTTCTGTCCGCGTCGGCGGCGACGCTCCTTGTCCTTTCTGTTGCGGAGTGCGCGGCCCGGTGTGAAGGCTTCAAGCACCCGCTTGACAATAAGGTTGTAGAGATTCTCCTCCTCACGGGTGAGGTCGGTGGGATGCAGTCCGGTGGTGACGATGCCGAATCCGTAGTAGGGATTCATGCACCCGTCGAAGTTGTGACGGCCGGACACAGCCTTTCCTCTCACATGTTTGCCCCACTTGCTGTTGAAGCGGAGTGTCTCGCGGTTGCGGATCATCTCTCTCCATATCTCCACCGGGATATAGTTCTGTCTCACCATAGGATAGGAGATAAGTTTCTTCGCCCATAGGTTGAGAGCCGTCTTGATGGTCTTCTCATGGGAATAGTCAAGCTGTACGGCAGCGTCGATGAGCAGCTGGGGCAGATTGTGGAGCGTCGGCTTCTCGGTGTATGTGTAGATTGCCATAGGTGTTATGGTGACAGAACCTTCAGATGCGGCATCAAGTCCCACATACCGAAGCTCCTTGACCTCCTGCGCCGCTGTCGCCACGGGGACTTCAACAAACACCGGGGTCGTCTTGAAGTCGGCATCCTCCTCACAGAAGCATACGAGGTGATTGTAAATCTCCCTCTCCAACCACTCCTTATACATGGCGGGATTCTCAGGCCCGTTTTCCATGGCTTTGAGAATGGCAGGCTTGGTGAGTATGGGGAGCCATGCGCGGCGCACTTCCACTGGTGTGGCGAGGAAGTAGTACAGCGAAAGGAAATTCAGCTCACCCTCAAAGTCGGGATTCATGGCGTTGATGACGGTGTGGCTCATTTTCCAGAGAGCCTTGATTGTGGCGAGCTGTTTAGCGTCATGTTCGCTCTTGTTGTAACCCACGAGCTCGTCATAGTCGCGCATGACAAACTCGAAGTTGTGGGCGAGTATCAGCTTCGGATCCATGCCTGAGTTGAGGATGAATCTTTCCGAAGACTTGAACCTGGCTTCGATTACACCTCCGTTTGTCCATGTCACGGCATATCCGTTGCCGAGATAGTAGCCGTCATGTTTTTCGGTCGCGCCTATCGCCGTGGCGATGGTGTCGGCAGTGAGCTGATGGGCGGTTACTACCGTTATTATTTTCTTGTTCATAACAATGTTTTTTTAGAATTTTATAATAGGTGGATAAAGTGGTTTTGGGATGAGGATAACATATCGGAGTCCAATACCTTAATTGTCTGTTAAGAATGGCAAAAGTCATGTGCACCTGACTTCTGCACCTGTCGGCATTGCGGTTAAGGGAAATCCTTGTGTTATCTCATCATCGGGATGTCAGCGTGTTCAGAGCTTCTGACCTTTCGGCTTGCGCTGCTGCTTCTGCTGGGCATCATCCTTAGGTACAGTCTGATCTTTCTGGAGAGGGTCGCTGATGTTCTTTGTCGCCTCGTTGGTCAGACCGTCATTGTTGACAGCTTTCTGGGTTCTTGACTCCTCCGCGACCTTGACACGCGGGTCGTTGAGACTGGTGTTCGGACGTTGCTTGTCGGGATTGAATTTGAGATAGACGGTGCAGGACTGACCTTGCTTGTCAATCATGTTCTTCATCTCGACGACCTCACCTTTGACGTATGCCTCCTGCTGTTGGGGTGAGAGTGGTACACCGGCCCACTTTGTGATTGGCTTGATCTTGCCGTCCTTTGTGAGCCATGATGACTGCTGCTGTGTCTGTGTCTGACCGTTTTTTCTCGGAGAGCTCCTGTTTCCTTGCGCCGCCGGGTACAAACTCGATACCCTTGCGGTCGGCTGATACCTGAAGCACCACCGTATATTTCTGACCGTTCTTCCCCTCAATCTCTTTCGGTGGAAGTGCCTTGCCCTCCTTCAGCTGCATGACCTCGGGTATTGTGAGCTTTGTCTGCCCACGGTGTCACGGATATATACATCCTTGACCGGAACCGAGACTATTTCGTTGGTGAGGCGGTCGAGACTGACGTATGAGGGGACTTTCTCACCGTTGGCTCCCGTCAGTTCCACGACCTTCCCGAGATTGCCGGTGTATTTGAGAGCGTCCTTATCCTCCTTGGTGAACTTGTAGCCCTCAAACTCCTGGTCGAGCTTCGGCTCCCGGTGGATGAAGTGCGGCACGACCTTTACATTGCCGGCGGCATCGGTACGAAACGACAGTCGGGCGTCAATCTGGAACTTCTCGCCGCCGAATGTAGGCGTGACAGTCACGAGTTTCGACTTACGGTTGTAAAGCATCTCCTTGAGGTCTCCTGATTTTGCGAGTTCGTCACGGTCGATTCCCCATTTCTCCTTGAGGTTGGCCCAGTCGATTTTACTCTCGTCGATAGCCCGATAATGGTTAGACTGCTGGGTATTATCAGCTGAAGTCGCATTCCCCATTACAGGGTTGGGCTGTTCTGCGGTCTGGGTCGCCTGTGCTTCCACAGGTTTCTGTTCGGGGGCTTCGGGCTGAGTCTGATTCTGCATTTCGGATTGAGTCTGCTGGGGCATCTCTACCTTGAAGTCTTTGAGAATTTCTGCGTTCTCCTCCGGCTTCTGCATGAAGTCTGCCATCGCCATGCCTACGCTCTCATATCGGTCGGCGGGGACTTTGAAGAATCCGAATGTCGTGGGGTTCTTCGCCTGACGGATGAAATTTGAGAGGAATGCCTCCAGCGGGTTCTGACCTTTGGTGAATTTCACGAGGTCGGAGAGTTTTGCCGATTTTACATCGGTCATCTTGGGTGTGCCGTCCTCATTGAGTCCGGTAACCGCGCCTACCTGCCCGGTCTCATTGTTTCGGGCGATAAGCACTTCTTCGTAATTCTGGTTTTGTTCCATAATTAAAAGTGGGTTTAGTGGGTTTTCATACTTGCGCCGTTGCCGACGCGATAATTATATGGGTGGTGTGTATAGTGTTCTCAGGCATTTTCCGTGGCGAACATCTCTATTACGTCCGCCTTGCGGTAGCGGATTGCGCAATTCTTTCCTTTGCCGGATCTGTTGTATGGGATTATACCCGCTGAGCGGCGGTTGTACATGGTTCTGCGGGATACATTGTATCTCTCGCATACCTGCTGCTCTGTCCATGTGTCCTCTTCAGGATCAAGAATGCCGAAACCTTGGAAGGCATCCTTCACGGATTTTGCCACTGTGTCGATCTTGTTGTCGATACCGTTGCGAAGACTCTTGACTTCCTCGCGCAACTCCGCCACCATTTGCAGGAGTCTGTTGAACTCGGCGGCGCTTACCATGGCATGACAGTGTTGGATGATTCAACCATGCGGCGCGGGCCGGATTTTGTCTCTTCGGCGAGGTGGGAAACCCTCATTCCGATTTTCGGGAGTTTGATACTTTTCATCTTCAAAGTAGATTTAGTGTTTCGATTTACGCCACGAATTCGGAATTTGCGTCCGGACCAATCAGGAACGTTCCCGGAACGTTCCTACTTTTTTTATGGTTCTTTTACGTTTGGAGTGCTGTTTTGACATTTCTTTACAGATTGTGGGAAATCCAATCTGTGGTTGCTGTCAAAGCCAACCGGCATCCGCAGCGTTGGGAATTTGACATACTAACACAGGACACATAGCCTTTGGTTTCAGGCAAAAATCAATGTTGGGAAATGTTGGGAAACTATTTGGAAAAGTTGGGAAACTGCTGAAAATCAGAAATCTTTTTACCACATTCCGATGTTGCAAGGATGAAGACTCCGATATTTCCCCATAGTTCGGCATCTTCACACAAACCCAATTCCCAAACCACTTAATCCCCGTTAAAATGGATTTTATAAAAATCGAGAGAAGAGTATTTGAGGCTCTGGTCTCTACGCTTAAAAATTGCCATGAGGCATTGCTCACGGCAATATCACAATTATCACACACTCCTCGTGATGAATGGATAGATAATGAATGTGCCCGGAATATCCTGTGTAAATCGAACCGCACGATGCAGACATTGCGTAGCTCCGGCAAGATAGGATATTCCATCATGGAAGGCAAGGTTTTCTATCCGTCAGCAGAGATTGCAAGATTGTTGAATGAAAATTATTATAGCAATGAAACCTGATGATTTGACCAAGACAGAATTGCACAATTTATATCGGTTAATATCAAGTATCAATGAATCAGCGCGGATGCTTGCCGATATTTCCAGACCAATGTTTAATGGCATACGCTATATCAGCGATTCTGAACTTGCGAACAGATTGCGTGTAAGCAAACGCACATTGGCTAATTACAGGGCTGCCGGTATTTTGGGCTATTATAATGTCGAGGGTAAGGTGATTTATGCTGATTGCGACATAGAGGATTATCTCAAGGACCATTATATCCCGCCATTCCAATGAGAGACGACCCCGACAGTTATCAATGACTGCCGGGGTCGTCTGTATAATATATAGGCATTATAATGCCAGTTGATATTCAGTGAGTGTTCAATTACATATTTCTAATATGTCGGATAAAATCAGACATTCATTCACGATGTGGTCAGCACATAATCATATACGGGACGGATAGCAATATTGTAACCGTCATGAATCAGATCTTCATTATCATGGTCTGTCAACAGAAGGAGTCTGTCACATCCTGTTTTTTTTTGCCGCCATAAGCAATCCGGCTATTTCTCTTTTCTTCGTTTTTGGTGAAGATATGTCGTATGATACCTGAACGGCAAGCACAGCCTTACGTCCGTCACATACTATGAAGTCGCACTCTCCGGACCTGCCATCATAATAGTATATATCAAACCCACGCCTTTTATACTTACGCAGAAGATCAAGATACACTATCGTTTCAAGGCGCCAGCCGAGGTTCTCTCCGGCAAAGGCATTATCCCTCTTGTTCATCAAAGCAACGTCGATAGGGTACACTTTCTCCCCGACATCCTTTGTCGGCTCTTTGGAGAGTATTTATGCAACCCAACCAGAAGATATGCCTGTTTGAGATAACTCACATAGTTTTTCGCCGTATGCTGGGATTTGAATCCGAATGTCTCCTGCAATGTCTTGTCCACGACAACCGCCGGAGCCACATTCAATAGATGATGGGCCATCTGTTCAAAGGCGTATGTATGCACCACTTTGAAACGCTGCTCTATATCCCTTCTGAGTATGTTGTTGACCAGACCGTCTATGTATTCCTTGTCATCGCGTATGAACTGTAACTCCGGAAATCCGCCCTGACTCATATATTCATCAAACGCGGCTCTTCTGGCTGCGATGGCTCTTCTTGTTGGATTTTACATTAACATTCTTAACCTCGCAGTATTCCGCAAAAGAGAACGGATAGAGGGAAATTGAGTGATGACGTCCTGTAAGATGAGTGGCAAGTTCACCGCTCAGCAGTTTGGCATTCGATCCTGTGATTATGACGTGCATCTGCTTTCGCAACAGACGGTTCACAAACAGATACCATTCCGGGATATTCTGGATCTCGTCAATGAACAGATAGTTGAAATCTCCATTTATTTTGTAGAGCACTTCAAGCACATCGTTCAGATCATCTCCTGTCATGTGTATCATACGCTCGTCGTCGAAGTTGACATAAGCGAATTTAACCCCACTTCGGGTAAGCGCGTTATAACATAGGGTGGATTTTCCACTGCGCCTCACGCCTATCACAACCTGAGCCTGTGTGCTGTTTAGGTCGATGCTGTCCTCTTCCGGTCGTCGGCAGAAACGTATGTTTTGTTTTTGTACCAACTCCTCCATCTGGTCGGACAGTATGGTTTCAAGAATTCGTTTATCCATATATTATCATTTAGGTCACAAAGGTACGAAATTTTTCTGAATAGACTGCACTAATAGTCGTAAAATTTGAAGCCAAAACGCATTAAATAACATTATAGGTATGAAAATAATGCATTATTTAACAATGGAAAATTTGGTCGTCTCAGAATTTTTACTTAACTTTGCATCTGAAAGGAGAACTTTGACAAGTTAAGGCACTATGACAAAAGAGTTGGTAGCAACAGCGCGACCGCTTATGGCTGACTCCCCAATGTCAGATGCTGAAAAACGATGAAATTCGCAGGTGTAAGGAGGGTAAAAGCACCCTCTCAAACACCACTAAACGCTTGAATACCACAATGTTCGATAACGGACACCAATCCTGGTGGCACCACAACCTAAAGCCGAAAGGCGGTGTAAAACACTGAATATCAGCGATTTCGGTGTTTTTCGCATTTTAGGGGTAAGGCAAAACGCTCAATCCACACCAATCCAGCAGGGTAGCAAACGAGATTTGGTGGAGCAAGATTGAAATCCACACCACCCCACGGCTTGCTATCTATCTGCAATCACGCATTTTACAACATTATGCCCAAATTCTTAAAAGGATCCTCTGTGAAGAGATAATCAACAGAACTTTGACAAGGCGGAGCCACTCTGAAAATTTTTTTTGAAAAAATTTCTCCCGGCGGTGGTGTAGAAATCGGTGGAGCCGAAATATCCACTGAACAATCTCCACCGAAACAGCGTTTAGATACTATGTTTCAACGAGTTATTTATCAAAATCTATATCAGTTTTGCTCCACCGCGTCGCAAACCTTTAACACAAGAATTTGGCAATGAGAAGCAAAACCAATTTCCGTGTGTCTTTTTTTCTTAAAAAGACCAAGCTACTCAAGAGCGGAGAAGCCTCTGTGAGTATGCGTATCACTGTGGACGGACAGCGCGTAGAAAATAATATCCGCAAAAGTATCCTTCCCAATCTGTGGGATCAGTCAAAGGAACGTGCGAAAGGCACGAGCAAGACTGCCGTTGACCTCAACCGTTTTATCGAGGAAGCCCGCATCAAAATCCACCAGATAATAACCGAGCTTCAGCAGAACGGCGAGGAAATCACTCCCGCTGTGGTTCAACAGCGTTTCTACGGCATCGGACAGGTTCGCAAACAGGAGCGGACAATCCTTCAAGTAATTCAGGAACACAACGAAGAAGCGGAGAAACTAATCGGCAAGGACTTTGTGAAGATTACCGTCAGACGCTACGAGTCGATGAAGCGTTACCTCTGCGAAATGATAAAGGAGAATACGATGTGCCCGACCTGCCCCTTTCGGATTTTACCGGCGAGGTAATCCGCGCCTACGAGGTCTATCTCAAAACGGAGAAAGACCTTTGCCAGAACACGCTTATCCGCTACATGAAGGCGTTGAAGAAGATTACAAACCGCTGCATCGCCAACGACTGGATACACAAAGATCCGTTTGCCGGAATTAAATTCCGCGAGGAACCCACCGACCCGGAGTTTCTCACTATCGAGGAAGTCAACCGCATCTATGAATGTGATCCGGGAAGCAAGCGATTGGAGGTGGTGCGTGATATGTTTCTGATGTCGGCGTTCACTGGCCTTGCCTTCACTGATGTTTCCCAGCTTACCGAGGAACATATCGTGACCGACAACGAGGGGAATAAGTGGATACGCAAGCCCCGTCAGAAGACGCGCCAAATGAGCAATATTCCCCTGCTGGATATTCCTCTTGAAATAATAGAGAAATATCGCGGCGACAAGAAGGCGGCGAAAAAAGGTGTGTTGCTCCCCATTCCGAGCAATCAGGTGATGAACCGCTATCTGAAAGAGATTGCCACAATCTGCAAGATTGACAAGTATCTCACCACCCATGTGGCCCGGCACACATACGCCACCGTCTGCCTTTCGCAAGGCGTTAGTCTGAAAAAACGTGTCGAAGATGCTCGGACACGCCAGCGTTAAAATGACCGAGCGTTACGCCAGAGTGCTTGACTCATCAATCCTGCGTGACATGAACAGCATCAGGGACACCATGAACCTCGGCAAACCGAAAAAGCAGAAGGTCAAGGAAGAATCAGACAAGGAAGCAATCTGAGCAGTTCTGCATTAAAAGATAAAGGAGATGATATTTCCCACACGGGTATCATCTCCTTTAATTGTTTCATACCGTTTGAAAGCGGAGAGAGGTGTGGCAGTCAGCCATGAATGGACCAAGACCGCCACGCCACTCTCCGCTTGTTGTTGCAATCCACGGGCATAGACAATGATGTGAAATCATAGACTATGCCTTATCGGGATTGGACTGTGCCATTATCAGTTTTTCAATCATTCTTTTTCAGAGGGTTCAGAACCATCGGCAACACTGACGGTTGCCGGGTCTATATGTTGTTTCGGGCTGTCATATCGGGGGTACCGTTTTCAATCATAGCATCACAATAACAGATGGGCAAGTATAAGTAGCTCGCCTGATTAAACGTATGGCTAAGGAATGTTCATCAGTCATGGAAAAATCTCCACGCTCCTGCGGAGGTAGTATTTGTTCCTGCCTGCCTGAACATTCCTTTTTTGTCGCCATACGTCATTGAGGCGTCGAGCAACTCATACAGCCACACCGTCATTGGACGCATGGTTAAAAAAAAGTACCCACCGATATGACAGCTACAAAACAACATAGAAATTTAGGTCGAAGCGAAGCTCACCAAACCTCCCATCAATACCGCATAATCAAAGGTTGGCGAAAGTGGTTGGTTGCATAATCGGCTTAATAGTGGCTCTGATAATGTGGGTTGTAGTCCGACCGATACTCCGAGGTGTGGGGTGGCTAATCTCCATACTGACGATGATAGCGATAATCTATTGGTTAATGACACTCTAAAATATTACGACTATGGCAAACAAGAATGAAAACAAGGTACTATGGCATTTGCGGACACTATCCGTCACTACCTTGAAAAGAGAGCCGAGAATGACGTGCTTTTCGCCGTCAAGTTCGCAAACCCCTCAAAGTCCGTAGAGGACTGCGTGACCTATATAATCAACGAGGTCAAGAAAAGCGGTTGCAACGGATTTACTGATGATGAGATTTTCGGAAAAGCCGTACACTATTATCCAAAGTATAATATTATCCCAAGTTGGAAGATATAACATAATCTAATGTGTTGAATTTTAGGATTACTTGTGATAATATTTTGAGGATAAAAATCTTATTGCCATATTAGTTGAATACCATTTACAATAACATATATGGCAAAATCACAACAAATCACAAAACTACTCAAGCTATGTGAGGAAAAATGGGTTGAAGCCGGCTACTTTCCTTCTACGGTAGCCGAGTTCAAGTCCATTGTAAAATCAGACATTTCTTCATACATGAAGGAAATGGGGCTTGAAAAATTCGATTCCGATGTCGGAATACGTTATCTTGAAAGCCGTAAAGGCTTGAAACGATGGCAGACTCTGCCATTGCGTTGACTTTCTTAACGCAGCATTGGAAAATCCGGATGTACCTTTTGTGAAAAGGAATATCCAGCTTCGCACTTACGACTTATACGGGGAAATTGGTGAAATCGCACAGAAACTTGTAGAACTAAAGAGGAAAGAGCGTGTCACTCCCTGTAACATTGACCGTATATCGACGGGTGCTGTCA